>Ga0206117_100733_pt1 | contig 25953 bp, 23 predicted proteins | sample 3A5Ametagenome_FD_177997 | JGI IMG/M metagenome (GOLD analysis project Ga0206117, IMG submission 177997) | Enriched microbial communities from leaf-cutter ant dump, University of Wisconsin, Madison, United States - 3A5A | ecosystem: Environmental > Terrestrial > Nest > Insects nest > Nest dump... | reverse complement strand
GCCCTGGCCGGGCTGGCTTTGCACTTCGACGGCGCCCTCGTGGGTACGCATCAGGCCGTGCACCACGGCCAGGCCCAGGCCGGTGCCCTGGCCCACGGGCTTGGTGGTGAAGAACGGCTCGAAAATCCGCTCCTGGGTGGCGGCGTCCATGCCGGGGCCGTTGTCGCGTACCGAAAGGGCGATGTAGTTGTCCGGCATCAGGTCGAAGCGTTGCACCAGGCTCAGCTGTGGCATCGCCAAGTGGGCGCTGATGGTGATGCTGCCCCGGGCTATGGCGGCGCTGCTGATGGCGTGCACGGCATTGTTGGTCAGGTTGAACAAGGCTTGTTCGACCTGGGCCGGGTCGGCCAGCATGGGCGGAAGGCTGGGGCTGGCGTCGATTGCCAGCTCGATCGCCGGGGGCAGGCCCATGCGCAGGAGCTTTTCCGTCTCCCGGATCGCCTGCAAGGGATGGACGGCGCGGCGGGCTGGCGGTTCGTTGCGGCTGAAAGTCAGGATTTGCCGCACCAGATCGCGGGCGCGGCGTCCGGCTTTTTCGATTTCCTGCAGGCTTTCCAGCAGCGGTGGATGGTGCAGGCTGTCGGTCTTGGCCAGTTCCACGTTGCCCAGGATGGCGCCGACGATGTTGTTGAAATCGTGCGCAATGCCTCCGGCCATGGTGCCCAGGGCCTGCATCTTGTGTGCTTCGCGCAGTTGCATTTCCAGGGCGCTGCGTTGTGCTTCGGTGCGCTTGCGGCTGGTCAGGTCGCGGGCGAACACGGTGGTGCTGGTGCCGTCGTGTTCGAAAGCCACGCTCACCTCCACCGCTACGCGCTGGCCGCTGGCGGTGTGCGCCTGCATTTCACCGAGCAGTGCCTGGGTGGTGACGTGGGACAGGGGCAGGGTGGCCGCAACCTCCGGCAGGAAGCGCGAGAGGTGGCTGCCCAGCGCCTCCTCTGCAGCGCAGGCGAACAGGGCGGCGGCGGTGGGGTTGAAGACGGTGATGCGCAGATCCCTGTCGACGCTGATGATGGCGTCCATCGAGGCGTTGATGACGGCCTCCAGCCGTTTCTCGCTGGCCAGCAGTTGGGTGTTGCGCTGTTGCAGGGTGCGCCGCTCGGCCAGCAGCGGCCCCTGGTCGATGATGGCGCACATGAATTGCGCGGTGGGGGGGCCTTCCTGGCGGGGCACTTCGATGCAGGCGATATGCAGGTCGCCCTGCATGGTGCTGGCGTCCCCCAGGTTGAAGATCATTTCATGCACTTCGCTTTTGCCGTGGGAGCGGGCCTGGGCGAAGGCGTGTTCCACCCGGCTGCGGTCGGTCTGGCTGACGAAGGGCATGAAGGAGGCCAGCAGCCGGTCGCTGCCCTGGGGCTGGAAGGCGCCCAGGGCCATGGCGTTGGCCTGGATCACCATGTCGTGGGCGTCGTCCAGCACCAGCAGGGGCAGGGGGACGCTGGCAAACAGGGCTTCGAAGCGCTCGGAGGCGCTTTCGGCCACGGCCTGGCTGTAGTTGAGTACCTGATTCTGCACTTCCAGCTCGGCCTGGTAGTTGCGCAGCTCGGCAATCAGGGTGGCCAGCGGGTCGTCCTGAGGGAGGTTGGCGGCATTCTCCAGGGCGTCCAGAGGGGGCAGCGCTGCATCCGTTGCGAAGGGGGTACCGTCGTCAGTCAATTGCTGACGTTCGACGAGAAAGGAAAGGTCGGGTTTGCGCATGGCGGCAGCGGGGCAAGGGTGGGCCAGGAGCCGGTTTTACCACCGCTGGCGCGGTATGCAAGGGCGGAGCGTGTTTGCGCTCCTTTATTGGCAGAAGCTTTGGTAGGCGGCTTCGTCCATGAGCGCGTCGAGCTCGGCGGGGGCGTCCAGGCGCAGGGTGAACAGCCAGCCGGCGCCCAGGGGGGCGCTGTTGAGCAGGCTGGGGTCGGCCTGCACGTTCGGGTTGAGGGCCAGGACGGTGCCGCTGGCCGGGGCGAACAGGTCGGCTGCCGCCTTGACCGATTCGATGACCCCGGCGGCCTGTCCGGCGGTCACTTGCGTGCCGGGGGCAGGCAGGTCGGTGAATACCACGTCGCCCAGGGCGTCCTGTGCGTGGACAGTGATGCCGACGGTGGCGGCTTCGGGGTTGCTGGCGTCAATCCAAACGTGTTCGGCGGAGTATTTGCGGGGCATGGTGGCGGGAGGAAAGCTGAAAAAGCACAGTGGTAACTGTAGCGGTTTGCAGTAGATAAAAAAGAGTAGCTGTTTCCGCTTCGGATACAACGATTTTATAGTAATTAATATGAAATATCATTGATATTCAAGCGGAGGCAGCTATTTTTATTGAACATGAACGGTAAAGTAACCGCCTTCTGCCACGCCCAGCCCCTGCATGGCCGCTTCTGTGGCAGCCCGTGCAGCCTTGAGCCAGCGCTGGCACAGAGCCTGGGCGTCGGGGGGGACATCTTCGGGGGCGGCTTCCTGTAGCTGCTCCAGCAATTGCAGGGTCTGGCAGACGGCGTCGGCGCTGCCCAATTGGCGCTCCAGCACCCGGGCATAGCGGGCTTCGGCACGTTCGCGCAGGGCGTCGGGCAGGTCGGGGGTGTCGCACAGCTCGATGCGGAATGCGCTGGTGGAAAGAGTGTCGTTGATGGCTGTCATAAATAACCTGTATGAATTAACAGTAACTGTTCAAATATACAGTTAATTTTTTCGGTCTGGCAAGTTTTTTCGTGGCACCCGGGCGACAAGGTCGCCACGCCATGCTCTGGACAATAGCCGCTTTGTTTCGCAACCCGCTTTTGACAGGAGACTGCGCCATGGCACGCAACGTACGACAACTTTTTGATCTGACTGGAAAAACTGCTCTGGTCACAGGTGGGTCCCGTGGCCTGGGGCTACAGATGGCCCAGGCGCTGGGCGAGGCCGGGGCGCGGGTGCTGATCACCGCCCGCAAGGCACCGGAGCTGGAAAGCGCCGCCGCTGCCTTGCAGGCCCAGGGCATCGAGGCGCACTGGATTGCCGCCGATTGCGCCAGCCCCGAGGGAATTGCCGCCCTGGTACAGCAGGCCTGCGAGCGCCTGGGGGGTATCGACATTCTGGTGAATAACGCGGGGGCCACCTGGGGAGCGAAGGCCGAGGAACATCCCCTGGCTGCCTGGGACAAGGTGATGGACTTGAACATCCGGGGCTACTTTCTGTTGAGCCAGGCCGTGGCCCAGGCGGGGATGCTGGAGCGGGGCGGGCGCATCATCAACATCTCCTCCATCGCCGGGCTGGGCGGCAATCCGATTGCCATGCGCACGCTGGCGTACAACACGTCCAAGGGGGCCGTGCTCAATTTCACCCGGGCGCTGGCAGCCGAATGGGGGCAGCATGGCATTACGGTGAATGCAATTTGCCCGGGTTTTTTCCGTACCAAGATGGCTTCGGGCTTGATCGATGCCATGGGTGAAGCACAAATGTGTGCCCAGGCACCCTTGCGCCGCCTGGGCGATGAGGAAGATCTGAAGGGCATTACCGTGCTGCTGGCCAGCGCTGCCGGAAAGCACATCACGGGCCAGTGGCTGGCTGTGGATGGAGGTGTCAGCGCGATCCTGGGATGATTTGGACATGGGCCAGCCCGTAGTGGCTGGTTTACAAAAACTTCATATAGACAGGCGACAATGCCGCGTTGCGCCAAATTCCTTCGGCGCCGTACTGCCCGGATTTGTCCGTCTGTCTGCATGATGCCTGCTTGCCTTTCATCCGCTTCATCCTCCTCGTCCCTCCCCTCTGTTACTTACTCCCGCCGTCTATCGTTGCGCCAGGCCATCCGGCACTTTGCGTTGTTGGGGGGGATGGCCGTTCTGAGCGGTTGTGGGCAGGGGGGCGCGGACAAAGCTACGCAGGAGGGACCGCAGACGCCTACTGTTGGCGTGGTGGTGCTGCAGTCGCAAAGCCAGGCCCTGCAATCGACGCTGCCCGGGCGTACCCGTGCTTTCCAGATTGCCGAGGTACGTCCCCAGGTCAGCGGAATCATCCAGAAGCAGTTGTTTACCGAAGGTGCCGTGGTGCGCCAGGGCCAGGCGCTCTACCAGATCGACCCGGCCTTGCTGCAAGCCAACCTGAGTAGCGCCCAGGCGGCATTGGCCAAGGCCCAGGCCACGCTGCAGCGTCAGCAGCTCCAGGCTGAACGCAGTGCCGCGCTGGTCAAGATCGCAGCCATCAGCACTCAGCAGGACGAGGATACCCAGGCTGCAGCCAGCATTGCCCAGGCCGAGTTGCAGGCGGCCCGCGCCAATGCCGAAACGGCCCGCATCAATCTGCGCTACGCCAGGATCGAAGCGCCGATTGCCGGGCGCATCAGCCTGTCCAACGTCACGGCTGGCGCGTTGGTGACGGCCAACCAGGCGAATGCCCTGACAGAAATCGTCCAGACCGATCCGATGTACGTCGATTTCACACAATCGACAGCCGAGTTGCTGCAATTGCAGCGTGATTGGGCCGCTGGTCGCTATGAAAAAATAGGCGCGGACAGCATGGCCATCGAAATTCAGCTCGAAGATGGCAGCGCATACCCGCACCCGGGCAAGTTGCAGTTTTCCGGCCTGATTGCCAATCCGGGAATGGGGACTGTGACGCTGCGGGCAGTCGTCCCGAATCCGCAGGGGCAGTTATTGCCGGGGATGTATGTGCAGGCCCGATTGCCTACAGGCATCGCAGCCAATGCGTTGCTCATTCCCCAACAGGCCGTGACGCGAGATGCCACAGGTCGTGCCACGGTGCTGGTGATTGAAGACCAGGGTGGTACGAAAATCGCAGTCAAGCGCCCGGTGGTGCTGGGCCAGGCGGTGGGTACGGCCTGGTTGGCCGAAAGTGGCGTGCAGGAGGGCGATCAGGTGGTGATCGAAGGCTTTCAGCGCTTCAAACCCGGCGAAGCGGTGCACCCTGAGCCTATGCCAGAGCAGGACTACCGCCCGGGCAAAGTGGACTCACAGGCAGCGGCGGCAGCGTTGCGTCAGGCACTGGACAGCGGCAAGTAAGGGCAGCAGCGCATGGCACAGTTTTTTATCAACCGGCCCATTTTTGCCTGGGTCATCGCCATTGTCATCATGCTCGCCGGGGGGCTGTCGATTTTCATTCTGCCGCTGGAGCAATACCCGGATATTGCCCCACCACGCGTGACCATCGGAGCGCAGTACACCGGCGCTTCGGCGGAAACGGTGGAAAACTCCGTCACGCAGATCATCGAGCAGCAACTCAAAGGCATTGACCATGTGCTTTATATGAGTTCCACGTCCGATGCTTCGGGCCGTGCTCGCACCACCCTGACCTTTGCTCCGGGCACCGACATCGACGTAGCCCAGGTGCAGGTGCAAAACAAGCTGCAATCGGCCATGAACCGGTTGCCAGAGGCGGTGAAAAGTCGCGGGGTATTCGTGAACAAGGGGGGGCAGGATTTTCTTGCCACTTACAGTTTTTATTCCACCGCACCGGGCATGACCTCGGTGGATATCGGCGACTATCTGCAAACTTATGTGGTCGATGAAATTGGTCGTATCGACGGCGTGGGCGACGTGAACGTTTTTGGTACCAGTTACGCCATGCGTATCTGGATGGACCCGGCCAAGATGCGGAAATATGCGCTGATACCTTCCGATCTGGTTGCAGCGCTCAATGCCCAGAATGCCCAGGTTTCGGCTGGTCAGCTGGGGGCGTTGCCTGCCGTGGAGAACCAGCAGCTTAATGCCACCATCACAGCCCGCACCAAACTGCAGACCGTGCCGCAGTTCGAGAGCATCGTCCTCAAGGCGACCGAGGACGGCGCTGTCGTCACCATGAAAGACGTGGCCCGGGTCGAGCTCGGCCCGGACTCTCTGACGATCAAATCCAAGCTCAATGGGATGGGAGGCGCCGGCATGGGCGTGGTGCTGGCCGATGGCGCCAATGCCATGCAGGTCGCTGACGCAGTGGTGGCCAAGCTCAATGCCATGAAGCCGTTTTTCCCCAACCAGATCGATTACTTCGTCAGTTCCGACTCGACACCGTTCGTGCGGGCTTCCATCGAAGAAGTGCTCAAAGCCCTGGGTGAAGCCATGGTGCTGGTGGTGTTGGTGATGTTCCTGTTCCTGCAAAATCTGCGGGCTACCTTGATTCCGGCGATTGCCGTGCCCGTGGTGCTGCTGGGTACCTTGGGCGTACTGGCAGCAGCCGGCTTTTCCATCAACACCCTGACCATGTTCGCCATGGTGCTGGCGATCGGACTATTGGTGGATGACGCCATCGTGGTTGTGGAAAACGTCGAACGGGTGATGCACGACACCGGTCTGCCGGCCAAAGAGGCCACGCGCCAGTCGATGCGCGAAATCACTCCAGCGCTGGTCGGCATCGGTGTCACCCTGTCTGCCGTGTTCATCCCCATGGCATTTTTTGGTGGTTCCACGGGGATCATTTACCGTCAGTTTTCCATCACCATCGTTGCCGCCATGGCCTTGTCGGTATTTGTGGCGCTGACGCTGACCCCGGCGCTGTGCGCCAGTTTGTTGAAGCCACCAGCAGCGCAGACCGGCGTAATACGCGCCGGGCTACTGGGCTTGAATGACCGATTCTTTGCCTGGTTCAATCGCAACTTCGACGCCAGTGCCAACCGTTATCAGGGGCAGGTCGCCAGAATTTTGCAGCGCAGCAAACGTATGTTGCTCATCTTTCTGGCGGTGCTCATTGCCATGTGGGTGCTGCTGCAGCGTTTGCCCACCTCTTTTCTGCCCGATGAAGATCAGGGCTTCATATATGTGAATGTGAATTTGCCCGCCGGTGCTTCCGATGCCCGCTTGCAGCGGGTGCTCGATGAGGTGCGTGAGTATTTTCTGCAACAGCCCGAGGTGGTCAGCTTCAACCAGGTTTCTGGGCTGAGCGGCGACCAAAGTTCGGCGCGAGGTTTTGTGCGTCTGAAAACCTGGGATGAGCGCCCCTTGGCGAGCCAATCGGCAGGACAGATCGCACACAAGGCGACCGAGGCGCTGGCCAGTATCCGGGATGCCAAGGTTTTCGTTACACAGCCTCCGGCCGTGCGGGGGTTGGGGTCGAATGCGGGCTTCAACGTCATGCTCAAAGACGTTGGTGGTTTGGGTCATGCTGCCTTGTTGGCGGCCAAGGATCAGTTTTTGCAGGAAGCACGCAAATACCCCCAGCTGACCAATGTGCGCACGACCAACCTGGACGATGCGACCGAGTTGCGCCTTCGGGTCGATGACCATAAGGCTGCAGCCTTGGGTTTGGGCTACAACGACATCAATAACACGTTATCCAGCGCCATGGGCGGGACATACGTCAATGACTTTCTGCACAACGGGCGGGTCAAGCGGGTCTACATCCAGGGCGATGCTCCGTACCGCATGTTGCCCCAGGACATCAACCGATGGAGTGTGCGCAATGGCATCGGGCAAATGGTGGCCTTTGACGCTTTTTCGAGCAGTTATTGGGACTATGGCTCACCGCAATTGATGCGCTACAGCGGTGCGCAAGCCTACGAGATCATTGGCAGCCCGGCCCCCGGGGTCAGTTCCGGTGTTGCGATGCAAATTGTCGAAAACATCCTGCAGGATATGCCTCCCGGAATTGGCTATGAGTGGACAGGCGCTTCGCTGCAAGAGCGTCAGTCCGGGGCGCAAGCGCCATTTTTGTACGCGGTTTCAATTTTGTTTGTCTTTTTATGCCTGGCTGCCCTGTACGAAAGCTGGACCGTGCCCTTGTCGGTGATGCTGGCCGTGCCGCTGGGGGTGTTGGGGGCGTTGCTGGCTACCTATACACGGGGATTGACGAACGATGTGTATTTCCAGGTCGGGCTGCTGACCACCATGGGACTGGCCTCGAAAAATGCGATTCTGATCGTCGAGTTCGCCGTGCAATTGCAGGAGCAGGGGCATAAGCTGCTGGATGCAACCGTGCATGCGGTGCGCTTGCGCCTGCGGCCGATCCTGATGACTTCGCTGGCCTTTGGCTTTGGCGTGCTGCCCCTGGCGCTGGGCACGGGTGCCGGCGCCGGAGGGCGCAATGCCATTGGCACCGCGGTGCTGGGCGGGATGCTGGCATCCACCGTTCTGGGGCTGTTCCTGGTGCCGGTATTTTTCCTGCTGGTGCGCAGCTGGTTCCAAAGCCGCAGCCATCAGGAAGGCGGTGCTTCCGGCACAACGGCGGCGAAGGATAAGGAATGAAAAAAATAAACATAGCTGATGACGCTTTAAGAATAAGTATTTCAACCGCTTTTTTTGCTCTTTTGACGGGCTGCAATCTGGCACCGACCTACCATCGGCCACAGGATGTCGTTCCTGCCACCTTGACCCAGGCGCCGCAGACGCAAAGAGTGCTGTTGCCTCTGGCCGCCGCGCAGGCGCAGCACCTGCAATGGCTGCAGAACGCGTCGTTGCGCCAGGCTGTTGCCCTGGCGTTGCAGGAAAACCGCGATCTGCGCATGGCTGCCGACAACGTGGACAAGGCGCGTGCCCAGTACGGCATTGCCCGGGCCGATCTCTTGCCTGGCATCAACGCCCAGTTGCAGCAGCAGCGCAGCCGCAGCAGTGCCGATCTGGCCGGGGGCCCCAGCCAGGTCAGCCAGCAGATCACGGCCAATGTTGGCTTTGCCAGCTACGAAGTGGATTTGTGGGGGCGCATCCGCAATCTGAAGGCTGCCGCCTGGCAGCAGTTCCTGCAGGTCGAGGAAAATCGCCGGGGCGTGGAAATCGCCCTGATCGCCGAAGTGGCCAACGCCTGGCTCACCCTGGCTGCCGACCAGGAGCGCCTGGCCTTGGCCGAACAGACCCTGCAAAGCCGAGAGCAGTCCTATGCTTTGATGGAGCGCATGGTGGCGTTGGGCGCCACCTCGGGCCTGGCTCTGGCGCAAAACCGCAGCACCGTTGCTGCAGCGCGGGGCGATGTGGCGCTATTTACAGCCCAGTTGGCCCGCAGTCGCAATGCCTTGCAGTTGTTGCTGGGGGGGGCGGTTCCTGCAGGGCTGTTGCCGGAACCGGGGATTTTGCAAACCCAGGTGGCTTTGCTGCAGCCGCTGCCGCAGACCTTGCCGTCAAGCATTCTGCTGACCCGTCCCGATGTACAGGCGGCAGAGCACGCCCTGCAGGCCCGGCACGCCGATATCGGCGCGGCACGGGCAGCGTTTTTCCCCAGCATCAGCCTGACGGGGAATGTGGGCACCGGCAGCACCCAGCTCGATGGACTGTTTACCGGGCCGAACCGTAGCTGGAGTTTCATTCCCCTCATCAAGTTGCCCATTTTCAGTGCGGGCCGCCTGCGTTTTGGACTTGAGGCGGCGCAGGCCGATCAGCGCCTGGCCCTGGCCCAGTACGAGAAGACCGTGCAGACCGCATTCAGCGAAGTGCTGGACACCCTGGCCGACCGGGCCCAGTGGGCTGCGCGGCTGGACGCTCAGGACGAGGCAGTGTCGAGCACGCAGACGGCGCTGACCCTTTCCCAGGCGCGGTTTGATGCCGGTGCCGATGATTTTCTGACCGTACTCGATGCTCAGCGCAGCCTGTACGCAGCTCAGCAAATGCAGATCACCCTGCGTTTGGCCGAGCAGCAGAACCGCATTACCTTGTGGAAGGTGCTGGGCGGACAGGTGTTGCCAGCAGCCGGGTAAGTGCTGCTTCGATTTGACGGTAGCGCTGCTGCCAATCGCCTTCGACATGCACCATCGGCTGCTGGTGGGTCGAGAGCCATTGCTCCAGTGCAGAGTGAAAGGCCCAGCGCTGGGCTACATCCGGCTGGCAGCGCAGGCCGTCGGCCTGCCAGGGCAGGCCTTCGGGGCTGAGGAGAAATACCGCGTCGTAGCGCTGGCGGGTCAGTTGTCGGGCAATCCACGCCGGGCTCCGGTTGAACAGTGCCATGCTCCACTGGTGGTTGCTTAGCAAGTGGGTATCCAGCAGCAACAGCGGTGGCTGCAGTGCCCGAGCGGCCTGTTCGCGCTGCCATTGCACCCGGGCGATGGGGGTGATGTCGGACAGGCAGGTATCACGGCCCAGATCCTCCATGTATTCACGTACATATTCGCGGACCACAGGAGCGGCAAAGCGCTCTGCCAGGGCTGTGCACAAGGTGCTTTTGCCGGCCGATTCCGGCCCGGTCAGGACAACCACCCTCACTGCGCCGCCCGCCACTGCCGCCAGCCGTACAAGGCGAGTCCGACAAAACCTGCGTACAGCAGTGCCGTGGTGACCAGTCCTGCAGCCCAGAACATGCCCACGTAGACCACGTCCACCACGACCCACAATGGCCAGCACTGCACCCGCTTGTTCGCCATCCAGTATTGGCCGACCAGGCTGAAGCCGGTCAGTGCGGCATCCAGCCAGGGCATTCGGGCATCGGTATTCAGGTGCATGAAGGTGCCGAGCGTGGCAGTCAGGACCAGGCCGATGCCCAGATCCCGCAGCACCAGGGGGATGCGCAAAGTGGTCACGGGCAGGGCTTCGTGCGCGGCGTTGCCGCCACGCAGCCAGCGCCACCAGCCATAGGCTTGCAGTACTGCGTAAATGCCCTGCAGCAGGGTTTCGGAATACAGCCGGGCATCAAAGAACACCAGGGCATACAGCACCACCATGACGAAGCCGATCGGCCAGGCGATCGGCTTCTGCCGCGCCATCAGCCATACCGACAACACGCCCAGGACGGCAGCCAGATTTTCGATCCAGAACATTTTTTTAAGAGAGGCGGGTTATTTTCAAGATTCAGCGTGGCTGCAGGTTCGGGTGCCAGGTGCATACGCGGTTGCGTCCGCTGTTCTTGGCGTTGTACAGCGCCATGTCCGCCCGCTGCAGGCACATGGCAGCCTCGGTCTCCTCGCTGGTCAGGGGACAAATGCCAAAACTGGCCCGAAATTCCAGGGCACCAGCAGAAGTAGGTGCAGGGTGCTGTTCCAGGCTTTGACGCAATCGCTCGGCCAGTGCCTGGGCCTGGGCCAGGCTGGTGTGGGGTAGGAGGATGGCAAATTCTTCCCCGCCCACACGCCCCGGAACATCCGAGGTGCGCAGGCCCTGGCGCAGCAACTGTCCCAGGTGATTCAGTACTTCGTCGCCCACACTGTGACCGTAGGTGTCGTTGATACGCTTGAAATGGTCGATGTCCAGGAAGATCAAGGCCGCTTCCGGCGCTTCCTGGGTGCGGATGGAGGCACATTCGCGCTCCAGCGCCTGCATGAACGCACGGCGGTTGGGCAAGCCGGTCAAGGCGTCAGTGAAGGCGAATTGCTCCAGTGCCGTTTGATGCTGGTGGCGGGCGGTGACATCTTCCACCAAGGACAGGCGTCCGAGCACCTGCTGGTCGGTTTGCAGAAGGAACTGCACGACCTCAAGCACTCGGCCATCGCTGAGCGCTACTTCCTCGCCCTGCGGTGCCTCCACCTCGGGTTGTGCTGGTAGCAAAACAGCCTGCAGTTCTTCAGGAATCTGGGCCAATAGCGTGGAGCGGGTGATTTTTTGCTCCAGTGGCAAGTCCAGCAACTGCGCCAGGGGCGGGTTGATGGTGACCTTTTCCGGTTCCAAAGGGCTTTCCAGTACGACTCCGCCGGGAAAACGCTTGACCAGTGCGGAGAGCTGTTCCCGCGCCAGATGCAGCCGCGCAATCATGCGCTGGCGCTGGACGCTGAAGTAGGTCAGCAGGGCCGTGCCCAGGATGGCCAGCAGTGTTCCGATGGTGCTGAAGACGATGTTCTTGTGAATACTGTTTTCCAGCGGCGCAAGCACCGCCTGTTGGTCCACGCCCGCAGTGACGTGCAGGCCAAACTGGGGCACCGTATTCCACGCATAAAGACGCAGTACTCCATCAACGGGAGAGACGGCCACGGCATTGCCATCCCCGGGCTGTGCATTGGCAACGGTTGCCACTTCTGGGATGTTGACGGCCCCCAGTACCTGCTCCGGATGGAGCGAACGGGCCAGAAACTGACCATCCATGCGCCGTAGGGCCACCACGTCGTTGGGCTGGCTGAAAACGTCGTGGAAAGCGCTTGTGAGGTAATCGCACGGGATAGAAATGACGAGCACTCCGGCAAATCGACCGTCACGTATCAGGGCGCGGCTCAATTGCACGGTCCATTGCTGCGAGACGCGGCCCAGCACAGGTCTGCCGATATACAACCCAGGCGCTTTGCCCTGGGCATGGACAAGAAAATGTTCTCGGTCGGCAATGGAAACCGTGGCCTGCGGAACCCCGTGCGGTGCCAGGGATGAATAAATGACCGCTCCCTGTGCATCGGCAATTGCTACTTGTGCAATGGCGCGGTCAAACGGTGGTCGGGCAAAAGAAGCCAGAACACGTCGCCGGGCCGCTGGTTCTGCCGTCGCATAGGCATACGCAAAATTGGCGGTGGCGTAGTCGATGCTGGAAAACAGCATGGCCACCTGATTGGCCAAAACATGGGCAACCTGGGCGACGCGCAACTGGGTTTGTTTTTGCAGGTCCTGCCGTTGCTGTTGGTGGCTGTTGAGCAAGCCGACCCAGTAACTAAACGTCAACAGCAGCACTGTCGCCAATCCGAGCAAGGACATTTTGGGCAGGATGCGGGGCGAATAAAAAGCGGGGGGAAGGTGCATCAGGGAAGTATGCCCCTTCCCGCTATCAGGGCATGGCGCGTTGGCGTAGATTTGGTTCGCCGGGACACTTTTACAACAATATTCCTAGCGTTTTCCTTGGACATCCATTTGGGCATATTTGACCAGGCGGCTGCCTTTGACCAGCCGGTAGCCCAGCCAGATGGCGGCAAACAGCGGCAGACCGATATAGGTAGCGATCACGCCATTCCAGTCGATGCGTTCCTGCAGGAAGGCTTCCCAGTTCTGCCCCAGGGTGATGATCAGGCACAGGATGAAAGCAAAAATTGGCCCGAACGGAAAGGCTGCTGCGCGGTAGGGCAGTGCGGCGGTGTCGAAGCCCTGGGCCTCGCAGCCCTTGCGGAAGCGGTAATGGCTGATGGCAATGCCCAGCCAGGCGATGAAACCGCACATGCCCGAGAGGTTCAGCAGCCAGATATACACCGCCTGCGGGCTGAAGATATTCGTCAGAAAGCACAGTGCCGCAATCGCCGTGGTCGCCAGCAGGGCGGGCAGCGGCACCCCCCGGCGGTTGACGCGGGCAAACAGCCTGGGCGCCATGCCTTGCCGCGCCAGCGCATAGAGCATCCGGGTGGAGGCATACATGCCTGAGTTGCCCGCCGACAACACCGAGGTCAGCACCACCGCATTCATCACCGCCGCAGCCGAGAGCAGGCCCGCCCGCTCGAACACCAGGGTGAAGGGGCTGACGCTGATGTCCCCCAGCTCGTTGCGCAGCAGTTGCGGATCGGTGTACGGGATGAGCAGGCCGATGATGAGAATGGCGAACACGTAGAACAGCAGAATGCGCCAGAACACCTTGCGCACCGCCCTGGGCACGTTACGGGCCGGGGCTTCGGACTCGCCGGCGGCGATGCCGATCAGCTCCGTGCCCTGGAAGGAGAAGCCGACGATCATCGCCACCCCGATCAGCGCCGCAAAGCCCCCGGCAAACGGTGCATCGTCCTGGGTGAAATGGGCCAGATTGCCCCACAGCCCCCCGGGTGAGCCGCCGTGCAGGATGCCCAGCACCATCAACAGGCCAATGGCGATGAATACCAGCACTGTGACCACCTTGATGGCGGAAAACCAGAACTCCGACTCGCCGAAGCCCCGGGCCGACAGCGCATTCAAGGCGAACATCAATGCCAGGAAGGCCGCGCTCCACAGCACCCCGTTGGCATCCGGAAACCAGTAGGCCATGACCAATTGCGCTGCGACCAGATCGACCGCAATCGTCACTGCCCAGTTGTACCAATAGTTCCAGCCCAGGGCGAAGCCAAAGCCCTCGTCCACGTACTTGGCCCCGTAGGTGGCGAACGAGCCGGAGACCGGCAGGTGCGCCGCCATCTCGCCCAGGCTGGTCATGAGGAAATACACCATCAGCCCCACCACGGCATACGCCAGCAGGGCGCCGCCAGGGCCGGCCTGCGAGATGGTAGCCCCCGAGGCGACGAACAGCCCTGTGCCGATCGAGCCACCGATGGCGATCATCGACATGTGGCGGGCCTTGAGCGTGCGTTGCAGCGACGGGGCTGTGGAGGCAGGAGAGGATGGGGTGGCAGAGGCCATGGGCAGTTCGCAGGAGAGAGGCAAAAAACGAAAGGCCGCAAAGCGGCCTGAGGGAAGCACTCTGGTGAGTAACGCAGGTGCGATTGTCTGCGATGACACACATCGCATGAAGCGATGGGGTTAAAGAGGGTGAATCAAAAAAATAAGAGCTGCTTGCGCTGATATATATTGAATTTCAATACTAAATAATATTGAAATCTTTGATATACCAGCGCAAGCAGCTCCTTTTTTTCTATCAACCTAACAGTAGCGCATCGTCCGAGAGCTTTTCACCGCGCACCTTCTCGAACATCTGCAGGAGGTCGGGAACGTCCATGCGGGCGCGTTCCTCGCCACTGACATCCAGCACCACCTGGCCCTGGTGCAGCATGATGGTGCGGCTGCCCACGTCCAGCGCCTGGCGCATGCTGTGCGTGACCATCATGGTGGTGAGCTTGGATTCTTCCACGATGCGGCAGGTCAGTTGCAGCACGAAGTCCGCCGTGCGCGGGTCCAGCGCCGCCGTGTGTTCGTCCAGCAGCAGGATGCGCGAGGGTTGCAGCGCCGCCATCAGCAGGCTGATCGCCTGGCGCTGCCCGCCGGAGAGCAGGCCGATGCGGTCGGTCAGCCGGTTTTCCAGGCCCAGGCCCAGCATGGCCAGCCGTTCACGGAACAGGTCGCGCATTTCGGCCTTGACAGCGCGGGAGAGCTTGCGAAACCTTCCCCGGCACTGTGCCAGCGCCATGTTTTCCTCGATGGTCAGGTCTTCGCAGGTGCCGGCCATGGGATCCTGGAAGACACGGGCCACACGCTCGGCGCGGCTCCAGACGGGCATGTTCGTCACATCCAGGCCGTCGATCTTGATCGTGCCGCCATCGACGCTCTGGTCGCCGGAGACGGAGTTCAAAAATGTCGATTTCCCTGCCCCGTTGGAGCCGATCACGGTAACGAACTGGCCGGTGGGAATCTCCAGCGACAGGCCGCGCAGGGCCTTGGTTTCGATCGGTGTGCCGGGGTTGAAGGTCAGACGCAGGTCTTGCGCACTCAGCATAAAACTTCCTTTTGGGTGAGCGTTAAGACACGCGGGCGTTGAGTTTGCGCTTGAGCTGGGGCAGCACCAGCGCCAGCGTGACCAGTACGGCGGTGACCAGATTCAGGTCCTGCGCTTTCAGGCCGATGAAGTCGCTGTTGAGCGCAGCCGCAATGAAGAAGCGGTAGACGATCGCGCCCAGCACCACCGCCAGCGTCGCCCAGACGATGCGCCGCGACGGCAGGATGGATTCACCCACGATCACCGCCGCCAGGCCGATCACGATGGTGCCGATGCCCATGGAAATATCGGCTCCGCCCTGGGTCTGCACGAACAGGGCGCCGGCCAGCCCGACCAGCGCATTGGAAATGGCCATGCCCAGCAGCACCATGGCCCCGGTGTTGATGCCCTGGGCGCGGGCCATCCGGGCATTGGAGCCGGTGGCGCGAATCGCCAGGCCGCGCTCGGTGGCGAAGAACCAGTCCAGCAGCACCTTTGCCAGTACGACGATCACCAGCAGCACCAGGGGACGCAGCACATAGTCTTCCATGCCTTCGGGCTGAAGCTGGGTAAACAGCGTCGGTTCGGTAATCAGCGGGATGTTCGGGCCGTCCATGATGCGCAGATTGACCGAGTACAGGCCGATCATCATCAGGATGGAGGCCAGCAGATCCATGATCTTCAGTCTGACGTTGAGCCAGCCCGTGAGCAGGCCGGCAGCGGCTCCGGCCAGGGTGGCGCCCAGGGTGGCCATCCAGGGGTTGAAACCGGCGACGATCATCACGGCGCAGACGGCTCCGCCCAGGGGGAAGCTGCCATCCACCGTCAGGTCGGGGAAACGCAGCAGCCGAAAAGAGATGTAAACGCCCAGCGCCACCAAGGCAAAGATCAGGCCGATTTCAACAGCGCCAAGCAGGGAAAACAAAGACATGGGAGAACCATCATCGAGGGGGGGGGAGAAACGAAAATAGGCAGGGGCCGCCGGCACCTGCCTATTGCATTGAACGCAGGGGTTATTGCACCACTTGGGCGGCCTTGTCCAGCAGTGCCTGGGGCAGCTTCACGCCTTGCTTTTCTGCTGTAGTGGGATTGACGAACAGCTCCAGCTTGTCGCTGGTTTCGGGCTTGATGTCGCCGGGTTTCTCGCCCTTGAGGATGCGCACGACCATGCGGCCGGTCTGCTCGCCCAGGTCACGGTAGTTGATCCCCAGGGCAGCGATGGCGCCGCGCTTGACCGAGTCGGTGTCCGAGGCAACCAGGGGGATCTTGGCTTCCTGGCCGACTTTGACCAACGCTTCATAGGCCGAGACCACGTTGTTGTCGGTATTGGTATAGATCACGTCCACCTTGCCGATCAGGCTGCGGGCAGCACTGCTCACGTCCACGGTGCGCGGGGCAGAGGCTTCGACCAGCGTCAGGCCCGCTTCGGGCAGCAGTTTTTGCAGTTGTTTGACGACCACGACCGAGTTGGCTTCGCCCGGGTTGTAGACCATGCCTACGCGCTTGGCCGTGGGCACGACTTCCTTGATCAACTCAATCTGTTTTTCCAGAACCAGCATGTCCGATACGCCTGTCACATTCGTCCCGGATGCTTCCCAGCCCGACACCAGTTTGGCGACCACCGGATCGGTCACCGCAGAAAAAACGACGGGTACGGTCTTGCTGGCTGCCACGGCAGCTTGGGCCGAGGGGGTGGCAATGGCGACAATGGCGTCCGGCTTGTCGCCAATGAATTTGCGGGCGATTTGTGCAGCGGTGCCGGTATTGCCCTGGGCACTTTGGTATTGCCACTTGAGGTTTTTGCCTGCCTCGTAGCCAGCATCCTTGAGCGCCGCTTGAATGCCGTCACGCACAGCATCCAGGGCAGGGTGTTCCACGATGGCGGTGACGGCCACGGATTTCTCTTCGGCGGCATGCGCTGCCGTCAGGCTCAACAGGGACAGGGCGACGGCAGATGCCAGGGTTTTCAATTGCATGGTTTGTCTCCAGCGGAACGGATGGGGAAATTTTGGGTGGGGCAAGTCTAAGTCAGCAGATGTCACGAAAAGCTTTGAAATCCCAGGGTTTGCACGCGGGCCGGGCGGTGCTTGCAAAGCTGCTGCATGAAAATGCTCGAACGTGCTTTTTTATGCCGAATTTGTGTGTTTTTATGAAAAATAGCCCAGTAAATGGGCTATTTTTTGCAGAAAACCTGAAATTGACGCAGTTTTACATGCCTGCGTAAGTCGGCCCGCCGCCGCCTTCGGGCGTCACCCAGGTGATGTTCTGCGTCGGATCCTTGATATCGCAGGTTTTGCAGTGAACGCAGTTCTGCGCATTGATCTGCAAGCGCTTGCCGCCGTTGTTTTCGTCATCGACCATCTCGTAAACGCCTGCCGGGCAGTAGCGCGTCTCCGGCGCGGCGTATTTGGCCAGATTGATATTGACCGGGACGCTGGCATCTTTGAGCAACAGGTGCGCTGGCTGGTCTTCGCTGTGGTTCGTGCCGCTGATGAAGACGCTGGAGAGGCGATCGAACGTCAGCTTGCCATCGGGCTTGGGGTAGTGGATGGGCTGGCACTGGGCCGCAGGCTTCAGGTAGGCATGGTCGGGCTTGTCGCGGTGCAGCGTCCAGGGGATGTTGCCCTTGAGCAGGAACTGCTCGATGCCGTTCATCACCGAAGCGGTGGACAGCCCCTTCTTGAACCAGGCCTTGAAATTGCGAGCCTTGTACAGCTCGTCGTACAGCCAGCTATTTTCAAACGCCGCTTCATAGGCCGAGAGGGTATCGCCCTGGCGGCCTGCCACGATGGCCTCGTAAGCGGCCTCGGCGGCCATCATGCCGGTCTTGATCGCCGCATGGCTGCCCTTGATGCGGCTGACGTTCAGGAAGCCGGCTTCGCAGCCCACCAGCGCCCCGCCGGGGAAGACGAACTTGGGCAGGCTCAAAATCCCGCCGGCCGTAATGGCGCGGGCACCATAGGACAGGCGCTTGCCGGGCTTGATGCCCTTGGCCTCGTCGCCTTCGAGGTACCAGCGGATATTGGGGTGGGTTTTCCAGCGCTGCATCTCCTCGAATGGCGAGATGTACGGGTTGGCGTAATCCAGCCCGGTGATAAAGCCCAGGGTGACCAGATTGCCCTCCAGGTGGTACAGGAAGCCGCCGCCATAAGTGTCCGGCTGCAGCGGCCAGCCAGCGGTATGCACCACGGTGCCCGGCTTGTGGCGAGCCGGGTCGATCTCCCACAGCTCCTTGATGCCGATGCCATAGGCCTGCGGGTCCTTGCCCGCATCCAGCTTGAAGTGGGCGATCAATTGCTTGCCCAGGTGACCACGGGCGCCCTCGGCAAAAATCGTGTACTTGCCATGCAGCTCCATGCCCAGCTGGAAGTCGCCGGTCGGCTCGCCATCCTTGCCGATGCCCATATTGCCGGTGGCTACGCCCTTGATGCTGCCATCGTCGTTGAACAGCACCTCGGCAGCGGCAAAGCCGGGGAATATCTCCACCCCCAGGGCTTCGGCCTGGTCGGCCAGCCACTTGGAGACAAAGCCCAGGCGCACGATGTAGTTGCCCTCGTTGTGAAAGCACTTGGGCAACAGCCAGTTGGGCGTGCGCAGCGAAGATTTTTCGCCCAGGAACACCATCGCATCGTTGGTGACCGGCTGGTTCAGGGGGGCGCCCTTGGCCTTCCAGTCGGGAATCAGTTCGGTAAGCGCCTGCGGGTCCATGATGGCGCCCGAGAGGGTGTGCGCCCCGGGTTCCGAGCCTTTTTCGAGTACGACGACCGAAACATCCTGGCCCTTTTGCTGCGCCAATTGCTTGAGGCGGATGGCGGTGGACAGGCCGGCGGGGCCGCCGCCGACGATGACGACGTCGTATTCCATGGCTTCGCGCGGCCCGTACTGGGCCAGGATTTCTTCGTTGGTCATAAGGGTTGTCTCGTAAGGTTGGTAAAAAATAGAACGATCGTTCTATTGTATTGCCGGAAAATCGCCGCGCATTCTATGCCCCTAGTGCCCGCTCAAGTCTTCCGGCTGTCCCATGTATTCAGGCAGTTTTGCTTCTGGGGATGCGCCCCATCAAATAGAACTCGGGGTTGGGCTGCATTCCGGTCACGCTGACCAGGCGGTTGGAGAGGCCGAAAAACGCCGTGATCGCGGCAATGTCCCAGATGTCTTCATCGTCAAAGCCGTGGGCATGCAAGGTGGCGAAATCGGCATCGTTGACTTCGTAGCTGCGCTGGCACACCTTCATGGCAAAGTCGAGCATGGCCTTCTGGCGGGGCGTGATGTCGGCGTTGCGGTAGTTGACGGCCAGTTGGTCGGCAATCAGCGGGTTTTTCTCGTAAATCCGCAGCACGGCGCCGTGGGCCACCACGCAATACAGGCATTGATTGACGCTGCTGGTGGCCGTGACGATCATTTCGCGCTCGCCTTTGCTCAGATTTCCTTCTTCCTTGAGCATCAGGGCATCGTGGTAGGCAAAAAATGCCCGCCACTCCGCCGGGCGGCGTGCCAGCCCCAGGAACACGTTGGGAATGAACCCGGCCTTTTCCTGTATTTCCAGAATGCGGGTGCGAATGTCCTCGGGCAATCCCTCCAGTGCGGGAAAGGGGTAACGAACGGGGCCGGGCCTAGCAGGTGTGGTCATGGCGGTGAAGTTTACGTTTACGGAAACGTTAAGCATAAGAGCGAAAAATCTTACGGATTGCTGACACTTTATTCTGATAAACCCTTGGTACCTCCCGTGAACACGTTCTCAATTGGCCCCGACGAGCTTGTGTACCAGATCGGCGGTGGTATTGGCGTCGTATTTGCGCATCAGTCGGGCGCGGTAGATTTCCACCGTGCGGTGACTGATGCCGAGCACCCGGCCAATCTCCTTGGAAGTCATGCCGTCGAGCAATCGGGCGGCAACTTCACGCTCGCGGCTGGTCAGGTCGGCCTTGACGGGGCGCTGCTGGCTCAGATCCTCGAAGCTCCAGATTCCGCTGGCGTGGGGATTGCTGCGATCGAGCGCCCGGCCTGTGACGTGGCACCAGAAAGTTTCGCCATTGGCGCGTTTCATGATGCGGTTGTCGCTGTAAAAGCCCTTGGCATTCAGGATCGGGGCCATGCGCTGGCCCTGGCGCTCATACTCCTCCAGGCTGGGATAGAGCAGCAGGAACGATTGCCCGATCAGCAATTCGCGCGAAGCGCAGAACATTTCGCACACGCGGTGGTTGCAATCGACCATGTGCCGGTCACGCGATAGCACCAGGCCGACAGGGGCCATTTCGAAGGCCAGGCGGTAATCCAATTCCATAAACAATACTTTTCAGGGTAGACAGCTAGGAAATACTACGTAGCATATTACGTAGTATGGTAAGCGACATCCATTCAAACAAGGAGGCAATGTGAAAAAACTCTACCCCAGTGCAGATGCAGCGCTGCAAGGCGTGGTTGCCGATGGCCAGTTGCTGGCCGTCGGCGGCTTTGGCCTGTGCGGCATTCCTGAGGCGCTGATCGAGGCGCTGCGTAACAGCGGCGTGAAAGATCTGACCGTGGTGTCCAACAACGCAGGGGTCGATGGTTTCGGCCTGGGCAAGCTGCTGGAGACACGCCAGATCAAGAAGATGATCAGCTCCTACGTCGGCGAGAACAAGGAATTCGAGCGCCAATTCCTCGCTGGAGAGCTGGAGTTGGAATTCACCCCCCAGGGCACGCTGGCCGAAAAGCTGCGGGCAGGCGGGGCAGGCATCCCCGCCTTCTTCACCAAGACCGGCGTCGGTACCCTGGTGGCCGAGGGCAAGGAACTGCGCGAGTTCGATGGCGAGACCTACGTGATGGAGCGCTCCATCGTTACCGACGTGTCGCTTATCAAGGCGCACCGTGCCGACACCAGCGGCAACCTGCAGTTCCGGCTGACGGCCCGCAACTTCAATCCCGCTGCGGCCACGGCCGGCAAGATCTGCATCGTGGAGGTGGAGGAGATTGTCGAGCTGGGCGCCATTGCCCCGGACGACATCCACCTGCCGGGTATTTATGTGCACCGCATCGTGCACAACCCCAATCCGGAAAAGCGCATCGAAAAACGCACCCTGAGCGAGAAAAAAGGAGACTGATATGCCTTGGACGCAAGACCAAATGGCCGCGCGTGCGGCGCAGGAACTGGAAGACGGCTTCTACGTGAACCTGGGGATCGGCATCCCCACGCTGGTGGCCAACCATACGGGAGACAAGGAAGTGTGGCTGCAGTCGGAAAACGGGATGCTGGGCATCGGCCCCTTCCCGACCGAAGAGCAGGTGGATGCCGATCTGATCAACGCCGGCAAGCAGACTGTGACCACGTTGCCTGGCTCATCCATCTTTGGCTCCGACCAGTCGTTTGCCATGATTCGTGGCGGAAAGATCAATCTGTCCATCCTGGGCGCGATGCAGGTCAGCGGCCAGGGCGATCTGGCCAACTGGATGATTCCCGGCAAGATGGTCAAGGGCATGGGCGGCGCCATGGACCTGGTGGCCGGCGTCAAGCGCGTCATCGTGCTGATGGAGCATGTGGCCCGCAAAAAGGACGGCACGACTGATTTGAAAATCATCCCTGCCTGCACCCTGCCGCTGACGGGTGTCGGCGTGGTCGACCGCATCATCACCGACCTGGGCGTGATGGACGTGACACCCGAAGGGCTGAAACTGGTCGAGTTGGCCCCGGACGTGACGTTTGACGACATCCAGTCCAAGACGGGCGTGCCTTTGCTGCGTTGAAAACTTTGATAAAAGTATAGCTTTTAGCGCCCGCCATGCGGGCGTTTTTGATTCATTTATATCCAATAACGTTTATTTTCAAGCGGTGCAAGCTATCATTTGTTCTTGAACACTGGTCCAGCAATCCGGCTGCCTTCCCTGATGCCCTTGCCGGCGAACCAGCCCTGGTTCATTTCCAGCACGAAGCGCACCGGCACGCGCGAGCAGTGGGAGGTTTCATCGAGCGGCTGCAACTCGGCCAGATTGACGATGGTGCCATCGTCGGCCAGGAAGGCCGCCGACAGGGGCAGGGTGGTGTCCTTCATCCAGAAGCACTGCACCCCCGGGCGCTCGAAAACGAAAAGCATTCCTTCAAACGGCGGCATGGATGGGCGGCGCATCAGGCCGATTTGCCGCTCGATGGGACGGCTGGCTACCTGGGCGTCGATGCGGAACATCCCTGCACGCAACTCGATGCGGGGCAAATCAAGCTGAGGAATCTGTTGCGCCAGGCTGCTGCTGGCTCCGGCCAGGCAGGTTGCCCCGCCCAGAACGACGGTGATGCGACGCAAGAATCGTGACCATGGCATCGCGGTTTACTCCACGCTGAGGCAGTGCACAGTGGTGCTCTGCGGGTTGTCGATGAAGCAGCGCAGTGTCAGGCTGACGGTGCGAAACGATAGTTCATCCCAGGGAATGTCCGCCGGGGCAAACAGACGCGCTTCCTGCGTTTCATACCCGGGGTGAAATTCCAGGCTGCGCAGCCGGGCGCAAAAGTAGATATGCACCTGGGCCGCACGGGGTACGCTGATGACGGAAAACAGCCGCCCCATGGCAATGTCGGCCCCGGCCTCTTCATCGGTTTCGCGGGCGGCACCTTGCTCCAGGGTTTCGTCCAGTTCCATGAAGCCTGCCGGCAGCGTCCAGGTGCCAAAGCGCGGTTCGATATTGCGCTTGCACAGCAGGATGCGGCCATCGTCGGCCACAGGAATCGTGCCAACCACGTTGATCGGGTTCTGGTAATGGATATGGCTGCACTGCGGGCATACGGCCCGCTGGTGGGTGTCGCCATCGTCGGGCAGCCGCAGCTGCACGGCATGGCCGCATTGGCTGCAGAACTGGATGGGGCGTGGGTAATTCATCGCTGGGCTGCCTCAGACCACACGCACCTGCAGGGGAGGCAGGCCGCTCACGCGGGCGTCCAGGACATCTCCATGCTGCACGGCGGCCACCCCAGAAGGGGTGCCCGTCATGATGAGGTCGCCCGGCTGCAGCTCCCAGGCCGTGGAAAGCGCCGCAATGATTTCTGCAACGCTCCAGATCATCGCGCCCGTGTTGCCGTTTTGACGTACCTGGCCATTGACGTGCAGGGTGATTTCTGCCTGCTGTACAGCACCTGCCTGCGCAGCCGGGGTGAGCGCTCCGATGGGGGCGCTGGCGTCAAAACCTTTGGCGATGCACCAGGGGCGGCCCTGCTTTTTCAACTGCGCCTGCAGGTCGCGCCGCGTCATGTCCAGCCCGACTGCATAACCCCAAACGTGCTGCAAAGCGTTCTCGACGGCAATGTCCTTCCCGCCTGTGCCCAGGGCAACGACCAGTTCGACCTCATGGTGCAAATCGCGGGTCAGGCTGGGGTAGGGCAGGGTAACGGTCTGTCCGGCGGGAGCGCTGACGGCGGCATCGGCGGGCTTGGCAAAGAAGAAGGGGGGCTCCCGCCCGGTATCGCCCATCTCCTGGGCATGGTCGACGTAATTGCGGGCCACGCAGTAAATGCGGTGAATGGGAAAACGCTGCGCACTGCCGGAAATTGGCAGGCTGGCTTGGGGGGCGGGCGAAAAAATGAAATTCATCGAAAACTCTCACTGACAAAACATGGCATGGCCAGTGTCCAAGTGTGCCACGCCCAGCCAGTGCTGAAAGTCTCTTGCTATGCTGCATGCAATGAAGCGCAGCATTCCTTTTGCATCCGCCTGGCTGCAGCCAGACTGGCCGACCATCGCCGGGGTGCATGCCATCTTTACCACCCGTACAGGCGGGGTGAGCACCCCCCCCTGGGACAGCATGAACCTGGGCGACCATGTGGGCGACGATCCTCGTGACGTGGCCAGCAACCGGGCCCTTTTCGCCAAGGCCCTGGCGCAGGTCGGCAAGTGTGACGTACAGCCCCAATTCCTGCATCAGGTGCATGGGGTGCAGGTTGCTCAATTGCCCTTGCCGGCGACCGCAGGGCGGTCGTTCGATGCCAGCATCACCACCGAATCCGGCCAAGCCTGCACCATCATGGTGGCCGATTGCCTGCCGATTTTGATTGCGCATCGCCATCTGGGCATCGTAGGTGCCGCCCATGCCGGGTGGCGCGGCTTGGCAGGAACCGCCGGAGTTGGGGTGGTGGAACAGCTGTGGCACGTGTATTGCCGGCTGGCCCATCAGCGCAATGGCGGCAGCGTTGCTGAAATTGCAGCGCAAACTCAGATATGGCTCGGTCCTTGCATTGGGCCGCAGGCGTTCGAGGTCGGTGCCGAGGTGCTGGCCGCCTTCACTGCGGGAGCACCGCAGGCGCAGCGCTGTTTTACCCCCGGCGATGCGGCGCAGAAATGGCGTGCCGACTTATCCGCGCTGGCTCGCCAGCGCTGGCAGGCGCTGGGTGTGCGACACCTTTATGGCAATGACTCCAGCCCACCCTGGTGCACGGTGGGCAATCCGCTACGTTTCTTCTCGCACCGCCGTGATGCAAGAGAGGGGGGCAGAACCGGGCGCATGGCCGTTGCGATCTGGCGCACTGGTGCTTGAATGCGGCATTTCGGTCGCTGCCGCTTGTGCAGCATCCCATTGCTGCTGTTCGCGCTGCCGCTGGGCTTGCAAGCGACGTTTGCGCTCGGGCGTGCCCAGGATGTAAATCAGGATGGCGCAGGGCAGAAGCCCGTAAAAAATAAACGTTATCGCAGCGCCCAATACGCTGCCGTTGGGTGCGCTGGCTTCGGCGACGGTCATCATCACGGTGACATAGAGCCAGGCAATCACGATTAAATACATTGCAGTGGTATCCGGGAAGGGTAAACGCGGAAATGCGCGGTTTTCAAAAACCTAGTCAGGTTACTATGGTTTATATTGTCATCAACAAGTAAATTAGCAACAATCTGCGGAGAGTCTGTAAAACCTGGCTTTTAAGTCAATTAAGTAACTCATTGATTTCATTGAGTCAGGGATTGTGGTTGAGCAGATTTTGCAGAGATTTCCCCAACAAAACAGCTTTTCTAAAAGGAGTGTTGGCATATGGCCTCGGAACCCATCTGGACGGAAGGTGTCCAACAATTTTTCACCGAGCACTGGGCCAAAGCCATGCAGACCTTCGGTCAGTTGGGCGTAATGGCTCCCGCGGCAGAGGCAAGCCAAGTGCAGTTTGACATGGAAAAACTCCAGTCGCTGCAGCAGAACTATATTGCACAGGCCAGCCAGCTGTGGAGTGGCGGCATCAGCAATCCGCCGCCAGTGCCGGAAGACCGCCGTTTTGCCAGCCTCAACTGGACGAAAAACCCTCTGGCTGCATTTACCGCAGCTGCCTATTCGCTCAACGCCCAGGCGCTGATGGGCATGGCAGAAGCGGTGCAGGCGGACGAGAAAACCCGCCAGCGCATTCGTTTTGCCGTAGAGCAGTGGGTGGCTGCCATGGCACCAAGCAACTTTCTGGCGCTGAACCCCGATGCCCAGCAAAAAGCCTTGGAAACGAAAGGCGAGAGTTTGACCAGAGGCCTGCAAAATATGCTGCAGGATATGGGCAAGGGCTATGTCTCGATGACCGATGAAAGTGTTTTTCAAGTAGGGAAAAATGTTGCCACCACCGAAGGAGCGGTCGTCTATGAAAACGAAATATTCCAGCTTTTGGAATATAAGCCGCTGACCGAAAAAGTGCATGAGCGTCCATTTTTACTGGTACCGCCATGCATTAATAAGTTTTATATCCTGGATCTGCAGCCTGAAAACTCGTTGATTCGTTATGCCGTCAGTCAGGGACAACGTACCTTCGTGATCAGCTGGCGCAATCCTGATGCGTCGTGTGCCCAGTTGACCTGGGACGACTATATTGAACGTGCAGTCATCGAAGCCATTGGCGTGGTGCAAGAAATCGCGGGTGCAAAG
>Ga0206117_100732_pt1 | contig 26003 bp, 29 predicted proteins | sample 3A5Ametagenome_FD_177997 | JGI IMG/M metagenome (GOLD analysis project Ga0206117, IMG submission 177997) | Enriched microbial communities from leaf-cutter ant dump, University of Wisconsin, Madison, United States - 3A5A | ecosystem: Environmental > Terrestrial > Nest > Insects nest > Nest dump... | reverse complement strand
TCGGGTGAAAGCCCGATCCTTGCCCGGTCGCCTGCCACCGGCCTCTCCGGGGCGTCAAACCAGCCGGAGAGGCCGCCTTCAACCTACCCCAGCACAAACGAACAATCCTTGCGAAGGCGAGGACCTCGGGCAGGATGGTGCGCAACGCTGATATCGTGCTCCAAAAGCCGGGTTGATCCTCTCGCCGCAGCGCTTGCATCGGCGCGATTGGGTCGCGCTCCGAACTCCAAAATCCCAGCCAACCGCAGCCCGGAAACCTCACCCGCCGTATGGACGAGAGGTACGATCCTTACGCGGGGCGATGATCCATGTGCCTTTCCAAGTCCACTCCCAAGGTGGAGCAATACAAGACCTCGGCGCAGTCCCAGGAGCCGGATAACGGCGCCATTCAGACGGCGGCGGCGCGGCGGGCGACCGACAAGCTGAGGTCCGGCGTCTCCACCATCCTCACCGGTGCCAACGGCGTGTTGCGGGATGCGACCACCCAGAAATCCGTACTCCTGGGGGTGTGATGGAAGCGCGCGCCAATGAAACGCAGGTCCAGTATCACCGCCGCCGGGCCGAGGAACTGAAGCGGGTTCGCCAGCCGTGGGAATCCACCTGGAGCGGCCTTGCCGACTTCGTGGCGCCGCACCGGCTGCGCCTGGAAGCGGCCGACGAGCGGGCGATCTCGCGCAAGCGCATTCTCGACCCCTCCGGCACCTTCGCCTGGCGGACGCTGGCGTCGGGCATGCACTCCGGCCTGACGTCGCCAGCCCGGCCCTGGTTCCGCTTCGCCACCACCGACCCCGAGCTCCGCGAATGGGGCCCGGTGAAGCTGTGGGTGGACGAGGTGGAGGCCATCGAGCGGCGGATGTTCCAGCGCTCCAACGTCTATCCGGCCTTCCACGAGGGCTATGGCGACATCGGCCTGTTCGGCCAGTCCTGCGGCATATTGATCGAGGGCAGCGACGACCCGCTGCACATGATCCAGCTGTTGCACGGCCGCTTCTGGATCGCCAGGGACGCCGAGGGCCGGGCGACGACGCTCTACCGCATGCTCCGCTGGTCGGTGGAGAAGATCGTGCGCCGGTTCGGGCTCGACACCATTTCCACGTCGATCCGCTCGGCCTATGACGCTGGCCGCTACGACCAGACCTTCGACATCTGGCACGCCATCGAGCCGCGCGTCGGCCGCGACCCTGAGAAGATCGACAAGCGCAACAAGCCGTTCCTCTCCAACTACTGGGAGGCCAACGGCAACAGCAACGACGGCCTGCTCGAGGAAAGCGGCTTCGACAGCAACCCGATCATCTGCCCGCCGTGGCTCGTCTGCGGCGACGACACCTATGCGCAGTCGCCCGGCATGGACGCCATCGGCGACGTGAAGACGCTGCAAGCCATGGTGCGCGACAAGCTGGAGGTGATCGCCAAGCTGGCGCGGCCGCCTTTGCAGGGGCCGACGTCGCTGAACGGCAACCCGATGTCGCTTTTGCCCGGCGCCATCACCTTCGTCGACGATCCGACGGGGAAGGGACTCAGGCCGGTGATGGAGGCGTCGCCGCAGATCGGGCCGCTCTTGCAGGATATCGCCGAGACGCGGCAGCGCATCAACTCCGGCTTCTACGCCGACCTGTTCCTGATGCTGGCCAACATGGAGGGCATCCAGCCGCGCAACCAGTTCGAGATCGCCGAGCGCAAGGAAGAGAAGCTGCTGGCGCTGGGGCCGGTCTTGGAGAACATCTACAACAACCAGCTGGAACCCTGCGTCGACCGGGCCTTCGAGATCGGCCTCAAGCGCAACCTGTTCCCGCCGCCGCCGCGCGAGATCCAGAACCAGCGGCTGGCGGTGGAGTACATCTCGACGCTGGCCCAGGCGCAGAAGGCGGTGGCCACCGGCGCGGTGGAGCGGCTCGTCGGCTTCGCCAGCCAGTGGGCGGCGATGAAGCCCGACATCCTCGACAAGCTCGATGCCGACCAGTCGATCGACGTCTACGCCGACATGATCGGCGCCCCGGCGGCCATCGTGGTGCCCGACGACAAGGTGCAGGAAGCCCGCGAGGCGCGGGCGCAGGCCGAACAGCAGGCGAAGATGGCCGAGATGGCGAAAACCGTGGCGCCAGCGATCTCCGCCGGGGCGGATGCGGTGCGGGCGGGGAAGGATGCGGGTGTGGATCCGGCCGCGGCGCAGCAGCTGATGGCGCAGTTGGGGATTGGTGGGGGGTAGGGGGATGGGAGGCTGATAGTGGCCGGAGAGCTCTACCTTCCTGAGGTCCTCTGCCTGCGCAGAGGATGACAGATTGATAGTGGCGAGAGCCCAGCTATCCGACGGCTTGATAGCTACGAGCGCCCACTTAACCTCTTGTTCCTGAATATCATTCTCCTGTCATCCTCTGCGAATGCAAGGTGGATCTCGGGCAGTTAGGGGCGAGGGGCTGATATAGGGCGCTTCCGAGTGGCTGCCGGTTTGCGTGAAGTTTGCGGAGAGGGAGGCTGATAGTGGCCGCAGCGCCTTCTCGTCCTGAGGTCCACCTTGCATTCGCACGCGAATGCAAGCGGCCTTCGCGGGGATGACAGGAAATTGATTTTTGGGAACAATAGGATAGGCGGGTGTTCGTCACAATCGATCCGTCCGAAAGATGGGCGCCCGCCACTATCAAGCTGTCATCCTTGCGAAAGCGAGGATCTCGGGCCGAATGGGGCGAGGGGCTCATATCAGGCGCTTCCGAGTGGCTGCCGGTTTGCGTGAAGTTTGCGGAGAGGGAGACCGATATCGGCCGCTGTGTCTTCTCGTCCTGAGGTCCCCGCCTGCGCGGGGATGACAGGAAATTGATATTTGGGAACAAGCGGATAGGTGGTGCCCCTATCAAGCTGTCAGGTACGTGGCGCCCATCACTATCAAGCCGTCCGAAAGATGGGCACCCGCAAATATCAAGCTGTCATCCTCTGCGAAGGCAGAGGACCTCAGGCCGGATGGGGCGAGGGGCTCATATCAGGCGAACTTGAGCGGCGCGGATATCGGGCCGCGTGACGAAGACCCATAAAATCAACAACATAGGTGATCGATGCTCGATGAGTTCGAAGCGCGTGAGGCGCGGGATGTTGAGGCGCGGAAACACGCTGCCGAGGAGGAGGCCGATCTGCGGGAGGCTTTCCGGCTGATGATGGACACCGCCGAGGGCAAGCGGGTGGTGTTCTGGCTGCTGGGCCGGGCCGGGCTCTACGCCAATGCCTTCGATGCCGGCAGCGAGGCGGCCGAGCGCTATCGGCTGGGGCGGCAGTCGCTCGGCCTCGAAATCCTGCAGAAGCTCGATCTGGTGGATGCGCGGCTCTACCCGCGCCTGCTGCTCGAACGCGGCGAGGCGCGGGAACTGGAACGGGCCGCCCGGGATGCCGGCGGCAAGGCGCGTGAAGATGGGGATGATCAATATGCTTGAGCGATGGATGATCGGTGCGGCGGTGTTTGCGCCTGAAGGTGACGGCATGGGCGGCGGCGGGGACAGCGGCGCGGCGCCGGAGAGCTTGATGTTCCCGAGCGAGGCCGCGCCGTCCGAGACTGGGGCCGACGACGCCGGCTCGGCGCCGGACCATGACGGCGGGCGCAATCCGCCCGAGGCGAAGGACGGCGCCAAGGATGAGGCCAGCGCCCCCGACCCGGCCGACGAAATCCCGGAAGACGGCCGCTACGACTTCAACCTGCCCGAGGGCATGGCGATCGACGAGAAGCTGGCCGAGGCGATGTCACCGGTGCTGAAGGACATCGGCCTGACGCGCGGTCAGGCGCAGGCGCTGGCCGGTGCGCTCGCCGCCCATCGGCAGGCGGAGGCGTCCGCCGGCGCTCATGAGTGGGCCGACATCCAGACCGGTTGGGTCAACTCGGCCCGCAAGGATGCCGAGATCGGCGGCGCCCGCTGGGACGCCTCGGTGGCCACCGCGCAGGGGGCGCTCGCCCGCTTCGGCACGCCGGGCCTCCGCACCTTCCTGACCGAAAGTGGCGGCGGAAACCACCCGGAAGTTATCCGGTTCATGGCGCGCGTCGGAAGCGCGATCGCCGAAGACCGGCCGGAGAGCGGCGGGGCAGGGGCAGGACGCCCCCGAGAGGCCGCCCACCTGCTGTTTCCGAGCGACAAGCCCAAGGGGTAAATGACACATGGCCACCGTTGGCACCTACTACCCGAACCTGATCGACGCGCAGAAGCAGAGCGCCGAGGGCACGGTTCTCGAAATCCTGTCGCAGCAGAATCCGGTGCTGGACGACGCGATGGTCACCGTCTGCAACCAGCAGGCCATCCATCGCCACATGATCCGCACCGGTCTCCCCTCCGTCGCCTGGGGGCGCCTCTACAAGGGCGTGCCGCAGTCGAAGGCCACCGTGCAGCAGGTGGACGACACCACCGGCTTCCTCGAAGCGCGCTCGGAGATCGACGTGCGCCTGCTGGCGCTCGCGAAAGACGCCGCCAAGCAGCGCCTCGTCGACAGCGCGCCGTTCCTCGAAGCGATGAACCAGGAGATGGCGACCGGCATCTTCTACCACGACGTCGCCACCACGCCGGAGAAGTTCAAGGGCCTCGCCGCCCGCTACAACGCCTATTACGACGGCCCCAACGCCACCAAGCCCAACGTCGCCGCCGGACAGGTGATCGACGGCGGCGGCCGCGGCGCCGACAACACCTCGATCTGGTTCGTCACCTGGGGCGACCACGCGACGTCGCTCTTGACGCCCGAGGGTATTCCCACCGGCGTTCAGGTGCAGGACAAGGGCGAGGAAGTGACGCTGGATGCCGCCGGCAACAAGTTCTACGTCAAGTCGACGCTGTTCTCCTGGCACGTCGGCATGTTCGTGAAGGACTGGCGCTACAACGCCCGCATCGCCAACATCGATGTGTCCGACATGATGGCGGGCTCGGTGGACATCTGGAAGCTGCTGCGTGAGGCCTACTATCGCCTGCAGTCGCGCCGGCTGAACGCCACGTCGAGCCGCATCGCCATCTACATGAACCGCGACGTGCTGGAAGTGCTGGACGCCCAGTCGTCCGACCGGTCGCTGGTGACGAATGCCGGTGCCTACAACTACAACGCCCCGGGCCTCAAGCGCGACAGCGTCGAGGGCAAGGAAGTGCTGACCTATCGCGGCATTCCGATCCGGGAAACCGACGCTCTGCTCAACACGGAAGCCGCTCTGCCGGCTTACGCCGGATGAAATCCTACTGGGGTGGACAGCTAGCTTAGTCTTCTGCGCTTCCGGTGCTCACGGACCTCAAGTCCGCTCCGCTCCGGTTCTCGAAGCCGTCGCCATCTGCCTCACCCCAGCGAATTTCATGGTGCCCTTTCTTGCGGGCGCTCACTCTTTCAAAGGGACAAACCCATGATCCTGGACACTCAGGCGCTGTTCTCGGACGCTCAGGCTATCACCGCGACGGTCGCCTCCACCAACACCATCGACTTCGGCCCGATCTCGCCGGCCACCAAGAACTTCGACGTCGGCAAGGGCGACGACGTGGCGCTGCTGGTGCAGGTGGTGGAGGACTTCAACAACCTCACCTCGCTGCAGATCGACCTGGAGCTCGACAGCACCACCACCTTCACGCCCGACCGCGTCATCCCGCTCGCCACCGTGCCGCTGGCCCAGCTGAAGGCCGGCTCGCAGATCGCCCGCGACGGCCTGCCGCGCGGCCTGACCCTGCAGTACGGCCGCCTCAAGTACACGGTGTCGGGCACGGCGCCGACCACGGGCAAGATCACCGCCGGCGTGGTGGCCGGCGTGCAGTCCAACGGAGTGGCGATCTGATGCGCGTCACCGCCGTCCGCAAGGGCTACTTCGGCGGCAAGATCCGCGACGCCGGGGAGGCCTTCGACCTTCCCGACGCGCTGATGCGGGACGGGCTGAAACCGTCGTGGGTGGAAGCGGAGGGGGAGACGCCCGCGCCGCTTCCTCCGGATGGCGAGGGTGAGGCGGTCTCGGCCCCGCGCAAGCGCGGACGGAAGCCGAAGGCGACAAGCGCGCCGGACGCCCCCGAAGGCAACGGCCTGACGGAAGCCCTCGGCGGTCCCCCGCCCGACTGGCTGCCGGGAGATCTTGGCGAATGAAAGAAGGCGGGCCTCGGCCCGCCTGAGTTTTTTGGGGGGAGCGGTGGCCTATATCGGCCGCGTGCCCCTTCCGGCCTGAGGTCCTGCGCCTCACGCGCAGGATGCGGAATTATCGATGCGGGAGCTCTATATCGGCGTACCGCCCCTTCCTGCCCGAGGTCCTCGCCTTCGCAAGGATGACAATTTATATAAATGGGACAAGCGGGTAGGTGGTCGCGAGGGTTCTTCACGGCATCACCGCCCTGTGCGGAACACGACGACCTGCGAAAGCAGGTGAAAACCTCTATCCAATTGTTCCCTCTATATAAATTGTCATCCTTGCGAAGGCGAGGACCTCAGGCAGGAAGGGGCACGCGGTCGATATAGGTCTCCTTGGATGCGGCGGGCATGACGCACCGCGCGATCCACCCCGCTCACCCACCACCTGTACTTACCTCCCCCGCACCCGCCCAAGTATATCCGCCAAATCCCGTGCGCCGGCGCAACACCTCCCAGCGAATTCGAGACATATGGCCATCTCTGCGCCTCAAGCTTCGCCGTTTAACGAAGCGTTAACCAATCTAGACGGCTAACTGGGGGCAGGACGCAAGGAAGCGCTCGCGGGATTACATGCCCGGAGAAGACCAGGACCATCACGGGTCGGCACACGTAGTGCGCCGGATTCGGTTTCATCCCGATAGTTGGGGAGGCCGCGATGCGTCAAGTCTACTCACCAAGTCCACATTTGCACTGGCTTGTCCGCGGGGTGTTTCTTGACCTCTGTTCTCGCTCTTCTCGCCGGACTCTACGCGGCGCAGGCTGCAGGCCCGAACGGCTTCTACGACATGTGCGCCGTCTCGGCGGACGAGTGCCGGCCGGTGGCGGCAACGCGCAGCCTCGACCTGGCCGAGGTCGAGCGGATCAACCGCGCGGTGAATGGCGAGATCCGCCCCGAGGTGGAGCCGGCGGGCGTCGACGTCTGGCGGATCGGGCCGAGGAACGGCGACTGCGACGACTACGTGATGACCAAGCGCCACCGGCTGATCGCCGCCGGGCTCGGCAGCGCCGAGGCGCGGGTTGCCGTGGGGGTGGCCAAGGGGCAGCTCCACGCGGTGCTCGTTGTCCATCTCGGCCCCGAGTTCTACGTGCTCGACAACCTGACCGACGAGATGCTGCCGGTGCAGCGGTCGGCCGTGCGCATTCTCACCGTGCAGTCGCCGGCCAACCCGCGCGACTGGCTGAAGGCGCCGGGCAGCGCCAGCGGCGCCGGGCAGGCGGTGGCGGCTGGGCGGTAACGGCGAAAACCCGCCCACCCCTAGTGTGTCTTCCGAAGCGCCGGACGAGCGATCCGGCCCTTGTTCAGGAGACACGACATGCAGTCCATCGCCGAAACCTACATGGGCGCGCGCGGGGCGCTGCCGTTCGAGGATCTGGCGCAGTCCGGCGCGGTGACCGGCGCCATCACCGCCAGCGGCCAGTCGGTGACCGTGCCGATCGGCGCCTACAACGGCGCGGTGTTCGCCTGGTGGGGCACCTTCTCGGGCGTTACCCTCGCCTTCGAGGCCGCCTACGAGCCGAGCCTTGCCACCTGGGTGGCCGTTTCGGCGCTCGCGGCGTCCGGCGGCGGCCCGACCACCAGCGCCAGCAACCTCTCCTCGGCCAACGCCTTCGAGGTCTACGCCCCCGGCGCGCTGGCCGTGCGCGTGCGCGCCACCGCGTTCACGGCCGGGCCGATGAACGTGCGCGCCATTCCCGTCGCCATGATGCAGGACATCGCGCCGGCCGTGGTCGGCGGCTCGCTGACCGTCACCGCCCAGACCTCCGGCGGCTCGGGCGGCATCGCCTCGGTCAGTCGGCTGGCGTCGGCCGCGGCGTCGGTGAACGCCACGGTGGCCAAGGCCTCGGCCGGCCGGGTCTACAAGATCCACGGCTACAACGCGGCGACCAGCGTCCGCTTCCTCAAGCTCTACAACAAGGCGTCGGCGCCGACGGTGGGCACCGACGCGCCGGTGGTCGCCATTCCGCTGGCGCCGTCGAAGGAGTTCGACGTCGACCTCGGACTGCTCGGCCAGTATTTCTCCACCGGCATCGCCTATGCGCTGACCACCGGCGCCGCCGACGCCGACACCGGCGCCCTGACGGCGGCCGACGTGGTGGGGCTGGCGATCTGGTACGCCTGAGGGCCATTGCCGGCGGCGCCGGAATGTCTGGGGGCTTTTCCGGTGAGAAGCTCCCTCTTCCTTTCAGGACGCGGCTTCGGACGCAAAACCGTGTCCACTTTTGCCGAACTGCTCTACTCTGTGGCGGCGCCCATAGCCCGCCACAGGAGAGCCGCGTGCAGCCGCAAGAGCACCTGAAACTCTACGAAGCCAGTCTCGCGCGGCAATGCTTCGACGAGGTCGCGCCGCTGTTGTCGGCGGAGGCGGTGTTCTGGTTCACCGACGGCAGCCATCGCGGGCTCGACGCCATCCGGGCCGCCTTCGAGGACACCTGGCGCCGGCTCAAGAACGAGACCTACTGGCTGGAGGACGTCGACTGGATCGCCGTGGGCGACACGGCGGCGAGCTGCACCTACCGCTTCCGCTGGACGGCCGAGATCGACGGGACGCCTTGCGCCGGCGAGGGGCGCGGCACCACCGTGTTGCGCAAGGAGGAGGGGCAGTGGAAGATCGTCCACGAGCACCTCAGCCGCTTTCCGCCGGGGACGGGCGGCGCTTGACCGGGCGCGCTCGCCCTGAGGGGGGATGGAGCTTCGCTTTGCCGGACCTGATGGGAGCCGCTGGAATGGACCTTCGTTACGGCATCGCCGGCCCTGCTGACGCTGCCAACCTCGCCGCCCTCTCCATCGAGGTCTGGCTCCACACCTATGCGCGGGACGGCATCCGCCAGGCCTTCTCGGACTACGTGTTGCGCGAGTTCACGGCCGAGCGGTTCGCCGCGCACATCGCCGATCCTCGGCAGGCCGTGTTGACGTGCGAACGCGGCCCGTATCTCCTCGGCTATCTCCGTCTGGATTTCGACGCCGCCTGCCCGACGGTGCCGGGCCTCACCGGGGAGATCGCCACGCTCTACGTCCGCTCGCGCCACGCCCGGCAAGGCATCGGCACCGGCCTCATCGCCCGGGCCTCCGATCTCTGTCGAGCGCGCGGGCTCGAGCGCCTCTGGCTCGCCGTCAACCACGAGAACATGCCGGCTATCCGATTCTACGAGGCGCAAGGTTTCAGCCGCCACGGCTCGCGCGACTTCGAGCTGGAAGGGGAGCGGCACGAGAACTTCATTCTGGTGATGGGGGAGGAGTGACGGGTGAAGAGGGAGCGTGATATCGGCCGATTGCCCTACCGTCCCGAGGTCCACCTTGAATTCACATGTGAATTCAAGCGGCTTTCGCGCAGGATGACGGATTTATATAAATAAAAACAAATACATAGACTGTCATTCTGCGCGCAGGCGCAGGACCTCGGGCAGGATGGGCGCGAGGCCATTATAGGGCGATGGCGGCAAGACGGATGGAGAAGGCGGCTCTGCGTTTGCCCCTGTCAGGCGTCGTCCCCCATGTCGTCCTCGCCGATGTCCCGGTATCGGCTCAACACTCTGACGACGTCGATGGCGCTGGGGTGGACCATGTAGAAGATGATGTAGTTGCCGATTGGGAAACTGCGGATTTCGGGGCTGAGTTCCGGTCGTGCCCGGCCGGCGAGCGGGGTGCCGGCCAGCATCGAGAGCGCGCTTTCGATCCGCCGCAAAAGACGGTCCGCCGCTGCCTCGTTGTCGTCGGCGACATATGTCCAGATCTCGATGAGATCGAGGCGCGCCCGTGGGCGACGGACGATCTCCAGCTTCATGATGTCAGCTTCTTTCCCGCTTTGAGCTGACGCGCTTCCTCGATGATGGCGTCCATGTCCATGGGCACCGACGGGCCGCTGTCGATCCCATCGGCGATGTCGCGTCGGAGGGCTTCGAGCTTGGCCTGCCTGAGGTTCTCCTGCTCCTCGAGAAGGCGGAGGCCGTCGCGCAGCACCTCGCTGGCCGAGGCGTAGCGGCCGCTGGCAACCAGTTGCTTGACGAAGCCCTCGAAGCGATCACCGAGTGTGTAGCTGGACGGCATGGACGGTCTCCTTTGCCCCAGCTTATATCATTTTATGATAGTCGGCCCAAGAGCTCATCGCCTCACGCCACGGCTACCCAGCCTCGAAACGACAGGGCGGCGTAGAACAGGGCGATGTCGCAGAAGCCGGCCTCGCGGAGCAGGGCTTCGTCGTCCTCCGTCGTCAGGGCCGGCAGGCGCTGGGCCATCTTGGCGGCGGCGGTCGGGGCGGCGGGGTTGCCGGCGAAGGTCAGCGAGCGGGAGAGCCAGCGCGTCGGGTCGGCGCCGTCGGTGGCGCTGTGGTGGGCGACGACCAGGGCCGCGCCGGGGCGGAGGCGGCGGTGGATCTCGCGGAGGGTGCGGAGGCGTTCGTTGCGGTCGAGGAAATGCAGGGTCAACAGGCAGGTGGCGCCGTCGAACGGGCCTTCCGGCGCGGCGTCGATGGTGCCGAGCCGGAGGTCGGCGCGCGGGGCGTAGGGGCCGAGGGTGCGGTGGGCGAGGTCGAGCATTTCGGCCGAGGGATCGACGCCCAGGAAGCGCCAGCCGGGTTCGGCGTCGGCGAAGGCGCGGAGCTCCAGGCCGCCGCCGGCGCCGACCACCAGGATGTCGGCAGCGTCGGGCGCCCGTTCGGCCAGGAGGATGGCCGCCATGCGGTGAAGATCGGCAAGGCCGGGCACCTTCTTCGGCGTCGCCTCGGCATAGCCGGCAACGACGGCGGGATCGCTGAACGGCTTCATCAGCCGAACACCAGCGCGCGGTGGACGGCGAGGGCGGCGAAGGCGCCGCCGAGGATGACGAGATCATGCTGCATGGGAGGCTCCCGTGCTGGTGGAGAGACGGCTGGAGGTTTGGCTGTGTTTCATGTAACTTTATAAGTTACGACTTTGGTCTTTTCAAGCGGCGGCCGGATAGCGATGGCGTGTGGTTGTGTGGAGGAACGGCCGGCACGTTGGTTCCGTTCCCTTGGGGGATCGAAGCGCGAGGGGAGAACGCTTCGTGAAATGAGAGGGTTGGGCTTCGACTTTTGACGGGTTGAAAACTGCAACTTGAAATGGACGGGTGCCGGATATCGCCCTAAGTTCTTCTCATTGGGAACCGGGGGGATATCTTGCATAAGCTAACGATTGTCGGCGTGGTGGCCGTTGCCGCCGCGCTTGGTGCTTGCGCCAAAAGCCCTGAGAGCATTTCGCCGTCGTACGTCAGCGAGGTGGGCTATCAGGCCTGGAGCTGCCAGCAGCTGTCCGAGGAGACGCTGCGCCTGTCCTCGGCCTACGCGGTCGCCGCGCAGCAGCAGGAGAAGGCGCGCACCAACGACGTGGTCGGCGTGATCCTGATCGGCCTGCCGGTGTCGAGCATGAGCGGCGACAACATCGCGCCCGAGATCGCCCGCCTGAAGGGCGAGCAGGAGGCGGTCCGCAAGGCGATGGTGATCAAGAACTGCACGCCGGCCGCCGTGCCGCCGCCGGTGGTCAAGGCGCCTGCGGTGAAGGCGCCGACAGTGAAGGCACCTGTGGTCAAGGCTCCGGCGGCGGCTACCGCGCCGGTGGCGGGACAGGTGACGCCCGTGGCACCGGCTGCGGCAGCTCCGGCGACGCAGGCTCCGGCAAAGCCGTAAGCTGTCGCGAGACGGAAGGCCCCGCCCGTCGGGAGATCGGCGGGCGGCGCTTGCGCTTGGAAAGAGGGGAGCCCGATATCGGCGCTTGAGATTTCTCGTCCTGAGGTCCTCGCCTTCGCAAGGATGACAGCTTTATATAAATGAAAACAAATACATAGGTCGCCTTTCTGCGCGAAGGCCGCTTGAACTCGCGCGCGAATTCAAGATGGATCTCGGACAGGATGGGGCGTCGACGATGTGGGGCACCCTCAGCCGCAGCTCGTCGCCGGCTTGCCGGCCGCCTCGATCGCCTTGTGGATGAGGGTCAGCGCGGCGATGGCGGGTTCGGGGCCGAAGGCGAGAGGGGCCTTGCCGGCGATGGCATCCACGACGTTGGCGTAGAAATCGTGCTGGCGGGCGGGTTCCAGCGGTACGCGCTCGCGGATCGACGTGCCGGCGCGGTCGGTGTGGAGGAGGGCGGTGGGCACCTCGCCCTCGGGGTAGGCGTTCTCGTGCGGGATGACCAGCGAGCCCTTCTTGCCGTGGGCGACGATCACCGGCCCCTGCTCGCGCACGAAGGTGCTGCCGCGCAGGAGCACGCGGTGGCCGGGGTAGCGGAAGCGGACGTCGAAGTAGTCGGTGGCCGCATTGGGGCGGCGCAGCGAATCCATGTCGGCGGAGACGGTGAGCGGTTGGCCGAACAGGGCGAGCATGCCGTCGACGAGGTGGATGCCGAGGTCGAACCAGGTGCCGGCGCCGGGCAGGTCGTCCTCCTTCCACTGCTTGTGGGTGACGATCGCCCGGTAGCGGTCGTAGTGCCATTCCAGCTCGATGAGGTCGCCGAGGTCGCGGGCGTCGAGGTGGCGCTTCAGGGTGAGGTAGTCGGCGTCGAGCCGGCGATTGTGGAACACGGCGAGGAGGCGGCCGGCCGCCCGGGCTTGCGCCGAGAGGGCGCGGGCGTCGTCCATGGTCACGGTGATGGGCTTTTCCAGCACCACGTGCTTGCCGGCGGCCAGCGCCGCGCTGGCCATGGGGTAGTGCAGCTCGTTGGGCGTGTTGACGACGACGAGGTCGACGGCGGGATCGTCGAGAATGGCCTGGAAATCGGGCACGCAGTGGGCGCCCTCGGGCTCGCTGCCGTCGGGGCCGGAGCGGCGCAGGATGGCGGCGAGCGACAGACGCGGCTCGGCGGCGATCAGCGGCGCATGGAATTCGCGGCCCGACATGCCCCAGGCGGCGAGGGCGACGTTGATGGTCATGTGTGTCCGCTCCCAGTGTGTGAGCGGGCAGTATGATGGCTCGGGAGGTGTTGCGCCAGAGAGGGGGGCGATGTGGGGCGCCTTTCGCCGTAGTTCCAAGCGAGAGGGGAGCGGGCGGCTGATGTCTGTTGGGAGACCGATATCGGCGGTTGCGATTTCTTGTCCTGAGGCCCTCGCCTGCGCAAGGGTGACAGCTTGATATAAAGGGGAAACAGCTGGAGAGCGCGCCACACAGCGTGACGCCGCCAGAGCGACAAGCGTTGCGGATGACAGCGTGCTGAACGGAACCCACCACCTAACCGATTGTCATACCTATATATAATGCTGTCATCCTTGCGAAAGCCGCTTGAATTCGCGTGCGAATTCAAGGTGTACCTCGGGCAGGATGGAGCGAGGGGCTGATATCGGGCGCCTTCCTCTCGGCTCCAAGCGGGCGAGAGGGGGCGTCTGATGTTGTTGGGAGCTCTATATCGGCGGTTGCGATTTCTCGTCCTGAGGTCCTGGCCTCCGCCAGGATGACAGCTTGATATAGAGGGGAAACAGCTGGAGAGCGCGCCATACAGCGTGACGCCGTCAGAGCGACAAGCGTTGCGGATGACAGCGTGCTGAACGGAACCCACCACCTAACCGATTGTCATACCTATATATAATGCCGTCATCCTTGCGAAAGCGAGGACCTCGGGCAGGATGGAGCGAGAGGCTGATATCGGGCGCCTTCCCCTCGGCTCCAAGCGGGCGAGAGGGGGGCGGGCGGCTGACGTCTGTTGGGGAGACCGATATTAGCCCCTGAGATTTCTTGTCATGAGGTCCTCGCTTTCGCAAGGATGACAGATCTATATATTTGTTTTTGTTTATCTAATCTGTCATCCGCTCGTGCGGCGGGAACCTCCGTCAGCATGGCTGGGTTGATATCGTCGCGCGAGATTGCCGGCTGGTGCTCCCCCGTCACAGCCCCTCCAGCGCGCCGATCCTCAGCGTTGCCACCAGGATCAGCCCGAGCATGACCGAGACGAGGGCGACGATGGCCGGCCAGCCGCCGAGGGACCACAGCCAGCCTCCTCCCGAGCCCATGGAGGAGGAGCCGGCGTAGTAGGCGAGGAGGTAGAGCGAGGAGGCGTGGCCCTTGGAGCCCTTGGCCAGCCGGCCGACCCAGCCGCTCGCCACCGAGTGGATGATGAAGAAGCCGCCGGTGATGCCGGTGAGGCCGAGCACGATCATCACCAGCGAGGACGACAGCGTCATCAGCGTGCCCACGGCCATGAGGACGACGCCGATGAGCTGCGCCGGCACGCGGCCGTGGCGGTCGGCGAGGATGCCGGCCCAGGGGGAGGCGACGACGCCGGCGATGTAGACCAGGAACATGGCGCTGATGAAGCCGGGCGACAGGCCAAAGGGGGCGGCCGCCAGGCGGAAGGTCAGGTAGTTGAACAGGGCGACGAAGCTGCCGAGCGCCAGGAAGCCGCACAGGAACACCAGCGCCATGCCCGGCGTGCGCAGGTGCCCGAGCCAGGTGCGGGCGTGGGCGGCAAGGCTCATGCCCTTGCGGCGGACGAAGTTGCGCGAGGGCGGCAGCAGCAGGGCGAAGCCGGCGGCGGCGATCAGGTCGAGAACGCCGATGACGGTCAGCGCCGTGCTCCAGGAGCAGAGCTCCATCAAGAGGCCGACGCCGACGCGGCCGGCCATGCCGCCGAAGGCGACGCCGCCGACATAGAGCCCCATGGCGGTGCCGAGGGAACGCGGCTCGATCTCCTCGGAGATATAGGCCATGGCGACGGCGGGCACGCCGCCGAGCACGAAGCCCTCGGCCGCCCGGAGCAGCAGCAGCATGTGCCAGCCGGGCGACATGGCCGCGCCGATGTGGCAGAGCGCCGCGCCGAGCATGGACCAGAACATCACGCCGCGCCGGCCGAACCCTTCGGAAAAGGCGCCTGCCAGCAGGATGGCGATGGCGAGGCTGCCGGTGGTCAGCGACAGCGCCAGCGAGCTTTCCGCCGGGCTGACGCCGTAGTGGGCGGCCAGGTTGGGCAACAGCGGCTGGATGGCATAGAGCAGCGAGAAGGTGGCAAAGCCCGCGAGGAACAGCGCCAGGCTGATGCGCCGGTAGGCGGCGCTGCCCTTGACGACGAAGGCCTTCTCCGGGGGCTTTTTCAGCGGCGTTTCGGCAGGCGCATCAGGGGGAAAGGCATCGAGGGGAGAGGCGAGCGACATGGGTCCGTTCCGGTTGGAGGCGCAACCTACTCCCTCCTCTCCTATAGATCGTCGGCAATTTACTTCATTCAGTTATGCCGATATTTTATAGCTTGGAGCCTGAGCCGCCCCCCTGCCGGGGCGGGCATCCAGCTTGGTCTTCCGCGCTTGCGGTGCTCGTGGGGCTTGAACCCGCTCCGGGTCTCGAAGCCGTCGTCCCATCCCTCGCCCCGGTGAGTTTCAAGTCAGGCTCCCATGGACATCTCCCAGTTGCGCACCTTCGCCCTCGTCGCCGATCTCGGCAGCCTCAACAAGGCGTCGGGGCGGCTCAGGATCGCCCAGCCGGCGCTCTCCCGGCAGATCCGCCTGTTGGAGGAGGATCTCGGCGTGCGGCTGTTCGAGCGGCACGGGCGCGGCATGCGGCTGACCGAGCACGGCGTGGCGGCGCTGGAGCATGCGCGGCACATCCTGGGCGAGCTCGAGGACCTGCGCGTGGCGGTGGGCGGGCCGGAGGCCGGCATGGTCGGCAGCGTGTCGGTGGGGCTGTCGCCCACCATCTCCAACGCCCTGTCGGTGCCGCTGGTCGCCGCCTTCCGCGCGGCCCATCCGGCGGTGCGGGTGCGCATCGTCACCTCCTACACCGGCTATCTGCTCGACAGCCTGTTCCGGGGCGATATCGACGCGGCCATCCTCTACAACGCCCGGGCCAACCAGGCGCTGCGCACCGAGCCGATCCTGTCGGAAAACCTGTTCCTGATCGGCCCGGTCGGCGCCGACCTCAGCCCCGACCGCCCGGTGGCGTTCAAGGAGCTGGCGGCGCTGCCGCTGCTGCTGCCGAGCCGCGGCCACGACCTCAGGGCGGTGGTCGAGGACTGCGCGCGGCAGGCCGGCATCGACATCGACGTGGTGGTGGAGGTGGACGGCTACGGCTCGCTGAAGGAGCTGGTGGGCGCCGGCTACGGCTACACCATCATGCCCGCCACCGCCTTCGAGCACGAACCGACCGCCGCCGACTTCCGCCTGGCCCCGCTGGCCAACCCCTCGCCGGTGCGGCAGCTGGCGCTGTGCTACCCGAGGGACCGCCGGGTGTCGCGGGCGGCGCTGTTCGCCGGCGAGGTGATGAAGGAGAAGATGATCGGGCTGGTGAAAGAGGGAACGTGGAACGGGACGCTGGTGTAGGGGGAGGAGGAGAGGGAGGCCGATATCGGCCCTTGCGATTTCTTGTCCTGAGGTCCTCGCTTTCGCAAGGATGACAGACTGATATAGAGGTATCTGTGGGTCAAGCCGCCTACGACGCTCCCAAACGTCATCACCGCCACGACGCGGAGCACGGCGCTTGCATGTGCTGGTGTCCCGCTATCCGATTGTTCCCTATATATAATTCTGTCATCCTTGCGAAAGCGAGGACCTCAGGCAGGAATGGACGTGGGGCTGATATCGGGCGCCCTTGGAAGGGGAGCTTGATAGGGGCCGGGGAGCGATCTCGTCCTGAGGTCCACCTTGCATTCGCGAGCGAATGCAAGCGGCCTTCGCGAGGATGACGGGAAATGGATATGAAACAGGGAGATGCGTCGCGTTTCGCTTGCTTTCGGTGGGTAAAAGAGCCGCGCGTTCTCTCCATCGCATGGCATCTCACCGCCGCGTAGCCGCCGCAGGGGAACTCTGGCAGGATGGGGTTTCCGCCGCTCTTCGCTCCCCTTGCCCGAGGGCTTCGCATGGATGTCGTGACGCTTCTCCTCTTCGTCTCCGCCGTGGTCGTGCTGACGGTGACGCCGGGGCCGGATCTGTTTCTGATCGTCGGGCGGGGCATCGCCCAGGGGCGGGCGGCGGCGGTGTTCACGGCCTTCGGCTTCTTTCTTGCCGGCTTCGTGCAGGTGCCGCTGCTGGCGCTGGGCCTTGCCGGCGTGGTGGCGCGCAACCCGGTGCTGTTCGACGTGCTGCGCTATGGCGGCGGCGCCTATCTGATGTGGCGCGGCCTCCGCATGGTGCTTCACGCCGGGCAGGGCGTGGCGGCTCCGGCGAGGCAGGCCTCGGCCGGGGCGGCGATGCGGGAGGGCTTCGTCGCCAGCCTTCTCAACCCCAAGAGCCACGTGTTCCTCCTGGCCTTCCTGCCGCAGTTCGTGCGGCCGGAGGCGGGATCGGTGATGGTGCAGTTCCTGGTGCTGGGCATCGTCATGCGGGTGGTCGCCCTGCTGGTGGAAGGCGGAATCGCGCTGTTCGCCGGCTCCATCGGCCAGCGCCTCCGGCGGTCGTCGCGGCTGGGCGCGTGGCTGGAGCGGCTCGCCGGCTGCCTGCTGGTGGCCGTCGGCCTGCGCCTGGTGCTGATGGGCCGCCCTGAGGACGCCGTGGCGCGCGCCTGAGGCGCCTCTCGGGCCCTGTCGGCGACGTCCGCGCCGGCCATCCTTTCTAGAAATCCTTGTCGCCGCTGGAACAAAGGCGGCGGGGTGGGGTTACCCCACCAGTCTCCGTGATGGTGGCCGAGAGGGCTTGTCCGTTCCCCCTGGCCGCGCCGGGAGACCCGATTTCGCGCCGCTGCCTGGACGGACCGCAAGGCGAGGCAGCATCTGGCCGGCGCCGCGACTCCCATGAGGGAGCGATGCGGGCGACGGCCGACGCACACTCAAGGAGCGCCCACATGCTGTGGAATGCATCGAAGATCGAAGGTTACACCGTCGCCGCCAGTGACGGCGACATCGGCACCGTCAGCGATCTGTTGTTCGACGACCAGAGCTGGCAGATCCGCTGGCTGGTGGTCGACACCGGCACCTGGTTCACCGAGCGCAAGGTGCTGCTGCCGACCTCCACGCTGGGCCACGCCGACGTGCAGGCCGAGCGCTTCTCGGTGAAGCTGACGCGCCAGCAGGTGAAGGACAGCCCGGATATCGACACCCAGCGGCCGGTCTCGCGCCAGTCCGAAAGCGACATCTACGGCTACTACGGCTGGACGCCCTACTGGGGCGGCGGGCTCTATGCCGCCGGCTACGGCACCGGCATGACGGCGCCGGTTCTGGCGCCGACGCCGGAGATGCAGCAGGTCCATCGCGAGGCGGTGAAAGCGCAGCAGGGCCGCGACGACCCCAATCTGCGCAGCATCAACGCGGTGGAGGGCTACTACATCAAGGCCACCGACGGCGACATCGGCCATGTCGAGGACATGCTGGTGGAGGAGTCCGACTGGAGCATCCACTACCTGGTGATCGACACCAAGAACTGGTGGCCGGGCAAGAAGGTGCTGATCTCGCCGCGCTCGGCGCACGACATCAGCTGGGCCAACAAGACCGTTTCCCTCGACGTCACCCGGGACAAGGTCAAGAACAGCCCCGAGTACGACGAGTCGACCATCGTCGACCGCGCCTACGAGGACCGGTTCGGGACCTACTACAACGACGCCGATCCCCGGATGAGGCGGCACGGCTGACCGGTTCGGCCGATTGATTGAGACGATCCGAATGGAGCCGGTCCTGGGGCGTGAGCCGCCGGGGCCGGCTTTTTTCGTGTCCTGATGAGGCGCAGACGGTCGCGCGACGGCGTCACTCGCAGCCGATCTCGGACTGAATCTCCTGCACCTGCTCGCGGCTATGGCAGACGTTTTCGCAGGGGATGCCGTCGTGGTCGCCGTCGGCCCGGCTATAGCCGCCGCACCAGAGTTCGACGGCCTCGCGGCAACTGCCGACGGTCTTGCAGGTTGCGCCACGCGCCAGGACGGTCGGGTCCGGGCTCGCCACCTTGGGGCGAGGAAAGGCCGCCGCCGGCGACGGGGCCGCCAGAAGGAGGGCGCCCAAGACGAGTATCCAGCGGGAGGGCATCGCGTCCGACCGAGCAGGGATTTCCGCATGGATACGCCGAGAGGGGGAAGGCGTCCATGCAACTGGTGTCGAAGGCGGTTTGCGCAAGGGCATCCGCCGGCCATCGCCCGTTCCCATCGGGCCATCCTGGGCAAGGGGAAGATATCGGGCGCCCCTTTTTGTCGGGGTCGACTGAACCGTCGGCCGACTTTCGGGTTAAGTCGGCATGACATACTCAGCTCTCCTCCCCTCGTTTCTCATCGGCGCCGTTGCCAGCGCCCGGTCGATGACGCCCATGGCGACGATCGCCACCGTGCGGTTGGCCGGTCAGCGCATGCCGGGGCGGCTGTTCCTGCTGGATCATCCGGTCTTCAAGCTCGGCGCCCTGGCCATGGGCGTCGGGGAAGTGCTGGGCGACAAGATGAAGTCGGCGCCCGACCGCACCGTGTTTCTGGGCTTGCTGGCGCGCGTGATGAGCGCCGGCATCGCCGGAGCGGCGCTGGCGCCGCGCGGCCAGGAGAAGGCCGGTGCCGCCGCCGCGGTGGGCACGGCCATTCCGCTGGCCTATGCCACGCTGGCCGGTCGCAAGCGGGCCATGTCGGCCATCGGGCAGACCCGTAGCGGGCTGATCGAGGACGCCCTGGTAGCGGCGGCGTGCGCGGGCATCGTGGCTTTGGCGGTGAGGCGCGGGCGGTGAGGGAGAGGGTAGAAGGGGTGGCCTATATGGGCCGAGGGCTCCATCCTGCCTGAGGTCCTCGCCTGCGCGAGGATGACAGGAGATTGATATATAACTAATATTTAGCGTCTCGTGGGGGGGAGGCGTTTGCGGCTGCTCCGCTCGCTGGCGCTGTGAAGCGCTTTCGGCGGCTCCTATTCACGAGCCTCTGTACGACCCCTCCTCATTTGCGAGACTGTCTACCTCACGCTCACGGCCGCCTCCAGCAGCAGGGTGGCCGTTTCGGTTGGGGCGGACAGCATGAGGGCGTGGCCGGCTGGGATTTCGCGGTAGGTCCATTCGCCGCCTTGTCTGGCGGTTTCGCCATGGCGGGGATAGCCCATCGCTTCGGTGGGTGGGTTGGTGGCGAGGATGTAGGTTTTGGGCAGGCCCGCCGGGCCGCCGTTCTCGAAGCGGACCGGCTGCAGCCACGTTGCCAGCGGGTGCGGCACAAGGCGCGGCGCGAGGGTGGCGATGGCGTCCGCGTCGGTGATGCCCACCCACTGGAGCGGCGGCGGGGCCAGCCATAGGCCGTCGGCGGAGAGACTGCGGTAGAAGGCGCGGCGCTCTTCCACCTCGGCCGCCGACAGCCCGGGTATGTGCGAGGCGAGATCGTCGCCGTCTCCCGGCACGGCCGCGTCGAGATAGACCAGCCGGGCAATGCGATCCCGCAGCCGGTCCGCGACGCCGGTGATCACCATGCCGCCGTAGGAATGGCCGACGAGGACGATCCCGTGGAGGTCGCGAGAGACGATCATCTCGGCGACGTCGGCGATGTGGCGGTCGAGCGAGGCGGCGAGCGACAGGTCCAGCGACGGGCAGATGACCTCGTGCCCGTGCGCCTCGAGGACGGTTTGCACATCCTGCCAGCACCAGCCACCGAGGTTGGCGCCGTGAACGAGGACGAATGTCGCTGGCTGGGTCATCAGCCACAGAAACACCTCAGAGCCCGGCGATCAACGGACGGCCCTGGCGGCTTTGCCGTGGCGGGACGCGGCCCCCCGTGGCGGTACCGACCAAAGCGCGGGGGAGAGGCGACCAACGGCCGGTTGACCGGGGGCTTGGCGGCGGATAGGGCGTTAGGCCTTCGCATCGCATCTCCGGAGCCGGTCCATGACCACCACAACCACGCATCTCGCCGTCGGCAGCCTCGTCGTGGGCTTTGTCGTGCTGGGGCTGAAGGCGGTGGCCTATTGGCTGACCGGCTCGGTGGCGCTGATGTCGGACGCGCTGGAGAGCATCGTCAACGTCGTCACGGCGCTGGTGGCGCTGGTCGCCATCCGCGTCGCCGCCGCGCCGGCCGATGCCGCCCACCCCTATGGCCACTACAAGGCCGAGTTCTTCAGCGCCGTGGTCGAGGGGGCGATGATCATCGTCGCCGCCGTGCTGATCATGAACGAGGCCTGGAAGGGGCTGATGGCGCCGCGCCCGCTGGACGCTCCCTTCGAGGGCCTGCTGGTCAACGGCTTGGCGACGGCCATCAACGGCCTGTGGTGCTGGGTGCTGATCGTCTGGGGGCGGCGGCACAAGTCGCCGGCGCTGGTGGCCGACGGCCATCACCTGTTCTCCGACGTGCTGTCGTCGGGCGCCGTGGTGGTGGGCGTGCTTCTGGCCGTGCTGACCGGCTGGTACGTGCTCGACCCCATCCTGGCCGGGCTGGTGGCGATCAACATTCTCTGGTCGGGCTGGAAGGTGGTGACCTCGTCGCTGAGCGGGCTGCTGGACGAGGCGGTGCCGGACGATCAGCTGGCCAAGATGCGCGCCGTCATCGCCACGGCCACCGCCGGCATCATCGAGGTGCACGACCTCCGCACCCGCCACGCCGGCAAGATGACCTTCGTCGACTGCCATCTGGTGGTGCCCGGCGCCATCACCGTCAACGAGGCGCACGCCATGTGCGACGCCATCGAACAGGCGGTGCGCGACGAGTTCGGCGACGTGACCATCACCATCCACGTGGAGCCCGACAGCCATGCCGAGGAGGGGCGGGCGCTGGTTCTTTAGAGCCAGTCGGGCGATCAGTCAGCGGCGAGGTTCGAGCGCCCGGAGGGCAGGCGCTCCACGGGGCGCCCCTCTGCCAGCTGCACGCTTCGCTCGGCGCCGTCGGCCACCGGAGCGGGCGCGCCGCAGCACTGCTGGTCCTTGTGCAGACGGTAGCCGTAGGCGACGGCCACGGTGGCGGCCACCGCCAGAAGGACATAGAGGAAATAGCGCGACGTCATTGAAAGTCCTTCGGGCAGGGGGAAGCCGGGCGGGATAGGCCCGACGGCTCGATTTCAAGCATAAATTTGAATGATCATGCGGCGGGGAGTAATTATCCTCCACCGTATATACTAATAATTGAAAAAATCAACGTCGGCCATTGAATGGTCGAAAATCATTCTTAATTACTCAATTAAGGTCGACTCTGTCGAACAATGTGTCCGCAGGCGCGAAATCCTGGTTGGGCAGATTATATTCGCAGGATGCCGAGCCGAAATACGATGGTTCGCCATAGTGCGCGCCACGATTTCGGCTGGCGCGTTCCATGAGACGCGCGAACGGCCGGAGCTCGCGGCACGCGCCCCGGTGGCAAGGCTCGCCGGCCCGACATGCAACACACGCCCGAACCGGTGCGGTTGCCAGCCAGACGACGGTCGCGACGCGCGGTGGGCTCGGCCCTTGCCGGTTCCGGCCGCCCGTGGACCAACAGGGAAAGGACCCGACCATGGCCAAGGAACAGAAGCGCGGCAACAAGGAAGCCCGAAAGCCGAAAGGCAACAAGAAGACGCCGGCCGTTCCCGCCAGCGCCTCGTCCTTGATGACCAACGGCGTTTCGCTCGCGCGGATGCCCAAGGCGAAGGCGTGAGCATGATGGCCGACAGCGAAATCAACTCCACCATCACCTTTCACCACCCCTTCGTGCTGAAGGACTTCGAGACGCCGCAGGCGGCGGGCACCTATCGCCTCGTCTACGACATGGAGGAAATCCACGGGCTTTCCTTCCTGGCGACGCGGCGCACCGGCATTCGCCTGAACCTGCCGGCGCTGTCGGTGTCGGAGCTTGCCAGCTCGGTCGTCCGGATCAGCCAGAGCGAACTCGACGCGATGATCGCCGAGGACGCACGACCACGATAACGGGCCCCGCGACAACGCCCCCCCGCGATAACGGCCCCCCGCGACAACGGCCCCAGGGCCCTCCAGGAAAGATCGGACGCCATGATACGAGTGAAAAGGGTTGCCTTCGTCGGCAACTCGCTGCCCCGCCGCTGCGGCATCGCCACCTTCACCACCGAACTGCAGCAGGCGGTGGCCGCGGTGCGTCCGAGGCTTGGAACCTCGATCGTCGCCATGAACGACCCGGGGCACATCTACGCCTATCCCGACAGCGTGCGCGTCGAGATCGACGAGGGGCGGCCGGAGGACTATCTCGCCGCCGCCGAGATCCTGAACAGCAACCAGGTGGACGTCGTCTCGCTCCAGCACGAGTTCGGCATCTTCGGCGGCGAGGCCGGCGACTATATCCTGCCGCTGCTGTCGCGCCTGACGGTGCCGGTGGTGACCACGCTGCACACCGTGCTCGCCGCGCCGTCGGACGAGCAGCGGCGGGTGATGAACGAGATACTCAGGCTGTCGGCGCGGGTGGTGGTGATGGCCGAAAAGGGCCGCCAGCTCCTCAGGGAGGTCTACGACGCCCCGGCCGACAAGATCCAGGTGATCGCCCACGGCATTCCGGACGTGCCCTTCGAAACGCCCGATCTCACCAAGCTGGCCGAGGGCTACGACAACCGCAAGGTCATCCTCACCTTCGGCCTCCTGTCGCCCAACAAGGGCATCGAGGTGATGATCGACGCCATGCCGGCCATCCTGAAGGCATCGCCGACGGCCGTCTACGTGGTGCTGGGCGCCACCCACCCCAACCTGGTCCGCAACGACGGCGAAGCCTATCGCGACGGGCTGAAGGCGCGGGTCGACGCGCTCGGCATCACCGACAGCGTGGTGTTTCTGGACCAGTTCGTCGATCAGGCGACCTTGCTGCGCTGCATCTCGATGTGCGACGTCTACGTCACGCCCTATCTCAACGAAGCGCAGATGACGTCGGGCACGCTGGCCTACAGCTTCGGGCTGGGCCGGGCGGTGGTGTCGACGCCCTATTGGCACGCCGCCGAACTGCTCGCCGACGGCGCGGGCGTTCTGGTGCCGTTCGGCGACCGCGACGCCATCGGCGAGGCCGTCGCCGGCCTGCTGACCGACGACGCGCGGCGGCAGGAGCTGTCGCTCGGCGCCTACCGGCGGAGCCGCTCCATGACCTGGGAGCAGACCGCCGGGCGCTATCTCAAGACCTTCGAGAGCGTGCTCGCCGAGCGCTCGGAACGGGCGAGCGAGGGGGCGCTGGCGGCCACCCGCGCCGCTACCCGCACGCCCGACATCCGGCTCGACCACCTGATGGCGATGTCCGACGACACCGGCCTCATCCAGCACGCGGTGCACGCGGTTCCGGATCGGCTCCACGGCTATTGCGTCGACGACAACGCGCGCGGCCTGCTGCTGGCGACGACGCTGGAGCACACCGGCGACAGCGGTCTGCCCGATCAGGTGGCCGGCCGCTATGCCGCCTTCGTGCAGCACGCCTTCAATCCCGACAACGGCCGCTTCCGCAACTTCATGAGCTTCGACCGGCGCTGGCTGGAGGAGGTCGGCTCGGAGGACAGCCACGGACGCACGCTGTGGGCGCTCGGCGACTGCGCCCGCAACGCCGCCGATCCGGCGCGGCGGCGGTGGGCGGCGGCGCTGTTCGCCAAGGCCCTGCCGGCGGTGGAGAGCTTCCGGTCGCCGCGCGCCTTCGCCTCGACCTTGCTGGGCCTGGTGCCGTACCGCGCCGCCCACCCGGACGACGAGGCGGCGCTGCGGCTTCAATCGCTTCTCTGCGACCGGCTGATGGCCCTGATCGGCGCCCTGGACACGGCCGACTGGACCTGGTTCGAGGAGGGGCTCGCCTATGACAACGCGCGGCTGCCGCAGGCGCTGATCGCCACGGGGCTGGCCACCCGGCATGGCTCCCTGGTCCGCATCGGCCTCGGCACGCTGAGCTGGCTGATCGGCATGCAGACCGCGCCCTCCGGGGTGTTCCGCCCGGTCGGCTCGCACTCCTTCGGGGCCTTGCGCCAGCCGCCGGAGCCGTTCGACCAGCAGCCGCTGGAAGCCGCCGCGACGATCTCGGCCTGCGTCGCCGCCTGGACCGCCACCAAGAACATCAAGTGGAAGATCGAGGCCGAGCGGGCCTTCGGCTGGTTCATGGGCGCCAACGACCTGTCGATCCCCCTGGTCGACGTCAAGACCGGGCGCTGCCGCGACGGCCTGCATCCCGACCGCGCCAACGAGAACTGCGGCGCGGAATCGGTGGTCTCCTACCTGCTCGGCCTCGCCGAAATCCGCCAACTGGTGCGGACGCGCAGCGCCGAGCCGGACGACAGGCCGGTGGTGCGGCTGGTGCCGCCGCGCCGGCCGTCCATCGGTTCGGCGACCTTGCAGTGACATGGCGCCTCGTCGGCGGGAACCGTTGAACGGCGATCCGGGTTGATGCAACCTCCAGGCTGGAGGAGGCCGACATGGACGAGTTCGAAGGCGGGTGCCTGTGCGGCGCCGTGCGTCTCAAGGCAACGGGGCGGCCCTACCGGGTCGGCCTCTGCCACTGCATCGACTGCCGCAAGCACAGCGGCGCGCTGTTCCACGCCTCGGCGATCTTTCCCGAGGAGGCGGTGGAGGTGAAGGGCGAGACCTCCGACTACAAGGGCCGGCACTTCTGCCCGCGCTGCGGCTCGTCGGTGTTCGGCGTGAGCGGCGACGAAGTGGAAGTGAGCCTCGGCGCCCTCGACGGCCCCAACCAACTGACGCCCACCTACGAGCTGTGGTCCATCCGCCACGAAAGCTGGCTGCCGCAGTTCTCGCTGAAGCACAGCTACGAGCGGGACCGCGAGGGCACGGGAAGGCATGAGGATTAGGGGAGGGGGAGAGGGGAGCGCTATATCGGCGTTGCGCTTCGTTCTGCCCGAGATCCTCGCCTGCGCAAGGATGACAATTTATATATATGTAGCAGGTGGTTAGCGCTGCGGCCCTTTCTATCAAGCTGTCATCCTGCGCGTGAGGCGCAGGATCTCGGGAAGGTAGGGCGCGCGGTTGGTATCGGGCGGCGTTGGTTGGGGAGCGCTATATCGGCGTTGCGCTTCGTTCTGCCCGAGGTCCTCGCTTTCGCAAGGATTGTTCGTTTGTGCTGGGGTAGGTTGAAGGCGGCCTCTCCGGCTGGTTTGACGCCCCGGAGAGGCCGGTGGCAGGCGACCGGGCAAGGATCGGGCTT
>Ga0206117_100731_pt1 | contig 26098 bp, 21 predicted proteins | sample 3A5Ametagenome_FD_177997 | JGI IMG/M metagenome (GOLD analysis project Ga0206117, IMG submission 177997) | Enriched microbial communities from leaf-cutter ant dump, University of Wisconsin, Madison, United States - 3A5A | ecosystem: Environmental > Terrestrial > Nest > Insects nest > Nest dump... | reverse complement strand
CGGGTCAGTCCCGGAATCAGTGTTCGCCGCGGACGTTGTGGGAGCTGGCTTGCCAGCGATGGGGCCGGCACTGACGACGGTGTTGCCTGATCTGGCGCCATCGTCGGCAAGCCGACTCCCACAGGGTGTCGGGTCAGTCCCGGAATCAGTGTTCGCCGCGGACCTTGTGTGTGTGGCTTGCCAGCGATGAGGCCAGCACTGACGACGGTGTTGCCTGATCTGGCGCCATCGTCGGCAAGCCGACTCCCACAGGGTGTCGGGTCAGTCCCGGAATCAGTGTTCGCCGCGGACGTTGTGGGAGCTGGCTTGCCAGCGATGGGGCCGGCACTGACGACGGTGTTGCCTGATCTGGCGCCATCGTCGGCAAGCCGACTCCCACAGGGTCCGCGTTGCACTTGGCTAACGATGTGTAGATATCCATGCTGCGATGAGGCCGGTACTGACGACAATGTTGTCCGGCCTCTCGCCCGCACTGCAAACGCCTCAACCCCGAGCCGGCGTACGCAGCAGCAACGCAGCCCCGGCACACACCAGCAAGGCGACGAACGCCAGGTAGAAGGCATCGCCATAGGCCATCAGGAAGGCCTCGTGGCGCACATGCGCATCCAGTTGCGCCAGCACCGGCAGCGCGTCCGGCACCCCCTGCAGGCGCTCCTGCAACGCCGGGGAGAACACGTCCAGCTGTTCGCCGATCCGCACCGAATGGAAGCGCTCGCGCTGCGACACCACCTGGGTCAGCACCGCCGTGCCCACTGCGCCGCCGAGATTGCGCAGCATGGAGAACAGCGCCGACGCCGAGCCGGCCTCGCGCTTGGACAGCCCGGACACCGCCAGCACCGACAACGCCACCATGATGAACGGCTGGCCGATGCCGCGGATCACCGTCGACGGGATGATCACGTTGGCCGCCGCATCGGCGTCCAGGTGCGCGCCGAGGTAACAGCCCAGGGCCATGATGGCGAAGCCGCTGGCGACCATCAGCTTGGGTGTGAGCCAGCCCATCAAGCGGGGCATGAACGGCGCCAGCACCAGCTGCACCAGGCCGTAGGCGATCAGGCTGACGCCGATCTCGCGGGCGTTGTAGTCGTGCATCTGCGACAGGTAGTTGGGCACCAGGAACACCAGGCCGAAGGTCGCCCCGCCGAACACGAACATTGCCGCGCTGGCCACGCCGAAGTTGTAGCCGGCCAGCAGGCGCAGGTTGATGAAGGCGCGCTTGCCGAACAGCTGGGTATGGATGAACAGCAGCAGGGCCAGCACGCCGACCACCAGGGTCCAGGTGATGAAGTCCGAGCCGAACCAGTCCTTGCGCCCACCTTCCTCCAGCACGATCTGGACCGCGCCGAGGCCGACGATCATCGCCGCGATGCCCAGCCAGTCGCCCTGGCGCAAGCGCTGCAACTGCAGGGGCGTCGCCGGGATGGCCCAGGCGATGGCCGCCAGCAGCGCCACCCCGGGGACCAGTTGCAGGTAGAAGATCCAGCGCCAGCTGTATGCATCGGTGAGCCAGCCGCCGATCGACGGCCCGGCCGCCTGGGCCACGCTGTTGGACAGGCTGAACAGGGCCATGCCCATGGCCACCTTCGACGCCGGCAACTCGGTGATGATCAGCTGGAACGACAACGGGATCAGCACCGCGCCGGCGGCGCCCTGGATCACCCGGATCAGGATCATGCTGGCCAGGTTGGGCGACAGCGAGCAGGCCACCGAGGCCAGTAGGAAGATCGTCGAGCCCACCAGCATCACCCGGCGCAGGGAGAACACCTCCACCAGCCAGGCGGTGAGGGGGATCATCACGATCTCGGCGACCAGGTAGGCCGTGGAGATCCACGAGCCCTCCTCGAAGGTGGCCCCCAGCGAGCCCTCGATCTCCGGCAGCGCGGCGCTGGTGACATGCACGTTCATCCCGGCCATGAAGCAGCCGAACAGGCCACCGATCACCGCCACCCAGGACTTCAGCGAGATGCTCTGCGGCTCAAGGCTCATGGGTATCGACCTCGGCGATCACCGACATGCCCGGGAGGATCGGCAGGGTCTGCCGGGCGCCGCCGTCGAGCACCACCTTGACCGGAAAACGCTGGACGATCTTGGTGAAGTTGCCGGTGGCGTTGTCCGGCGGCAGCAGGGCGAACACCGCCCCGGAGCCCGGCGAGAAGCTGTCGACCCTGCCCCGCAGGACCTGGCCGGGGAAGCTGTCGAGCTGGATCTTCACCGGTTGCCCCGCACGCATGCGGCGCAGCTGGGTTTCCTTGAAGTTGGCGACCACGAAGGACTGCTCCACCGGCACCAGCGCCAGCAGCGGCAAGCCCGGGGTGACGTACTGGCGCTGGCGCACGCGGCGCTGGCCGACCACGCCGGCGATGGGCGCGCGGATCAGGGTGTCTTCCAGTTCATGGCTGGCCAGTTCCAGGCTGGCGTCCGCCTCGGCGGCGCGGGCCCGTTGCTGCTCGAGCAGGGCCGCGGCCTGCGCGCGGCTGGCCTGCAGCACGCGCAGGCGGGTGCGCTGGCGGCTGGCGGCGGCGTCGGCGCGGGTCAGCGCCGAGCGGGCCCGGGCGAAGTCGGCGCTGGCACTTTCCAGGCGCTGTTCGCTGGCAGCGCGCTGCGCCACCAGGTCGTGGTAGCGCTGGAAATCCAGTTGCGCGCGCTGGCGTTCGGCGCGGGCGCTGTCGATGTCGGCGGCGGCCTGTTCGATCAGTGCCTGCTGCTCCTGCAGGCGGGCGTCGAGGGTGACCAGCGCCGCCTGCTGCGCAGCGATCGCCGCGCGGCTTTCGCTCTGTCGCGCACGGGCCTGGAGCAGGCGGGCCTGGTAGTCGCGGTCATGCAGGCGCACCAGTGGATCGCCGGCGGCCACCGCCTGGTTGTCGGCGACCAGGACTTCGGCGACGTAGCCTGAGACTTTCGCGCTGATGGTGATCCAGTCGGCGCGCACATAGGCGTCGTCGGTCTGTTCCAGGTAGCGGCCGGTGTCCAGCCAGTACAGGCCGTAGCCGAGCACGGCGAGGCCGAGGGCGGCACCGCCGAGCCAGTACCGGCGCTGGCGTTGCGGGCGGGACGGGGTGGCGGATTCCGCGCCTGCCTGGGCGTGCTGTTGGTCGACGGCGATGTTCATCGGGTGGTTCCTTGGTCGTTGTGGGCGTACTGGGCGGCGGGCTCCTGCCAGCCACCGCCGAGGGCCTGAAAGAGATCGATCTGGCGTTCCATCAGCTGGCGGTCGGCCTCGGCCTTGTCGGCTTCGAGGCGGACCAGGGCACGCTCGCTGTCGAGCAGGGCGAGGAAGTCGATGGCGCCGGCGCGCTGGTTGAGCAAGGCCAGCTGGTAGGCCTGTCGTCCGCTGTCGAGCGCCGCGAGCAGGGCGTCGCGGTGCTGGCGTTCGCCGTGGTAGCGCAGCAGGCTCTGGCGCACCTGCTTGAGCGCCACCAGGGCCTGCTGGCGAAAGCGCGCCAGTTGCCCCTGCTCGCGGGCCCTGGCGCCCTCGACGGCGGCACGGGTGGCGAGGACGTTGGGAAAGCGCCAGCTGATCAGCGGGCCGACCGCGTAGCTGATCGCCTGATGCTCGCCAAGGTCACCCGGATGCTCGGCAGACGCGGTCAGCGAGATACCGAACGACACGCTCGGGTAGTAGTCCGCCTGGCGCACGCCCACTTCGCGACTGGCCGCTTCCAGCTCGCGCTGGGCCTGGCGGATATCCGGGCGGCGTTGCAGCAGCGCCCAGCCATCGCCCACCGGCAGCGGGCGCGCCAGTTGCGGCACGGCGTGGCAGGCGCCGGCGCTGGCCGGCAGGCTGTCCGGCGTGCTGCCGACCAGTACCGCGAGCTCTTCCAGCGCCGCCTGCCGTTCGGCCTGCAGCGGCGCCAGGCCGGCACGGGTTTCTTCCAGCAGGCTGCGCAGGCGCTGCACCTCCAGGTCGGTGACCAACCCGGCGCGACGCTGGCGCTCGGTCAGTTCCAGGCTCTGGCGCAGGCTGTCCAGCGAACGTTCCTGGATCGTTGCCCGCGCCGCGTAGGCACAGGCACTGGCGTAGGCACGGGTGGTGCTGGCGGCGATGTTGACGCGCAACTGGTCGCGGGCCGCCTCGGCGGCGTCGGCACTGGCCCGGGCAGCGAGGATCGACTGGCGCACCTGGCCCCACAGGTCGAGCGGGTAATCGAGGGCGATGCCGGGGCCGTGGCTCCATTGCGAGGGCGCGCGCTGGCCGCTGGCGCTGGCGGCGGCCTGGTCGTCCTCGCTGCGTCCGTAGACGCTCTGCCACGCCAGGCGGGTATCCGGCCATTGCCGGGCCTGGCGCTGGCCGAGCAGGGCGAGCAGTTCGTCGATATGCGCCAGGGCGGCCTGCAGGTCGAGGTTGTGTGCCAGGGCACGGCTTACCAGCTGGTCGAGCTGCGGATCCTGGTACAGGCGCCACCAGTGGCTGGCCGCCGGGGCGTTGCTGGTGTCCTCGGCGAGGGCGTGCCAATCGCTGATGGGCGGCGCGGCGCTGGCGGGCGTCGGGTGCTCGCTGACGGCCGAGCAGCCGGCCAGCAGGACAACCGCGCACGCCAGGGCTCGCGGGAGAGGGGAGAAGGCTATGGGCATGGTCTGGAGTCGTTCGGGTTCGTGACTCCAGCAGGGTAGGGCGCGGCGCGGGTCAGCGCGCTCGTGGCGCGGACAACGACCCTCGCGAAACCGACAACCTCAGCCGGCCAGCCCCTGGTAGTGGCTGGGCAACTGGCCGACCACGCGCTTGAAGGTCTGGGAGAACGCGCTGGGGCTCTGGTAGCCGTGCTCCAGCGCCACCTCCAGCACCGAGGCACCGGCGATCAGGCGCTGCAGGCCGAGGACCATGCGCACGCGGGTGCGCCAGTCGCCGAAGTTCATCCCCAGTTCGCGCTGGAACAGCCGGGCCAGGGTGCGGCTGCTCATGTTCAGCCGCTGTGCCCAGTCCTCCAGCCCGCGCTCGTCCGCCGGGCGGGCGATGACCTGGTTGCACAGGCGTTGCAGGCGGGCATCGCTGGGCATGGCGAGGTGCAGGCCGACGGTCTGCGCGGCGTGCATTTCCTCCAGCAGCAGTTCGTGCATGCACTGCCGTCGCCGCTCGTTGCCGGCCACCACCGGCAAGGCGCTGGCGGCCACCAGCAACTCGCGCAGCAGCGCGGTGACGGTGATCAGCTGGCAGTCCTGGCCGCCCCAGGGCCAGGTCGAGGCGGGCATGAACAGGGTGCGCATGCGCACGCTGCCGAACATGCGGATCTGGTGCCCGGTGGCCGGCGGCACCCACAGCGCATGGCCGGACGGCACCACCCAGTGGGTCCCCGCCGCACCCACCAGCATCACCCCGGAGATGGCATGGATCAGCTGCGCCTGGGTGTGGCAATGGGGCAGGATCTCCTCACCGTCGTGGTGATCGAAGGCCAGTGCTTCCAGGGCCAGGGCGCAGGTCATGGGGATTCCTTGCTGGGAGAGGGGGCGAGGAGGTCATTGTAGGGAAAGCAATCGGGTTAATGTTTCTGAATATTGCCGAAAGGGTGACCGACGCGCACGAGTCAGTGGCTTTTCGCGTTTTTTGCGCAATTGTCCGCCTGCTGGCCGGCCCGGGCAGCGATGAAGCCCGCCGCGCCGCGCCTTGCGATATCCCCATGCCATCGGTTATTTTGATAATTATTCTCATTCATGACTCCGCCGCGGCCCTCCATGACCCAGTCCCCTCCCAGCGCCTACCATGCCAAGGTCGCCAGCCTCTACGTCGACAACCTCAGCTGGGTCCAGCAATGGATCGCCCGCCGGCTCGGCAATGCCAGCGACGCGGCGGAACTGGCCCAGGACGTGTTCGTGCGCTTGCTCACGCAACCCCGCGAGTTCGACAGCGACAGCCATGCCCGCGCCTGGCTGAGCCGGGTGTCGCTGCACCTGTGCGTGGATTTCTGGCGGCGCAAGCAACTGGAGCGGGCCTGGCTCGAGGCCCTGGCCCAGGTGCCGGAAAGCCATTGGCCGTCCCAGGAGCACCAGGCGATCATCCTCGAGACCCTCGGCCAGTTGCAGGACCTGCTGGAGCGCCTGCCGCCCAGGGTCGCCGAGGCGTTCAGCCTGTCGCAGTTGCACGGCATGAGCTATCGGCAGATCGGCGAGCTGCTCGAGGTGTCCGAGCGCACCGTGACCAAGTACATCGCCCAGGCCATGTTCCAGTGCGCGCTGCTGGAAGCGGAGCTGGACGGGGTGTTGCTGTGAGCCAGCGCGCCAGTTTCGACCACGCCACCCTGGAGTGCGCCGCGGACTGGTTCGCCCGGTTGCAGGCGGCACCCGCCGATGCCGAGCTGCACGCGCAGTGGCGCCAGTGGCTGGAGCAGGGCGAGGGCCAGCGCCTGGCCTGGAGCTACGTCGAGCGTATCGGCCAGCGCTTCGGCAGCCTGCAGCAGCAGGGGTCGGTGGCGCACCAGACCCTGGCCAGCCTGCGCAACGGCAAGCACTCGCGCCGGCGCCTGGTCTCGCAGTTGGGTGTCCTCGCCGGCGTCGGCATGCTCGGCTGGCTGGGCTGGCGCAGTGATGGCCTGGACCGCGTGCGCGCGTTGCGGGCCGGCTACCGCACCGGCATTGGCGAGCGCCGCAGCGAAGTTCTCGCCGATGGCACCCGCCTGTGGCTGAACAGCGCCACGGCACTGGACGTGCAGTTCGACACCGTCAACCGCGAACTGCACCTGTACGCTGGCGAGGTGCTGATCGAAACCGGCCACGGCGATAGCCGGCCATTGCGCGTGCGTACCCGCGCCGGCCTGCTGGAGCCGCTGGGCACGCGCTTCAGCGTGCGCGACGAAGGCGCGCTGACCGAGCTCAATGTCTACCAGGGCGCGGTGCGCACCACCTGCGCCGACAGCGGCGCTGTGGCCACGGTCCAGGCCGGGCAGGGCCTGCGCTTCGACCGCCAGGCCAACGGCCCGCTGGTCCGTGCGCAAGCCCGCCGCGAAGCCTGGAGCCGTGGCCTGCTGCTGGCCGAAGACATGCCGCTGGCGCAGTTCATCGAGGAACTGGCCAGCTACCGCAGTGGCCATATCGGCGTCGACCCGGCACTGCACGGCCTGCGGGTCATGGGCAGCTTCCCGCTGAACGACAGCGACCTGGTCCTGGCGCAACTGCAGGACGCCCTGCCGATCCGCGTGCAGCGCCGCTTCGACTGGTGGGTGACGCTGGTGCCCCGATAAAAACACGAATCTTTTTCATCCCCGCTGTTCCGGTTTTCGATCCTGCTTCGGATTAACAGGAAACACTCCTGTTTAACCGGACGCCAAGGAACCGGAATGCCACACTGCCCCAGCACACCTCGCCCGCTGTTTCTCGCCATCGCCCTGAGCTTCGGCACGCTCGCCCAGGCCGTCGCTCCCGCTGCCGTCGCCGCCAGCGACGTGCAACGCCAGGCCTTCGACATCCCCGCCGGCCCCCTGGCCCGCCAGCTCACCCAGCTTGCCGCGCAGACCGGCCTGCTGCTGGCCGCCGACGCCGAACTGACCCGTGACCGCCAGAGCCAGGCGGTACGCGGCAGCTACAGCAGCGAGGAAGCCCTCGACCTGATGCTCGCCGGCAGCGGCCTGATGGCCGAGCGCAAGGATGGTCGCTACCGCCTGGTGCCGGTCCCGGCACCGCAGCAGGCCGGCACCGTGGAGCTGGGTGCCACCGCCATCACCGGCCAGGGCATGGGCCAGGCCACCGAGAACAGCGGCAGCTACACCCCGGGCCTGGTCAGCGCAGGGTCGAAGACCCCGGCCTCGCTGAAGGAAACCCCGCAGTCGGTGTCGGTCATCACCCGCCAGTACATGGACGACCGGCAGATCGCCGATATCAACGATGCGATGAAGGCCGTGCCGGGCATCACCGTGCAGAGCAATACCTATCGCATCCAGGACTTCTATTCTCGCGGCTTCGCCATCCAGAACATCCAGCTCGATGGCGCCGCGCCCATGGCCCTGGGCACCACCGCCGGGTCCTTCTATTCGTCGAACATCTACGACATGGCCGAGTTCGACCATGTCGAGGTGCTGCGCGGCAGTTCCGCGCTGTTCGGCGGCACCGGCGATCCGGGTGGCATCGTCAACCTGGTGCGCAAGCGTCCGCTGGACTACTACCAGCTGAAGTTCAGCGCCTCCGCCGGCACTTGGGACAACTACCGCAGCGAGCTGGACGTCACCGGACCGATGGGCTTCGATGGCAAGCTGCGCGGGCGCCTGGTGATGGCCTACCAGGACCGCCAGTACTTCGTCGACAACCGCGCCACCGACAAGCCGCTGGTGTATGGCGTGATGGAAGCGGACCTGACGGACTCGACGCTGCTCACCGTCGGCATGCGCTACAACAAGGTCCACGAGACCGGCACCGCCTCCGCCGTGCCGCGCTACCTGGATGGCACCGACCTCGGCCTGCCGCGGCACACCGGGCTGTCCACCACCTGGGCCTATGCCGACGGCTATTCCCGCGAGTACTTCGCCAAGCTCGACCACCAGCTCAACGACGCCTGGAAGCTCAACCTGTCGTACACCAACATCTACGACACCATCGACACCAACAACGCCACCACCCTTGGCGGGGTCAACCCGGTCAACGGCACGGGCGTGACCCGCTACGGCACCTTCGTCACCCAGTGGAGCGAGCAGCACCTGTGGGACGCCAACGTCTCCGGCGACTTCGACCTGTTCGGCCTGAACCACCAACTGGTGGTCGGGGGCGACTACCAGGAAATCGACAGCCGCTGGCAGGGCACACCACGCTTCAGCACCGCCGGCGGCGCGGTGAACGTCTTCGATCCGGACTCGACGCCGTGGGCCAGCGGCGGCGCGCGCCCGGCCTTCACTCGCGACTACAGCCCCAACAGCCAGACCCAGTACGGCCTCTATTCCCGGCTGCGCCTGCAACTGGCCGACCCCCTGCACCTGACCCTCGGCGCGCGGGTGCAGCGCTACAAGTTCGACCTCACCTACAAGACCCTGGCCAATGGCGTCTGGGGCACCCAGTCGCAGATCGACATGCGCGAGCCGACCAAGGTCACGCCGTTCGGTGGGCTGGTCTACGACCTGAATGACGAGTGGGCGGCCTACGCCAGCTACGCGGAGATCTACAAGCCGCAGCAGAACTACCTGGCCGGGCCGAGCAACAGCGGCAGCACCCTCGACCCGATGACCGGCAAGACCTGGGAGACCGGGCTCAAGGGCGAGCTGTTCGGCGGTGCGCTGAACACCAGCCTGGCGCTGTACTACACCACCCGCGAGGACCAGGCGGTGCAGGACCCGAGCTATCCGTTGAGCTCGGTGCTGTTCGGTGGCAATTGCTGCTACCTCAATGGCGGCAAGGTGACCAGCAAGGGCGTCGACCTGGAGCTCTCCGGCGAGGTACTGCCGGACTGGATGGTGATGGCCAGCTACACCCTCAACATCAACGAGAACCGTACCGGCGGTGGCGCGCTCAGCACCATCACACCGAAGCACATGGCCAAGCTGTTCACCACCTACCGGCTGCCGGGGGACTGGTCGAAGTTCAAGGTTGGCGGTGGTGTGGACCTGCAGAGCTCGACCAAGGTCAGCGGCACTTCCGCGCTGATCGACGGTACTGGCAAGGTGGTGCGCGACGACATCCCGTTCAGCTATGAGCAGGGTGGCTACGCGGTGTGGAATGCCCTGGTGGAGTACCAGGTGGACGAGCACTGGAACGTGGCGCTGAATGGCAACAACCTGTTCGACAGGAAGTACTACCAGACGGTCGGCACCTCGACCTATGGCAACGTCTATGGCGATCCGCGCAACTTCATGCTCACCGTGCGCGCGACCTACTGAGGCCTGAAGCGGCCTCCTTCATGGCCAGTGCCGGCCTCATCGCTGGCAAGCCACCCCACAGGGTTCTGCGGCGAACACTGATTCTGTGACCAGCATGGACCCTGTGGGATTCGGCTTGCCGACGATGGCGCCAGATCAGGCAACCTCGCCGACAAGCCAGCTCCCACAGGGTTCTGCGGCGAACACTGATTCTGTGACCAGCGTGGACCCTGTGGTCGGCTTGCCGACGATGGCGGCAGATCAGGCAACCTCGCCGACAAGCCAGCTCCACACAGGGCACAGCGGTGAAGGCCGACCCTGTGGCTTGCCAGCAGCATCAGCCTGCCAGGGCATCCCTCCCTGGCACCCCATCCACCCACCGCACCACCCCCAGCGGGTTGCCATCGCGCAAGGCCGCCGGCAGCAGTGCATCCGGGTAGTTCTGGAAGCACACCGGGCGCAGGAAGCGCTCGATCGCCAGGCTGCCCACCGAGGTCCCGCGGCTGTCCGAGGTCGCGGGATACGGCCCGCCATGGACCATGGCATCACATACCTCCACCCCGGTCGGGTAGCCGTTGACCAGCACCCGGCCGACCTTCTCCTGCAGCAGCTCGGCCAGCCAGGCATGCGCCAGCAGCTCCTGCGGCTCGCCGATCAGGGTCGCGGTCAGTTGCCCGCGCAGGGCGGCAATGGCGGCGCGCAACTGCTCCTGGTCGTCGACCTGGACCAGCACCGTGGCCGGGCCGAAAACCTCTTCCTGCAACAGCTCGTCACCGTCCAGCAACAACCGCACATCCGCCTCGAACAGCTGCGCCCGTGCCTGCCCGTCGCCCTGTGTGGCACCGGCCAGGTGGCGGATGCCCTCATGGCCGTGCAACTGCGCCAGGCCCTTGCGGTAGCTGGCCAGGGTACCGGCGTTGAGCATGGTCTGCGCGGGCTGGTCGGCCATGCGCGCCTTGAACTGCTCGATGAAGGCATCCAGTTGCACCGAGCGCAGGCCGATGATCAGCCCCGGGTTGGTGCAGAACTGGCCGCAGCCCAGGGTCACCGAGGCACTGAGTTCGGCGGCGAGGGTTTCGCCGCGAGTGCGCAGGGCCTCGGGCAGGAGGATCACCGGGTTGATGCTGGACATCTCGGCGAACACCGGGATCGGCTGCGGGCGCTCGGCGGCGATCCGGCACAGCGCGTTGCCGCCGCGCAGCGAGCCGGTGAAGCCCACGGCCTGGATCGCCGGGTGCCTGACCAGCCATTCGCCGACGCCACCACCGTAGATCATGTTGAACACGCCGGCCGGCATGCCGGTGCGCTCGGCTGCCCGCAGGATGGCATCGGCCACGGCTTCGGCGGTGACCATGTGACCGCTGTGCGCCTTGACCACCACCGGGCAGCCGGCGGCCAGCGCCGCGGCGGTGTCGCCACCGGCGGTGGAGAAGGCCAGGGGGAAGTTGCTGGCGCCGAACACCGCCACCGGGCCGATACCGATGCGCATCTGGCGCAGGTCGACCCGCGGCAGTGGCTGGCGCTCCGGCAGGGCGCGGTCGATCCGCGCGCCGAGGAAATCACCGCGGCGCAGCACCCGGGCGAACAGGCGCAGTTGTCCGCTGGTGCGGCCGCGCTCGCCCTGGATACGCGCGGCAGGCAGGGCCGTCTCGCGGCAGACGCTGGCGACGAAGTCATCGCCGAGGGCGTCCAGTTCGTCGGCGATGGCCTCGAGAAACACCGCGCGCTGTTCCGGCGCCAGGTTGCGATAGACCGGGAAGGCCGCTGCCGCCGCCTGCGCCGCGGCATCGACCTCCGCCTCGGTGGCCTGGAAGAAGGTGCCGGGCAGTGCCTCGCCGGTGCTGGCATCCAGGCTGTGCAGGCGTACATCGCCCTGGGCCGAGCGTTGCCCGCCTATGTAGTTGTGACCGAAGGTCATGGGGGTCTCCCTGGTTGCTGGAACGGAAAATCAGGTGATGGCGCCGATCTGCCACGGCACGAACTCGTTCTGCCCGTAGCCATGCTGCTCGCTCTTGCTGCGCTGGCCCGAGGCGATCGCCAGCATCAGGCGGTAGATATGCTCGCCGCGCTCCTCGATGGTCATGCTGCCGTCGGCGATGCCGCCGCAGTTGACGTCCATGTCCTCTTCCTGGGTCTGCCACAGGCGGGTATTGGTCGCCAGCTTGATCGACGGCGATGGCGCGCAGCCGTAGGCCGAGCCGCGCCCGGTGGTGAAGGCGATCAGGTTGGCGCCGCCGGCGACCTGGCCGGTGGCGGAGATCGGGTCGTAGCCGGGGGTGTCCATGAACACCAGGCCATGGGCGCGCACCGGTTCGGCGTACTGGTAGACGTCCACCAGGTCGCTGGAACCGGCCTTGGCCACGGCGCCGAGGGACTTCTCCAGGATGGTGGTGAGGCCACCGGCCTTGTTGCCGGCGGAGGGGTTGTTGTTCAGCTCGGCGCCCATGCGCTGGCAGTAGGCTTCCCACCACCGGATGCGGGCGATGAGTTTTTCACCGACGGCCTGGCTCACCGCGCGGCGCGTCAGCAGGTGCTCGGCGCCATAGATCTCCGGGGTTTCCGAGAGGATCGCGGTGCCGCCGGCGGCGACCAGGCGATCCACCGCATTGCCCAGCGCCGGGTTGGCGGTGATCCCCGAATAGCCGTCGGAACCGCCGCATTGCAGGCCGACGGTGAGGTGGCGGACGCTGACCGGCTCGCGCTGCACGGCGTTGGCCTCGGCCAGCAGGGTCTTGATCTGGGCGATGCCGCTGGCGATGGTCTTCGAGGTGCCGCCGCTGCCCTGGATGGTGAAGGTGCGCAGGGTGTTGCTGCTTTCCAGGCCCTGGGCGGCGAGGAGGTCGGGGATCTGGTTGGTCTCGCAGCCGAGGCCGATCATCAGTACCGAATGGAAGTTGGCGTGCACGGCATAGCCACCGAGGGTGCGCTGGAGCATGGCCAGGGCCTCGCCGCCTGGGTCCACGGCGCAGCCGACGCCGTGGGTCAGGGCGACCACGCCGTCGATATTGGGGTAGTCGGCCAGCGCCTCGGGATGGATGTCGCGGCGGAAATGATCGGCGATGGCCCGGGCCACGGTGGCCGAGCAGTTCACCGAGGTGAGGATGCCGATGTAGTTGCGCGTGGCGACCCTGCCGTCGGCGCGGACGATGCCCATGAAGTGCTCGTCGACCGGCGCCTGCACGCCCCTGGCATCGACGCCGAAGGCGTAGTCGCGGCTGAAGTCGCCCATGGCCAGGTTGTGCACGTGCACATGCTGGCCGGCAGCGATGGCCTGGCTGGCGAAGCCGATGATCTGCCCGTAGCGGCGCAGCGGCTGGCCGGCGGCGATGTCGCGGGCGGCGACCTTGTGTCCGGCGGGGATCGGCTGGCGGACCTGGATGCCCTCCGGCAGTTGCAGGCCTTCGGTCAGCGGCTGGCGGGCGATCAGCACATCGTCCAGCGGGTTGAGTCGGATCACGGCGTTGGCAGTGCTGGCACTGCCTGTTGTTGTAATGAGTTGCATGACGGTTACCTCAGATGACAGCGGGGCTCAGGCCAGCCCACGCTCGCGATAGTCGATCAGGCCGGAGAACGCCATCAGGCCGAAGGCCATGACCACGAAGAAGATCAGGGCCAGGAAGTACGACCCGGTGAATTGCACGATCAGGCCGATCAGGATCGGCACGATGACCCCGACCATGTTGCCGCAGAAGTTCATGCTGCCGCCGAGCACGCCGGCCTTGGACTTGCCGCCGAGGATGGCCGGCAGGCACCAGTACATGCCGCACCAGCGGATGAAGAACAGGGCGACGCAGAGCAGGCCGATCACCAGGGCGGCGTCCGCGGCGTAGGCCACCAGCAGGATGCACAGCGCGGCGACCGCGGCGGAGCCGGCGAACATGCTGCGCATCACGGTGTTCGGCTGGCCGCCCTGGGTCCGCCATTTGTCGGCGATCCAGCCGCCCACCAGCTCGCCGACGAAACCGCACATGAAGATCAGGAAGGTCGCCCCGCCCATGGCCTTGATATCCAGGTTGTGGGCCTGGTGCAGGTAGCTCGGCATCCAGGTCAGCAGGCCGTAGAACACGCTGTTGTAGCAGGCGTAGCCGGCGAACATGCACAGCACCGAACGGCTTTTCAGCAGCTCCTTGAGCACCGCCTTGCGGTTGCCGTTGGCCTGGCTCGCGGCCGCGTTGGCCTGGGTGATGTAGTCCAGCTCGGCCGGGTTCACCAGCGGGTGTTCGGACGGGTGGTTGCGGATGTACCACCAGGCCCAGATGCCCACCACCACGGTGCCGACGCCGGCGATCACGAAGGCGATGCGCCAGGAATCGAACCAGGTGATCAGCCCGGCGATGATGATCGCGCCGAAGGCGGTGCCCAGCGGCGCGCCGCCGTCCACCAGGGTGGCGCCGCGGCCGCGTTCGTTGGGAGTCAGCCAGGCGCCGTTGAGCTTGGCGCCGGCGGGCATGATCGGCGACTCGGCGACACCGAGGCCGATGCGCGTGACCAGCAGGGTGATCCAGTTGTGGGCGAAGCCGCCGAGGGCCTGGAAGGCGCCCCAGCCGATGGTGGCGACGCCGACGATGTTGCGCACCTGGAAGCGGTCCAGCAGCATGCCGCTGGGAATCTGCATCAGCGCGTAGGACCAGAAGAAGGCGCTGAGGATCAGCCCTTCCAGGGCCGGGGTCAGTTCGAATTCGGCGGAAATCAGTGGCAGGGCCACCGACAGCGAAGCGCGGTCGATGTAGTTGATCGCCGCCAGCAACAGCAGGATCAGGAAGATGCGCCAGCGCACGCTGGTCGGGCGGGCGCTGGCGGTGGCGGCGAGGGCGGGCGAGGGGGCCGCCGCACAGGGGCTGTTCTTCATGCTCATCTCACTCTTATGGTTGTTATGAAATGTCGGTTGGGCGCCTCCCTGCGCCGGCTGGAGCGGGTTCAGAGTGGTCGTACCGCTCCTGGTGGCAATGGTTCCTCGGCCTGGCCCACGCTGTTGCGCAGTGGCGCGCCGAACTCGGCCAGGCTGATCTCGAAGACATCCCCGGGCAGGGTCCTGACCTGGTCGGCGAAGGACAGGGTGGCCGTGCCGAAGAAGTGGATGTGCACATCGCCGGGGCGCAGGAACTGCGGGTACTTGAAGTGGTGGTACTCGAGGTTCTCCAGGGAGTGGCACATGTTGTCCTCGCCGCTGAGGAAGGGTTTTTCCCACAGCACCTGGTCACCCCGGCGGATCCGGCTGACGCCTTCGAGGTGACGTGGCAGCTCGCCAACCCGCAGCTCCGGACCGTAGGCGCAACTGCGCAGCTTCGAATGGGCCAGGTACAGGTAGCTGCGGCGCTCCATCACATGGTCGGAAAACTCGTTGCCGATGGCGAAGCCCAGGCGGTACGGCTGGCCATCATCGCCGATCACGTAGAGACCGGCCAGTTCCGGCTCTTCACCGGCGTCTTCGGCGAATACCGGGCTGGGCAGTGCCTGGCCCGGGCGGGCGACGATGGCGCCGTCGCCCTTGTAGAACCACTCGGGCTGGGCGCCGACGCTGCCGGCGGCGGGGCGGCCGCCGTCGATGCCCCACTGGAACATCCGCGCGGTGTCGGTCAGGGCGGCGGCATCGTCGATCTTCTGCTGGTGCATCTTGTCGCGGGTCGAGGCGCTGCCCAGGTGGGTCAGGCCGGTACCGCTGACCAGGCAGTGGGCCGGGTCCTCGTGGTCCAGCGGCGGCAGCACGCGGCCGTCGTCCAGGGCCAGGGAATAACTTTCGGTACTGGCGTCCAGGCCACGGGCCAGGACCTCGGCGCTCAGGCTGCGCTGGTTGCGGATGGCCGACAAGGCCAGTTCGCGCATGTGACGGGTGTCGCGGACCTGCTGGATCAGGTCGCCTTCGACCACGCCGACGTGGCGCTGGGCGGTTGCGGTTTCGAATTGGATCAGGCGCATGCTGGCTCCGGGTTGTTCTTGTGGGGATCGAATGGAGCCACTTTAAATTCCACGGATGATGCTGCCTAATGACAGCTGTTCGCCCTGCGATAACTTTTGGTGATCCCCCTTATGCTGCCACCCCTGAGTTCCATGGCCTCGCGCCTGCGCATGCGGCAACTGCGCCTGCTGATCTGTCTCGACGAACTGGGTTCGATCCACAAGGCCGCCGAAGCCATGTCGATCACCCAGCCGGGGGCGACCAAGGCCCTCGCCGAAATCGAGTCGACCCTTGGCGCGGTGCTCTTCGAACGCACCAGCAAGGGCCTGGAGGCCAACGACCTGGGGCGTTGCGTGGTGCGCTACGCGCGACTGATCAGCACTGACCTGGCCCATCTGCGCGAGGAGATGCTGGGCATCCTCCAGGGCCACGGCGGGCGTCTGTCGGTGGGCACCATCATGGGCGCGGTGCCGATGCTGGTGGACGGCCTGGCGCGCCTGCGCGAGGAGCAGCCGGACCTGTCGGTGACCGTGGTCGAGGACACCAGCGACCGCCTGCTCAGCCTGCTCGACCAGGGGCGCCTCGACGTGGTGATCTGCCGCACCAGCGTCAGCCGCCGCCCGGACGCCTACGACAGCCGGGTCAAGCACCAGGAACAGCTGGTCCTGGTGGCCAACCCGGCCCATGCCCTGGCCGCCAGCGAACACCTGGAACTGGCCGCGCTGGCGGATTCGCGCTGGGTGGTGTTCCCGGTCAACATGCCCATGCGCCTGACCCTGGAGCGCGAGTTCCGCCAGGCGGGGCTGGGTTTCCCGCAGTACCCGATCGAGACCTCGTCGACCTTCACCACCCTCTCGCTGCTGCGCCAGGACCCGGGCCTGCTGGCGGTGATGCCGTGGGACGTGGCGAAGGTCGCGGTGGCGCACGGCATGCTGGTGCGCCTGCCGTTGCAACTGGCGTCGCGCAGCGAGCCCTACGAGGTGGTGACGCGGCGGGGCGTGGAACTGAGCGGGCCGGCCGGGATGCTGGTGGATATCCTGATGAACACCGACCCGCTCCCATAGAAAAACACATAACTCATTGATTTAAAACGGACCTGTGGGAGCTGGCTTGCCAGCGATTGCAGTAGTGAATTCACTGACGCAATCGCTGGCAAGCCAGCTCCCACAGGGTCCGTGTCGCTTCTGGACCTTGTTCTCTGCGCGGACTCGCACAAGGATTTGCATCGCTCTTCCGATAGCGTTGCGATTCATGGTAAAGACTTCCCCCCGCATCCAGGATCGTCCCATGTTCTATTCCACCACCTGCGAGTCCCCCGTCGGTACCCTGCACCTGGCCGCGACCGAAGACAGCCTGCTGGGCCTGTGGATGGCCGGGCAGAAGTACTTCGGCGCCAGCGCGCCGGGGCCGCTGCAGGTCAACGACGACCTGCCGTTCTTCAGGCACGCCAGGCTGTGGCTCGAACACTACTTCGCCGGGGCCCGGCCGGACATCGCCGACCTGCCCATGGCGCCCATCGGCAGTGCCTTCCGCCATGCCGTATGGAAAATGCTCTGCGAGATTCCCTACGGCGAAACCACCACCTACGGCGAGATCGCCCAGGCCGTAGCGCGCAGCAGCGGCCTGGCGAGCATGTCCAGCCAGGCCGTGGGCGGGGCGGTGGGGCACAACCCGATTTCCATCGTCATTCCCTGCCACCGGGTGATCGGCCGCGACGGCAGCCTGACCGGCTACGCCGGTGGCATCGAGAAGAAGATCCACCTGCTGGAGCATGAAGGGGCGTTGTCGTCGCTGTTCTATACGCCGACCCGCGGCACGGCGCTGTAGTGCTGTTCCATCACATGACCCGTCTCCAACGTTATATTTCCGTCCTCGCCGGCGGTGCGATAGTGAGGCAAACAAGACGGACAATGCCTCATGTACCGAAATACCTCGACCCCCGCCGACGATGACGGCTGTGCCTGGTTCCACCTCAGCACGCAGCGCCAACTCCGCCCCGCCCACCAGGGCCGCAGCAAGGCCCGCTGGGTGGTGCTCGGTGCCGGCTTCACCGGCCTCGCCGCTGCCCGCCAGCTGGCGCTGAAGCATCCGCAAGACGAAATCATCCTGGTCGAAGGCCAGCAGGTCGGCTTCGGTGCCTCGGGACGCAACTCCGGTTTCGCCATCGACCTGCCCCACGATATCGGCGCCGCCGACTACATCGGCGACCTGCCCACCGCGCGGATGAACCTCAAGCTCAACCTGCGTGCCCAGGCCATCCTCCGCCAATTGATCGACGAGCATCGCATCGACTGCCAACTGCGCCCCGATGGCAAGTACCAGGCGGCGGTCGAGGCCAAGGGCCTGGCGGTACTGGAGGCCTATCGCCGCGGCCTCGACAAGCTCGGCCAGGCCTACCAGATGATCGATCAGCAAGACCTGCCTGCGCATCTTGGTACCGGCTTCTACAAGAAGGCGCTGTACACACCGGGCACCCTGCTCCTGCAGCCGGCGGCCCTGGCCAAGGGCCTGGCCGAGAGCCTGCCGCTCAACGTCACGCTTTATGAGAACACCACGATCACCCGCCTGGAGCAGGGCCGCAGCATCGTCCTTCACCACGCCAACGGCTCGATCGAAGCGGACCAGTTGCTGCTGACCAACAACGCCTTCGCCTCGCACTTCGGCTTCCTGCCGGGGCGCCTGCTGCCGGTGTTCACCTACGCCAGCATGACCCGTCCACTGAGTGAGGCGGAACAGCAACGCCTGGGCGGCAAGGCGACCTGGGGCATCATTCCCGCCGACCCGTTCGGCAGCACCCTGCGTCGCACTCCGGACCAGCGCCTGCTGGTGCGCAACAGCTTCAGCTTCAACACCGACGGCCGCGCTCACCAGCGCTTCCTCGACCGGGCGCAGCGGCAACATCGCGAGTCGTTCGAGCGACGCTTCCCGATGCTCGCCGGCACGCCGTTCGACTACACCTGGGGCGGCTCGATGTGTCTGTCGCGCAACCACCTTTCGCATTTCGGCACCCTGGCGCCCAAGGTTCACGCGGCGCTGTGCTGTAACGGACTGGGCATCACCCGCGGCACGGTCACCGGCACCTTGCTGGCCAACTGGCTGGCGGGGGAGCGTGACGAACTGATCGACTTCCTCCTCGGCTCGCCCGGGCCGAACCGCAATCCGCCGGAGCCGTTCCTCAGCCTCGGCGTCAATCTCAACCTGCGCTGGGGTCAGCACCGTGCTGGCCAGGAAGCCTGAAGGAGGACACATGCACAGCCTGGGCATTCTCGGGGTTGGCGAACTGACGGAAAAGGTCGTGCACGGACTGCGCCGCGCCGGGTTTGCCGGCGAGATCCTGCTGTCGCCACGTAATTCTGCGCGCGCCGCGGCGCTGGCCAAGGACTTCGATTGCCGGGTCCTGGCCGACAACCAGGCGGTGGTCGACGCTGCCGAACTGCTGTTGCTCGGCGTGCGTCCGCCCGAGGTGGCGGCAGTGGCCGCAGAGGTGCGGTTGAGGCCTGGGCAGCGGCTGGTTTCGCTGGCTGCCGGCATCGGTCTGGAGCAGTTGGCAACGCTGTTTCCCGGCGCGCAGTGTGTGCGCCTGATGCTGTCCTATGCCGCGCAGTTCAACCAGTCCACGGTGGTGGTATGCCCTGCCGATGGGGAGACCCAGGCGGCGTTCGCATCGCTTGGCAACCTGGTTGCGCTGGAGGACGAAGCGGCGTTCGAGCTGGCCACCGTGGCCGCCTGCATGAATGGCTGGTTCTACTTCCTGCTCGACGATCTGCAGCAATGGTTGTGCGACAAGGGCATGGCCGAGGCCGATGCACGGACCCTGGTGCTGGGCAACCTGCAGGACTGTTTGCTGAGTGCGCGGACGCAGCCTGGGCAGCCGCTCAAGGCGCTGGGCGAAGCCATTGCCACCCCCGGGACATTTACCGCCGACGGGCTGAAGGTACTGATGCACCAGCCAGTGGGGGCGACCTGGGGCGCGGCGTGCGAGGTGGTGCTGGATGGCTTGCTGACCCGCTCGAAACTGCCTTTGCCATAAGCCATTTCGCGCCGGCACGGGGCGGCGCAATTCCCGTCAGCCGGCCCATCCCTGCCGAATCTTGTCCCGCCCGTTATAGGGCCGCCCCCCATCCCAATGACATAGTCCAACCTCCACCAGAACAAGGATTACCCGATGACCCAGGTCCTCACCGTAGTACGCCAGGCCTCCGCCTCCCCACTGGGCGAACTGGCCCCCGCCAAGCTGCCGATCGGCGAGCCGGTGGCCCAGGCCGCCACTGGCCAGCACCAGGCTGACGAGGCCGTCAACGCTGCCATTGGCGTCTGGGAAAGCAGCCCGGGCGTGTTCCGCCGCCACCTGAAGAACCGCGAGTTCAGCCATATCGTCAGCGGCTGGTGCACCTTCACCCCCGACGGCGGCGAGCCTGTCGAGTTGCGTGCCGGCGACGCCGTGCTGTTCCCGGAAAACTGCGAGGGCGTGTGGGATATCCGCGAAACCCTGCGCAAGACCTACGTGCTGTTCTAGAGGCCCATTCATGATCGAACGTATCAACCCCGGCAAGCGTGCCAGTCAGATGGTCCTGGTCGACGGCCGCATCGAAACCTCCGGCATCGTCGCCCTCGACCTGGACGGCGATATCGCCGCGCAGACCCGCTGTGTGCTGGCTCAGCTGGAAGGCTGGCTGGCGCAGGTCGGCGCGGGCAAGGCCAATCTCACGCGCATGCAGATCTGGCTGGCCGACATGGCAGAGTTCGGCGCCATGAACCGGGTGTACGACGCCTGGGTCGGCGACCAGCCACCGGTGCGGGCCTGTGTCGGTGCGCCATTGGCGGCGCCGGGGTATCGCATCGAGATCCAGGCGTTCGGGCAGATCTGACTACTGCTGTCGCGCAGAGAACATGGGTCGAATGCCCGGCGCGGATCTTGGGAGCGGGTTCACCCGCGATAGCGATGGTAGATTCACTGCCGTAATCGCGGGAAAACCCGCTCCCACATTGTCCCCGCTAAACCAATGAGTTATGTGTTGGCAGCCGGTGTTGCACGGCGATGAGGCCATCAGCAGCACCTACAATTCCGGATCCAGCCCCACCCGATCCCCATGCCAATCGAACCGCTCCACCTCATGCCGCCGCTTGCGGAAGGTGTACGGCGTCTCCCCATACTGCTTGCGGAACCACAGGATGAAATGCGACGCATCGGAAAACCCGCAGGCGAGGGCGATGGTGGTGATGTTCTGGCTGGTATTCACCAGCAGCCGCCGCGCATGCTCCAGGCGCAGCTTGCGCCAGTAGTTGGCCGGCGGCTCCTGGGTATTGGCGACGAACTCGCGGTGCAACTGCCGTGGGTGAGTGCCCACGGCCTCGGCCACCGCCTTCAGGGTCATCGAGGCATCCAGGTTGGCGCGCATGAAGGCAATGGCCCGCTCGACCCGGTCGTTGCGGTACAGGCTGTCGCTGTTGGCCGGCGCCTCGGTCTCTTCGCTGCGCTCCTCCACCAGCAGGTATTCCAGGCCCTTCTGCGCCCGCACCGCACCGCAATGACGACGGATCAGGTTGGCCGCCAGGTCGATCGCCGTGCCGCCCGGGCAGGTGATGATGCCGCGGTCGTCCACGTAGCTCTTGTCGATCACTGCCGTGGACAGCGGGAAACGTTCCTTGAACTCGTCACGCAGGGTGAAGTGCAGGGCGCAGCGGCGGCCGTCGAGCAAGCCGGCCTTGCCGAGGACGAAGGAGCCGGAGCACAGCGCAATGATCGGGATGCCCGCCGCGTGCAGGTCGCGCAGGGCGTCCAGCAGCCAGTCCGGCGGGTTGCGCGTCTCGCCCAGCAGGCCACCGGCGAGGACGATGTAGTCGTACTGCGCCCACATGTTCAGCGGCTTGGTCGGCGAGATCGGCATGCCGCAGCTGGCGGTGATCGGCTGGTCGTCGAGGGTCATCCAGTCCCACTGGCAGAACACCTGCTGGCTACGGAACGACTTGTCCGCGGCGAAGCGCAGCGAGTCCACCAGGCCGGCTACCGGCACCAGGGTGAACTGGTTCAACAGGACGAAACCGACGCGCAGTTCGGGCTTGACCTGGCTGGCGGGTTCGAGGATTTCGGGGCCGGGAGACTGCTCTGCATGCAGCATGGCGATTTACCTGGGATGGTTCGGACGCCCTCATTCTAGGGAGGGAACTTCGTCCGTCATATCATATGAATCTCAGCAAATAGCAAATTCTGGACAAAAGGCGGGGGGTTGACGTGACCCTTCTATCAATTGTCATGGGCGTAATAGTCGAGGGGCGTGCCTGCTCCGCATCATGTCGGCAAAAACCAACATGCTCAAAGGCACCCTCACTATGTACCGTGGATTCTGGTATGCCCAGGCGCTCGACCTGGATTGCGATCTGGCCCCCGAACTGGAGGACTCCCTCCAGGCCGACGTGTGTATCGTCGGCGGCGGCTTCCTTGGCCTCTGGTCGGCGATCCGCCTGAAGCAGGCACATCCGGAGAAGTCCATCGTCATCGTCGAGCGCGACCGCTGCGGCTCCGGCGCCAGCGGCCGCAACGGCGGCGTGGCGACCAACTGGTGGGGCAAGTACCTGTCGGTGCGCACCATCTGCGGCGACGTCGAGGCGCGGCGCATCTGTGAGGCGGCGGAATCGGCCATCGACGAAATCGGCACGTTCTGCGAAGAGCACGGCATCGACGCCCAGTACCGCAAGGATGGCTGGCTGTGGACCGCCACCAACCAGCGCCAGATGAACTCCTGGCGGGTGCTCACCGAGGGCCTGGAGAAGCTTGGCGTCAACCCGTTCAAGGAACTGGACCGGGAAACCATCCGTGGCCGTGTCGGCTCGCCGCTGGTACTGGGCGGCATCTTCGATCCCAACGCGGCCACCGTGCAGCCAGCCATGCTCGCCCGCGGCCTGCGCCGGGTGGCCCTGAAGCTGGGGGTGAAGATCTTCGAGAAATCGCCGTTCACCCACCTGGAGCGCGGCAAGAACCCGGTGGTGCACACCGCCAAGGGCCATGTGAAGGCCAACCACGTGGTGCTGGCACTGAACGCATGGGGCGCGCAGTTCCCTGAGCTGCGGCGGATGATCGCGATCATGTCCAGCGACATGGTGGCCACCGCGCCGGTCAAGGCCAAGCTGGATGCTATTGGCTTCAGCGGCGGCGAGTGCATGACCGACTCGCGCACCGTGCTCAACTACTGGCGCAACACCCCGGACGGCCGCGTGGTGTTCGGCAAGCCGCTGGGCCAGTTCGCCTATGCCGGACGCATCGGTAACCTCTATGAAAAGCCTTCCCCGGCCGCCGACAAGGTCGCCGCCGAACTGCGCCGCCTGTACCCGCAACTGCAGGACGTGCCGGTGGTCAGCAGCTGGACCGGACCGATCGACCGGGCCATGAAGGGGCTGCCCAACTTCGGCTATCTCGACCACCACCAGACCGTCAGCTACGGCATCGGCTTCTCCGGCAACGGCGTCGCCACCACGGTGTTCGCCAGCCGCATCATCAAGTCGCTGGCCACCCGCGCCAACGACGAATGGGCCAACTGCGGCCTGGTCAACCAGAAGATGAAACTCCTGCCGCCGGAGCCGTTCCGCTTCTTCGGCGCGCACATGGTCCGCGATGCCCTGGTGCGCAAGGAGAGCCTGGAAGACCACGACCAGGACGCCGGCCCTCTCACCCGCGTGCTGGTGTCCATGGCACCGGCCGGTTATGTACCCGCCCAAAAAAAATAAGGATCGGACCGTGATCGAAAAGATCGTATTCCTGGACGACGACGGCCTGGCGGCATCGACCCGCTTGAAGCGTCCCGCCTGCGCGCACCAATGGCAACAGTACGCCTACACCAGGCCCGAGCAGGTCCTCGAACACCTGCGCGATGCCACCGTGGCTCTGACCTGCAGCGTGCCGCTGCGCGAGGAACACCTGCGTCAGTTGCCGAAGCTGAAGATGATCTCGCTGGCCCTGACAGGTCGCGACATCGTCGATGTCGACTATTGCGACGCCCATGGCATCGAGGTCTCCAGCGTGCCGGGCTACGCCGCCAATACCGTGGCCGAGCACAGCATGGCGATGATCCTGGAGCTGTTCCGTCGTCCGGCGGCGTTCACTCGCCTGATGCGCCAGGTGCGCGACGGCACCGCGCCGTTTCGCAACATCTACTTCGACCACCGCATTCGCGACATCCGTGGCAAGCGCATGGCGATCATCGGCAGTGGCCCGATCGCCATGCGCCTGGCCGGGCTGGCGCGGGCGTTCGACATCGAGGTGCTGTTCGAGGACCGTGGCGGCAAGCGCACGGGAGCGGACTGCCGGCCGCTGAACGAGTTGCTGCAGACCTGCGACATCCTCTCGATCAATGCCCCGCTGACGCCGGAAACCTACAACCTGATCGACGCCCCGCAACTGGCCCTGATGAAGCCCGACGCGGTGTTGGTCAACACCGGTCGCGGCGGCATCGTCAACGAAGCCGCGCTGATCGCCGCGTTGCAGGCGGACCGCCTCGGCGGCGTGGCCCTGGACGTCGTCGAGCACGAGCCGCTGCACCCGAGCAACCCGCTGTTCCAGCTGCTCGAACGCGACGATTTCCTGCTCAACCCGCATATCGCCTGGAGCAGCGAAGACGCCATGCAGCAATTGATGGACCGCGCGGTGGACAACATTGACGCCTGGCACGACCGCCACAACCCGGAAAAAAGGATGCGCAGCGCATGACCCCGATCACCAAGAGCAGCTTCGTCGACGGCGCTTTCGTCGCCCTGGACAGCGGTAGCGACCTGCTGGACAACCGCAACCCGTCCAACCCCGGCGAAGTCATCGAGCGCTTCGTGCGCGCCGACCAGGCCCTCACCGAACGGGCCATCGCCGCCGCGCGCCGGGCCCAGCCGGGCTGGGCGCGGAGCAATCCGCAGCAGCGTGCCGATGCCCTGGACTTCATCGGTAGCGAGATCCTCGCCCGTCGCGAAGAACTTGCGCGCCTGCTGGCCCGCGAGGAAGGCAAGATCGTCCGTGAGGCCCTCGGCGAAGTGGACCGCGCCGGTCGTTCGTTCAAGTTCTACGCCCAGGAAGCCCTGCGCGCCGAGGGCGAGAAATACGCCTCGGTACGCCAGGACGTGAGCATCGACGTGTTCACTCAACCGCTGGGCGTGATCGGCATCATCGCCCCGTGGAACTTCCCCATCGCCATCCCGGCATGGAAGATCGCCCCTGCTCTGTGCTTCGGCAACTGCGTGGTATTCAAACCGGCCGAGCTGGTGCCGTCTTCGGTCTGGGCGCTGGCGGAGATCATTTCCCGCTCCGGCCTCCCGGCGGGCGTGTTCAACATGCTGATCGGCCCGGGCCGCAGCGTCGGCGACACCATCATCCGTTCGCCGTTGATCGATGGCATCAGCTTTACCGGATCGGAAGGTACTGGCCGGCAGATCGCCAGACTGGCGGCCGAGGGCATGAAGAAAGTCCAGCTGGAAATGGGCGGCAAGAATCCGCTGGTGGTGCTCGACGACGCCGACCTGGAGCAAGCCGTGGATGTGGCGCTGAACGGCTCGTTCTTCAGTACCGGGCAGCGCTGCACGGCGAGTTCGCGGGTGATCGTCACCGAGGGCATTCATGACGCCTTCGTCTGGCGCCTGGCCGAGCGCGCCGCCGCGTTGAAGGTCGGCGATGCCTTGCAGGCCGAAACCGATATCGGCCCGGTGGTGGACGGCCGGCAACTGGAGCAGAACCTGGCCTATGTCGCCAGCGGCCGCGAGCAGGGGGCGAAGCTGGTGTGTGGTGGCGAGCGGATCGAGAACGAGGCCGGCGCCTTCTTCTTTACTCCGGCGCTGTTCACCGAGGTGACACCTGAAATGCGTATCTACCGCGAGGAAATCTTCGGGCCGGTGCTGAGTGTACTGAAAGTGCGCAATTACGAGGAAGCGTTCGCGGCAGCCGAGGACACGCTGTTCGGTTTGTCCGCCGGTATCGTCACCACGTCGCTCAAGCATGCCGAGCATTTCAAGCGCAACAGCTCGGCGGGGATGGTCATGGTCAACCTGCCGACGGCCGGGGTGGACTACCACGTGCCGTTCGGCGGCAACGGCGCCTCCAGCCTGGGTTCGCGGGAGCAAGGCACCCATGCCCGGCAGTTCTTCACCCGGACCAAGACCACCTACCAGCTGGCCTGATCCCGAGTGCGACGCTGAACCCTGTGGGAGCTGGCTTGCCAGCGATTAGGCCAGACCAGACAACATCTGTGTTCCTGCTGGCCCGATCGCTGGCAAGCCAGCTCCCACAAGGACAGGCGTGATGCCTGAAAGCAGTGTTTTTTCTTCCCGATTCTGAGGTTACAAGCAAGATGGCCAAGGCCGCCGATGTCGTTGTGCAATGCCTGGAAAACGAAGGTGTCGAGTATGTGTTCGGCATTCCCGGTGAGGAAAACCTCGACCTGCTGGAATCCCTGCGCAAGTCGAAGAT
>Ga0206117_100730_pt1 | contig 26115 bp, 26 predicted proteins | sample 3A5Ametagenome_FD_177997 | JGI IMG/M metagenome (GOLD analysis project Ga0206117, IMG submission 177997) | Enriched microbial communities from leaf-cutter ant dump, University of Wisconsin, Madison, United States - 3A5A | ecosystem: Environmental > Terrestrial > Nest > Insects nest > Nest dump... | reverse complement strand
GACGTGCACAAGCAGCCGATCCCGGTGATCCCGACCGTGCACTACAACATGGGCGGCATCCCGACCAACTACCACGGCGAAGTGGTGCGCAAGGTCGGCGACAACCCCGACGCCGTGGTGCCGGGCCTGTACGCCATCGGCGAAGCGGCCTGCGTGTCGGTGCACGGCGGCAACCGCCTGGGCTCCAACTCGCTGCTCGACCTGGTGGTGTTCGGTCGCGCGGTGGCCAACCGCTGCGCCGAGACGATCAAGCCGGGCGCGCCGCACAAGACCCTGGGCTCCGACGCCTGCGACAAGGCGCTGGGCCTGCTGGACAAGCTGCGCCACGCCAATGGCGACACCCCGACCGCGGTCATCCGCGACCGCATGCAGCGCACGATGCAGGCCGACGCCGCCGTGTTCCGCACCAGCAAGACGCTGGCCGAGGGCTGCGAGAAGATGGCCGAGGTGTTCGACTCGTTCCAGGATGTCAAGGTGTCCGACCGTTCGCTGGTCTGGAACTCGGACCTGATCGAGACCTACGAGCTCAACAACCTGCTGCTCAACGCCGTGGCCACCATCAACTCGGCCGAGCAGCGCAAGGAAAGCCGTGGCGCGCATGCCCACGAGGACTATCCGGAGCGCGACGACGTCAACTGGCAGAAGCACACGCTGGTCACCGTCGACGAGAAGGGCAAGTGCAGCTTCGACTACCGTCCGGTGCACATGTACACGCTCACCGACGACGTCGCTGTCGTGCCGCCCAAGCCGCGCGTCTACTGATCCGGGGAACCTACGAACATGGCTGAATTTGCACTTCCGAAGAACTCCCGGATCACCCAGGGCAAGCACTTCCCCGCCAAGACCGGCGGCAAGAACGTGCGTACCTTCAAGATCTACCGCTGGAGCCCGGACGACGACCAGAACCCGCGCACCGACACCTACGAGGTCGACCTCGATGCGTGCGGCCCGATGGTCCTGGACGCGCTGATCAAGATCAAGAACGAGATCGACCCGACCCTGACCTTCCGCCGGTCGTGCCGCGAGGGCATCTGCGGTTCGTGCGCGATGAACATCGACGGCACCAACACGCTGGCCTGCACCCGCGCCATCGCCGACTGCGCCAAGGCCGAGGTGCCGATCTATCCGCTGCCGCACATGGAAGTGGTCAAGGACCTGGTGCCGGACCTGACCCACTTCTACGCGCAGTACGCTTCGATCAAGCCGTGGATCCGCACCCAGACCCCGGCGCCGCCGGACCGCGAGCGCCTGCAGTCGCCGGAAGACCGCAAGAAGCTCGACGGCCTGTACGAGTGCATCCTGTGCGCCTGCTGCTCGACCAGCTGCCCGAGCTACTGGTGGAACGGCGAGCGTTACCTGGGTCCGGCGATCCTGCTGCAGGCCTACCGCTGGATCATCGACTCGCGCGACGAGGACACCGGTGCCCGCTTGGACGACCTGGAAGATCCGTTCAAGCTGTACCGCTGCCACACCATCATGAACTGCGCCCGGACCTGCCCGAAGGGGCTGAACCCGGCGCTGGCGATCGCCGAGATCAAGAAGTTGATGATGGCGCGCCGCGCCTGATGCGCCGGCCCACGCGATGCCCCGCGCATCGCGGCCATGGCGGCACCGGTCCTTCGGGCCGGTGCCGTTTTCGTTTCCGCCACGGCGAGGTCGTGGCATCGGCAGGTGAGCGATGAGCCCCGAAGACGACATCGAACTGAAAAAGCTGCGCTGGCGCTGCCGGCGCGGCATGCGCGAGCTGGACCAGCTGTTCGGCCGCTATCTCGACCAGCGCTGGGGGCAGGCGCCGACAACCGAGCGCGCGGTTTTCCTGCAGCTGCTGGAAACCGAGGACGACAAACTGTGGCGCTGGTCCATGGGCTACGAGGCCTGTCCCGATGCGCAGCAGGCCACCCTGCTGGAGTACATCCGCGCCCTTCCGCTGTGAGTGGCGGCCCTCGCGCTGGCAGGCCGGCGCCTTGCTGCTGCTCGGCCTGCTGGCCGCCGCCGCGCTGCTGAACTGCGAACTGGACGCGCGCCCCGCCTGGCCGGCCGCGCTGCTGGCGGCGGCATGGGGAGCCGTCCTGGCGTGGCGGGATGCGCGCAGGCCGCCGCGGCCGCTGCTGGTCCCGCCTTCGCCGGCTCCCGCCACTGTGGACGGCATCGCGGTCGACGCGCTGGAACTGCTGGAACGCGGCCCGCTGCTGGTGCTGCGCTGGCGCACGGGGAAGCGGCGCGGCCAGCTGCTGTTCTGGCCGGATACGCTGCCGCGCGCGCGGCGACGTGAACTGCGACTGGCCGTGCGCGCCCGCGCCGTTTCCCGTTAGCGGGCGGGGATGGCAACATGGCGCCACTCCACCGGCACACGCGCATGTTCAGACCCTTACCCGTCGCAATCGGATTGCGTTACCTGCGGGCCAAGCGCCGCAACGGTTTCATCTCCTTCATCTCCATGGCCTCCATCCTCGGCATCGCGCTCGGGGTGACGGTACTGATCACCACGCTGGCGGTGATGAGCGGTTTCCAGAAGGAAATCCGCGACCGCCTGCTGCAGATGTCGGCCCACGCCACCGTCAGCGCCGACGGGGAGCCGATGACGAACTGGCAGCACGCGGTGGACGTGGCGATGCGCGATGCGCGCGTGGCCGGCGCCGCGCCGTACATCGAGATCCAGGGCATGCTCGCCGGCCCGCGCGTGCAGGGCGCGATCGTGCAGGGCGTCGATCCGGCGCTGGAGCCCAAGGTCTCGGTGCTGGCCGAGAAGATGCAGAAGGGCTCGCTGGACAGCCTGCAGCCGGGCGGGTTCAACATCCTGCTCGGCAAGGAACTGGCGCTGTGGCTGGGCGTGGACGTCGGCGACAGCGTGGTGGCGACGCTGGCCGAGATCCAGGGCACCCCTGTCGGCGCGATGGCGCGCACCAAGCGCTTCAAGGTCAGCGGCATTTTCGAGGCCGGTTCCAACGAGATCGACCGCGGCGTGGCCTTCGTCAACATGGACGACCTGGAGCGCGTGCTGCGCGTGGACGGCGTGACCGGCGTGCGCCTGAAACTGCACGACATGGACCAGGCCTATACCGTGGCGCGCGACCTGGCCCTCAACCTGGAAGGCTATTACCGGGTCAGCGACTGGACCCAGCAGAACGCCAACCTCTACCACTCCCTGCGCATGGAAAAGACGGTGATGGGCATCCTGCTGTCGCTGATCGTGGCCATGGGCGCCTTCAACCTGGTGTCCTCGCAGGTGATGCTGGTGACCGACAAGCAGGCCGACATCGCCATCCTGCGCACGCTGGGGCTGACGCCGGGCGGGGTGATGCAGGTGTTCATGGTGCAGGGCAGCCTGATCGGCCTGATGGGCACGGTGGCCGGCGTGATCGGCGGCATCAGCCTGACGCTCAACCTCGAGCGCATCCTCGGCCTGATCGAGTCGGCCTTCGACATCAAGCTGCTGCCGGAGGACGTGTACTACATCACCGGCCTGCCGACCGACATGCAGACCGGCGACATCGTGACCATCACCGCCGTGGCGCTGCTGATGAGTTTCCTGGCAACGCTGTACCCGGCCTGGCGCGCGGCGCGCACCCAGCCGGCGGAGGCGCTGCGCTATGAGTGAGAACACGCACATGGAATCGGTGATCCGCGCCGAAGGGCTGGCCAAGACCTACGCCGAGGGGCGCATGCGCACGCCGGTGTTCGATGGGCTGGAGCTGGACGTGATGCCGGGCGAGACGGTCGCCATCGTCGGCGCATCCGGCGCCGGCAAGAGCACCCTGCTGCACCTGCTGGGCGGTCTGGACGTGCCCACCGCCGGCGAGGTCTACGTGGCCGGCCAGCGCATGTCGGCGCTGTCCGACGCCGAGCGCGGCCGCCTGCGCAACACCTCGCTGGGTTTCGTCTACCAGTTCCACCACCTGCTGCCCGAGTTCACCGCGCTTGAGAACGTGATGATGCCGGTGATGCTCGGCGGCGCCAGCGTGGCCGGCGCCGAGCAGCGCGCGCGCGCGCTGCTCGAATCGGTGGGGCTGGGCCACCGCCTGGAGCACAAGCCGGGCGAGCTGTCCGGCGGCGAGCGCCAGCGCGCTGCGGTGGCGCGGGCCCTGGTCAACCAGCCGGGCTGCGTGCTCGGCGACGAACCCACCGGCAACCTCGACGACAAGACCGCCGCGACCGTGTTCGAGCTGATGCTGGAATTGAACCGCGCCCATCGCACCAGCCTGGTGCTGGTGACCCACGACCGCAGCCTGGCCCGCAGGCTGGACCGGGTGCTGGAACTGCGCGAGGCGCGGTTGCATCCGCTGGCGCGCGCCGAGGTCTGAGCGCACGCCCGCAGGCGCGCGCATCCGATCCGGCACGCCGGCTGAACGGGGGCGGGAGCCGCGCTTGCGCCGCCCCGGCCGCGGTGCAAGATGGCGGCGTATTCCCGAACAGGAGGTGTGTCGTGAAACGTCTGGCAATCGTTCTCTTGGCCGCGGTGGCGCTGGCCGGCTGCGCCACCACCGGCAGGCTTTCCAGCAGCGAGCGGCTGGAGCTGTACCGCGCCCATGCCGGCGCGCCGGTCAAGGACTTCCAGTACTTCGGTTCGCTCAACGGCTGGACCGAACTGGGCGACAGCGCGCTGGCGGTCTGGACCAAGCCCAGCGAGGCCTGGCTGCTGAGCCTGAGCGGCCCGTGCATGGATCTGTCCTATGCGCCGGCGATCAGCGTGACCAACATGATGGGCCGGGTATCGGCCAAGTTCGACCGCGTGATCGTGCGTGGCGGCAGTCCGGGCATGGCGCCTATCCCGTGCCGGATCGATACCATCCAGCCGCTGGACGTGAAAACGCTGCGTGCGTCGGAAAAGGAACTGCGCGAAGCCAAGCTCGAGGCGCGCGAGTCCGGGCAGCAGCCCTGACCCGATTTCCGTAGGAGCGCACTTCAGTGCGCGATGGGGCTCTGCCGGGAAAGTCCATCGCGCACTGAAGTGCGCTCCTACGGCGCCTGTGGCGAACCGGCAGGCTGCCAGCCGATCTACGGGGACCCGGGTGCGACGTAGCCGGCCGGCTTTTCCGCACCGCCGCCGAACAGGAACTTGACCAGCTCCTCTTCCAGGAACGCGCGGTGCTTCGGGTCGCGCGGCGACAGCCGGTTCTCGTTGATCAGCATGGTCTGGTGCGCCAGCCATGCCGCCCAGGCCTGCTTGCCGACGTTGGCGAAGATGCGCTGGCCCAGTTCGCCGGGATAGGGCACGAAGTCCAGGCCTTCGGTTTCGCGTTGTTCGTACTGGCAGAAGACGGAGCGGGGCATGCGGTGTTTCCTGTCGGTGGAGCGGGCCGCCTCAGTGGCGGTCGAGCAGCTTGCGGATCGGCGCCGGCAGGCCCAGCGAGGCCAGCTCGGCGCGCGCGACCCAGCGCAGGTCGTCATTGTCGCCCACCCGCGGGCGCAGGGCGACCTTGCGCAGGTGCAACGGCTGCAGGTGCAGGCGGTAATGGCTGAAGGTATGCACGACCAGCGGCAGTTCCGAGGCCGCGTCGTAGTCGCCTTCGATGTTGCCGGCGAACCACTGGCGAAGCTCGGCGTCGGTATCGGCCTGCGGCAGCGTCCACAGCGAGGCCCAGATGCCGGTCGGCGGGCGCTTGCGCAGCAGGATGCGGCCCTGGCCGTCTTCGAGCAGCAGCGCGCTGGCCTCGCGTTCGGGCAGCACCTTGCTCGGCTTGGGCGTGGGCAGCGAGTCCACCATTCCCTGCGCCTGCGCCACGCAGCCGTCCTGCAGCGGGCACAGGATGCAGGCGGGATTGGCGCGCGTGCACAGCGTGGCGCCGAAATCCATCTGCGCCTGCGTCCAGTCGGCCATGCGTCCTTGCGGCACGTGCGCCACGTGCTGCGCGGCCAGCGCCCACAGCTGTTTCTCGACGGCCGGCAGGCCGGGGTAGCCGGCGATGCCGTGGTAGCGGGTCAGCACGCGCTTGACGTTGCCGTCCAGGATCGGGAACGGGTCGTTCCAGGCCTGGCTGAGGATGGCGCCGGCGGTGCTGCGGCCGATGCCGGGCAGCGCCAGCAGGGCGTCCAGGTCGCGCGGTAGGTCGCCGCCGTGCAGCTCCACGCAGCGTCGGGCCGCGGCATGCAGGTTGCGCGCGCGGGCGTAGTAGCCCAGGCCGGCCCAGTGCGCCATCAGCGTGTCGTTGTCGGCCGCCGCCAGGTCGGGCAGGGTCGGGAACGACTGCACGAAACGCTGGAAATAGGGAATGACCGTGGCGACCTGGGTCTGCTGCAGCATGATCTCCGACAGCCACACCCGGTACGGCGTGCGCGGATGCTGCCAGGGCAGGTCGTGGCGGCCGTGCTGGCCGAACCAGTCGAGCAGGCGGGTGGCGAAATGGGGCATGGGCGATCGCGGGGCTGGGTGGTGTTCCTTCTCCCACCGGGAGAAGGTGCCCCGAAGGGGCGGATGAGGGCAAGGGCGAAGCCTCGTGTGGCCAGGCATTGCAAGGGCTTCACCCCCAACCCTCACCCCAACCCCTCTCCCGGCGGGAGAGGGGCTCAAGCCGCGCCCAGTGCTTCCGGTAGCAGCGCGTCGACGAAGGCTTCGGGGTCGAACACACGCAGGTCTTCCGGGCGCTCGCCGATGCCGGCGAAGCGGATCGGGATGCCGAACTCGCGCGCCAGCGCGAACACCACGCCGCCCTTGGCGGTGCCATCGAGCTTGGTCACCACCAGGCCGGTGACGCCGGCGGCGGCATGGAACTGGCGCAACTGGTTCAGCGCGTTCTGGCCTGTAGTGCCGTCGATCACCATCAGCACTTCATGCGGCGCGGTGTCGTCGATCTTGCCGAGCACGCGGCGGATCTTGCTCAGCTCGTTCATCAGCCCGGCCTGGGTGTGCAGGCGGCCGGCGGTGTCGGCGATCAGTACGCTGGTGCCACGCGCCTTGCCGGCCTGCAGCGCGTCGAACGCCACCGAAGCGGCGTCGGCGTTCTGGCCCTGGGCGATCACTGCCACGCCATTGCGCTCGCCCCAGACCTGCAGCTGCGCCACGGCGGCGGCGCGGAAGGTATCGCCGGCGGCCAGCATCAGGCTGTGGCCCTGGTCCTTGAAGCGTTTGGCCAGCTTGCCGATGGTGGTGGTCTTGCCGACGCCATTGACGCCGACGGTGAGGATCACGAACGGCTTGGCATTGGCGTCGATGACCAGCGGCCTGGATACCGGCTGCAGCAGCGCGATCAGGTCGGCGCGCAGCGCGGCGAGCAGGGCGTTGGCATCGGCGAACTCGCGCGACTTCATGCGCCTGCGCAGGTCCTCGACCAGCGCGGTGGTGGCCGGCACGCCGACGTCGGCGGTCAGCAGCGCGGTCTCGATCTCGTCGAGCAGGTCATCGTCCAGCCGCGGATTGCGCGAGAACAGGCCACCGAAGCTGCGGGCGAAGGCGCTGTTGCGCAGGCGGTCGCGCCAGCCGGACTTGCCGGCCGCCGCCGCCGGCGCGGCATTGGCGGGGATCAGGGCGGCATCGTTTTCCGCCACGGCCGGCGTTTCCACCGGCTGCGGAGCGGCGCTCGCGGGAGGTTCTGCGGCCACGGGAGCCTGCGCCGCTACCGCATCCGCATCGGCCGGCGCCGTTTCCACGACGGGAACCGCGGGCGCCTCCGGTTCAGGGGCCAGTGGCACGGCCGAGGTCAGCTCCTCGGCGCTGAACTGCGGGGGCTTGCCGACCGCCTGGGTGTCCTGGGGCTTCTTGCGACGGAAAAAACTGAGCATGGATGAGAAAAACCGGGGCAGGGGCACATGCTACCACCGGCGCTGCAGCCGGCCGGTCCACAAGGGCCGTGGAAAAGCTAAAGTCGGCGCATTCCGGGCCGATGTCGTGGCATGAACGCGATTTCCTCCATTGCCGCCTCCGGCATGCGCGTGGCCGTGATGGGCGTACGCGTGGCCGCGCAGAACATTGCCGTGCAGCCGGTGCAACCGGTGGTGCCGCGGCAGGTGCTGACCGTGCAGACCATCGCCGGCGGCGGCGCCGGCGCGCAGGTGACCACGACTCAGGAAGCCCCGGACATGGTCGCCGACCTGCTGTCGGCCAGGACCTATGAAGTGGCTTTCGCCGCCAATGCCGTGGTGATCCGGCGCAACAACGAGATGCTGGGGACGCTGTTCGACGCGTTCGCGTGATTCCTTCGTGGGGAAGACAGCCTGGCCGGATCGCCAGGCTGCACGGCGGAGCCGCCCGGTGGGGAGGGGCGAATGCATCTGCCGCCAGAGGCGCGGAACCGCGCGCGGCCCGGCATTACGCGGCTTCGCCCGTACCCTCACCCCAACCCCTCTCCCGGGGGGAGAGGGGCTTCCAGCCTCAGGCCGATAGTTCCAGCAGCAGCCTGTTGAGCCGGCGCACGTAGGCGGCCGGGTCCTTCAGGCCGTCGCCGGCGGCCAGCGCCGCCTGGTCGAACAGCACGCGCGCCAGATCATTGAAGCGGTCCATGTCCGGCTCGGCGTCGAGCTTCTCGATCAGCGGGTGCGCCGGGTTGAACTCGAACACCGGCCTGCTCTCCGGCACCTTCTGGCCGCTGGCCTCCAGGATCTGCCGCATCTGCAGGCCCAGGTCCTGCTCGCCGATGGCCAGGATCGCCGGCGAATCGGTCAGGCGGTGGGATACGCGCACCTCGGCCACGTCCTCGCCCAGCGCGGACTTGATGCGCGTGGCCAGCCCTTCCTTGGCCCTGGCGGTTTCCTCCTGCGCCTTCTTCTCTTCCTCCGAGTCCAGCGTGCCCAGGTCCAGGTCGCCGCGGGCGACGTCCACGAACGCCTTGCCGTCGAACTCGTGCAGGTAGTTCATCAGCCACTCGTCGATGCGGTCGGTCATCAGCAGCACTTCGATGCCCTTCTTGCGGAACACTTCCAGGTGCGGGCTGTCCTTGACCTGCAGGTGGCTCTCGCCGGTGAGGTAGTAGATCTTGTCCTGGCCTTCGACCATGCGGCCCACGTAGTCGGCCAGCGCCACGTTCTGCGCGCCGTCGCCGCCGTGGGTGGAGGCGAAGCGCAGCAGGCCGGCGATCTTCTCGCGGTTGTTGAAGTCCTCGGCCGGGCCTTCCTTCAGCACCTGGCCGAATTCCTTCCAGAAGCGCTGGTAGTCCTCGGGCTTGTCCCTGGCCAGCTTTTCCAGCATGTCCAGCGCGCGTTTGGTCAGCGCCGACTTCATCGAGTCGATCACCGGGCCGGACTGCAGGATCTCGCGCGAGACGTTCAGCGGCAGGTCGCTGGAATCGACCACGCCCTTGATGAAGCGCAGGTACAGCGGCAGGAACTGCTCGGCCTGGTCCATGATGAAGACGCGCTGCACGTACAGCTTCAGGCCCTTGGCGGCGTCGCGGTGGTACAGGTCGAACGGCGCGCGGCCGGGCGTGTACAGCAGCGAGGTGTATTCCAGCTTGCCCTCGACCTTGTTGTGGCTCCACGCCAGCGGGTCGCTGAAGTCATGGGCGATGTGCTTGTAGAACTCGTTGTACTCCGCGTCCGTGACCTCGGACCGCGGGCGGGTCCACAGTGCGTTGGCCTTGTTGACCACTTCCCACTCCGGCGTGGCCGGCTGCTCCTCGCCCTGGGCTTCCTTGACCAGCTCGATCGGCAGGCCGATGTGGTCGGAATACTTCTTGACCAGGCTGCGCAGCTTCCAGCCGTCGGCGAAGCCTTCCTCGCCGTCCTTCAGGTGCAGCACGATGCGGGTGCCGCGTGCGGGCTTGTCGATGGTCTCCACCTCGAACTCGCCTTCGCCGCGCGAGGACCAGTGCACGCCTTCGCTGGCCGGCAGGCCGGCGCGGCGGCTGTACACGTCCACCTGGTCGGCGACGATGAACGCCGAATAGAAGCCCACGCCGAACTGGCCGATGAGGTTGGCGTCCTTCTTCTGGTCGCCGGACAGGTTCTTCAGGAAGTCGGCGGTGCCCGACTTGGCGATGGTGCCCAGGTGCGCGATGGCTTCCTCGCGGCTCAGGCCGATGCCGTCGTCGTCGATGGTCAGGGTGCGCGCGGCCGGGTCGGCCTCGATGCGGATGCGCAGCGCGCCGTCGCCTTCCAGCAGCTCCGGCCGGGTCAGCGCCTCGAAACGCAGCTTGTCGGCGGCGTCGGCGGCATTGGAGACCAGCTCGCGCAGGAAGATTTCCTTGTTCGAGTACAGCGAGTGGATCATCAGGTGCAGCAGCTGCTTCACCTCGGTCTGGAAACCGCGGGTTTCCTTGTGGGCTTCGGCGGTCATCGTCGGGTTCGCTCCGTGGGTTGCCTGGGCCGCGCGCGGCGGCCGATGGCCTCACGGATGTGGGCCGGGCGGCGGATTTCAAGCCCGCGGGCGCGGGAAGAGGGCAGGTTCGGCTTATCATGCGGGCCCGTTTCCGTTGTTTGCCGCATGTCCCGTCCGCCCCGATCCCCTGCTGCTCCACGGCGTCCCGCGCATGGCGGGGAAGGGCAGGTGCGCATCATCGGCGGGCGCTGGCGCAATACGCGGCTGCAGGTGCCGTCGCTGGACGGCCTGCGCCCCACCAGCGACCGGGTGCGCGAGACCCTGTTCAACTGGTTGATGCCGAAACTGCCCGGCGCGCGCGTTCTGGACCTGTTCGCCGGCAGCGGCGCGCTGGGGCTGGAGGCCGTGTCGCGCGGCGCGGCGTCGGCGCTGCTGGTCGAGCGCGATCCGGCGCTGGCGGCGGCGCTGCGCGGCGTGGTCGGGCGGCTGGACGCCGGTGCACAGGTGCAGGTCGTCGCCGGCGACGCGCTGCGCTGGCTGGAAAGCGCAGCGCCGATGCAGGCCGACATCGTGTTCATGGATCCGCCGTTCGCCGCGGGCCTGTGGGCGCAGGTGTTCGAACGGTTGCCGCGGCACCTGGCCGCCGACGCCTGGCTGTACGTGGAAGCGCCCGCGGGCGCGGCGCCATCGCCGCCGGCAGGCTGGAGCCTGCACCGCGAAGGCGGCACCCGCGACGTCGGCTATGCCCTGTACCGGCGCGCCGCTGCTACACTCCACGGCGACCTGAACGCGACTCCCGCAGCATGACCTCGTCCAACCCCCGCATCGCCGTCTATCCGGGCACGTTCGACCCGATCACCAACGGTCACATCGACCTGGTGCACCGCGCCGCGCCGCTGTTCGAGAAGATCGTGGTGGGCGTGGCGCAGAGCCCGTCCAAGGGGCCGACGCTGCCGCTGGCGCTGCGCGTGGAACTGGCGCGCGAGGCGCTGGCGCCGCACGGCAACGTCGAGGTGGTCGGTTTCGACACCCTGCTGGCGCATTTCGTGCGTTCGGTGCATGCCGGCGTGCTGCTGCGCGGCCTGCGCGCGGTGTCCGATTTCGAGTACGAATTCCAGATGGCGAGCATGAACCGCCACCTGATCCCGGAGGTCGAGACCCTGTTCCTGACCCCGTCCGAACAGCACAGCTTCATTTCTTCCTCGCTGGTGCGCGAAATCGCCCGGCTGGGCGGCGACGTGTCCGGCTTCGTGCCGGCCACGGTGCTGGAAGCGCTGCGCGAGGCCCGCGAATCCCGCGCGGGCGCCTGACCCATCCCAACAGCTGTAACGAATCCAATAGAGGGAGACGATCCATGAAGAACACGATGCGCGTGATGCTTGCTGCTTCGCTGGTGCTGGGCTTCACCGCCTGCAAGAAGGAAGAGGCCGCCCCGGCCGCCGAGGCGCAGCAGGCGCTGGTCGCGCCGGCCAAGGACGATGACGCCGGCTGGCGCAAGTACCTGCAGGCCGTGGCCGTGCAGAACATGGGCAACATCACCAACAACCCGTTCCTGTACTACCTGGTGCCGGAGTCCGATCCGGAGTTCGCCGCCAAGTACGACCGCCAGGTGGAGAGCGCCACCGCCGCCATCGGCCGCGGCGTGTCGCCGGGCAACATGCTGGCCTTCGGTTCCTCGGCCTCGTCGAAGATGGCCGACCTGATCGAAGCCGCGTTCAAGGGCGTGCAGGCCGACTCGATGAAGGGCGTGCGCGTGGTGTACATCGGCGACGCCGCCGACAACGCCCGCGTGCAGACCATCGTGCAGCCGACCGGCGCCGACTACATCTTCGTTGAAGCCAAGTGACCCGTGTCTGGCCGGGCGTGCGCGACGCATGCCCGGCCGTTGCCGGCCCGGTGACGGGCCGCATGCAGCCGGTGGCGCCACGCGCCCCCGGCCTGCCGTCGGCAAGCGCGGGCATGGAGCCGTTCCATGTCGCTGAAAATCAATGAGCTCTGCGTCAACTGCGACGTCTGCGAGCCCGCCTGCCCGAACAAGGCCATCTCGATGGGCGAGACGATCTACGTGATCGATCCGGCCCGCTGCACCGAATGCGTCGGCCATTTCGACGAGCCGCAATGCGTGGTGGTGTGCCCGGTCGAATGCATCGACCCGGACCCGGACATTCCCGAAACCCACGACCAGCTGCTGGCAAAGCTGCATGCGCTGCAGCGCGACCATCCCGAACTGTACGAACCGGAGACCCCCTCGGCATGAAACGTTTCGCGCGTTCCTTCCTGTTGTTTGCGCTGGTGCTGGCACCGGCGGCGTGGGCGGCCGACGCGCCGCAGGCGCTGGCCGCGCACCCCGACGGCGCGGCGATCGCCAGCGGCCACGAACTGGCGACCAAGGCCGGCATGGAGATCCTGGCCAGGGGCGGCAATGCGTTCGATGCCGCGGTGGCGGTGTCCTCGACGCTGGCCGTGGTCGAGCCGATCAGCTCGGGCCTGGGCGGCGGCGGCCTGTTCATGCTGCACGACGCGCGCACCGGCAAGGACGTGATGCTCGATGCGCGCGAGACCTCGCCGGCCTCGGCCACGCCCGAGCGTTTCCTCGACAAGAACGGCGGGCTGGACCGCGACCGCTCGGTCAACGGCCCGTGGTCGGCGGGCATCCCGGGCCTGCCGGCGATGCTGGTGCAGGTCGCGCGCGAGCATGGCCGCCTGCCGCTGTCCGACTCGCTGGCCCCGGCCATCCGCATCGCCACCGACGGTTTCCCGGTGTACGCGCGCATGGCGCGCGGCTACGCGGCGCGGCGCGAGGTGATGGAGCGGTATCCCGGCACGCGCGAGGTCTACCTGCGCAACGGCCGGCCCATCGCCGAGGGCGACATCTTCAAGCAGCCGGAACTGGCGCATACCCTGCGGCTGCTGGCCGACAAGGGGTTCGACGGCTTCTACCGCGGTGAAACCGCGAAGAAGCTGCTGGCCGGCGTGAAGAAGGCCGGCGGCCAGTGGACCGCCGAGGAACTGGCCGGCTACACGGTCAAGGCGCGCGAGCCGATCGTGTTCGACTACCGCGGCTGGAAGATCACCACCGCGCCGCCGCCGTCCTCCGGCGGCATCGCGCTGGCGTCGATGCTGCAGATCCTGGAAGGCTGGGACCTGGCCAAACTGGACGGCGCGCACCGCACCCACCTGGTGGTGGAAGCGATGCGCCGCGCCTACCGCGACCGCACCTTCTTCCTCGGCGATCCGGATTTCGTGCAGATCCCGCAGAAGGTGCTGACCAGCCGCGACTACGCCCAGGGCCTGCGCGCCACCATCCACCCGGAAAAGGCCACCCCGAGCGACCTGCTGTCGGGAAACCCGACGCCGCTGGAAGACGACGAGACCACGCATTTCTCGATCATCGACAGCGAAGGCAACCGCGTCGGCGGCACGCAGACGGTGAACCTGCTGTACGGCTCGGGCTTCATCCCGGCCGGCACCGGCGTGCTGCTCAACAACGAGATGGACGACTTCGCGCTCAAGCCGGGCACGCCCAACGCGTTCGGCGTGATGGGCTACGAGGCCAACGCGCCCAAGCCGGGCAAGCGCATGCTCAGCTCGATGACGCCGACCTTCATGGAGAACGGCGAGAAGGTGATCGTGATCGGCACGCCGGGCGGCAGCCGCATCATCACCATGGTGCTGCTGGGCATCCTCGGCTACGACGCCGGGCTGGACGCGCAGCAGGTCGCGGCGCTGCCGCGCTACCACCACCAGTGGCTGCCGGACGAAATCTCGGCCGAAAGCGGCGCGTTCGCCCCGGAGGTGGCGCGCCAGCTGCAGGCCATGGGCCACAAGGTCGACCTGCCCGGCGACAGCGCCGACGGCGGGCGTGGTTCCAGCCACGTCTGGGGCAACCTGCAGACCGTGGAATGGGACCGCCGCAGCAACACCCTCAGCGGCGGCAGCGACCCGCGCAACCCGGTGGGCAGCGCCGAGGTGCGCAAGGCGGGGAAGGGCGACTGAGCCCCTTCCGCACCGCTGCGTTCCACCCGCGAACGCCGCCGCCATGGCGGGGTTCCGCGTTTCCGGCCGGGCGGCGGCATAGGCGCCGCGCCTTGCGAATATTTAACGCGGCACCGGTAGAATTTTTCATATGAAACTATGGTCGATCCGTGGCAACAGCCAGAAGCTGGACGGCGGTGCGATGTTCGGCAACGCGCCCAAGGCCGTGTGGGAAAAATGGACGCCGGCCGATGAGCTGAACCGCATCGAGCTGGCCTGCCGGGCGCTGCTGGCCAGCCCGCTTGGCGGCAAGACGGTGCTGTTCGAAACCGGCATCGGCGCGTTCTTCGAGCCGAAGCTGCGCGAGCGCTACGGCGTGCAGGAGCCGCGGCACATCCTTATCGACTCGCTGCGCGAGGCCGGCTTCGAGCACGAGGACATCGACGTGGTGGTGCTCAGCCACCTGCATTTCGACCATGCCGGCGGCCTGCTGGCGCCGTGGTCGGAAGGGCGCGCGCCGGAACTGCTGTTCCCCAACGCGACCTTCGTGGTCGGCGCGGCGCACTGGGAGCGCGCGCGCCATCCGCACCTGCGCGACCGCGCCAGCTTCATCCCGGAACTGCCGGGCCTGCTGGAGGCCAGCGGCCGCCTGGAGATCGTGTCCGGCGCGCATTCGCAGGTGCTGGGCGAGTCGGTGCGTTTCAGCTTCAGCGACGGGCATACCCCCGGGCTGATGCTGGCCGAGATCGTCGGCCCCGAACGCGTCGACGGCCAGCCGCATGGCGGGCTGGTGTTCTGCGCCGACCTGATCCCGGGCCGCTCCTGGGTGCACGTGCCGATCACCATGGGCTACGACCGCAACGCGGAACTGCTGATCGACGAGAAGCGCGCCTTCCTCGAGGACAAGCTCGCCCGCAACGTGCATCTGTTCTTCACCCACGACCCGCAGTGCGCGATGGCGCAGGTGACGCGCGACGACAAGGGCCGGTTCGGCGTCGCCCACGAGGTCGCCGAACTGCGCGCGCGTCCGCTGGCCGCATGAAAAAGTGACTTCCGGCACCCCGCGCCGGTGACCGCCGGCTCCTGCCCGGGGGCGGCGCATTGCGCACACTGGTCCCGTCTTCCAACGCGGGATCTGCCATGAAACAACAACAGGACAGCCGTTTTTCAGCGCGAAGCCGCCCGAAGGGCGGCGCGCAGGGGCGTGTCACGAGCAAACGCTCTTTCCTGCGCGGGCTGTTCGCCGTGGCGCTGGCATCGCTGGCCCTGGCCCAGCACGCCTTCGCCGCGCCCAGCGCCACGGTGCCGCTGCAGGTATCGCCCGAACGCGCCACCACGCTGGCCGTCTGGGAGCCGGCGCAAGCGCGCGGCGTGGTGCTGTTCTCCAGCGGGCATGGCGCCTGGCCGGAACGCTACGACCGCCTGCTGCAGACCTGGGCCGATGCCGGCTTCGTGGTGCTGGCGCCGCTGCACGTGGACTCGGTCCGGTATCCGGAACGGGAGAAGTTCTCGCTGCAGCAGGGCTTCGGCGAGCGCCTGGCCGACATGCGCGCGACCAGCGCCTATGCCCGCGCGCGTTGGCCGGGCCTGCCGGTGGCGGCCGCCGGGCACAGCCTGGGCACGCTGATTTCCGCGGTGCAGGGCGGGGCCCTGGCCGACCTGGGGCCGCTGCGCGACCCCGGCGTGGTCGCGGTACTGGGCTACTCCTCACCGGGCCGGATCCCGGGGCTGATCGGGCCGGATTCCTATGCGTCGCTGGCCGTTCCGCTGCTGCTGGTGACCGGCGACGAGGACCTCGTGCCGGGCTTCGTCACCGATCCGGCCGACCACCTGTACCCGGTGCAGACCGCGCCGGCCGGCGACAGGCAGGCGGTGGTGCTGGCCGGCGGCGGGCACAACCTGGTCGGCGGCGAACCGGAAGCGCTGTTCGAGCGCGCCCGGCAACTGGGCACCGCCTTCCTGCAGGCCGAACTGCTGGGCGACGCGCGCGCGCGGGAGGTGCTCGATGCGCCGCCGCCGGCCGGCGAACGCCGCGTAAGCCGCTGAGCGCACGCCGTTGCCGGCGCGGGGCGGATCGCCATCGATCCGCCCCGCGGCGCTGTTTCCGCCGGTGCGTACGCGGCGGCGGAAGTGGAATGATGATCGACCGCAGGTGAGGGCGTGGCGCCGCTCAGTGCAGCCGCGTACCGAAGATGCGGTCGCCGGCATCGCCCAGGCCGGGCAGGATGTAGCCCTTTTCGTTCAGCCGTTCGTCGATGGCCGCGGTGTAGATCTCCACGTCCGGGTGCGCGGCCTCGACCGCGCGCAGGCCCTCGGGCGCGGCGACCAGGAAGATGCCCTTGATGCGGCGCGCGCCGGCGCGCTTGAGCATGTCGATGGTGGCGATCAGGGTGCCGCCGGTGGCCAGCATCGGGTCCAGGATCAGCGCGTCGCGCTCTTCCAGGCGCCCGGTCAGGCGTTCGAAGTAGGGCACCGGCTGCAGGGTTTCCTCGTCGCGCTGCAGGCCGACCACGCTCACGCGCGCGGCCGGGATCAGCGACAGCACGCCGTTGAGCATGCCCAGCCCGGCGCGCAGGATCGGCACCAGGGTGATCTTGGCGCCGGCGATGCGCTGCACCGTGACCGGGCCGGCCCAGCCTTCCATCGTGCAGGGCTCGGTTTCCAGGTCGGCGGTGGCCTCGTAGGCGAGCAGGCTGCCCAGTTCGTCGGTCAGCTCGCGGAACTCCTTGGTGCTGAGCGCGGCCTGGCGCATCAGGCCGATCTTGTGCTGGACGAGGGGGTGGCGGACTTCGACGATCTTCATGGCGGCCTGGGCGGTGGGAGTGCGGGAAGTCTGCACCACAAGCCGCGGTTTCCACAAAACGGAGCCGGCGCGCGGCCGGCTCCGCTTTGTGGCGGCCAGGCTCAGAACGCCCAGCGCATCACCAGCTGGTAGCTGGGGCCGGCGTCCTCGGTCTCCAGCTCGTACTCGTCGTACCTGCGGGCGAGCTGGTCGTCCAGGTTGTCGAACTTGTGGAAGAACTCGTCCTTGGACGCGTCCAGCAGGTTGGCCGCGCTCAGGCGCACGGACAGGTTCCGGCCGAAGCGCTTCTCGACGAACATCTCCAGGTCGTCGCCGTACTTCACCGTCACCTCCTCGGACAGGATGCGGCTGTAGGCGTCGCCCTGGCGGCGGAAGGTGGCGCCGAAGCTGGCCGCCAGCGATGGAATGTCGTGGATGAAGCCGACGTTGTAGACGCTGCGTGCCTGGTCGTTGAAGCGGCGCTCGCCGCGGAAGTCGCTGACCTTGCTGTCCAGCCAGGAGTAGTTGAGGAACACGCCGGTGTTGGGCAGGCCCAGCGCGGTCAGCGGGGTGGACAGGTCGAATTCGACGCCGCGCACCGTGCCGTCGCCGACGTTGGCCGAGGTGAACAGCCAGCTTTCCGGGTCGAACACGAAGTCCTTCTCGGTGGCGCCCGGGTTCCTGGCGAGGAATTTCTTCAGGTCCTTGGCGTAGCTGTCCAGCGCGTCCTCGCTCCACTGCCCGGTGTTGACCAGCTCGATCAGGTCGCTGACGTCGCGGTAGAACAGGTTCACGCCGATCACGCCGTGCTTGCCGAGCCGGCGCTCGAAGCCCAGGTCGATGCCGTTGGCGGTTTCCGGCGACAGGCGCGGGTTGCCGACGTAGTCGTTGTCGCCGTATTCGCCATCCAGCAGCGCCGGGATCAGCTCGTTGAAGTTCGGGCGCTTGAGGGTGCGCGCCAGCGACAGGTTGATGCGGGTCTGTTCGCTCACGTCCCACTTCAGGTGCAGCGACGGCAGCAGTTCGTTGTAGTCGCGGCGGGCCTGGCCTTCGGTGTCGCCGTCTTTCCGGTGGCGCACGTCCGAACGGGTCGTCTCGTAGCGCAGGCCGGTTTCCCAGGACAGCGCGCCGGCATGGCCGGAGAGCATCACGTACGGATCGAGCCGGGTTTCCTCGATCAGCGAGCCGATGACGCCGTCCAGCGCGTAGTCCACCGCATCGCCCTCCGCGTCGGCCTCCCAGGCGTAGCTGGTGTAGGCCACGTCGCGCTTCTTGCGGCGGTAGTCGACGCCGAACTCCAGTTCCGCCGCGCCGAGCGGGCGCGCATGGGCGAGCCTGAAGCCGGTTTCGGTATCGCGCGCGTCCACCGCCTCGGCCTCGGCCTCGGAGGCGTCCCACTCGCCGTTGACGTATTCGTGCTTTTCCTCGCGCTCGGCGCTGCCGTCCTGGAAGCGGGCGAAATCCACCTCCAGGCGGGTGGTGCCGCCGGCCATGTCGAAGCGGTAGCCGGCGCCGACGCCCCAGTTCTGCTGGTCGACCGGGTTCAGGCCCGGTACCGTGGATTTGATGACGTCGCCGTCGTCGTACTCGACCTCGTGCGAGACCTCGGTGACGTCGCGGTCGGTCTTCACGAAGAAACCGTCCAGGCTCAGGCGGCCGCTGTCGCCGATCTCGGCGGTGTAGGACACGTTGGCCGAATAGTCGCGGCCGTCCTTCACCTCGTTCTGGTCCTCCCAGCTGACCAGCTCGCCGCGGCCGGGGTCGGTATAGCGGTCCGAGCGCTTGATCTTGCCGCGGTAGCGGTCCTGCACGTTGATGCCGGCCAGCAGGCGCCCGCCCAGCGCCTGGCCGCTGGTTACCGCGCCGAAGGTCGGGTTGATCTCGCCGTCGAACCAGCGGTTGACGCCCACGCGCAGGTAGCTGCCGTCGAACTGGTAGGCGTCGCGCAGCACGATGTTGATCGTGCCGGCCATCGCGTCGCCGCTGCGGTTGGCGCTGGCGCTGCGCAGGATCTCGATGTGGTCCACCATCTCGGCCGGGATGCGGTCCACCCAGAACGAGCGGTCGTCGCCGGCGCCGGGCACCTTCTTGCCGTTGATCAGCACCTGGGTGTAGCCGGCGGCCATGCCGCGCATCATCGCGCCGTCGAACTCCATGATGTCCGAGCCGACGAAGGTCACGCCCGGCACGCGCTTGAGCATGTCGCCGACGGTGTTGGGCTCGAAGCGCTGGAAGTACTCCAGGTCGTAGGACAGCACCGGCTCGATGTCGGCGGTGCGGTTGCGGTAGGCGATCTCGCCCTGGACCACGACCGCGTCCAGCTGCTTCGGTTCGCCGGCATCGGCCGTGGCGCCGTCCGGGCTGGCCTGGGCCAACGCCGTGCCGGTCGGCAGCAGGGTGGCGCAGACGAGGGCGTGCGACAGGCGCAGGGCCAGGGTGTTGCGTTTCATCGGGTGGAAGGTCCGTGGGTTGAAAATGAACGGCACTTTCACCGCGGGGTATGGCAGCGGTGTGACAGCGACGGCGCCGGATGACAGCGGCGTGTCGCTTCTCCGGACTGTCATGTTCGGGTCATACGATGCGCGGCCAACCCCTGCCGCATCGAGGATTCCATGACGTCGCGTTGCCTGTTCCGCCTGTTGCCGCTGCTGCTGTCGTTGCCGCTCGCGGCCTGTTCCGTCGCCCCGGTCGTGGCCGACCGCGAGCCGGACCAGTACGACGCCGACGACGTGCTGCTGCGCGACCACCGGGTGCCGCACGTGGTGGTGCGCGAAGCGTTCGTGACCGACGCCACGCCGGAGGAGAACATCGATTCGCCGGCCAGCTGGCTGCAGGACGGCAGGCGCATGCTGGTGGCCACGGCCAAGGCCACCGACGCGCTGGTGGTCTACGACGGCGACAGCGGCCGCCGCCTGCGCACGGTCGGCGGCCCGGGCAAGGCGCTGGGGCAGCTTCGGCGCCCCAACGGCGTGGCCACCATCGACGACCGTTTCCTGTTCGTGGTGGAGCGCGACAACCGGCGCGTGCAGATGTTCCAGCTGCCGCAGTTCACCCCGCTGCTGGCCTTCGGCGCGGACGAGCTGCAGCAGCCCTACGGCCTGTGGGTGCGCGCCAGCGGCGACGGCTACGAAGTGCTGGTCAGCGATGCCTACATGGCCGGCAAGGACGCCGACGGCGAGGACATCGTGCCACCGCTGCAGCAGCTGGACCGCCGTTTCCGCCGCTACGCGGTCACGCGCGCCGGCGACGGTTGGGTGGCGCGCGCGGCCGGTGCCTTCGGCGACACCACCGCCGCCGGCGCGATCCGCGTGCCCGAATCGCTGTTCGGCGACCAGGCGCACGACCGCCTGCTGGTGGCCGAGGAGGACGTGCCCACCGGCACCCGCCTGCGCGAATACGACCTGCAGGGGCGCTATCGCGGGCGCGACGTAGGCGCCGGCCAGTACGTGGCGCAGGCCGAGGGCATCGCCCTGATGGGCTGCGCCGACGGCGGCGGCTGGTGGGTGGCCAGCGACCAGTTCGCCGACCGCACCGTGTTCCATCTGTTCGACCGCACCAGCCTGGCGCACGCCGGCTCGTTCGCCGGTGAGGTCACCGGCCTGACCGACGGCGTGTGGCTGGACGCGCGCGGCGACGCGCGTTTCCCGCAGGGCGTGTTCTATGCCTCGCACCTGGACCAGGGCGTGGCGGCGTTCGACTGGCGCGACATCGCCGCCGCGCTGTCGCTGCCGGCATGCGCGCGATGAGCGCGCGCGGCGACACGCTGCGCCGCGGCGCGCTGCTGCTGTTCGCGCTGGCGGCCGGCGCGCAGGCAACCGCCGCCGTCGAACCGAACACGCGGGTGCCGGCCGGGGTGGTGCGTTACGCGCCCAGCGGCTTTCCCGACCGCATCGTCGCCTCGCCGCTGCAGGACGGCGCGACGGGTTTCGCGGTGTCGTGGCGGACCGATGCGGCGGTGGCGGCGCCGCTGCTGGAGATCGTGGTGGCCGGCGACTCCCCGGACATGGGGCCGCCGCGTCGCGTGGTCGCCGGCAGCCGGGCGCAGTCCACCGAGAACGGCGATGCGCGCCAGCACCATGCCATCGTCGACGGCCTGCAGGCCGACACGCTCTATGCCTGGCGCGTGCAGGGCGACCGCACGTGGAGTGCCTGGCACCACACCCGCACCGCGCCGGCGAAGGGCGCGCCGCTGACCCTGCTGTATTTCGGCGACACCCAGAACAAGAACGTCAGCCTGACCACGCGCGTCGTGCGCGAGGCGATGCGGCACGCGCCGGACGCGCGCCTGGCCCTGTACGCCGGCGACCTGGTCAGCGGCGGCGACGGCCAGGACGACACCGAGTGGGGCGAGTGGTTCGAGGCCGCCGGCGCGCTGCCGACCTCGCTGGTGGTGGCGCCGGCGCCGGGCAACCACGAGTACTTCGAGGAGTTCGAGGACACCCCGCGGGAGCGCCGCGTGCTCGGCGCGCACTGGCCGCTGGCCTTCGCGCTGCCCGGCAACGGCGCACCCGGCGTGCAGGGCACCAGCTACTGGTTCGACTACCAGGACGCACGCGTGGTGGTGCTGGACGGCACCTCCGCGCTCGACCTGGGCACCGCGCAGGCGCAGGCGCGCTGGCTGGACCAGGTGCTGGCCGGCAGCCGCGCGGCCTGGAACCTGGTGCTGGTCCACCAGCCCATGTTCTCGCCGCGCCAGGACCGCGAGAACCGGCTGCTGCGCGAGCACGTGCTGCCGGTGCTGGAGCGTCGCCGCGTCGATCTGGTGCTGCAGGGCCACGACCACGTCTACGGCCGCCGCGGCGGTCCCGGGGCGGGACGGGCCACGCCGCAGTACGTGGTGTCGGTGGCCGGCGCCAAGCAGTACCGGCTGTCGCCGCAGGCGCGCGCGACCATGGCGCCGGTGGCCGAGGACACGCAGCTGTTCCAGGTGTTGCGCATCGACGGGCAGCGCCTGCGCTACGAGGCGCGCACCGCCACCGGACGCCTGTACGACGCGTTCGAGCTGGTGCGCGGCGAAGGCGGCAGGCAGCTGCGCGAGCTGGACGAAGGCCGCATCGCGCCGCGCGACTGCGCGCGGGCGGCGTCGCCGAAGGGCCGCGGCGACCGCTGCTGGGAATAGCCGCGGCCTGCCGGCCGCAGCGACGGCCGTCAGACTTCCGTGCCTGCGCGGATGCGGGCGGCAGCCGGGCTGCCTATACTCGCCCGGCCCGCCTGCCGGATGAGCGCGGGGCGGCAGGGTCCAGCGCCCTGCGCCCGCAACGCCCCGGCGGCGCGGCGGGACAACGCGCCGCCCGCATCGTGGCGGCGCGCCGCAACCACCAGGGAGGAACGTCATGCGCGCAGGCAGGATCGGGATCGTGATGGGAGCGGCGCTGCTGCTGGCCGCGACGGCAGGCAGCGTGGCGGCGCAACCGCCGCTGGAAGAGGAACAGGTCAATCCGTCCGAGGTCGTGTTCGAGGACGGCCGGCCGTATGTGCATGCCGACGGCGCGCTGCAGGCGCTGCGCACCCGGCGGCAGGACGGCGAGACCATTTATTACCGCATGGTCCGCTACGACCCGCAGGAAGGCTACGTGACCGGTGCCGACGACGCGGCGGTGGCGTCGACCGCGCCGCGGCCGTTCGCGGCGCCGCAGACGCCGATGCGCTACCACGGTGCCGGCCATCTGTACCGCCCGGATTTCTACAACAGCCCGTACAACCGCGATGCGCGCCAGCGCTACTCCGGCCCCGGTTACTTCGGCAGCTGCAGCCGTTACGACGGCTGCAAGGAAGTGCAGGTGGTGCCGCTGTGGCCCTACGGCCGCGGCAACTGACGCCAATGGGCGCAGGCAACAACGGCGGCCATCGGCCGCCGTTTCCGTTTCCGTTTCCGTTTCCTTCCCGCGACGCGCGCGCGGCTCAGGCGCTGAGCGCCTCCAGCACGCGCAGCTCCGGTACCTCCAGCCCGCGCTGGCAGTACGCCGGCTCGCGGTCGACCAGGTGCTTGGCGTTGGGGCACTGCAGCAGCATGTAGTTGGCGTCCAGGTTGAGCTTCTCCACCAGGAAATCGACGAAGGCGCGCACCTTGGGCGAAACCATGCCGCCGCCGGCGAACACCGCGCTGAAGTCGTAGTCCGGGCCGGTCCAGCCGGCCAGCACGCGGCGCAGCATGCCCGATTCGATGAAGGGCTTGGCCATCACGTCGCTGCTGAGCATCAGCCCTTCGCCGGCCACCAGCATCGAGTTCAGCGCCGAGGCGTCGTTGGCGACCATCAGCGGATTGACCGCGAATTCCTGCATCTGCCCGCCGTCCTCGGCCAGCGACCAGACGAAGCGGTTGTTCTGGCTCTGGTGCTGTTTGCGCACCGCCAGCGTGCGGTGGTACTGCAGCTCGTCCGGGTGGCGCGGCTCGCCATGGCGCTGGATGTAGGCGGGGCTGGCGAACACCTGGGTGCGCAGGCTGCCGAGCTTGCGTGCGATCAGGTTGGAATCGGGCAGGGTGCCGATGCGCAGCGCCAGGTCGGTCTCGCCCGAGATCAGGTCCAGCATCTCGTTGCCCAGGTGCATGTCCACGCGGATTTCCGGGTACTGCGCCTGGAACTGGCCCAGCAGCGGCGCGATCCAGGTGATGCCCACCGAATACGGCACGGTGAAGCGCAGCCAGCCGCGCGGCCCGGACTGCAGCTGGCTGACCGCGCTCTCGGCCTGTTCCAGCTCGCGGGCGATGCGCTGGCAGTGTTCGTAATAGACGGTACCGGCCTCGGTCAGGCCCAGGCGGCGGGTGGTCCGGTGCAGCAGGCGCGCGCCCAGCCGCTCCTCCAGTTCCTGCACCTTGCGGCTGACGGTGGTCTTGGGGTGCCCGAGCAGGCGCGCGGCGGCGGTGAAGCTGCCCTGTTCGACCACCTTGACGAAGATCAGGGTGTCGTTGAGATCGTTGGCCATGGCGGAGGTTCCTGCGGCGACGGGATTGTGCCGGCGACGGGACGATTATTCCCTTCAATCCGTACTAATCAAGTATGGATTAGGAGCGTAACTTGGCCGCCTCCGCACCGAACGGACCTGCAGCCATGCGCCTGTGCCACCTTCCCGCTTTCCTGCCGACGCGCCGCGCGCCGGCCTTCGCCACCGCCGATCACCGCTCCAGGCGGGACAACGGCTTGAATCCACAGCACTTCGCCGCGCTGCGCGGGATGCGCGAGCCGGCGTCCCTGGCGCCGTCGCGGACGCTGCGGCGGAGCCTGGCCGAATGCTTCGCGGCGGCGTTTGTCCCGCCAGCGGGAGAAAAATTTCCGTGAGCGGGACAGTGCAGGCGCCCGCGCACGCCCTCCACGGGCGCGGCAGCGCGACATCTGCGCGGAAGCGCGCATCACACGCGCGATCCGCGCTCCCGCCTCTCCGGCTGCTGACAGCGGCTGTCAGCAGCCCCGCCGCACACTGCCGGAAGCACCGGGCAGCCGCCCGGCCAGCGACCGCCACGCCGCACCTCCTCCCCCTCCTGGACGCATGACATGAAAGGTATCTCCAGCCCCTCCCGAACCGCGCGACGCCTTGCCCTGGCGGGCGTGTCGGCGCTCGCCATCGCCATCCTCGCCGCCTGCAGCGGCGGCCACGCCCAGGAAGCCGGCGCGCCGCCGGCGCCGGAAGTCAGCGCCGCGCCAGTGCTGGTCAGGCAGGTCAGCCAGTGGGACGAGTTCAGCGGCCGCGTCGAGGCCGTGCAGAGCGTGGAACTGCGCCCGCGCGTGTCCGGCTACATCGACAAGGTCAACTACACCGAAGGCCAGGAAGTGAAGAAGGGCGACGTGCTGTTCACCATCGACGCGCGCAGCTACCAGGCCGAATACGACCGCGCCCGCGCCGAACTGGCCCGTGCCCGCACCCAGGCCACGCTGGCGCGCAGCGAATCCGAGCGCGCGCGCCGCCTGGCCGAGCAGCAGGCCATCGCCGCCGAGACCGCCGAACAGCGCCGCGCCGCCGCCGAGCAGGCCGGCGCCGCGGTGCAGGCCGCGCAGGCGGCGCTGGACGCGGCCCGCCTCAACCTGGAGTTCACCCGGGTGCGCGCGCCCATCGACGGCCGCGCCGGCCGCGCCATGGTCACCGCCGGCAACCTGGTCACCGCCGGCGACAGCGCCAGCGTGCTGACCACCCTGGTGTCGCTGGACACCGTGCACGTGTACTTCGACGCCGACGAAGGCACCTTCCTGCGTTACGCGCGGATGGCGCGCACCGGCGAGCGCCCGAGCGAACGCGACCAGGCGCTGCCGGTGAAAGTGGCGCTGAGCGGCGAAGAGGGTTTCCCGCACGAGGGCAAGGTCGACTTCCTCGACAACCAGGTGGCGCGCAGCACCGGAACCATCCGCGTGCGGGCGCTGCTGGACAACCGCGACCGCCAGTTCACGCCGGGCCTGTTCGCGCGCGTGCGGCTGCTCGGCAGCGGCGAGTTCGATGCGCTGCTGATCGACGACAAGGCGGTGCTGACCGACCAGGACCGCAAGTACGTGTACGTGGTCGACAAGGACGGCAAGGCGCAGCGCCGCGATGTCGAACTCGGCCGCAGCGCCGAGGGCCTGCGCATCGTCGAGGCCGGGCTGGCGCCGGGCGACAGGGTGATCGTCGACGGCGTGCAGAAGGTGTTCATGCCGGGCATGCCGGTGCAGGCCAGGGCGGTGGCGATGCAGCGCGCGCCGGCCGTGGCCGCTGCCGGCGGCCGCGCTGCCACCGCGCTGAATTGAGCCACGTTTCCGCCTGACGCCGGCCACGGGCCGGCCGCCTGGCCTTCGCCCGCACGGGCGAGGGCGGGGTGGCTGCTTGCCGGCGCCGGCCATTCCAAGGACTTTGCCAATGGATTTTTCCCGTTTCTTCATCGACAGGCCGATCTTCGCGGCGGTGCTGTCGATCGTGATCTTCGCCGCCGGCCTGATCTCGATCCCGATCCTGCCGATCGGCGAGTACCCCGAAGTGGTGCCGCCGTCGGTGGTGGTGCGTACGGTGTACCCGGGCGCCAACCCCAAGGTCATCGCCGAGACCGTCGCCACGCCGCTTGAAGAGGCGATCAACGGCGTCGAGGGCATGATGTACCTCAAGTCGGTGGCCGGCTCGGACGGCGTGCTGCAGATGACCGTCACCTTCCGCCCGGGCACCGACCCGGACGCGGCGGCGGTGAAGGTGCAGAACCGCGTGGCGCAGGCGCAGG
>Ga0206117_100729_pt1 | contig 26357 bp, 20 predicted proteins | sample 3A5Ametagenome_FD_177997 | JGI IMG/M metagenome (GOLD analysis project Ga0206117, IMG submission 177997) | Enriched microbial communities from leaf-cutter ant dump, University of Wisconsin, Madison, United States - 3A5A | ecosystem: Environmental > Terrestrial > Nest > Insects nest > Nest dump... | reverse complement strand
GGTGATGTATGCCGGCCGCATCGTCGAGCAGGGCGGCGTCGATGCCGTGCTCGACCGGCCGCGCCATCCCTATACCGCAGGCCTGATCGGCAGCCTGCCCAGCCGCAACCGGCGCGGCGAACGCCTGCGCCAGATCCCGGGGACCACGCCCGACATGCTGCGCCTGCCGCCGGGTTGCGCCTTCCGCGGGCGCTGCGCGCGCGCCGACGACCGCTGCCTGACCGAACCTGCGCTGGAACCGATGGCCCGGCCGGACCACGCGGCGCGCTGTTTCCACCCGCTGCCCCAGTCCGCCGCATGACCGCCCCGATCGTCGCGCTGCACGGCGTCGCCAAACAGTATCCGCGCCATGAAGGACCGATCCAGCGGCTGCGCCGGCGGCTGAACGGTTCGGCCGCGCCGGTCGTGCGCGCGCTGGACACCGTCGATCTGACCATCGGGGCGGGCGAAGTGGTCGGTCTGGTCGGCGAATCCGGCTGCGGCAAGTCCACGCTGGGCCGCATCGTCGCCGGCATCATGCCGCCCTCGACCGGCACGATTTCCTATCGCGGCGAGGATATGCAGGCCTTGCCCCCCGACCGCTTCGCCCGTGCCAAGCTCGGGATCCAGATGATCTTCCAGGACCCCTACGCCAGCCTCAATCCGCGGCTGAAGGTCGCCGACATCATCGGCGAGGCACCGCTCGTGCACGGCCTGACCGACCGGCCCGGCCTGGACGGCTATGTCGACGCGCAGATGCGCCGGGCCGGCCTGGATCCCAGCTACAAGCGGCGCTACCCGCACCAGTTCTCGGGCGGACAGCGCCAGCGCGTCGGCATTGCCCGGGCACTGGCCGTACAGCCGGAAATGCTGGTCTGCGACGAGGCGGTCGCCGCCCTCGACGTTTCCATCCAGGCCCAGATCCTGAACCTGTTCATGGACCTGCGGGCCGAACTTGGCCTGACCTATCTGTTCATCAGCCACGATCTCGGCGTGGTCGAGCATCTGTCGGATCGTGTCGTCATCATGTATCTCGGCCGCATCGTCGAGGAAGCGCCGGTGGACGAGGTCTTCCGGCGGCCCAACCACCCCTATACCCGCGCGCTGCTTGCCGAGGTGCCGCGCATCGATGCCCGCGGCCAGCGCTTCATGGCGCTGAAGGGCGAGATGCCGAGCCCCCTGTCCCCGCCGTCCGGCTGCCACTTCCATCCCCGCTGCCCGCATGCGATGCCGCGCTGCTCGGCCGAGACGCCGGCCCTGCGCCAGATCGCCCCCGGCCATCGCAGCGCCTGCCACCTGAACGACGCCACCTGAAAACAGCAAGCCTTACCAGGGAGCCAACGATGACGGCATGGGGCATATCGGAACGCGCGGCCGCGCTGCACGCGGACGCGCTGGTCTGGGACAACACCTTTCCCTTCGGGCCGTCCTGCGGGGCCTTTCATTCGCATGTCGCGACCCTCGGCCGCATGCGGGCCTCAGGGTATGATTGCGTCAGCCTGACCACCGCCAGCGACAACGAGGACATGCCGCTGACGATGAAGAAGATCGCCCACGATTTCCGTTTCTTCCAGGCCAATACCGACCGCTTCGTCGTGGTCCGTACCGTCGACGACATCGTCGCTGCCAAACGCGACGGCAAGCTGGCCGTCGTGTTCACCTTCCAGGGCACCCTGCCCTTCGAGCGCGATACCGGCTTCGTCGAAGTCTATTACCGCCTCGGCGTGCGCCAGGCCCTGATGGCCTACAATCAGAAGAACAACGTCGGCGATGGCTGCCACGAGCGGACAGACGCGGGGCTCAGCCGCTTCGGCGTCAGCCTGGTGCAGGAAATGAACCGGGTCGGCATGATCGTCGATTGCACCCACACCGGCTATCGCACCTCGATGGACGTCTTCGAGGTGGCCAAGGGCCCAGTGGTGTTCTCGCATTCGAATCCGCGTGCGCTGTGGGATCACGAACGCAACATCCGCGACGATCAGGCCCAGGCCTGCGCCCGCACCGGCGGGGTGATCGGCGTCAACGGCGTCGGCATCTTCATGGGCGAGAACGACATCCGCTCCGAGACGATCTTCCGCCAGATCGCCCATTTCGTCGACCTGGTCGGACCGCGCCATGTCGGCATCGGCCTGGACGTGGTTTCGGATGCGGGGGTGCTGATGGCCCTGGTCCACGCCACCGCCGACAAGTATCCCGCCGGCCAGGCCTACGACACCGACGCCCGTTTCGCATCGCCTGAGCAGGTGCCCGAGCTGACCGAGCTGATGCTCAGGCACGGCTACAGCGACGACGACGTCCGCGGCATCCTCGGCGGCAACTGGCTGCGCGTCGCGCGCCAGGTCTGGAAATAGGCCAGCCCGTCGCCTGTCGCCCGGGTCAGGTTGCGGGTGTTGCAACCTGACCCTGCCGAAGATCCAGGATGGCCGCGGAAAACTGCTCCAGCTCCAAACGCGGGGGACTGAGCGGCGCCGTCGGCCTCACCCGGCGGCAGGTCGGCCGTCATTGAGCCGGCGGAACGACACGATGACGGTGCCGATCTCGAAACCAAGCTTCGTGACCGACGCCCGGTTGAGCACCACGCCGTCGGGCTGCAGGAACATCCAGTCGTCGAAATCCACCTCCCAGCGATCCTCTCCCACCTTGAGCGAGAAGCGGTAGCGCAGGTTGAAGGCGTTGCCGCGCGCCTGGGCCCGACCCGTGCCGATCACGCCATCGGCCCGGCCCTCGTAGCTGCCATCGGGCTGCCGGGCAAAGACCCAGACGCGGCGTTCGGTCTCGCCATCGTCATAGCGGAAATCCTCGGTCAGGGTGAGGCGCTGGCCATCCCAGACACCATCCAGATCGACAACGAACTGCCGTCGGACCTTGCCGAAGCGATCGACGAACATGCCGGTCGCAGCCGACTTGCCCTGGAAATAGTCTTCGATCCGGAACACCGGCTCGGGCCGCGACACGTCATCGATCTTCATGCCCCCGCATCCCGCCAGTACCAGCGCCAGACCGACCATCAAGGACATCAGGTATCCGCGCATTCCATCCTCGTCGCCATGCGCCTGGACAGCGCGCGATGTGTGCGCGCGGTGATCCTGTAGCGCCAGATCAATCCGATCACCAACAGCTTGATTACGACCGGCACCCCGCCATAGATCAGCGCGAGAAGCGAAAGCTGCGCCTCGCCGTTGCCGCCATCGGGCGAAAATCCGGCCAGTGCCAGCACCCCCAGGCCGAAGCCGACCGCAAGGCCCGCCGCCAGCTTGGTCGCGACCGTCCACAAGGCAAACATCAGCCCCGCGCGATCGGCGCGGAAGCGCCAGCGATCATAGTCGAGGACATCGGCCTGAAGCGCCGGGGGCAAAGCGAGATCAGCGCCGAGCGTCGCCCCCGTCACCGCGCAGATCACCAGGAACCAGCCGATGCCGCCGGGCCCGAGCAGCGGTGCCCAGATGAAGGCCGCCGCACAGCAAAGCATCGCCACGCACCAGGCGCGATGCTTGCCCAGGCGCCGGCTGAGCCACAGCCAGCCCGGGATCGCCAGGATACCCGACAGGAAATAGATCAGCAGTGCCTGCGCAGTGTCGGCCTCCGACGCCTGCAGCCGATGGCGCACGAACAGCGGAAACAGCGCGGCGGCAAGACCATTCGCGAAACCGTTGCCGAACCAGCCCAGCATCAGTTGCAGGAACGGGCGATTGCGGACGATCTGCAGGACAGTGGCCGGCGCGATCGCGGCCGGCGCGCGACGGCCCGGATCAGGTACGGCAAACAGCAGCAGCAGGAAGGCCGGGATACCTATGCCGATCCCGACCCACGCCACTGCGGCAACGCTGGCGGCCAGGTCGCCCCCGCCGCGGGTGACGAAAACCGGCAGGGCTCCAGCGGCGAGAATGCCGGCCAGACCGGCGACTTCGCGCGCGAAGGCGACGCCGCTGCGCGCGTCATAGCCGGTTGCCAGCTGCGCGCCCCAGGCCTGGTAGGGAATGGCCACCAGCGACCAGCCGACATAAAGGGCGAGCGCCCAGACCGCGAGATCGAACGGCCCGGACCCGCCGCCCGGCGTGAACAGGCAGACCAGCCCGAATCCGGCAATGGGCGCGCCCATGGCGATCAATTCCTTTCGGCGGCCCCACCGGTCCGCCGCCCAGCCGATCAGCGGGTCGGCCAGAATATCGGCCATGCGCACCGCAAACAGGATCGACGCCGTCACCGCCAGGCCGACACGCTCGGCATAAAGACCCGGCAGGTAGACATAGGCGGGGATCGTCGGCAGGGACAGCGCGAATGCCGGCAGGGCATAGGCGGCAAGACGCCATCGCCCGATCACGATGTCTCGATCCGGGCATGGCCGCCATCGATCACGCCGCGGCGGACGCCGTCCCCGCCACAGCCGTCCGCTCGTGACCTGTCTATAGTGATCACGTTTCGCCACCTCCATCGCGCATGGCCCGACCCGCTGACACCTGTTCGGTCAGCCTTACGCGGCAATCCGGCAAATGGATCACGTTATCGCAAAAGACCCGCGCGGCCGAAGTCCGGCATGTCCAGGTGCCCCAGGCAAACCAGCCTGACCCAACTGTCGCTGCCCGGTGGCAGGCCAGCCAACGCCCGGAAATCACCGCCAGCAGCGAGGGCCACCCCGTATCAGGTGCGCGAGGAAAATATTCTTGTCGCGCCAACAGCGATGGACAGCGTGGCATCTGGGCGCCTGCGCTTCAATCGCGATCAGCCCCTGCCTGTGTGGAGGCTGGGCGCTTCAGATTCGGCCGGTGTCCGGAACCCCCAGGGATGTGGGAGGACGGGTCTCGTTCAAGTCCGGCCGCCGGATGAACACGGTATCGTCGGCAATTCTCCGGTCAATTGTCCTGGGGACAGCAGCCGTCGGCGGCTGCCCCCAGTGCAACTCCCTTCACTCAGCGCTTCGCGGGCAGCATTGCGCCAAGCTGGACGTGGATCGCGCCACCGATGGAAATCGGTGGCCGACCCGTCGATCGCAGGCTTAGTTTGCGACCGGTGTCGATTGGGTCTGCGACGCCGGCGCGGGCGACATCGCCGCATGCTGGCGATCAGTCGCCGAAGCCTGGTTCTTGCTCATCGAGCAGGCCATTGCGGACGTTGACGAAAGGGCGAGAGCAGCAACGATCGCTATCATGAATTTCATATCTGCTTCCTCTGCTTGCCTGTCGCAATCACAGCGATTGCATCGTGAAGTCCAGCTCAGAAACCATCCGACGTTCAGGCGGGCCCAATCGCTTGAGCCCATGAGGAGAATTCGTCAAACCGGGGGGAAGTGACGGCATCGGCATCGCCGTCGGATATTCATGTCGAAGCCGCAGCCATACTTTCGTCTATCCCCGCCGGACACACGAAACGCTTCTCCTCGGCCTCCGAGACTAACACTGTATTCCGAAGAGATCAGCAAACCCGGTATCAACAGCGCGTCATCGGGAATGACGCATCCGGGCCGCGGAACCTGGCTTCAGCGCGGCCCCGCCAGTTCCACGATGGCGGCGGCAAACGCGTCGGGCGCTTCCTGGGGCAGGTTGTGGCCCGCGCCGTCGATGATCCAGCGCTGATAGCGGCCGGTGAAATGCCGCTGGCCCAGGTCTTCCGCCGCGGGCGGATCGACGCCGTCGTCGCGGCCCTGCAGCGTGATGCAGGGCACTGAAATCGCGGGCTGGGCGGCCAGGCGCGCCTCGATATCATCATAGGCGGGGTCCCCGGCCACCCCGCCGAACCGGTGACGATAGGAATGCAGGACGATGTCGACGAAATCGGGATTGTCGAAAGAAGCAGCGCTGGCGGCATAGGTCGCCTCGTCGAACTGCCAGCTGGGCGACCACAGCGACCAGATATGACGGCACAACGCGTAGCGGTTCTGCATCAGCCCGGCGCGGCCGCGTTCGGTGTGGAAATAATACATGTACCAGTACCGGACCTCGACCTCGGCCGACGCCGGTTTCCAGGCATTGGCGATATCCTGGATGTTGTAGGCCGTGCCGCAACTGACCAGGCCGCGCACCCGGTCGGGCCACAAGGCGGCAACGATGCAGGCGGCCCGCCCGCCCCAGTCGTAGCCGCCCAGCAACGCGCGGTCGATCCCCAGGGCATCCATGAAGGCCAGCAGGTCGGCCGCAAGCGCGCCTTGCTGCCCCGACCGTATCGTCCCGGCATCCAGGAACCGGGTCGGGCCGTAACCGCGCAGATAGGGCACGAGGCAGCGGAAGCCATGCGCGCCCAGCCCCGCCGCCACCGCATCACAGGCCCTGACGTCATAGGGAAAGCCGTGCAGCAGGATGACCGGCTGGCCGTCTGCCGGCCCGGTTTCGACATAGTGGATTTCGAGCACGCCGGCCTTGATCGCCTTCATCCGTCATCCTCCGCCTCTGCCTGGGCCAGGGTGCGCCGCTGCCTGATCCGCGTCATGACAACGATACATCAGTTCGGCGTATCCCGGCCGCCGAAGTGGACGGCGGCACGGCATTTCCGGCGGAAGTGCCGACCCGGTCAGTCCCGGACGACGTAGTCCTTGCGGGTCGTCTCGATCACCTCCCAGGTGCCCTTGAAACCAGCGCGCAGAACAAAACTGTCGCCGGCCCGTACCGTGCGCGGTTCGGCCCCTTCCTCGGTGATGATCGAGATGCCCGAGAGGATGCGGCAGTATTCCCACACGGTGCTCTGGAAACGCCATTTGCCCGGCGTCGCCTGCCAGATCCCGGCGGACACGCCGCGATCGGCCTTGTCGACGGGCCAGGCCTGGAATTCTGGATCGCCGTGAATCACCCGCGCCGCATCGGGCCGCCAGGTCACGGGCGCGCCGGCGCCCTGCTCCATCACCAAGAAATCGGCCATTATCTTCCCTTGAGGCTTCACCGGTATTGCAATGCAATGCGTATCAGCACTGCATCCGTGCATCGTCGGGGCGACCTAGCATGGCACGCCGGCTTGCGGCAACCATCACGGCAACCGCCGCCCGTTCGGGCCACCGTCGTCGGACCGAGTGTTCAACACGCGCCGCTTTGCGGGTAAGCTTCGCGGCAAATCATCACCCGGGGGGACCGCGTCATGGCCGCATCCGACTATGTCATTCTCGACCCACGCTTCGGGCCGCTGATCAATCCGACCGCCCATCTCGACAAATTGTGGACGGGATCGCGCTGGGCCGAGGGGCCGGCCTATCTGCCGGCGATGCGCCAGCTGATCTGGTCGGATATTCCTAACGACCGGATGCTGCGTTACGACGAGGCCAGCGGCCATGTCGCGGTCTTCCGCCAGCCCGCCGGTTTTGCCAACGGCAACACGATCGACCGCCAGGGCCGGCTGGTCACCTGCGAACATGGCGGGCGGCGGGTGTCGCGCACCGAACATGACGGCAGCATCACGACCATCGCCGATGCCTGGCGCGGCAAACGGCTGAACAGCCCGAACGACGTGGTGGTCTCGGCCGACGGCGCCATCTGGTTCTCGGACCCGCCCTACGGCATCCTGTCCGACTACGAAGGGTATCGCGGCGAAAGCGAGATCGGCGCCAACCACCTGTACCGGGTCGATCCGCAAAGCGGCGCGGTCGCCGTCGCCGGCGACGATTTCGACAAACCGAACGGCCTGGCCTTCTCGCCCGACGGATCGCGCCTGTACGTCGCCGATACCGGTGCCAGCCACACGCCCGGCGGCCCACGCCACATGAGGGTCTTCGACGTCGGCGACAACGGCGCCTTGCGCGGCGGCCGGCTGTTCGCCGACTGCACCGCCGGGTTCTTCGACGGTTTCCGCGTGGACAGCGCGGGGCGGATCTGGACCTCGGCCGCCGACGGCGTGCATTGCTACGATCCCGACGGCACGCTGATCGGCAAGGTCCTGGTGCCCGAAATCGTCGCCAACGTCGCCTTCGGCGGGCCGCGGCGCAATCGCCTGTATATCTGTGGCACGACGTCGCTTTACGCTGTCTATCTGTGCGTCAACGGTGCGCGGACATTCTGACCTGCTCGCGGTCAGACCGCTTCCAGCGGCGCGTTCGGCCTGATGCCTTCCAGCATGATGCCGCCGCGCCGGCCCGGTTCGACCGTGCCGAAGCGTTCGGCGAAGACCGGGGGCAACGGCCGCGCGCCCTCGGGGCTCAACCACAGGCGCAGCAGGTGGCGGCGGCGGTCGGGTTCGGGCCAGTCGTCGAACGCCGTGCGGTCATGCAGCATGGTGTGGTTGAACACGAACTGCATGTCGCCGGGCTGCAATGCCATATGGAAGTTCAGCGCGGGATCGTTGGCCAGTTCGTCGAACAGGTCCAGGGCCGCGGTCATCTCGGGTGTCAGCCGCGGCGCATCGGGGAAACGCTGGGCGGAATCTATGTATTGCCGCTGGTAGATCGCCGACAGATGGCCCTGGTACCAGCTGAACACCGGGATCATGAAATAGGGTTTCTGGCCCGGCGCCACCTCGCCCCGCCGGTCGGTTGCCACCGGTTCCAGCAGCAGGCGCAGCAGGTCGGGGCGGCGGGCACGCATCTCGTTGAAGATCGTCACCGACGAGACCAGCGCCGACAGCCCGCCGGCCCTGGCCGTGCGCAGGCACAACAGGCCGACGACATCGCAGGAATCGGTGTGATAGGTCTGGCGTTCGGCGGTCTGGTAGATGCGCACCGCCGGGTCGGTGGATGCCAGGCCGAGATCGCGGACATGGCCCAGCACATGGCCCTTGCCGTTCTGCGAACAGGCCCGGCCCAGATGCCGCCCCAGCCCGAAGAAGGCCGTCGCCGCCTCGCGCATCGACCAGCCGGCGACGTCCAGGCCGCGGATCAGGGCAAAACCCCGCCCGGCCTGCAGATCGTCCAGCATCGCGGCCAGGCGGGGGGCCAGCCGCGGCAGCGGAAAATCGTCGCGGGTCAGGCCTGCGATGTCGGCCTCGCGCGCGACCAGGGGCCGCATCGCCGCCTCGATCTCGGCCGTGTCGTCGCGATCCAGCGTCAGGATCCAGTCGGTGCGGGCGGCCATGTCGGGCCCGTACCAGGCGGCCGGGCCGGTCTGTGCGGGCGGCAGGCCCATGGCGGTCACGCCGCGGCCGTGCCCTCGATCAGATGGGCCAGCAGCTGCTTCAGTTCGCCGGCGCGCTGGGCGCCCAGGGCAGCATCGATATCGGCGTGGCAGGCATCGACCTCGGGCTTCAACTGGCGGTAAAGCTCCAGCCCGCGATCCGAGGCGAAGACCAGCACCTTTCGGCGGTCGGTCGCGTCGGGGGCGCGGAAGATCAGCGAGCGCGAAACCATGCGATCGACCATCTTGGACAGCGCCGGCAGGTTCAGCAGCGCCTCGCCGGCCAGTTCGGTCATCGCCCGCCCCTCGCCGTCACCCAGGATTTCGAGCACGCGCCATTGCTCGACCGACAGCTCGGAGCTTTCGAGCAGGCTTTCGAACCGGGCCTGAACGCGGCGTTCGGCTTGTTTGATCAGAATGGCAAGCGTGGTCTGCATGGCTGAATCCTACTTCGCAACTGTTTCCGCGTATAGCATTCTGCCCGATGGATGGGCAAGCGATGCCGCTTTTTCGGCCGCGACCGGATATCGGCTTTTACATTGATCGCCATGATTAGGCGACGCCCGCGCGGCGCCGGACGCCGATTGCCGCAGCATCCGCCGAATACCGGCCAGCCGCCGTCTTGATCCGGGGCAAAGGAGGCTCGGCCGTACCGGATTGATCACCACCGCAATGCTTGCCACCCGGTCGGCGAGCCCTGCGAACGCATCGCAATCCTCAACAGCGCTGACGCTCCCCTTATCCCATGGCCATGTCTTGCGCAGCGCCCGATGTACGCCCGGAGGGTGGAGATTACGCACCCGGGATGACGGGGAAACGCCTGTTTTGCAGGCATGGTCCGGATTGCCGCTTTTTCCGCCGTGACAAACAATCGCGCATCGGCCTTTATTGTTCTTATGGAGCGCCCCACGCGTAGTCTAGGTGGACGGGGGCAGCGTACCCCCCCACGTTATCTGCCTGCGGCCTTACACGGTGGCGGGGGGCGCAGCCTTGCTCCGGACAGCATCGGCATCGGCCTGTTCGTGCCGCTGTCGGGATCGGCCGGCATCTGGGGGCCGACATCGCTGGCGTGCGCCGAACTGGCGGTCGAGGAAATCAACCGGCGCGGCGGCCTGCGCGGCCGCGCCGTGCGCCTGGTGGTCGCCGATGCCGGCGACGATCCGGTCAAGGCCACGATGGTTGCCGAGGAACTGGTGGCCACCGGCATGATCGACGCCATCGTCGGCATGCATATTAGCGCGGTGCGCGCCGCCCTGGCCGAAACGCTGTCCGGCCGCATCCCCTTCATCTACACGCCCCTGTACGAAGGCGGCGAACAGCATCCCGGCGTCTATTGCCTGGGCGAAACCCCGGACGAACAGTTGCGCCCTGCCCTGGCCTGGCTGACCGACAAGCGCCGGGTGCAGCGCTGGGCCTTGATCGGCAACGATTACGTCTGGCCCCGGCGCAGCCACGCGCTGGCCCGCGACTACATCGCCGGGCTGGGCGGATCGGTGCTGGCCGACCGCTACCTGCCGCTGGGCACCGACGATTTCGACCCGCTGCTGGACCGCCTGGCCCAATCCGACGCCGATGCCGTGCTGCTGTCGCTGGTCGGCCAGGATTCGGTCGCCTTCAACCGCGCCTTCGCCGCACGCGGGCTGGACCGCCGCATGCTCAGGCTGTCGATGGCGACGGACGAAAACATGCTGCTGGCCATCGGCCCCGACAATACCGAGGGGCTTTATGTCGCGGCCGGGTATTTCGCCAATCTCGCCACCGACAGCAACCTGTCCTTCATCGAGCGCTACCGCGCCCGATTCGGGGTACGTGCGCCGGTGCTGTCGGCGCTGGGCCAGTCGATCTACGAAGGGTTCGGCCTGCTGGAGGCACTGGACCGCGATGATTTCGCCCCGTCGCGACCGCTGGGGTATTCCACCGCGCGCGGCGGCAGTTTCATGGACAACCGGCGCAAGCTGACGCCGATCCACCTGGCCCAGGCCGACGGCATCGAATTCCGCCTGCTGCACGACCTGGCCCACAGCGGCATGAGCCAGGCGAACTAACCTCGCCACTTTTCCATTGAACTGAAAAATATTTCCGATTTAAACTTTTTCCGACAACGCGTGGCCGGCTGGGTGGCCCGGTACTGGCGGGGGAGGCTTAAAGTGGTTTGGCTGTTTGTCGCGATTGCGGCCGTCATCATCATTGCGGCCGTTATTCTGTTCTTGAACCGGTTCTATCGCAAAGCCACGCGCGACGTGGCGCTGATCCGCACCGGCGCCGGGGGCCAGCGGGTCGTGATGGACGGGGGCACGCTGGCGCTGCCGTTCCTGCACCAGATATCCGAAGTCAACATGAAGACCACGCGGATCGAGACGGCGCGCGGCGGGCCCAAGGCGCTGATCACGGGCGATCGCCTGCGCGTCGACGTCGAGGTCGAATTCACCGTGCGGGTGACGCCGACGCCGGCCGGCGTCGCCACCGCCGCCCAGGCCCTGGGCGGCAAGGCGTTTCGCCCGCAGGACCTGGCCGACCTGATCGAAGGCCGGCTGATCGACGCGATGCAGGCCGTCGCCGCCCGCCACACGATGGACGAGTTGCACGAAGGCCGCGGCGCCTATGTGCGCGAGGTCAAGGAACTAGTGGCCGAAAGCCTGGCGCAGAACGGGCTTAGCCTTGAATCGGTGGCCCTGCGCCGCTTCGACCAGACGCCGTTCGGCGCGGTCGACGAGAACAACGCCTTCAACGCCGTCGGCCTGCGCCGCCTGGCCGAGGTGATCGCATCCAGCAAGAAGCAGCGCGCCGCGATCGAGGCCGATGCCGACGTGTCGGTGCGGCAAAGCCAGCTGGACGCCCTGAAGCGCGTCATCATCATCGAACAGGAACAGGAACAGGCACGGCTGAGCCAGCAGCGCACGGTCGAACAGCTGAAGGCCGACGCCCAGGCCCAGATCGCCGAACACCAGTCGCAGTCCCAGGCCCGCGCCGAACAGGCCCGCATCACCCGCGAGCGCGAAGTCCGGCTGCAGGAAATCGCCCGCGACCAGGAACTGCGCCAGCGCGACCTGCAATCGATCCTGGAAACCGAACTGAACCGGCGCGACAACGCCATCAAGCTGGCCCAGAAGAAGACCGAGGAAGCCGCGGCCGAGGCCGCCGCCGAACAGGCGCGCTCGTCGGTCGTGCTGGCGATGGAGGCGGTGCAGACCGAGAAGGAAAAGGTTCAGGCCGAACGCGCCCGCGACATCGCCGCGATCCGGTCGGCCGAGGAAGAGGCGGTCGAGGCCTCGAAACTGCGCATCGAGACCGAAACCATCCGCGACAAGGCGCGCGCCGAGGCCGAGGCATCGGCCGCGCGCGCCGCCGCCGAACGCGATGCGATGCTGGCCGAATCGGAAGGGCGCGCGGCGCTGATCGCGGCCGAAAACGCGCTGGCCGATCCGATCATCCGCATGCGGCTGGAAGAACGCCGGCTGAAGGCGCTGCCCGAACTGGTCGCCCATCTGGTCAAGCCGGCCGAGAAGATCCAGTCGATCCGCATCAACCAGATCTCGGGGCTGGGCGCGGCCGGGTCGGTTGCCGGCACGGCCGGCGGCGATGGCGGCGGCAGCGGTGGGGCGGGCGGCGGCGACCGGCCGCTGGTCAACCAGGCGGTCGACGGCATCCTGGGCATGGCCCTGCAACTGCCCGCCGTGCAGAAGCTGGGCCAGGAAATCGGCCTCGATATCGGCAGCGGCTTGAGCGGTCTGTCCAAGGCCATCGAGTCGCGGTCCAACGCTGAATAAGACATCAATCAGGGTAGTGCCGCACATCCAACGAAGGGGAGAGCCATGACGCTCGATCGCAGAACATTCCTTGCCGGTTCCGCCGCCGCCTCGATCGCCGCCACCATCGCAGGGCGCGCCATGGCGCAGGGGGCGACGATCGACGTCGCCTCGATCCACGACCTGTCGGGCATCTTCGACGCCTACGGCAAGCCGATGGAAAAGGCGATGCAGCTGGCCATCGACGAGATCAACGCCGCCGGCGGCCTGGCCGGCAAGCAGGTCAAGGAAATCAGCTACGACACCCAGTCGCAGATCCCGCTCTATACCCAGTTCGGCCAGCAGGCGGCGCTGAAGGACAAGGTCGCCGTCGTCATGGGCGGCATCCTGTCGGCCTCGCGCGAAGCGATCCGCCCGACCCTGAAGCGGTTCAACACCCTTTATTTCTATAACACCCAGTACGAAGGCGGCGTCTGCGACCGGAATATCTTCTGCACCGGCGTGACGCCGTCGCAGTCGGTCGAGGCGCTGATCCCCTATGCGATGAGCCGCTGGGGCAAGAAGGCCTATATCCTGGCTGCCGACTACAACTACGGCCAGATCATCGCCAAATGGGTCCAGCACTACGTCAAGATGAACGGCGGCGAGACGCTGCAGGTCGATTTCTTCCCGCTCGATGTCTCCGATTTCGGTGCGACCATCGCCAAGATCCAGGCGGCCAAGCCCGACTTCGTCGTCTCGGCGCTGGTCGGCGGCGCGCATCTGTCGTTCTATCGCCAGTGGGCGGCGGCGGGCATGAAGTCGCGCATCCCGATGGCCTCGACCACGCTGGGCGTCGGCAACGAGCAGATCGTGCTGACCAAGGAGGAAGGCGACGGCATCCTGCTGGCCTATAACTGGTCGGCCGAGATCGACACGCCCGCCAACAAGGCATTCCTGGCCGCCTGGGCCAAGAAGTTCGGCCAGGCCGACGTCAAGGAGATCCACGAACTGGCGGTTGCGACCTACCAGGGCATGATGCTGTGGGCGGCCGCGGTCAAGAAGGCCGGCACGGCCGACCGCATGAAGGTGATCGAGGCGCTGGAGACCGGCCTGTCGATCGAAGGGCCGGGCGGCAAGATCACCGTCGACCCCAAGACCCATCATTGCACCCTCGACGTCGTGGTGATGGAGATCAAGGACCAGAAGCTGACGGTGGTGAAGCAGATCCCGCAGGTGCCGCCGCTCGACACCCAGGCGGTCTGCGACCTGAAGGCCAACCCGAATTCGAACGTCCAGCACGAGATCAAGATCTAATCCTGTAGCGTTCGTGGGGAGGCAGTCCGCGTCATGGATTTCGCGGTCGTCGTCATTGTCGAGATCCTTTACGCGGTGGCGAGCCTGGCATTGATTTCCGCCGGGCTCGCCGTGGTGTTCGGGATGATGCGGGTCATCAACCTGGCCCATGGCGAATTCCTGATGCTGGGCGGCTACAGCGCGATCGTCGCGGTCAAGGCCGGCATCAACATCTATGTCGCGATGCTGGTGGTGGCGCCGCTGGTGGTCGGCATACTGGGGCTGATCGTCGAGCGGCTCGTCATCCGCTTCCTGTACGGCCGCATGCTCGACACCATGCTGGCGACCTGGGGCCTCAGCCTGCTGCTGACCGGGCTGGTCACCATGATCTTCGGCAACACCACCACCGGCATCTCGACGCCGATCTCGGGTTACCGGGTCGGGGCCTACCAGCTGTCGGGCTACAACCTGTTCATCATCGTCGCCGGCGTCCTGGTGATGGCCGGCATCCTGCTGACCCTGCGCTATACCCGCGTCGGGCTGATCGCGCGGGGCGCGATGCAGTCGCCCGACATGGCATCGGGGCTGGGCCACAACCCGCAGCGGATCTACATGATCACTTTCACGGTCGGCGCCGCACTGTCGGGCCTGGCCGGCGGCATCCTGGCGCCGCTGACCGGGCTGACGCCGACGACCGGCGGGCTTTACGTCGCCAAGGCGTTCATCACCGTCATCTCGGGCGGTGCGGCGGTGGTCGCCGGCACGCTGTCCTCGGCCTCGCTGTTCGGCACCATCACCCAGGTCGTCACCCTGTCGTCGACGCCGGTCTGGGGCGACGTCGCCATGCTGATCGCCGCCGTGATCCTGCTGCGCCTGCTGCCGCAAGGCATCACCGGCCGCTTCTTCCGGCGCCAGGTATGACCGGCATGTCCGAACGCAACCGCCACCTGATCGTCCTGGGGATCGGCCTGATCCTGCTGTTCGGCCTGCCCTGGGTGGTCGACGTCGTCACCCTGCTGGAACTGACGATCTACATCGTCTACGCGCTGTTCGCGCTGAGCCTGGGCTTCATCTGGGGCCACGGCGGCATATTGTGCTTCGGCCAGGCCGCGTTCTTCGGGCTGGGCGCCTATACCTATGCCGTCGCCGCCATCAACGTGGGTGAATCCAGCGGCCCGTTCCTGCTGGCCATCCTGCTGCCCGCGGCATTCGCCGCCCTGCTGGGCGCGATGATGTTCTATGGCCGGCTGTCGGACGTCTATCTCGGCGTCATCACGCTGGTAGTGGCGCTGATCCTGTTCAAGTTCGTCAACTCGACCGCCAACGAAACCTATGTCATCGGCCAGGCGCGGCTGGGCGGGTTCAACGGCATTCCGGGTTTCCCGACCCTGAACTGGCCGGGGGACCCCAGCGCGCCCCTGATGCCCGACGAGATGTTCTACCTGGCCATGGGCCTGCTGATCGCCGTCTATTTCGGGCTGCACGGTCTGCTGCGCAGCCGGTTCGGGCGCATCGTCGTGGCGATCCGCGAGAACGAGCTGCGCGCCGAACTGCTGGGTTACGACGTGCGTCTCTACAAGACCGCGGTCTTTGCCATCGGCGGCGGCATCGCCGGGCTGGCCGGCGTCCTGTTCGCCAACTGGGGCAATTTCGTCAGCCCCGGCGTGTTCGGCCTGGCCCAGTCGGCCACCGCGATCATCTGGGTGATCGTGGGCGGCCTGGGCACGCTGATCGGCCCGATCGTCGGGGCGGTGCTGATCCAGTTCCTGACCACGCAACTGGGCCAGCAATCGGTCGTCAACAACGCCTTCGTGCTGGGGCTGATCCTGGTGCTGGTCGTGCTGCTTCTCCCTAAGGGCCTGATGCCGACCCTGGGCCAATTGTTCAGCCGCGGGCGCCGCAAATGAGCGCGCGGGGCGAGGTGGTGCTGGAAACCCGCGGGCTGACCATGCGGTTCGGCGGCGTGGTCGCGGTCGACCAGGTCGATTTCACCCTGCGCGACGGCGAACTGCGCTGCCTGATCGGGCCGAACGGCGCGGGCAAGTCGACCTTCTTCAAATGCCTGACCGGCCAGTTGAAGCCCAGCGCCGGCGACGTGCTGGTGCGCGAACGGCCGATGACCGGGGCCGAACCCTGCCGCATGGCCCAGGCCGGCATCGGGGTGAAGACCCAGACGCCCAGCGTGTTCAACGGCCTGACCGTGCGCGAGAACCTGTTCCTGGCCCTGGCCCGCCACCATGCCGGCCGCATCGCCGACGCCCGCACCGACGAGGCGCTGGAGCGGTACGGCCTGGCCGATCTGCGCCACCGCCGCGTCGGCGAACTGGCCCACGGCCAGCGCCAGCGGGTCGAGATCGCCATGGTGGTGGCGGCCGAACCCTGGCTGGTGCTGCTGGACGAACCGGCCGCCGGCATGACCCACGAGGAGGTCGACGCCCTGGCCGCCCTGATCCGCGACATCAACCGCCGGAGCACCATGATCATCGTCGAGCACGACATGCAGTTCATCCGGATGATCGGCGACCGTGTCACCGTGTTCCATCAGGGCGCCATTTTGATCGAGGACCACGTCGACACCGTGCTGGACGATGCCCGCGTCCGCGAAGTCTATCTGGGTTCGTGACATGACGGCCGAGCGTCCCCTGCTGACCGTCGAGGGCCTGGCCGCCGGGTACGGCAAGATCCCGATCCTGCATGACCTGTCGTTCAGCGTGGCCAAGGGCGAGACCGTCGGCATCCTGGGCCATAACGGCATGGGCAAGTCGACGCTGCTGAAGACGCTGATGGGGTATATCCGCCCGTCGGCCGGCCGCATCGCCTTCGACGGCATCGACCTGAAGCCGCTGAAACCGCACGAACGCAATCGGCTGGGCCTGGGCTATGTGCCGCAGGGCCGTGGCATCTTCCCCAACCTGACCGTGGCCGACAACCTGCGCATGGGCCTGCTGCGCGAGGACGGCGGCACGCTCGATCGCATCATCAAGGAATTCCCGCGGCTGGAACGGCTGCTGGATCGCCGCGGCGGGGCGCTGTCGGGCGGCGAGCAGCAGTTGCTGGCGCTGGCCCGCTGCCTGATCGGCGAACCCAAGCTGGCCCTGCTGGACGAACCGACCGAGGGGATCCAGCCCTCGATCATCAAGGAAATGGCCGTCCTGCTGAAGGGGCTGGTCGCCGCCCGCGGCCTGACCGTGGTGCTGGTCGAACAGAACCTGGATTTCATCACCCAGCTGTCCGACCGGGTGCTGATCCTGCAAAAGGGCCGCATCGTCGGCGAGGTCGCGGCGTCCGACATGAAAAGCGCCGCGATCATCGACGAATTCGTCGGCTTCGGCGCCTCGCGCCGGGCGGCAGGCGGCGGTGCCGGCCCTGAACGCCGCGCCGGCCCGATACCCGCCATGGCCGCGACGGCGGCACCGGCCCCCGTCCGCATGCGGCCCGCCCCGGCGCCGCTGATGGCGCAGGGCGCACATGCCGGACCGATATCGACGCATCAGCCTGCCGCCCGACAGCCTGGCCACCAGCCCCAGGCCCAGTTGCTGGCCAATTCAAGGGTTCCCTACATGACCGTCAAGCGTGCGACCGAAAGCCAGATGCGCGACATCGTCGAAGGTTTCGGCATGTCGATGTCCGACGACCGCCTGCGCGAATTCCTTGATCTGATGGAGGGCACGTTCCAGGCCTATGACGTCGTGGACGCCCTGCCCGATTTCCTGCCGCCGGTCGATTACCCGCGCACGCCGGGTTACCGCCCGTCGCCGGCCGAGAATCCGATGAATGCCTGGTACATCAAGTCCGAGGTGCGCGGCGCGCCGCGCGGGCCGCTGGCCGGGCGCAAGGTCGTGCTGAAGGACAATGTCTGCCTGGCCGGCGTGCCGATGATGAACGGCGCCTCGACGCTGGAAGGTTATGTCCCCGATGTCGACGCAACCGTCGTCACCCGCATCCTGGATGCCGGCGGCACCATCGTGGGCAAGGCCCATTGCGAATATTTCTGCCTGTCCGGCGGCAGCCACACCAATGCGACCGGCCCGGTGCACAACCCGTGGAAAATGGGCTACATCTCGGGCGGGTCGTCGTCGGGCTGCGGCGCGCTGGTCGGCGCCGGCGAGGTCGAGATGGCGATCGGCGGCGACCAGGGCGGGTCGATCCGCATGCCCGGTTCGTTCTGCGGCATCTACGGCATGAAGCCGACCCACGGCCTGGTGCCCTATACCGGGATCATGCCGATCGAGATCACGATCGACCATGCCGGGCCGATGACCCGCGACGTCGCGGGCAATGCCCTGCTGCTGGAGGTCATCGCCGGCGAGGACGGCCTGGACCCGCGGCAATACGCGCCGCGGGTCGACAAGTACACTGCCGCGCTGGGGCGCGGCGTGCGCGGCCTGAAGATCGGCATCGTGCGCGAGGGGTTCGGCCTGGCCAATTCCGAGGCCGACGTCGATGCCAAGGTGCGGGCCGCCGCCTATCGCTTCCGCGAGATGGGGGCCGAGGTCGTCGAGATTTCGGTGCCGATGCATGCCCAAGGCCAGGCGATCTGGACGCCGATCGCGCTGGAGGGCCTGACCGACCTGATGATGAAGGGCAACGGGTTCGGCACCAACTGGAAGGGCCTGTACGTCACCAGCCTGCTGGATGCCCATTCGGCCTGGCGGGCGCGGTCGGACGAACTGTCGGATTCGCTGAAGATCTCGATGTTTGCCGGCGAATATTTCCAGAAGCATTATCGCGGCCATTATTACGCCAAGGCCCAGAACCTGGGCCGCCAGCTGCGGATGGCCTATGATGCCGCGCTCGATTCCTGCGACCTGCTGGTCATGCCGACCATGCCGATCAAGGCCCAGCGCATCCCCGCCCCCGGCGCGCCGCTGGCCGAGGTGCTGCAGCGCGCCTTCGAGATGATCGGCAATACCGCGCCGTTCGACGTGACCGGCCATCCCGCGATGACCGTGCCCTGCGGCCTGTCCGAGGGGCTGCCCATCGGCATGATGCTGATCGGCAAACATTGGCGCGAGGCGTTGATCTATCAGGCCGCGCACGCCTTCGAGCAGTTCGACGACTGGCGCAACATGTAAAGACCCGCTAGAGCATCCCGCGTCCTTTTGGACGCGGATAAGATGCTCTAGTTTTTTTGAGGTAGATCAAATTATCCATGTCAAATCGATTCCGATTTGACATGGTTTGATCTACGGTCCGGCGACGAACGACAAACAATATCCCTGGGGAGGGAAGCCATGGAACGGCTGACGAAGGCCCATGTCCAGGGGCCGCAGGACGAACCCCTGCTGACCGTCACCATCCCGCAGATGCTGCGCGACACGGTCGATCGCCACGGCCCGCGCGACGCGCTGGTGGTGCGCCACCAGAACATCCGCTGGACCTATCACGACCTGGCCCGCGCGGTCGACGACCTGGCGGCCGGGCTGCTGGCGCTGGGGCTGGAACGCGGCGACCGCATCGGCATCTGGTCGCCCAACCGGTACGAATGGGTGGTGACGCAGTTCGCGACCGCCCGGGTCGGTCTGATCCTGGTCAACATCAACCCGGCCTATCGCCTGGCCGAGGTCGACTATGCGCTGAACAAGGTGGCGGCCAAGGCGCTGATCATCGCGCCGTCCTTCAAGACGTCGGACTATCTGGGCATGATGCAGACCCTGGCCCCCGAACTGGCCACGGCCGAACCCGGCCGGCTGCAGGCCCAGCGCCTGCCGCATCTGCGCATGGTGATCCGCATGGGCGCGGACAAGACGCCGGGCATGCTGAACTATGACACGGTGACAAAGCTGGCCGGGCCGGCGCAGCGGGCGCGGCTGGCCGGGATCACCGATGCGCTGGACGCCGACGACGCGATCAACATCCAGTTCACCTCGGGCACGACGGGGGCACCGAAGGGCGCCACGCTGACCCATCGCAACGTGGTCAACAACGGCTGGTTCATCGGCGAGCGGATGAAGTTCACCGAGCGCGACCGGCTGTGCATCCCCGTGCCGCTGTATCACTGCTTCGGCATGGTGCTGGCCAACCTCGCCTGTGTCACCCACGGCGCCTGCATGGTGTTTCCGGGCGAAGGGTTCGATGCGCGCGAGGTGCTGGAGACGGTGGCGGCCGAGCGCTGCACCGCGCTGCACGGCGTGCCGACGATGTTCATCGCCGAGCTGGACCATCCCGATTTCGGCAAATACGACCTGACCTCGTTGCGCACCGGCATCATGGCCGGCGCCCCCTGCCCGATCGAGGTGATGAAACGTGTGGTGACCGACATGGGCATGCGCGAGGTGACGATCGCCTACGGCATGACCGAGACCAGCCCGGTGTCGTTCCAGTCGACGACCGACGACCCGCTGGAACGCCGCGTGTCGACCGTCGGGCGCATCCACCCCCATGTCGAGGTCAAGATCGTCGACGACCAGAACCGCACGGTGAAACCCGGCCAGCGCGGCGAATTGCTGACCCGGGGTTATTCGGTCATGCGCGGTTATTGGGACGAACCCGAAAAGACCCGCGACGCGATCGACGAAGGTGGCTGGATGCATACCGGCGACCTCGCCACCATTGACGAGGAAGGCTATTGCAACATCGTCGGCCGGGTGAAGGACATGGTGATCCGCGGCGGCGAGAACCTGTACCCGCGCGAGATCGAGGAATATCTGTTCCGCCACCCCAAGGTCCAGGCCGTGCAGGTCTTCGGCGTGCCCGACGACAAATACGGCGAGGAGTTGTGCGCCTGGGTGATGGTCAAGCCCGGCCAGCAATTGCACCCCGACGAACTGAAGGATTTCTGCCGTGGCCAGATCGCCCACCAGAAGATCCCGCGCTATATCCGCGTGGTCGAGGATTTCCCGATGACCGTCACCGGCAAGCCGCAGAAGTTCCTGATGCGGGCCGAGATGGTCAAGGAGATGGGGTTGCGGGAACGGGCGACGGCATAACGACGGGCTTGCGCCGGGGGCCGGGCTGTATTCTGCTGGTGCCCAGCCAATTCGCTTGAGGATGCCGCCATGGCCCAGGTAAACCGCCTCGCCGCCCATAACCGCAAGGTCAGCGAGGCCGAGTGGCAGACCCGCGTCGACCTTGCCGCCTGTTATCGCCTGGTGGCGATGTATGGCTGGGACGACCTGATCTACACCCATATCTCGGCCCGGGTGCCGGATGCCGAGAACCAGTTCCTGGTCAATCGCTACGGCCTGATGTTCGAGGAGATGACGGCGTCGAGCCTGGTCAAGGTCGACCTGGCCGGCCGGGTGATCGACGACGAACCCGACGCGATCAACCCCGCCGGTTTCACCATCCATTCCGCGGTGCACGAGGCGCGCCATGACGCGGCCTGCGTCATCCACCTGCACACCCCGGCCGGCGTCGCCGTGTCGGCCCAGGAAGACGGCCTGTTGCCGATCTCGCAAGCGTCCTTGTTCCCGCTGGTCTCGCTGGCCTACCACGATTACGAGGGGCTGGCGCTGAACGCCGACGAAAAGGTCCGGCTGGTCGCCGATCTCGGCCGCAGCAACGCGATGATCCTGCGCAACCACGGCACGCTGGCCTGCGGCCGCACGGTCGCCGATGCCTTCCAGGCGATCTACACGCTGGAACGGTCCTGCCAGGTCCAGATCATGGCCCAGGCCGGCGGCGCGAAACTGCGCCTGGTCGGCCAGAAGATCATCGACAACATCCCCGCCCAGGCCCGCGAAGTCACGCACGGCAAGGGCGGCAACCTGGCCTGGCCGGCCCTGCTGCGCAAGCTGGACCGGGTCAATCCGGGGTATCGGGAATGACGATACCCTGGCAAAGGGGTCATTCGAGCCAGTAGACGATTACCGCGCCATTACTGCCGCTGGTGGGGTTACCGCTCCCTCCGCTCCCTCCTCCTTGTCCAACAGTGACGACTTGGTTTGCCGAGACACTTCCTGCATAGGTTGCAACGTAACCGGATCCACCACCACCCGAGCCGGATCCACCAAAGACCCCGCTACCGCCGCTGCCGATTCCTAGGAAACCGATACCTTGGTTTCCAACACTTTGTGGCGAGCCGTTGCCGCCAAAGTTATAGCCGTTAGCGCCGACGGCAGTCAGGGTGCCGGCCCCACCTCCTCCTGCCAACGCAAGACTGCCAAAGCTTGAATTGCCTCCCGCCGCAGCAAAGCCACCGCATCCACCGCCTCCAATGGCGACAACTGACACCCAGGTATTCGGCGCAGGGCAAACCCAAGTGCCGGATTGGGTGAACACCATCATCTTTGGCGATTTGCCGCCACCGGAGAAGCCGGAGAACTGCGCGAAGTTGCTCATCAGATCAGCCTCCAGCCATAGGTCGCCCCGGCAAAGATCAGTTGCACGCTGGCATAGGTCGTCGATACGGTCATGTCTTCGTTCAGCCCCATGATCAGTTGGCCGTTACGACCGACAACAAGGTTGTTGGTCCCGAAAGTGCTGGCGGCATCCAACAGACGCACCTGATCACCGATCATTGGCGAGGCTGGCAACAGGCTGGTGATCGCGCCCCCCGACGTATCCACAAAATAGCCATTGCCGGCCGCCGCCGTGAAGTTCGCGGTCCGGGTGCTCCAGGTGATGCCGCCAGCAGCAGCCAACTGCGCTGGAGTCACATAGTTTTGCGATTTGACGAAGGCTGTGGTCGCCACAGCCGTCGAACTGTCGCCTGTGGCCGGCGTCGGTGCGACCGGCGCGCCGGTGAAGGACGGAGAGGCAAGCGGCGCCGCGCCAGCCACATCGGCAACCGACAACATGACCGCACCGGTCCGGCCGGCAACCGATAATACGGGTGCCTCCGCCGCCGTGATATAGCCCTGTGCCTTGACGAAGGCCGTCGTCGCGATCGCGGTCGAATTGTCGGACGCGGGCCGGGTCGGCGCGCTCGGCAAGCCGGTCAACACCGGCGAAGCCAGCGGCGCGGCCCCCGCGACATCACCGACTGCCAGCGTCACGTTCCCGGTCTTGCCGGCAACCGACAACACCGGGGCCTCCGCCGCCGAGATATAGCCCTGCGCCTTGACAAAGGCTGTCGTCGCGATCGCGGTCGAATTGTCGGACGTGGCCCGGGTCGGCGCGCTCGGCAGGCCGGTCAACACCGGCGAAGCCAGCGGCGCGGCACCCGAAATATCGGCCACCACCAGCGTCACGTTCCCGGTCTTGCCGGCAACCGACAACACCGGGGCCTCCGCCGTCGTGATATAGCCCTGCGCCTTGACGAACGCCGTCGTCGCGATCGCCGTCGAATTGTCGGACGTGGTCTGGGTCGGTGCAGTCGGCAAGCCGACCAGTACCGGCGAGATCAACGGGGCAGCGCCCGAAACATCGCCGACCACGAGCGCCACGTTCCCGGTCTTGCCGGCAACCGACAGTACGGGCGCATCACCGGCAGTAATGTAGTCCTGCGCCTTGACGAAAGCGGTCGTGGCGAGCTTCGTCGAACTGTCTGCAGTCGCAGGCGTCGGTGCAGTTGGCGAGACGGCGAAAGCCGCCGGACCGTCAACCTGGACGCGGCCCGCCTCGCCGCCAGGCGAACTGCCTGGTGTCAGGACGATGCTGCCACCATTCCCCGACAGAACCGCGTTGCCCGCGGTAATCGCCACAGCCCCGCCGTTGCGATCCACCGCCGTGAGGGTCGCCCCGTCGCGAGCAGTGATGGCGACGCCACCCCCGTCGCCATCGACGGTCGGCCCGCCGACGAGCAGGGCGTCGCCGCCATTGCCCGACAGCAGCCCGCCGGGCCCGCCCTGTATTATGGTGTTCCCGCCCTCCAGGGCCTCGCCGCCGCTGCCGGCCGTAAGAACCACGCCGTGGGCGGGATCGGAGGCCAGATAAAGCCCCGTATCTTCAGCGGCCGCGAAGGCTAGCGCCGGCACCCCGGCAGCGCCGTCCGGCAGCAGCACTCGACCGGTGAACGCCGCGCCGGCGAGAGCGGCCTTCTCGCTATCCAGTTCGCCAAGTGCGCCCTGCACGTCGGTCGCGTCTATTCCCCCGGTCGGGGCGAAAGTCACCTGTGCCGCAGCATAGTCACCGGCCTGGGACATGACAGCCCCACTACGGCCGAACACGGCGGTTACCCGGTCGCTGGGTGTCAGCAATGCCACGGCCGCGCTCAGGAAATCGACCGAGGCGGCTTCGAAATTGAGGACAATGGCATAGATCTGATCTGCCGCCGACACCCCGCCATAGGGCGTGGTCAGCGTCAGGCTGCCATCGCCGCCCACCATCGCGACCTTATAGAAGGTCGCCCTGTCGACAGTGAAAAGATCGCCCGCGGTTACTTGGCCAAGCCAAGCGGTTCCGACCCCGACAACGCTCGCCGAGCCATTTATGGTGGTCGCTGTGCCAGTTTGATACCACATGAAACGATCTTCACAGACGAACACACAACCGAAAAGTGATTTTTTTATTTTAAAGACTACTAAATAGAAACAATGATTGCACAGTCGGGGGCAAGAAATCTTTATTCCGACACCAAAAGACGCGTAAGACGAATCGGTAAATCAACCTCCTAATTGGGCCCGCAGCGCCCGCTTCAGCAACTTGCCGTTGGCGTTGCGCGGCAGCGGATCGTCCGAGAAAGTGAAGCTTTCCGGCACCTTGTAGTCGGCCAGCCTCGCCGCGCAGAAATCGCGCAAGGCGGCTGCCTGCAACCCGGGATCGCGGCGGGCGATGACGGCATGGACCCGTTCGCCCAGCACCGGGCAGGGTTTGCCGATGACGGCGGCCTCCAACACGCCGGGATGGGCGGCCAGGACGTTTTCGACCTCGACCGAATAGATCTTGTAGCCGCCGCGGTTCAGCATGTCCTTGACCCGGTCGAACACCCGGACGAAGCCGTCGGCGTCGATCGATCCGACATCGCCCGACCGCCAGTAGCCGGCGACAAAATTGTCGGCGGTGGCCTGGGGATTGTCCCAATAACCGCGCACCACCATCGGCCCGCCGATCAGCAATTCGCCGGAATGGCCGGGCGCCACCTCGGCCCCGTCGACATCGACGACGACGATATCGGCGCAGGGCAGCACCAGCCCGACGCTGTCCAGGTGGCCCGCGGTCAGATGGGCCGGCATCATCGTCGCCGGCGATGTCGTTTCGGTCGCGCCATAGGCATTCATCAGTTGCAGCGCCGGCAACGCCCGGGCCAGGCCCGCGATCGTCGCCTCGGGCATCGGCGCCCCGCCGTAACCGCCGATGCGCCAGGCCGCCAGGTCGAACCGGGCAAGGTCGGGGTCGAGCAGGCACAGATTGTACATCGCCGGCACCATCAGGCTGTGCGTCATCCGCTCGGCCGCGGCCAGTTCAAGGAAGTCGCGGGCACGGAAACCGTTCAGCATGATCAGGCAGGCCTGCCCCTGCACGGCCGCCAGGATCAGCGCGATCAGCCCAGTGACGTGGCTGGCCGGCACCGCCAGCAGCAGGCGGTCGCCGGGGCCGATGCCCATGCAATGCTGGAAATGCATCAGCGAGTGGACGATGTTGACATGCGACAGCATCGCGCCCTTGGGCCGGCCGGTGGTGCCCGAGGTGTACAGGATGACGGCGGTGTCCTCCTCCTGCGCCCGATGCGGCGGCATTTCGCCGTCCCCTTCCAGGGTGGCGAAAGCGGACAGGCCGACGGCGTCGCGCTCGCCGTCCAGCCGGTCGGCCAGCGCATCTTCATGGATCACCAGCCGCGCCCCGGCATGGTCGAGGATATAGGCGATCTCAGGCGCTTGCAGCCGGGTGCCGAGCGGCACGGCGATGGCACCGAGATGCAGGCAACCGAACAGGGCCAGGACGAATTCGGCGCGGTTGTCGAGCAGCAGGGCGACCCGGTCGCCCGCCCCTACCCCGCGCCGGGCCAGACCCGCCGCGACCCGGGCGGCGCGCGCCTGCAGCGACCGATAGTCCAGCCGCAGGCCGTCGCAGACCAGGGCTTCGGCATCGGGCCGGGCGGCCACGGCGGCCGCCAGCACCTGGGGCACGCTGGCCGGCCGATCGGCGAAACAGGTGACGATGCGGTCGCCGAAATGCGCCTCGCGCCGCCGCGGCGGCAGGCGGACATGGTCCCAGGTCATGATCTGACGTTTCCTCGAGCTCTTTCGGGATATCGTCGGGCAGCGGCCCTCGCCGGTCAAGCCGGCCAGGACGCTTGCCAAAACGGCCGAAATCGCCTTGTCTGCGCCCTGTCGGTTCGAAGGAAGTCAGCATGCTCAAGGGCGCGATCGTCCCCGTTACCCCGTTCCAGCAGAACTGCACCGTTCTATGGTGCGACCAGACCAGGAAAGCGGCCGTCGTCGACCCGGGTGGCGAATTGGAGCGTATCGATGCCGTCCTGCAGCGCGAGGGCCTGACCCTGGAAAAGATCCTG
>Ga0206117_100728_pt1 | contig 26362 bp, 21 predicted proteins | sample 3A5Ametagenome_FD_177997 | JGI IMG/M metagenome (GOLD analysis project Ga0206117, IMG submission 177997) | Enriched microbial communities from leaf-cutter ant dump, University of Wisconsin, Madison, United States - 3A5A | ecosystem: Environmental > Terrestrial > Nest > Insects nest > Nest dump... | reverse complement strand
CTTCTCTTCTACATCAAAAAGAGCGAAGTAAAACAGAACGGAACTTCTCCCATTATGGGACGTATTTCTATTGGCAGAACGATGGCACAGTTTAGCACGAAATTAACCGTATCAGTATCCCTTTGGGATACCAGAGCAAACCGAGTATCAGGAAAAAGCAAACAAGCTGTTGAGGTTAACAGAGCATTGGATAAAATCACGCTGTCAATCAACAAACAGTATTCTCGGCTTGTTGGATTGAAAGGTAACATTGTTTCTGCAACAGAAGTCAAGAATACCTTTCAAGGAATAGCATCTACACAAGAAACGCTTGTTCGTTATTTCAATCGGCACAATCAAGAATTTCGTAAACGAGTTGGGGTGAATCGTGAATTATCTACTGTTGAACAATATGAAATCTCGTTAAAACATCTTACCAATTTTCTCAACAAAAAATATAAAATATCAGATATCCCTTTCTCCAAACTTGACTTTGCTTTCATCGAAGCCTTTGATTTTTATTTGCGTGTAGAACTGCAACGTATGCCTAACACGATTCTCGGAATTATGCGACATACTCGAAAAATGATAAAATTAGCTATCAATGAAGGCATTATCAGTCGTGACCCATTTGAAAGATATACACCCGAAAGACCTATTCCAGAACAAAAGTACCTGACAAGAGAGGAATTAGACAAGATTATGACCACTCAATTAGACCATCCATCCCGATACATAACCAGAGATATGTTTTTGTTTTCGGTTTTTACAGGTTTGGCATATCGGGACATCTGTAATCTCACTCCTCAACATATTGTAAAAGCGAGTGACGGAGTCTTATGGATTAGAACAAGTCGCCAAAAGACCGGCACACCTTGCGATATTCCGCTGTTGGATTTACCCAAACAAATTATTGAAAAATACAGAGGGCTTGCCAAAGGTGGAAAATTGTTGCCGATGTTGAGTTGTGGCAGGCTCAACAAAAATCTGAAAGTGATTGCTAAACTATGTAATATTGAGCGACATCTGGTCTACCACCTAGCCAGACATTCCTTTGCCACCTTGGCCTTGAGTTATGGAGTCAGTATAGAATCTATCTCCGGGATGCTAGGGCACACGAATATTACTACGACACAGATCTATGCCCAGATTACCAAGCAGAAGATAGGAGATGAGATGAGAGAGTTTGGACGTGGTCTGATAAATGCGGATGAGTTCTCGAAACGTATGAAAAAAGGTTATGATATCTATTTGCAGTTATTGGATACTGCACGAAGAATGAAAGAAGATAAATTTTCAATAGAACAGATTATATATTATACAGGCTTATCTAGAGATGAAATTATTGCCTCGTGAAGTTCCAAAAAGAGTTGTATCTCGGGCATAGAACCCTTTTCGCCCAATTCTATACTAGAAAGAGAATAAACTAGCATTCTTTCCATTCTTGCAAATAGTTTTCTTCTTTCCATTCTGCATCTAAACGAAAAGTTTATCCTCTAAAAGCCCTATACATTATACTGATGTCAAATCAAATCGTGTTTTTATAATTTACGGGATCTTACCAATCAGACATGAATGTAATGAGAAATAAATAGATATAGTGTAATTTATAGTGTGTTTTGTGTTTGAGTTGAGATTCAAAAACAAATGATATAGTACTATTTATAGTGTAATAAAATGAAAATCATAATTTATGAATTTAATTATAGTATATAATACTTGTAAACTCAATTTATTATCATAAAATATGATATATTTGATACTATAATAAATAGTATAATAGTTGGTTTATGATCCTTGAATATAAAATTACTGACAAGATGATTTCTTTGGTTGTCTCAATTTCTGAGAAAATTGGTAGGCTAAAAGAGATTAGGGTAGTAAACAGGCATATTGATTTTGATAAAGCTTGTATGATTAATAACATTCAAAGAATTCTTAAAGAGAAAAATATAATCTATCCGGATAAAGTAATTCTTGATTCACTAAGATTAGGAGATTCAATACGACAAGAGAATGTTAAGCCTATTCTTTCTTTAATTGAATTTCATGCTACTCATTTAATAAATAAGGAACTAGATATTAACACATATGCTGAATTATATAACAGGAACGAATATTTTGAGGTAATAGATAGTTGGAAATTAAACCGAATTATAGAAAGAACCGATTTTTCACCCCAATTTTTCTTGTACTCTATTTCCGGCTTCTGTAATGAGTGTAATAATCTGACTTCTGATTATTTCATTGAGGGGTGGTTAATCAATCGCTTTTATAAAGAGCATGGGATTATATTAAGTTTAGCATACAATAACTATTTAAAAGAGCAGAAGCAGGTAAATGATTTATTTGATTTTCTTCCTGAAATTTTACTCCGTACAGATTCATCCAGGTATGAACTTTTCTTATCAGTGATTGATCTTTTATTAGATGAATGTATTGAATATTACTACGAGTTGTGTAATCCTAAATCTGGCCGAGTCGAAGTCCTAAAAGGAACTATTAAAGAACCCTTCTCCCGGAAAGACTATCTGTCTTATTATAATATCTCAGGATCTGCTGCCAGCAAAGATCTAAAAGAAGCGGTTGATAAAAATATTCTTATGATAAAAGGAGATAAGATAAATGCGAGATATTGGTATAAAGGTGATGACCAAGTAGAACATTTATGATATAACTCTTATTCTCATAAGCGGATTCTTTTTAGGAGAAATAAATATGTCCCTAGATAAAAGGCAGCTCCAACCTTACGATATATTCTTTAATCAAATTTGCCTGCCTTAATTAAGGTGTATAAATAAATATGAATTACCTTTATCGTTAAAATAAAAAATCATTAATGACTACTGCTGTACATAATAAACTAGTTTCTTTTATTTGGTCTATCGCTGACGATTGTTTAAGGGATGTTTACGTAAGAGGTAAATATCGGGATGTTATCTTGCCAATGGTTGTTCTTCGACGTTTGGACGTATTACTAGAACCAACCAAAGCAAGAGTTTTGGAAGAAATTACATTTCAGAAAGATGTAGCTGGATTTACAGAATTCGACACAAAAGGTTTGAAAGATGCATCTGGTTATGTATTTTATAATACGAGTAAATGGACATTACAACAATTAAAAGATACTGCAACTAATAGTCAACAAATATTGGAAGAAAACTTTCAGGATTATCTTAATGGCTTTAGTGATAATGTCAAGGAGATAATTGATAAGTTCAAATTACGAGCACAAATTCGGCATATGGCGAATAAAGATGTATTGCTTGAAGTCCTCGAAAAATTTACATCTCCGTATATAAATTTAACCCCATTTGAGACTTTTGATCCTGATGGGAGAAAGTTACCTCCATTATCAAATTTGGGTATGGGTTATGTGTTTGAAGAACTTATCAGACGCTTTAACGAAGAAAACAATGAAGAAGCAGGAGAGCACTTTACTCCTAGAGAAGTGATTGACTTAATGACTCATATCGCTATAGAACCTATTAAGAAAGCGCTTTATCAACCCAATTGTATTGTCAAAATTTATGATCCTGCTTGTGGTTCAGGGGGGATGCTTACAGAATCGCAAAATTTTATAAAGAGCGAAGATGGTACTATTAAAGCAATAAATGCTGATGTATTACTCTATGGAAAGGAAATAAACGATGAAACCTACGCTATCTGCAAATCAGATATGATGATAAAAGGTAATAATCCTGAACATATTCGTAACGGGTCTACATTATCTACCGATGAGTTTGCAGGGCAGCATTTTGATATTATGCTTTCTAATCCTCCTTATGGTAAATCGTGGGCTAGTGAAGTAAAGAATATAAAAGATGGAAAGGATATTATAGACTCTCGCTTTGAAGTAGAGCAATTCGACTTATGGGGCAAAATATCGAAAGTGGATGCAACTCCACGTACATCCGATGGACAATTACTTTTCTTAATGGAAATGATAAGTAAGATGAATCCCGCCGGATCGCGTATAGCATCTGTCCATAATGGTTCCAGCTTGTTTACGGGTGATGCCGGAGGAGGCGAGAGCAATATTCGCAGACATATAATTGAAAATGATTGGCTTGAGTGTATTGTCCAATTGCCCAACAACCTGTTCTACAATACAGGAATCACTACCTATATATGGGTTTTGTCAAACAAAAAGTCAAAAGAGAGAAAAGGACGGGTGCAATTGATCGATGCTAGCCAGCTATATCAGAAATTGCGAAAGAATCTAGGAAATAAAAATTGTGAGTTTAGTCCGGATAATATTACTGAGATATTGCAAACTTATTTGAACTCTAAAAATGTAGATCGACTTAACGATACAGGTATTGCTGCGAAAATATTTGATAATAGCGACTTTGGATATTATAAAGTAACGATAGAACGTCCGAAACGCTTGAAAGCTCAATTTTCAGAAGAACGGATTACTACTCTTCGTTTCGATAAGGCATTACGTATTCCTATGATGTGGGCTTACGAAACTTATGGAGATAAAATATACACACATCTAGCTGATTATGAAAAAGAAATACTTAATTGGGCAGATCATAATGAACTAGATTTAAGTACTAAACAATCTAAAGCACTTGTAAACCCAGCTCTATGGCAAAAACAGTTGGATTTATACAATACAGCTAAACGTTTAATGAAACTTGTCGGTACAGATGAGTATAACGATTTCAATACCTTTACAGAAAAGATTGATAAAATATTGAAAATAGAAAAAATAAAAGTATCTGCCGGAGAAAAGAATAATATACTCTCTGCTGTGAGTTGGTACGATGCCGGAGCAGAAAAAGTTATAAAAACAAAAACGAAGTTTTCAGGACAAGAGCTTTCTGAATTGCTCGAACATCTATTTTGTACTATTGAACAATTGCCTCATTATGGATATTATCCTACAGGACGGAAAGGAGAATATATTATTTATGAGACTGAAAGCGATCTTCGAGATTTTGAAAATGTACCATTAAAAGAAAATATATATACTTATTTTTTACGAGAAGTAAATCCGTATGTTGATGAAGCATGGATAAATCTGGATGCAACCAAAATTGGTTATGAGATTAGTTTCAATAAATATTTCTATCAGCATAAGCCTCTACGGACAATGGAAGAGGTCGCAGCTGACATTTTGAAACTTGATGCAGAAAGTGACGGACTAATTCGTGAAATTCTTGATTTGTCTTAAAACTTATGGAAGTAAAAAAGAGAAAACGATATTCACAATATCAGGATTCAGGAATCAAATGGTTAGGAGAAATTCCTGAGCATTGGATAATGTTAAATGGTAAATATGTATTTACCATTATAAATGATCGTTCAGAGAAAGGCGAGGAAGAATTACTGTCTGTATCAGAACACTATGGAGTTAGGCCCCGTTCCATATCAAATGTTTCTATGTTTATGGCAGAATCTTATAAAGGATATAAGTTGTGTAAAGTCGGAGATTTAGTAATAAATAGTCTTTGGGCATGGAGTAGAGGGCTTGGTTTTTCAGATTATAGTGGGATAGTTAGCACAGCCTATAGTGTATATAGACCTGACTACACATGCTATAATAAAAATTTTTAAAATTATTTATTGCGAACAGAAAGGTATGTAGACCAATACGGTCTTCATTCTAAAGGAATTTGGATATCCCGATTACAATTATCAGATTGGAATTTTTTAAGAATACCTATATTACCTCCTCCATTAGCTGAACAAGAATATATAGCATACTATTTGGATAAAAAGACAGAACAAATAGATAAAGCCATTGCCCAAAAAGAGCAAATGATAGAATTGCTGAAAGAGAGAAAACAAATATTGATTAATCGAGCTGTTACTCGTGGGCTTAATCCGGATGTTCCACTTAAAGATTCAAGTGTAGATTGGATAGGAGAAATACCTGAACATTGGGATGTAAGACGATTGAAATATTGTGCTAATGTGAATGTAAGTAACGTAGATAAACATTCTCGAAAATTAGAAGATGAGGTCAAGCTATGTAATTATGTCGATGTATATAAAAATGATTTTATATTGGAGGATATCAATTTTATGAAATCTACAGCAACTGAAGATGATATAAGAAAATATTCCTTGAAATTAGGAGATGTAATTATAACAAAGGATTCTGAAGATTGGAAAGACATTGGTGTGCCAGCTTTAGTTCGGCACGAAGAAAAGAATTTAATTTGTGGTTATCATCTCGCAATATTAAGGTCAAAAAAAGATAAAGTTACAGGTGATTACCTATTCCAGTTATTGCAAAGTCTTAAAATTAAGATTCAATTCAATGTTAGAGCTAATGGTGTTACAAGATATGGAATCTCTTATGGTGCTATCTCAGGTGCTTGGGTTTTATTACCTCCAGTAATCGAACAAAAAGAAATTGCTGATTATGTTGAATATAATACAGCAAAAATAGATAAAGCAATATTCCAAAAGCAAGAAGAAATTGAGAGGCTCAAAGAATATAAGTCCACCTTAATAGATAGTGCGGTAACAGGTAAAATCTGTTTAGTGAATTAAACATATACGACCCATGGCAAAGAAAAAACGACAAGCAGAATTTGTAAAATGGTTTGGGCCTTTGTTAGATTCCCTTCGGGATCTAGGCTATTCGGGAAAACCTAAAGAGGTTACAAACAAAATTGCTGAAAATGAAAAACTAGATGACAGGACACTGGAATCTACTCTTAAATCAGGCATTAACCGTTTCGAAAATCAGGTTGCTTGGGCTCGTCAATATCTTACATGGGAAGGGTTGTTGGACTCCACAACGAGAGGTACGTGGACTTTAACCGAAAAAGGTAAATCTACATATTTAGATTATGATCAAGCACATGCACTTTTCTTAAAGTGGGTCGAAATTCATCAAAAAGCCAGAAAAAATAAAACAAAAGTAGCCGACTTACCAGAAGAAGAGCAGGAAGAGGTGGATATGAATGCCGAAACTAATTTACTGGATGTTTTACAAAGTTTATCTCCATCAGGCTTTGAGAATGTATGTAAGGAACTTCTTCGCGAGCATGGCTTTGAAAATGTTATTGTTACAGGTCGCTCGCACGATGGTGGTATAGATGGCTATGGAATACTTGAAATTAACCCTTTTGTGAGCTTCAAGGTGTTATTCCAATGTAAACGCTATAAGGGAACTGTATCTCGTGCTCAAATAGGTGATTTCCGCAATGCTGTAATGGGTAGAGGTGATAAAGGGATAATGCTTACTACTGGTACATTCTCTAAAGATGCCGAAAGAGAGGCTTCTCGCGATGGGGTTCTCGCAATAGAATTGATAGACGGAGAGAAACTTGTCAAAATGTTTGAGAAAGTCGAACTAGGTGTAAAGCCGAAAGTTGTATATGAAGTAATACCTCAGTATTTCGAGAAATTTAAAGATTGATAACATGGTAAGCAGAACTAACGAACAAGCACTAGAAGCTACTATAGAGAAAGCATTGACAGGAACATGTATCGAAGACCTAAAGCAACAGGGTTTTACATTATCTGTTGGTGAACGTCAAGAACCATATCGTAGTGGAAACGGCTTTTATATAGGTTCTCCAAATGATTTTGATTTAAAATTTGCTATTGACAAGGAGCGTTTCTGGCATTTTCTGGAAACAACACAATCAGAAGAACTTGCTAAATTGAAACGGCAAAATGACTGGCAACTACGTATTCTCGAACGCTTTGACCGTTTAATGAAGAAATACGGAGTGATACGGTTGTTGAAAAAAGGATTGGATGTCGATGATGCACATTTGACATTATTTTATCAGTTGCCATTGTCTTCAAGTAGTGATGCTGTAAAAGCAAACTTTGAGAAGAATGAATTTAGTGTGACTCGTCAGGTTCATTATTCTTTGACCAATCCGTTGCAAGAAATAGATATGGTGATTTTTGTGAACGGAATACCTATTGTAACAATGGAATTGAAAAATGTGTGGACCGGGCAAAATGCGAAGGTTCATGCACAGCATCAATATAAGTTTGACCGGGATGTAAAACAACCTCTTCTCAATTTTGGACGATGTGTTGTACATTTTGCAGTAGATACCGACGAAGTGTACATGACAACAAAATTAGCAGGATCTGATACGTTTTTTTTACCTTTCAATTTAGGATACAATGATGGAAAAGGAAATCCACCCAATGAAAATGGTCATAAGACAGAATATCTGTGGAAGGAGGTATTAACTCGTTATAGTCTGGCCGATATTATTCAGCATTTTGTCAGACTCGATGGAAAAGATAAAGATCAATTAAATACGCGTACTCTTTATTTTCCCCGTTATCATCAATTGGACGTTGTCCGTAAGCTAATGGTAGATGTTCAACAGAAAGGTGCCGGGAACACTTATTTGATACAACATTCGGCAGGTTCAGGGAAGTCTAATTCGATAACATGGGCTGCTTATCAGTTAATTGAAGCTTACCCATTGACAGAAAAAGTTTCGAATGGAAAGAATTTGGAGAGGCCTCTGTTTGACTCTGTAATTGTAGTTACGGATCGCCGTTTATTAGATAAACAATTAAGAGAAAATATTAATGGTTTTTCGGAAGTAAAGAATATTTTAGCTCCCGCATATAGATCAAAAGACTTAAAAGAAAGTTTGGAGCAAGGTAAGCGTATTATTATCACGACGATACAAAAGTTTCCTTTTGTTGTAGAGGAGATCGCCGATTTGGGAGATAAACGATTTGCTGTAATTATAGATGAAGCTCATAGTAGTCAGAGTGGGTCAGCAGCTGATGATTTAAATAGAGTTATAGGAAACAATAACGAGGAAGATGATCCAGATCCTCAGGATAAAATATTAGAGGTGATGCGCACTCGAAAAATGAGAGGGAATGCATCTTACTTTGCTTTTACAGCAACCCCTAAAAATACCACACTCGAAAAATTTGGAGAAAAGCAGGAGGATGGCTCGTATAGGCCATTCCATCTTTATTCAATGAAACAGGCTATCGAGGAAGGATTTATTCTTGATGTATTATCAAATTATACTACATACCGTAGCTATTATGAAATACAGAAATCGATAGAAGAAAATCCATTGTTTGATACAAAGAAAGCTCAAAAAAAGTTGAGAGCTTTTGTTGAACGCCATGAACAAACAATCGCTATTAAAGCTGAGATAATGTTAGATCACTTCTTAACTAATGTTGTGAAAACGAAAAAGCTTAAAGGTAAAGCAAAGGGAATAGTTGTTACGCAAAATATAGAATCTGCTATTCGATATTATAAAGCTCTAAAGGGTTTATTGAATGAAAAAGGAAATCCTATAAAAATTCTTATTGCTTTTTCAGGGAAGAAAATAGTTGATGGCATAGAATATACGGAAGATTCGTTAAACGGTTTTCCAGAAAAAGATACTCGGGATAAATTCGATACAGATGAGTATCGGTTGTTAGTTGTTGCCAATAAATACTTAACAGGATTTGATCAACCTAAACTAACAGCGATGTATGTGGATAAAAAACTTCAGGATGTCCTAGCTGTTCAAGCTTTATCACGCCTTAATAGAGCTGCAGATAAATTGGGAAAACGAACAGAAGATTTATTTGTTCTCGATTTTTTTAACTCTACAGATGATATAAAGAAATCATTCGATCAGTTTTATACATCAACATCTCTCGAAAAGGCTACAGATATAAATGTTCTACATGATTTGAAAGATGCATTAGACAATGCTGGAGTCTATGAATGGAATGAGGTTGAAATATTTACGTTTAAGTATTTTAGTAATGTTGATGCACAGGAGTTGAGTCCAATTATAGATATTGCTGCAAGTAGATTTAATATTGAGTTGGACTGGGAAGACAAGGATAAAGCAGATTTTAAGATAAAAGCAAAACAGTTTGTCAAAATATATGGGCAGATAGCAGCATTAATGCCTTATGAAGTCATTAAATGGGAACAATTATTTTGGTTTTTGAAGTTCTTAATACCAAAACTTATTGTAAAAGACCCGGATAAAGACACCTTGGATGAATTGCTAAATTCAATTGATCTTTCTACGTATGGTATTGAACGAGTCAAATTAAATAGTTTTATTAGATTAGATGCAGAGGAGTCAGTTGTGAAGCCTCAGAATCCAAATATCAGAGGAACTCATAGTGGAGATGAAGAGGATTTATTGGATTCAATTATAAAGAATTTTAATGAAAGGTGGTTTCATGGCTGGGAAGCAACACCGGAAGATCAGCGTGTCAAGTTTGTGAATCTAGCAAAAAGCATTCAGGCTCATCCTGATTTTGATGCAAAATATTTAGGGAATATAGATCCTCAAAAACAAGAAATAGCTTTTAATAAAATATTTGATGATGTAATCTCAAAACATAGGAAATCTGAACTTGATCTTTATCGATTGTTATCGCAAGATGAGTCTTTTAGGGTTGCAATGCAAGATACTCTAAAAAGGATATTGAATCGGGGGATATAGCAAAATGAAGAACCTAAATTTCGAAGTATGCTTATGATAGTTCGGACACCTAAAGGAACGAATAACAAATTGATCTAGTATCCTTTTGTAATAGAAAATAGCAAAAGAATAATTTTAAAATATCTTAACATAAATAAGAATATATATATTTTCTGTCAACATAATTAGTAAATTTGTAGAATCATATTAAATTCATTAATCGCAATGTTTCATCCATATGTCATTTGAACTAGAGGAAAAATTAGTTATTGCAATAGCATCTAGCGCTTTATTTGATTTGTCTGAATCTGATAAAATCTTCCAAAAAGAAGGCGTTAAAAAATATGAAGAATATCAAAAGAGTAATCTGAGTGTGGTGCTGGACAAAGGTATTGCGTTTCCATTCATCAAAAGGTTATTAAGCTTGAATAAAATAGATTCTGAAAACAAACCGATAGAGGTTATCCTTCTTTCTCGGAATAGTATTAATACAGGACTACGTGTATTTCGGTCTATCAGTGAATATGATTTGGATATCACTAGAGCAGCTTTCTTTTCCGGAAGTTCTCCTTATAAATATATACCCACATATAGTGCATCTTTATTTTTATCAGCAAATGAAGCTGATGTCAAAGAAGCAATTAAACAAGGATATCCCGCCGGACAAGTATTTGGAAGTAAAACGATAGATGATGATGATGACTCAGAACTTAGAATTGCCTTTGACTTTGATGGTGTTATTGCAAGTGATGAATCTGAAATTGTCTATAAGGAAAGAGGGATAAAGATGTATCATGAATATGAAAAAAATCACGCTAATCAGCCTCTAGATATTGGTCCAGTGGGAGATCTACTCAAAAAAGTTTCTAAAATACAAGAAAAAGAAAGAACCTATTCTTTATTAAATCCTAAATATAAGCCTAAACTTCGGACTAGTATTGTTACAGCTCGAAATGCGCCTGCACATGAGAGAGTTATCACAACTCTAGATCACTTAGGAATAGAGGTTGATGAAGCGTTTTTCTTAGGGAATATTCTCAAGAAAAACATACTTGACATCATGAAACCTCACATATTTTTCGATGATCAAAAAACTCATTTATTAGATTTAAACAATGTACCTGCAGTACATATACCGTTTGGTATAGCTAATATTAAATAATGTTAAGTAGACGTGTAAGGGAAGCAAATGAGATATTGATACAATAAATTTGACTAAAAATACAAGTATGAAGCATATTACAATAAGTGGAAGTTTAGGAAGTGGTAAAAGTGCAGTCTCCTCTATCCTAAAAGAAAAACTAGAACTAGAAGTTGAATCTGTAGGGAGTATATTAAGAAAAATGGCCCAGAATTATGGTATGTCAACTAATGACTTTAATAAATACATAGAGAATCATCCAGAAGTAGATTATGAGTTAGATGAGTTTGTACGGAAGGAAGGTCTGAAAATAACTCCTAAAATTTTTGACTCTAGACTTGCATGGCATTTTATACCACAATCTTTTAAGGTTTTTTTGTATGTTAAAGATGACATTGCTGCAAAAAGAGTTTTTAATGATACTAAAAGAGTAAATGAACAATATGAAAATGAATCGGATACACTTTTTCATATAATAGAAAGGAGGAAAAGCGAGGTTTTTCGTTATAAAAAACAATATAATTTAGAACTGGAAAATTTGTATAATTATGATTTAGTCATAGACACTAGCTACTCTTTACCTGAAGAAATTGCTAATAAAATAATATCAAATTTTATAAATAACAATAAGAATCAGATATGGATTTCCCCATATACACTTCTTCCAACTCAAAGTATACGAGAACACTCGAATAACAAAATAGAACAAATAGGTTCCCTATTTAGCAGAGAGGAAGATTATATGAAGAATTTAATTTCAATACTATTATATAAAAATACATTCTACATATATGATGGACATAAGAGAGTATTAAATGCTATTAAAAAAAATATTAATCTTGTACCTTGTTTCTTAATAAACTCTAATGACGATTATATTTTCAGGAATAATCAAAATATAGAGAATTATATCATGGACAATTTTAGTAACGAATTTCTCTTGGATTGGAATAATTTTGTTGAATTTTTAATGAAAAAATCACATGATTGATAAAAATGCGTCTCTAGATGACACAATTAAACATATAAATGAGATTTATGAACAGAGTAATTCCGAAAGAGATTTCAGAGATATAATTGTATTGTTTTTCGAAGATATTGGGCGCTGCTTTCAACTGATAATGAGAAAAAGGCAGGATGAAGTAGAAGGGATGTTACCATCAATGTTTAAATGGTTTTGTGCTCTTTATGCAAGATTTGAGGGTAGAGCCTCACTTGCTAGTGAAATCTTATGGAAGAAGTTTCCGGGTATATGCCCTTATTGTGTGAAAAATAGATGTGAATGTGGTGTTGGCAAAGAGGTCTTAAATGTGAAAAAAATATTTGAGATAGCTGATACTCAAAAAAATTCAAAACCGAAAACATTAAATGAATGGCAGGATCATTTTCAGAAAATCTATCCTCGAGGCGCAGAAAGTAGTTTTGAGATTAATGTTAGTCACTTGGCTGAAGAATTAGCTGAATTAAGTGAGGCCTATAGGAAAGCGTATGTAAGAAAAGATATTCCTTGTGTTGATATGGAATTGGCAGATGTGTTTTCTTGGATAATGGGATTATCTAATTTGATTAACCAATTAAAACAATCCAATAGAGATCGAAAAGAGTATCATATTGGTGATGTGATTTATGAAAATTATAAAGAAGGTTGCCCTAAATGTGCTTTGCTAAGATCAAAGACAAAGTTAGAAAAATGTTGCTGTTCTGTTTCTGCTAAAAAACTTAGACTAATTTCTGATTATGATGAATCTGAGGCAGCATCTATTGAAATATCAAACTCCATTGGATTACAGCCTTGATTATAATTCTAGAAGAAAATGAAAAGACTAGCTACTATTTCAATTATTATATCCGTTATTGCTTTAGTGATCTCTCTTTTACATATTGAGCCTTTTTCGATTACAGAGTCTACTTATATAGGGATAATAGTCTCATCTATGGGTATTGTTTTTACTGCTTTAGTAGGATATCAAATATTCAATTCTATTGAGATCAAGAAGGATTTGCAAGAACTTGCAAGTAAAAAAAACGATATGGAAGAAACAATTGAAAAGTTATCAGAAGCCCAAAGAATTGCAGAAGCATATAATTTCAGTAACAGAGGTTGGTTCGCTACATCGATAAGTAAATATGAGGAGGCTTCAGTCCTATTTTTGGAATCGTTGAAGATATTACTCTCATCAAAAAATATAACACCCCATCTGTTAACTATCGATAATTTAATAACTAATATAGTTTACTGTTACGATAAAAAATATAAAGATGGTGCTTTAATTGATTCTGAAATAATCACAATGTTAGAATCAATTAAGAATCTTGAGAATTATGCTCATTTAACCAAGGCTCAAAAAGGCAAATTAGCTTCGACTAAAAAGTGAATGCTCGAAGATTTTTGAGAATACAATGAAAAGCCTCTCTTCTGTCAATCTAAATTAACTTCATTGGAAGTTTTTAAAGGAATATAAAAACATATATATTCTATGATGTCTATTCTCAATAGATTCGACAAATGTAGTTTAACATCCTTTTTAGGTCTAAATAGCCAATATTATTATGTACTTTAGAACTTCCCATCAAGTATTGCGTATTTCACCAATGTTACGTGTATTAGGATGAATGATTCGTTTAGAACAGGATACATACAGTATCTGATTTTGCTTGTATCAGAAAGAAAGCATTATTATGCATATTGATAAGTGTTTATGCGTTTTGTGTCGGAATTCAATTGAAGAAGTATTATTTTTTATTTGACTACATTTTATTATTTTGACTTCGAAAGTATAAAATATTTTATACTTATGAGTAATATTTAAGCGCTGATTGAGTGCCTGTAATAGTTAGATTCGCTGATAATATAGTGTTTAAAAATGAAAAATATTATTATAATGAAAAAGAGTTGCATCCATTATGATGCAACTCTTTTCTTCGATACAAATTATTCTAATCTTATTTCCAAGCTTTCAAATAGTTCTTTTCGAGTAAACCTTCGAAACAATCTAGAGTTTCTTTATCAACTTCTTGATAAAAGAATAAATTCTGCATAATATTAATTTCTTTAATAATTAAAACTTCAACGAAAATAAGTGCTTTTTTTGAAAATGTAATGATTATCAGTATATTGGCGTGATTTGTCGTGTTTAGGCATGATTTGTCATACTTTTCAAGGATGTCTTGTCCTGTCTTGTCCTGAAAATGGTTTACAATAAAAAGAGTAAACCAATGGACGGACAAAAGAAGAAACGAGGGGTTACAATTCCCCGGTTATTAAGACAAGCCATTATTCAGGATTATCTGAGTGGAAGGAAAAGCTCCTATATGTTAAGTATAGAGTATAGTGTCGATCAAAAGAACATAAATAAGATGGTTCATCGTTATCAACAGAAAAATGGCACTATCTTAGCAGAAAGTATTACAACACCGATTATGGGTCGTAAAAAGAAACAGCAGGAAGATTTATCCCTTAAGTTAGAAAATGAAGAATTGAGACGTCAATTGAAGCTGGCAGAACTCAAGCTTGAAGGTTATCAGATCATGGGTGATATCCTACAAGATGAGTATGGTGTTGACTTGTTAAAAAAGTCCGAAGCCAAACAGTCTTCCGACTTAAAGAACGATACGCAGAAGTAGGCTTGGATACTTTATGTGGATTTTTTGGCTATACAAGGCAGGCATATTACAAGCAATTGAATAAAAACGCGCGGAAGGCTCTGGACGAAGGTTTTATTATCAGTCAGGTAAGATTAATCCGCAAGGATATGCCTCGTTTGGGTTGTAAGAAAATCCATCACCTGTTGAAAGAAAAAGGAATAGATATAGGCAGAGATATTTTATATGATATTCTTCGTAATAACAGGATGCTGATCAAAAGAAAGAAAAAGTATGCTGTAACGACCAACTCTAAACATTGGATGAAGAAATATCCAAACCTGATCAGAGGCTTTAATTTTAGTGACCCCAACCAATTATGGGTAAGTGAGATTACTTATATACCTGTTAACAATAGCTTTGTTTATCTTTCACTGATAACAGATGTTTATTCTCATCTGATTGTAGGCTACAGGTTATCACTGACTTTAGAGCGTGACGGGGCTGTAGGAGCCCTGAAAATGGCACTGGAGCATATTCCGGAAGAAGATCGAATCGGGCTAATCCATCACTCAGATAGAGGTGTTCAGTATTGTAGTCATGAATATGTAAGATTATTGAAAGAAAACAGCATTCGAATCAGTATGACTGAAAACGGAGACCCTTATCAAAATGCAGTAGCAGAAAGGATAAATGGTATCTTAAAAGACGAATGGCTGGATGATGAGCATTACACATGCGTTGAAGATCTCAGCAATAGGATAGATCAAATTATATCTATTTACAACCATCATAGACCTCATTTGAGCTGTGATATGAAAACTCCGGTTCAGTCATATAACCTAACCGGACAAATAAAAAGACGCTGGAAGAAGAGAACCTATCAGACAAATAAAATATCTTTATCTACGAAGTTGTAAACTTATAGCAGGACTATTAAAATGGAATACAAACTAACTAATTATTATTCATAATCTGTCAACTATTTTCAGGACAAGACACTTTTAGAAATCTTGGCTTAAAGGTTCAGATATTGATGAATTTTTCTAGTGAATTATCTATCAATATTTGTAGTGTTTTCTCTATAGTAGCATAATGCTCATTAGGTTTTAGTCCATAAATGAGATAATATCGTGGTTTTAAATCAAATGGAGCGTAGCTGGTAAACTGAGGTGTGTTATAGTAGTAAGATATATAATCCAACACTTTATCTTTCAAATCTAAAGATTGCTTTATTTTAATATCAAAACTATTTTTATCTGTTACATACATGTGTGTGATTTATTTTATCTAAAAAACACGTGATGTTAGCTTGACTACCATGCGTTTTGTAAATGTAATCTATTTATCTTTATCCGTAATGAAATATGTTCATATAATAAGACGTGTAAATATTAGACTAAAGTGGTGGTAGTTTATTTTTTCGTTACTTTGTAAGATATTATTTCTATTTTTGATTTTCAAACTAAAAAAGTTCATACATATTAATGAAAAGCTTAAAAGTATGGGGTATTGTAGGTCCTGTAGGAGTTGGTAAAACAACTTTGACTAAATCGTTGTGTACCCATTATAATGCTAAACCTATATATGAAGAATGGGAAAATAATCCATATCTTGAAGATTTTTACAGGTCAGAGAATCTCTTTGTAAATCAGTTATGGTTTATCAAGAATGACTTTGATCGCTTCCAACGTGCATTGATTTCTGATAATAATATTATAATTGTAGATAAACTATTCATCCAAAATTACACCTATATCCAAATTACGGATTTTAATGGTAAAGAGAAAAAAAAGTGTGTTGAGGAGTATAGAAAAGGACTATTTCTACTTGAAAATGTTGATTTAATTATAAACTTAATAGAGGAAGGATCAGTTATTAAGAATAGAATTTTATCAAGAGATAGAAATCTCGATGAGAGTGTTCTCTCAGAGAAATGGCTTAATGATTTTCAATCAATTCAATCAGATTACATAAATGAGCTTTCCAAAGAAAATAAATTCAAAGCCATTTCTTATAAAAATTCTTCATTTAATATTTCCGATTTGACAACTCAAATAGATGCATCAATTTAAAACATGTTCCTCCATCTGTGGTGACTGATCAAGATCTTAAAATGATGACAATCCTTTAGAGTTTAATATTTCTACTTGTTTGTCTTTTATCATTTCCGCAATTTTAGGACAAATCGATTTTTGAAAAAGACATTTTAAAATATCAAAAATATCATCATCCTCCTTAATTTTACTTTGCCAATCTATCGTAAGGACACAAAAATTGTTAATTCTAATCAATAAATATGTTTTATAATCCCCCCCAGCTCTGGGAGTCGATGTTTTATTTGGGTCATATTTAAATATGGAAGGATATTCTTGACTTATAACTTTATAAGCATCAGAGTCTTGCTTGAATGCAGTGCATTTTTTAAATTCATGTCTTTCTCCTTCATAAGATATCCAATGATATCCTTCAATATAATTATCTTCTCTTTGACCAAAAACAATCAAAGAGGCTCTTGATTGGTAATCTTCTGGGGAATAATCTAAATTATTTCCGAAAGTTTTTAACGCTATTCTATACAAATCACAATTTAATTTAAGCCAAGTGTATATGACCTTAAAACAATCACTATCTGTTATTGCCATTTCTTTACTAATTGTTTTATCAAAGTCAAAATTCCATTCTTTTAGGAAATTAAGGATATCTTGACGTTCTCTTTTGGTTATTTCAGCCTTTACGCCACTAAGCCCCGTATATAATAACTCAACTTCAACCAATGTCGCTTTGTTTTTTTTATTTTTATCTTTTTGTTTTTCAGGTTTTACTGCTTCCTTGACAATATGATAAATGATAAGCCATGCGGATAAAGCTCCTAAAGCACACCCAGTAAATGAATATGCAATTAAATATATATCAGCTCCATTTTCATTATTTTTTTCAAACATAGTAATTAATATGCTTACTATACCGGAAGCTAAAGTTCCAAAGCCACTATTTTTTAATCGGTCAGCTTGCTCTTTTGCGCTTAATACAGAGAATAGTGTTATGGCAAATGAGCCAACAAGCATTAGTGCATTAATTAAGGAAAAATCATAACAAATCATAGCGATATTTTTTTATGTACGATGCAAACTTGAATCCATTTTTATCCTCCCAATCATAAACATTGGCGATGTTATAATGGTCTTTGACATAGTCAGCGAATGATTGACCGTTAGGTAATTGATGTATTTTCTGATTCAAAATGTCGACAGGTACCAAATCAAGCCCACTACTAATTGATGAAGTACATCTTTTGTGTCCATTATAAATGAAATAAAGTCCGTTTTGTTGAATTACCTGAATAGGTTCTGTTTCATTGAAGCCGTTAACTTCAATCGATTTTTTGATTTCTCTGGTATAACGCATTCCGTGTTCACGAATGCCTTGAAGAGGAAATAAATTTTTAGGGGATAACCACATTCGATTGAAATTTTTATGTAATTTCCAATTTTCGAATCGTTCTAAAATAAAAGCAGCCAAATCCTCTGGCAAGATATGGGAACTATCCACTACTATGTCGTAATTCTGTAAATCATCTATATTTGCGTTATATTGTTCCTTAAATCGTTTTACTTCACTGGCTTTACGGCTAATAATATTTTGTACAGTGTGCTCGATATCTGAATTCTGCTCGTTTTTTCTTACATTATCGTTGAAGATGCGATCAGCAGCGATGTGTATATTTACCAATAAGTGAATTTTAAAAGCATGAGGAACAAAGTGCCAAGCCATCCTCGAATCCAAAATCAGATTTGCATCCGACAAGCCATATTCAATTACTTTGTTATCACATTCAATATCAATCTCAGGATGTGTTTCCATATATGTATTGAATTCTACGGTAGACATACCATGCTTTTCTGCTAATTTTCGCTGAATTGTACCAACAGACAATACTTTAAAGTTAATTTTTTCACAAAGAAGTTTACTCAACGAAGATTTGCCGCTTCCTAATTCTCCTGATATTGCTATTTTATAGGTTTGCATGAATATTTCTGATTTATAGATTATTTGTGCAACAAAAGCATACAAAAATAGTTTCTTTCTACGTATTGCCCAAGTCAAAACATACTATTTTTTGATGACAATCAGAAAATAGAAATGATTGTAAATAAGAATTATTAATCTTTCGGTATCCGTAAATAATTAATGCAATAGTTACAGCAGGATGTTTATATACAAGTTTTAAACTCTTGCCCAAATCTTCCATGTCTTTACTAAATTTCATATCCGTAACTTTTGCATAGAGTTGAGTTGTTTTTAAGTTCTTATGTTCTAACATCTTTGCTATACTCTCAATAGGCATGCCGGACAATCTGCACTATGCCTTGCAATGTGGAATGTTAAATTTTTTCGGATATTGCAGACTTCTGCTATTTCTTTTAAGTATTCATTGGTTTTCTGATTGGTATACGTATTAAATATCAGATCTGTATTTTTAGTATCTTGGTATTTACCAATCAGTTGTATGGGAATCGGTAATAACGGGATATAGGACATAACGTCAGTTTTCTTTCTTCTGATAAATATCCAGGAGCTACCATCATTCATTTTTTGAATATTATCTTTTCGCAGATGGCTAATCTCGGCAAATGATAGGCCAGTAAAGCAAGAAAATATGAATAAGTCTCGAATCAAGGTTAAGCGCGGTGTTTTAAACTGTTTCTGCTGAATACGGTCTATTTCTTGTTTTGAGAGAAAGACCGGTTGCTTTTTATCAAATTGGTATGTATAGAATACAAAAGGGTTGGATGGAATTACCTGCATTTTTTGCGCATAGATAAAAATAGCCTCTAGCTTCTGCATAAATTTTTGTGCAGTATCATTCGAGCAGTTATGTTCTTCTCGAAGGAACAGATAAAATTCTTCAAGAAATCTCAGGTTGACCTTTCCTATCGGAATATCCGTCACTTTATATTTTTCTTCAATAAAATTTTGTAAACGTCTCCATGTTAGTTCATATCTGTAATAGGTTTCTTTTGTTAAATTCTTTCCTATTCTAGATTTTAAATGTTTCATATGGTACTGAAATTGAGAGCCTAACAGATCATGATCTTCGGGTGTTAAGTATGCATTTTTGACCATTTGCGGAAAAATACGATCATACTTATCGGACAATTCTCTATAATGTTTATACAGCTCCAAACGAATAGTAGTCAAATGATCATTAATCTGAAATGCCACAGCTGTGCGCCCGGAAGCTGTGCCGCTTTTCTGATTCCAAAGATGAGGGAGGATCTCTTGTTGTGTACTAAACTGAAGGTATTGCCCATCAATGGTAATGCGTACCATAATAGTACAATATCCATTTTGTTTCACTTCATTTTTCTTGATAAAAAACAAGATATTGAATGTACTCTTCACTTTTTTATGCTGTATATCATATCAATAATTAAAAATTCATACCTGAAAGTTTCCGGTATCCTAGGTATGATTAAGGTTTATTATGCTTAAGTGCGTATTCATATACATCTGGGAAATAAGCTGTTTAACATCTCAAAATTTTATCTTTATTAAACTACATGTATTAGCTTAATTAGCTACAGATTAAAAGAATAAAAGCAAAACGACTTTAATCAGTCATTTTGCGACACTTTAATTGTGGAGAAAACGGATTCGAACCGCTGTCCCCCTAATAAAATCAGGTAAAGCATAGATGATATTTCTTTGATATGCCCTGTTTTACACAGATATCAGGGGCAAAAAAGCAGTAATACAAATATAGGTTCTGTTCCAATAAATAACAAACAATTATAAATCTTTTTTCTGATATTTAATATTTTACAAATACCTAATTGTATATTTCCATTTTAGAGGTATTTGTAAAATCCAGTTTAGATTGTCCCCGTAAACCAAACGAATTTGACCTCTTGTCCTAAAATAAGCTTGACCCTTCTATCAAAATAAAAATAAGCCCATTGAAATGTATGTCAACATAGATTTTTCTGTAATTCCATAATATTCAGATTGTAGAAAAAGAAAACTTAATGAACAAGATAAAGAACCGCTAAAGTCTTTTTTTAAGAGATATACATTGAAAAAAGGAAAAACAATGGTTTTCTAAAATAAAAATGTCCCCACTTATCAGGATACTTGGAGGCAAAATTAAATAATTATCAGAGGTCTAAACTGTTTTGCAGTAAGGGGTCAACACACATTAGCTTTTCCATTCAGAAACTGAAGAGGGCGGAGCAGACTAAATACGAAATCTACCATGCGATTATAGATGCTCTTCCTAAAACCAAGAGTTGGAAACAGTTTGAAGAAATCCTCAAACAGTAAGGAGTAGCTATTGAATACAAGTACAAAGGGCAAACCGATGAACTACAGGATGTATCATTCAAGCAGAAAGAGTATTCGTTCAAGGGCTCAGAAGTGGAGAGGAAATTTGGTTATTCCAAGCTGGATATAATGCTGAATGAGAATAGTTACAGTCAGGAACTTATCTTTTCATAAATTATAGTATATGAGGAATAAAGATCATGTTTTTTAAATTTAAACTGTAAATTTGTAAATAATGAATGTAGTACAAGATGAAAAACGCTTTAAAAAAACATATAACAGAGATTTTCACTTTGCTTCAAATTACACAATCTTTCGATGTATTTGAATGTGAAAATGATGTGATGCCCGAGTGGACAAATCACATACAACTTACACATGAATTTTTAATCTGTTGTGACCATTTTTCTAATGGTGAAAGATTACAAAAGTTTCTATCGAAAAATATTTATCAACATGGAAGCTATACATATTGGTTTGATGGAGACAAAATTATAGAAGAACAACTAAACGAAGAATCCTTTGAAATTTTAGATAATCTTACAGATACAAAAATTGACTACCTGAAAACGGAAACACGCTTACCTCAATGGTTAGACAGTTTTTTATTTAACCATTTAAAAGCTGAATATGCTCCCGATTTTCAACGATTTGGATATAACCTTGATTTAAATGAAGAGGAAAACTTGAAATATCTTGGCACTTATTTTCCTCGTAGTTATGCTGAATCATTTTGCATATTCGATAATATATTTCAGAACAAGCAATATCAAAAAAATATCTCGCAAAAAGGACATTTGCACATTTTGTCTATTGGTTGTGGTACAGGTGGAGACTTAATAGGGCTTATTACAGTTATAGAAAAATACTTTCCAAAAATTTCAGAAATTGAAATTTGGGCATTAGATGGAAATAAAGAGGCTTTATCTATTTTGGAGGAAATAATCATAAAGTTAAACATTCAACATTCTAAGAACATTAAGTTGAAACCTATAAAGTCAATATTTAATTCTGTTGCCCAAATAAATATTCAACAAATAAACGGACAAGAGTTCGACTTTATTCTTTCTTTCAAAATGATATGTGAGATTATTTCAGAAGGCAAAGGAGATTGCGATAATTCCTATTATGATTTTGTGATGAAATTTGCCCCAATGTTATCAGAGAGTGGCTTGTGCGCTCTTTTGGATGTAACCACAAAAACAGAACACAATAATACATACAATCCTATTTTGAAAAATAGTCAAGTAAATCAAGCCTTGCGAGAATTGCAAAACTATCAGACACTATTACCTTTGTCTTGCTTCCAAAATGAAAGAAGCTGTACTGAACAATGCTTTACGCAACAAAAATTTTATGTATCGCATAAAGGCAAAGCAAATGATATTAGCAAGGTAAGTTATAGAGTAATTGGTAAAGCTACTTTTGTGAGAAAGCTTGTAAATGATAATAAAATAACAAAGTATGTACTACAAAGAAATGGACAATCTATTGAAAAATTTTGTGTCTATTCAGAAAATGGAGAAGGAATTATTGACGGATATAAACTTAATAAATAACATGCTATGCCTAAAAGAGATTTCTATGTAAAAGAAGAAGAACTTGATGATTATCAAGTAAAAATTATCAACAAGCGTACTGATAGTTCTTTTATCGTAAAAGGCTGTGCAGGTAGTGGAAAATCGATCTTAGCTTTGTGGAAGGCCAAGCAAATACAAGAAAATGATAATTCCTTTTTATTTGTTATTTTTACTAAGGCATTAAAACAATACATGAAAGATGGAATTACTCAAATTGGTCTTTCAGCCAGCAATGTTGAAAATTACAATCAATGCTTTTACTGGAGTAAAGATGGAGATACTTGGAAAAAGGGAGACTGGAAAAAAGGAGAGTTCGATTATCTCATAGTTGATGAAGCACAAGACTTTTCCAAAGAAGATATTCTTCTTTTTAGAGATAAAGCAAAAAAAGCATTATTACTTTACGGAGATTCTGCACAACAATTATATAAATTCTTCACTGATAAAACCGCTATCTCCATGGATGATATGGCCTATATTACAAAATTTCCAACTGAACCATTAGTTTTTAATCATAGATTACCTGTTAAAATTGCTCGTCTTGCTGAATATGTAAACATTGAAAACGATGATTTAGTAACTCGTTGTAGAAAAGAAGGAACAGAACTCCCCAAAATTCTTAAATACACCTCTCTTAATACAGAGTTAAATGCAATTGCCGAAATAATCAAGAACAGAAATTTTGAAGATGTAGGTATCTTACTAAGAAATAATGTGGATGTAAAAAGAGTTGCTGACTACTTAACTGGTAGGGGGCTGAATATCGAAGCAAAAGTAAATGATAATGTTGAACTAAATTTCAACTCAAATAATCCTAAAATAATGACTTATCATAGTTCTAAAGGGTTGCAGTTTGAAGCGGTCTTTTTACCTGAATGTACAGTTTCGGGAGAGGATGATAGAAATCCGTTATATGTAGCTATTACTCGAACATATCAGTCACTTTACATTATGCATTCAGGAAATTTATCAAGTTTCTTTGATAATGTTCCTTCAAATTTATATGAAACAAGTTTAACTGCTGAAATTGAAGAATTATGATTCCAAATAGGCTATATATACCAACAACAACGCTTAATTTTAATAATATCATGGCAAGTGAGTCAATATCTCCTGCAGGATTTTATTCTGTTCGTGGATTTGGCTACAAGCGTTTTGAAAAAGTTGAACCGAATAATCTGGATAAGCGTATAATACTATATGATAAATACCCAATCTTTAACATTAGTGACGAAGAATTGGAGAATTATCCACTTGTTATTGAAATTGACCCCAAATATGTAAGTGAGGATATAATTCATGAATATAAAAATGGCATTTTTTATACCGAGGAAACAATTTATCTCAATCCGTTTACCACGAAAATCTATTTTAGAGATGAGGGTGAAAGACGTAGTACACTTTCAAAAGTTGAACAAAGCTTGAGTACAAAAATGACATCAATTTACCAGAGTCAGATTCTTGTAAAAACACCAAGTGTTGAAACTTTTGAATGGAATAATAATGAAATAACAGACTCACCCATAGATTTTGCAAAACACATCTCGACAGATAGAAAAATCAATAAATTGAAAGGGTTTCTATATGCATATTTGTTTGGAGCAAATAGATCTTTGTCATCTGAAATTGTCACATTGAAGAAGTATGCAAAAGAATTGAAAAATGTTTTATCTTCTGTTGTAACAAATCCCGATGGTCGTGCAAGTTACAAGCAAGGCGAAGAAATTAAAATATTATATCAAAAAATCAACAATGCTTTTTACAAAATTGAAGGTTTTAATGAAAAATTGCAAAATATTGTAAGACAGAAATCTGAAGAATATAATTGCACAAATTTCACGGAAATTCTAAAAGCAGAAAATTTGTATGATATTTGGTATCAAAAACAAAATTTAAAACCATCATATCAAATACAATCATTCTATTTACCTAATTTTCAGAAAAACAGTTCGGTTAAAAAAAATAGTGAATATGACAACAAAGAGGTTGAAGAAAATCAAAAATATTTTGACCGATATTTTACAGAATTAGGAAATGCAATAGATAGATTTACAAAATCTATTCCCTATAGTATTATTAATTTGCCAATTTTGCAACATTGTAGTAGAGTTGATATTGTTCCTGCAGACAAAAAAGGGTTTCAGTCTAAATTATTTAACGAGTATTGTGCAGAAAATTGGAATAAAGAAGAATTTATCGCATCACGTTTAGATTTTGCAACAGTAGGAGGAAAGCTTTTCAAAGAGGAATTGCATGACAATTGGGAAAACAGCCTATACAAACCATATATTAATGACTTGCGAAAAAACATTGCTTCGCATACGCCATTTGAATTAAACAGTGTTCAAAATTTAACATTACAATCTTTTGCCGCTTTTTGTCAAAAAGGTGAGGATGATATCGAGAAATTGGAAGATTATTTGATTTCAAACGAAATTGGTGATTTCCGCATTGCCTTTGCTTTATGGGGTATAGTTTTTGGTTTTGCTAATATGCCTAAGACTCTAGCAAATGATTTGTTCTTGTTTGATGATTTAGATTATGTTAGTGAGGTTTATAAATATATTTTCAAACAAGTACACGGAATTGATTTAAATGGAAAAATTGAAAGAAAACAAGAGGTAAAATCAGCTATTACCATTTCATCAAAACTAAATGTTGATATTCCATCAAAATTTAAATTGGATGAAAAAAAAGAGACTATAACAGAGCAAGCAAACGGAATAGAAGTCGAATACAGAGAAAAGTTAAAGCAAATACCAAAAATATCAGCAACACAAATTGATTCTGTCATTGAGGTTTTGAAGAGTAATCATTTTATAGTTAATAAATCCCTGGAACTTATTTCAAAAATTAAAGGATTCGGAAAAACTTCAAAAATATTTAAAGCAATCAAAGAATGTTTGCTCCCTAATCAACAAAAGTCGATTCAGCAATATGGACCAACACTAGGATTTGATTTTCCACCAGAAAAAGAATTTTATTTGGATGATAACGCATGGAGTTATATTGAACATTTGCCATTTAAAAATCAAAAGATAAAAGATAAGGTAAAAAAGAATCTTAAAATAATTCAGGATGGTTATAGACCAGATGGCTACTATTATAAACGAGGCGATTCTAATGAGAACAAAGAAGTTATTAATCATTTTCTGGTTTGGAGTGTATCTGAAAAGAATAATTACAATAAATTGCAAGAATATGACTTTCCAAATGAAATAAGAGAAGATATTCGCAAAATCTTAGAAAGCAAATATCCAAATTGAAGATTGCCATTTTATTATGAATGATAGAATCCAAATAGCGACTAATAATGGGGTGAAAGTTGAAGCTCAGGCTCCGAT
>Ga0206117_100726_pt1 | contig 26507 bp, 26 predicted proteins | sample 3A5Ametagenome_FD_177997 | JGI IMG/M metagenome (GOLD analysis project Ga0206117, IMG submission 177997) | Enriched microbial communities from leaf-cutter ant dump, University of Wisconsin, Madison, United States - 3A5A | ecosystem: Environmental > Terrestrial > Nest > Insects nest > Nest dump... | reverse complement strand
GCGCATCACCGCCAGCACGCAGCATGCGGTGCGGATCGTCGGCAAGATGCGGTCCTTCGCGCGCCGGGGCGAACTGGTCACCGAGCCGATGAGGCCGCACGACTGCATCGCCGACGCGGTGACGCTGGTGGAGCACGAGGCCTATCGCCAGAAAACCAGGATCGCGGTCGATGTCCCGCCGCATCTGCCGGCCGTCCTCGGCGACCGCACGCAGATCCAGCAGGTGATCGTCAACATCGCCTACAACGCCATCCAGGCAATGCAAGGCCAAGCCACACAGGGAGCGAAATCGGCGGAACGTCGCATCGCCATCGCCGCCACGGCGGAGGACGGGGAGGCGGTGACCTTCACCATCGCCGACACCGGCCCCGGAATCCCGGACGAGTTGCTGGCGCGGATTTTCGAACCCTTCTTCTCGACCAAGGCGGAGGGCATGGGGCTCGGGCTGTCGATCTGCAAGACCATCGTGGAGGATCATGGCGGCAGGCTGTGGGCGGCCAACCACGGGCAGGGCGCCAGCCTGTCGTTCTCGCTGCCGCTGGCTTCATCCTCGGCCGTGCCGGCTCAGCCCGCCACGCTGTAGCGGGTGACTGTGCGTTCGCGCGCCCCCAGGATTTCCGCCATCCGCACAAGGTCGGCCAGCGACTGGGCGTGCATCTTGCGCATCAGGTTGCCGCGGTGGATCTTCACCGTGACCTCGCTCAGCTCCAGCTTCGCCGCCACCTGCTTGTTCATCAGCCCGGCGGTGACCAGCGCCATCACGTCGCGTTCGCGCGGCGTCAGCTTGCCATAGAGGTTGCGCACAGCATCGTCTTCACCGCGTTCGGAGCGCCGGCGGCGATCCAGCGCAACCGCTTCGCCGATCGCCTGCAACACCTCGTCCTCGGTGAAGGGCTTGGTCAGAAAATCGACCGCGCCGGCCTTCATGGCGCGCACCGTCATCGGGATGTCGCCCTGGCCGGTCATGAGCACCACCGGTACGACGATGGCGCGGTCGTGCAGCGCCTGCTGCACCTCCAACCCGTCGGCACCGTCCAGATAGACGTCCAGCAACAGGCAGGCGGCGTCGGTTGCCTCCGCCGAGGCGAGGAACTCTTCCGGCGACGCGAAGGCCAGAACCCGGTGGTCGGTGGAGCGCAGCAGGCTTTCCATCGCGCCGCGCACTTCCGCATCGTCGTCGACGATGCAGACCAGGGCAGAACCGCCACCGGCCACGGTCACGTCCGTCATGGTCGCCTCCATCCCGTTTCCCTGCCGCCGATGCGGCCGAGCCGCCACGCCATGGTAACCGGGAGCCACCCCGCCGGCAAAGCCGGCGACGTCGTGCCTCCCGATGGGGGAACCGCTGCGTTGGGCCGGGACGGTCATGGTTCGGGATTCCCCTGGTTCTGCCGGAGGGCGTCTTCGATGAGGAGGAGCAGGTTTTCCGGGTCGAGAGGCTTGGTGACGAAGGCGACGGCGCCCTGGCCCAGCGAGCGGCTGCGGGCGGCCGGCGTGGCGAAGGCGGTCATCACGATCACCGGGTCACGGCGGCCCAGTTGCAGCAGAACCATTTGCAGGCTGAAGCCGTCCATCCCCGCCAAGTTCAGGTCGGTGATCAGGCAGCCGACCTCTCCCTCGTATGCGATGAACTCTTCTGCGGAGGAGAAGGTGCGGACCCGCATGCCGACGGAGCGCAGGAAGTTGTCCAGGCTTTCGCGGATTCCTTCATCGTCGTCGACGACACAGATCGTGGGACCACTCAGCACGACATCGCTCTCCAGCCGCGGTAAGGCTCGCCGGCACTCCCGGCCGCGGGCCTTCCATTTCCAACAACCGGAGCAGGATGCGCCATTCATACCTGCGTATAGGTTGCCCCCGCAGCGCCGTCCCGGCCCTGCGGGGGCATACGCGGGATCAGGCCTTGAAGAAGGCCAGCAGGTCGGCGTTGATCGTTTCCGCATGGGTGGTCGCCATGCCGTGGGGGAAGCCCTTGTAGACCTTCAGGGTGCCTTTCGGCAGCAGCTTGGCCGACAGCAGCGCGGAATCGGCGATCGGCACGATCTGGTCGTCGTCGCCGTGCATCACCAGCACCGGGATGTCGATCTTCTTCAGATCCTCGGTGAAGTCGGTCTCGGAGAAGGCCTTGATGCAGTCGTAATGGGCTTTGGTCCCGCCCATCATGCCCTGGCGCCACCAATTGTCGATGACGCCCTGCGAAACCTTGGCGCCGTCGCGGTTGAAGCCGTAGAAGGGGCCGGTGGGGATGTCGCGGAAGAACTGGGCGCGGTTGGCGGCGAGCGCTGCGCGGAAGCCGTCGAACACCTCCAGCGGCAGGCCGCCGGGATTGGCTTCCGTCTTGACCATGATCGGCGGAACGGCGCCCAGCAGCGCCGCCTTGCCGGCGCGCGAGGTGCCGTGACGGCCCAGATAGCGCGCGACCTCGCCGCCGCCGGTCGAATGGCCGACATGGAAGACGGTCTTCAGCCCCAGCCCGGCGACGACGGCCAGCACGTCGTCGGCGTAGGTGTTCATCTCGTTGCCTGTCGCCGTCTGGGTCGAGCGGCCATGGCCGCGCCGGTCATGGGCGACGACGCGGTAGCCGTGGTTCAGGAAGAACAGCATCTGGGCGTCCCAGTCGTCGGCGGTTAGCGGCCAGCCATGGTGGAACATGACGGTCTGGGCGTCACGCGGTCCCCAATCCTTGTAATAGATCGAGGCACCGTCTTTGGCGGTGACGAACCCGTCTTCGGTCTTGCCGTTGGTCATCGTCCGTTTCCCTTCGCTCTTGTGGGCCGCGGCGTCTCCGGCGTGGCGACGTTCGGCCGCGTTGGCATCGGCGGCTCCGATCACTGTTGAGCCGGCGACCGCAGCGCCGGCAGCGGCCGCGCCGACGATCAGGCTGCGACGGGTGGCGCCCGGCGCCAGGACTTCTTCGGATGGCATCGTGATGCTCCCTGTCAGTGCATTGGCTGTCAGTTGCGTTGGTGATCGGCCGGCCTGGATCCGGTCGCTTGGCGCCGCGGAACGCCGATGCCTGCATTGGGCATCTGAATTAAGCACTTTTCAAAGCTATCCCTAGGTATTAAGAAGTTAGCCAACGAAATATTCGGAAATTAGCAGGGATAGATCAGGTAATTTCATGTCTCAATTTGCATGAATGCTGCAAATTGAGACATGTCTCTCCCCTGTTCGATAGCTCGAACGTGCAGTCTCTCGTCGCTCATGCAGTCTAATTGATCGAATTCTTATGAAAGCCTTCGGGTTTTTTGGACGGTGGAAGGAGAACGCCCATGGCATCGCCGAACGTCGCGGGTGACCCGTCACCGGTGCGGCCTCCAGTATCGCCGTCGCGCCGGGCCACCATCCTGGCGCTGTCGGTTGGCAACGCGATGGAGTTGTATGATTTCACTCTCTACAGCTTCTTCGCGCTGACCATCGGGAAGCTGTTCTTTCCGGTGCAGTCGGCGTTCGGGCCGTTGATGCTGGCGCTGCTGACCTTCGGCATCGGTTTCGTCGTGCGGCCGCTGGGCGGCATCGTCATCGGCGGCTATGCCGACCGGGTCGGGCGCAGGCCGGCGCTGGTGCTGACCATCTCCCTGATGGCGCTCGGCACGCTGCTGATCGGGCTTTGTCCAACCTACGCACAGATCGGCGCCGCGGCACCGGCGATCATCGTCGTCGGCCGCATGTTGCAGGGATTTTCGGCCGGCGGCGAGATCGGGGTGGCGACGACCGTGCTGATGGAGTTGGGGCCGTCCGCCGGACGCGGCCTGCGCGTCGGTTGGCAGATGGCGAGCCAGGGGGCGGCGGCCCTGACGGGGGCGCTCAGCGGCTATCTGCTCTCGCTTTGCCTGCCGGCCGACGCGCTGGAGGCCTGGGGCTGGCGTCTTCCCTTCCTGGCCGGGCTGCTGATCGTGCCGGTCGGCTTGTATCTGCGCCGCCTGCTGCCGGAAACCGCACGTCCCGATGCCGGCAGCAGGGCAGTGTTGACGGAACTGCTGTCCACCCATCGGACGACGCTGGTGCTCGGCGTGATGATGATCGTTGGAGGCACCGCCTCGACCTACGTCAACATCTTCTACATGCCGACCTACCTGATCAAAGTGGTTGGCCTGCCGGCCCACACGGCTTTCCTGACCGGTTGCATCGCCGGGGCGACCATGCTTGTGGCGGCACCGCTTGCCGGACTGCTGTCGGACCGGCTTGGCCGGCGCCGTCCGTTCGTCGTTGCGAGCGCGCTGGCGAGCGCGCTGTTGACCTATCCCGCCTTCTGGATTCTATCCGGTATCGCCAGCGTTCCGGCGACTCTCGTGGTGGTGGGGCTGCTGATCGCCGCCAACGGTTTCGGCGCAGGGTCCTGCCTGCTTCTGCTGCTGGAGAGCTTCCCGTCCCGTGTCCGGGCGACCGGCCTGTCCCTTGTCTACAGCGTCGGGGTTTCAGTCTTCGGCGGCTTCGCCCAGTTCGTCGTCACCTGGCTGATCAGCATCACCGGCGATCCCATTTCGCCCGCCTGGTATGTTTCGGCCTGTGCGCTCGCCACGCTTTTCGGCGTGTCGCGGCTGCCGGCGGCAAGGCCCTCGCAGACTTTGGACGCCCCCGGCGAACCGGAGCTTTCGGCCGGATAAACCCCATCCAAGCCCATCGAACCCGATCCTGCCCATGATAGCGGCACGGTCGGAGATTCGTCGTTGACAGATTTAAATAGGAGTCCTAAGTTAAATCCATGGACCACGCATCCCACCCCGACCCTGTTCCGCACCGCCTTCGGGAAGGCTTCGAGCGCATCGCGCTGGTGTTGCGCGCCGATCTCTGGTCGGCTGCCGGCACGGCGGGGCTCAACCCCACCCAGGCGCAGGTCCTGGCCCTTCTGGCGTCCCGGCCCGCCGGACTTCGCCCCAAGGAGATCGCCGCGCATCTGGCGGTTTCCGCCGCCAGCATGGCCGACACGCTGGCAGCACTGGAGCGCAAGTCGCTGCTGCGGCGCACGCCCGATCCCAGCGATGCGCGGGCGCAGATCGCCCGTTTGACGGACGATGGGCTGGAGTTGGGCCGCAGCCTCGCCTCCTCCGCCTCCCAGATCGCGGCGGCGCTCGCGCAGCTGACCGCCGCCGAACAGGCCGGGCTGCTGCGGGCGCAGATCAAGATCATCCGGTCGCTGCAACAGGCAGGGGCCATTCCGGTCCAACGCCTGTGCGTCAGTTGCCGCCATTTCCGGCCGAACGCCCATCCAGGCGAGGCCGCACCCCATCACTGCGCTTTTGTGAACGCCGCCATCGGCGACCGGGATCTCCGGCTCGATTGCGGCGAGCATGAAGAGGCTGATCCTGCCGTCCAGGCTGCCACCTGGACGGCCTTCGCCGAAGGATAGCCACCCCTCCAAGCACATCCTCAGAAAGGAAAGCACCATCATGTCCGTCAGAACTCCACGGGGCGTCGGCCTCGTGGCAACGGCACTCTGCTGCCTCGCGTCCGGCCTTCCGGTGGCGGCCGCCGCACATGGGATCAAGACAGCCCCCGACCAGGCGGTGATGGCCTCGTTCGACATCGTCGAAACGCGCATCGTCACCGATCACGGCCATGCCGTCTTCAGCACCCGCGTCCGCGCCGATGCCGGCAAGGCGACGCCGTCCGCCACCGGCAAGTTTGCGGGATCGGAGGTCTATGCCTATGTCTGGCCGACCTCGCTCAACTCCGCCGATGTCGGCTTCGAGAAGGACCAGGGCATCGTCGCGCTGGCGGTGACCTTCCACCCCGATTTCGACGATGCCGCCTATGGCGGGAAGAACCGGGACCGCTGGCATTCACACTGGGTCGTCCTCAACGAGGACAAGGCCTGTCCCGGCGGACTGAAGGTCAAGGACATTCCGGAGGGCACGAAGCCCAGGCTGCCGGAAACTTGGCCCGGCGCGCCGATCCTGATCGACAGCCCGGACTACCGAACCGATCTCAAGGCCGATCTGGTCGAGGTTCACATCCCGCTCGAAAAGATCGGGGCGATTGCCACCGCGTCCTTCGACGGGGTGACCGCCGGGCTGCGGGTCAACGCCAACCTGCATGCGCCGCTGCTGTGCGTCACCAACATCCACAAGGTCGCCTCCGGCACCCTGTCGCTGCCGGGCAAGGTCGCGCCGGCCAAGTAACTCTGGCCAATCAGCGTGCATAAAGTGAAAGCGGCCCGGCGACTGCCATCGCCGGACCGCCCGAATACCCCCCTCCAAGCATCAGAGAAGGATAAAACATCATGGCACACGTCAATCTCGTCGATCCAGCCTCGTCTGCCGCGGCGGTCAAGCCGACGCTCGACCGCATCAAGGGCGCCTTCGGCGTCGTCCCCAACATGTTCAAGGCCGTTGCGAATTCGCCGGCCGCACTCGCCAGCATGTGGGGATCGTTCGGTGCGCTCGGCCAGGGCAAGCTCGGGGCCAAGCTGGGCGAACAGATCGCGGTGGCGGTCGCCGACCGCAACGACTGTAACTATTGCCTCGCCGCCCACACCCTGCTCGGCCAGAAGGCGGGGGCGAGCGGAGCGGAGATGGCCGAGGCGCAGCACGGCCGCTCGGCCGACCCCCGGACGGCGGCTGCACTCGCCTTCGCGGTGAAGCTGGTGGAGAACCGCGCTGCGGTCGATGCCGCCGATGTCGCCGCCCTGCGCGCGGTCGGATTCGACGATGAGGCCATCGTTGAAATCCTGGCGCATGTCGCGCTGAATCTCTTCACCAACTACGTGAACGTCGCCCTCGATGTGCCGGTCGACTTTCCCGGGGTGAAGCTCTCCCGCCGCGCCTGACGGATGGGATGCGGCCGGAACGACGACGTTCCGGCCGCGTCCGTCACAGGGCCGCCAGCACCTCGTCGAGCGTGCTCAGGAACAGGGTGGCGTCGTCGGCCGAGAAGACCAGCGGCGGGCGGATCTTCAGGATGTGCCCTTCCTGGCCGGTGGCGCTGATCAGCACCCGGCGGCGGCGCATGTCGTTGACCACGCGGGCGGTCTCCTCCGAGGCCGGGGTCTTCGCCTTGCGGTCGCGCACCATCTCGACGCCGATGAACAGGCCGCTGCCGCGCACGTCGCCGATCAGGTCATGCTTGGCGGCGAGTGCCCGGATGCCGTCGATCATCTGGGTGCCGACGGTCAGGGCGTTCTCCTGCAGGCGCTCTGTCTTGATCACGCGCAGCACGGCGTGCGCCACGGCGCAGGACACCGGGTTGCCGCCGAAGGTGTTGAAATAGCGCTGGCTGCGGCCGAACGCCTCGATCACCTCCGGGCGGAAGATGGCGCCGGCCACCGGATGGCCGTTGCCCATCGGCTTGCCGACGGTCACGATGTCAGGCACCAGCCCGTGGCGCGCGAAGCCCCACATGTGGGTGCCGAGCCGGCCGAAGCCGGGCTGCACCTCGTCGGCGATGAAGATGCCGCCGGCCTTGCGCATGACCTCGACCGCCGGGGCCAGGAAGCCGGCCGGATCGGTGAAGACGCCGCTGCTGGAGAAGATGGTGTCGACCAGCAGCGCCGCCGGGGCGATGCCCTTCTCGCGCAGGTCGGCGATGGCCTCCTCGACCGACCGGGCGAAGGCGGCGCCGACATCTGCTTCCGGGATGCGGTAGCTGTCGGGCGACGGCACGACGCGGACATGGTCGCCCAGCTTCACCGCGGCGCCCAGCGAGGGCGACATCTCCGCCAGCGCCGAGGTGACGCCGTGATAGGCGTTGTGGGCAATGACGACGCCGGTGCCGCCGGTGTGGACGCGGGCGACGCGCAGGGCCAGATCGTTCGCCTCGCTGCCGGTGCAGGTCATCATCAAGTGCGACAGCTCGGCCGGAAACTCCGCCAGGAAGGCTTCGGCGAACTCGACGATGCCGTCGGTCAGGTAGCGCGTGTGGGTGTTCAGCACCGCCGCCTGCTTCGCCATTGCCTCTACCACCTCGGGCCGCGAATGGCCGACCGAGGCGACGTTGTTGTAGGCGTCGAGATAGCGGTTGCCGTCGGCGTCATAGAGGGAGGAGCCCTCGCCGCGCACGACATGGATCGGATCGGCGTAGAACAGGCGGTAGGCCGGGCCGAGCAGCTTTTCGCGGCGGGCGATCAGGGCGCGCTCGCGCTCCGGCAGGGAGCCGGCGGCGTCGGGGGCGTAGGCGTTGATCATGGTCATGGCGGGTCACACTTCCTGGCAGGCAAGGTGGAGCAGAGTGCGTGCGGTGGCCGCCTCGTCGCCGGTCAGCTTTTCCAGCCCGGCGAAGGCACGTTCGGCATTCCGCAGGATGTAGGCGGCGTTTTCTGGATATTCGGCAGCCCGCCAGCCGGTGATGGAGATGGTCAGGGCGAGGCGGGCCGCGATCAGGTCGGGCAGCAAGTCCTTTTCATCCGCCGTCAGCGGCAGCACGGCGTTGTAGGCGCGGGTCATCTCGACGATGGAGCCGAAGTGCGTCTCGCCGCTGGTGACGTGGTAGGCGAGCGCCGTCGCCAGATCGTTGATCAGCGGCGCCTTCAGCGCGTCGCCGAAATCGATGATGCCGGTGACCGCCTGATGCCCGGTCGGATCGACCACCGCATTGTGCGGGTTGAGGTCGTTGTGGATCACCTGATGGCGCAGGGCGGGCAAGCGCGGGGCGACCCGGTCGGCGAAACGGTCGATGAAGCGCTCCACCATCCGGCGGCGCGGACCGTCGGCCAGGTAATGCAGCTTATCGGCGACGCTGGCGGTGCGCGTGATGTCCCACAGCAGGTCGCGCTGCGAGCCCGGATGCTCGTAGTCGGCCAGCGCGAGGTCGAGCCGGGCCAGCGTCGTTCCCAGTGCCCGCATCAGTCCTGTCGAGGCCGGTGCCGCATGGAGCGGCGTGCCGTCGAGATAGGTCAGCAGCCGCAGGATCATCGGATGGCCGTCGATCAGGACCGTCGTCTGCGCCTCGCCCTCCCGGCTCGGCACGACACGCGGCACCGGCAGGGCCGGGTCGCGGGCTGCCACATGCTGCATGGCTCCGGTCTGGAAGGCGGTGACGGGCTGCGGTTCCGCCGGGTTGGTGAACTTCAGCACATAGCCTTGCCCGTCGGGCGTGGTGATGTGGAAGTTGCGGTCGCGCTCGCTGCTCAGTTCACGGACACTGCCGGTCAACCCGAAATGCCGCAGCATCAGGGCGCTGGCCTCATCCCCGGAGATCGGCGGCGCGACCGTGGTCAGTACGTTACCCTGTGTCATGGCCGCGCTCTCCTCGTCAGTCGAAACGTCAATGTTTGATGCATCATCGTCAGTTGTGGGCCGGCTTTGGGCGCCGGTATAAGCTATCAGGAAACCAGGATTCCCGGCTGGGCTTGCGGTTGTGTTCCGGGACGCTCTGCGTCGATCCGTTCCAGGATCGGTCCGCTTGCCAGTTGGATGTCGTCCTGGATGGCGCGGGCGGCGGCCGGGCCGTCATGGCGGCGGATGGCGTCCATCAGCGGGTAGTGATGGTCGATCATCGTGCGGCCGGCTCCGCCATAGACCTCGGCGATCAACGGTCCCATCTGGAGCCAGAGCCGCCGCAGAATGTCGCCGAGCACCGGCATGTCCGCGATTTCGGCCAGCTTGAAGTGGAAAATCTGGTTGAGTTCAGTCGCCAGCGCGGTGTTGCCGGCGGCCATCGCGTCCTCGTTGTGCTTCAACAGGGCTTCCAGCTGTTCGACCTGTGCCACTGTGGCCCGCTCTGCAGCGCGGGCGGCGGCCATCCCTTCCAGATTGACGCGGATGTCCCGAATTTCCAGATAGGCGGCGCGGGTCAGCATCGGGACGCGGATGTCGCGAGGCGACCGCAGCACCAGCGCCTGATCCTGCACCAGACGCAGGATGGCGTCGCGCACCGGGGTGACGCTGGTCCCCAGCCGTTCGGCCAGATCGCGGATCTTCAGCCGGTCGTTCGGCTTGAACACGCCCCGCATCAGCGCCTCGCACAATTTCTGGTAAATTGTGCTGCCAAGATTGTCGTGTTCAAGAAGGCTGAGGTCGAACCCGCTCATCGTCTGCCCGCCGTCCGGCCATCTTGCTTTGCTGTATGATGCATCATATTGACCCGCTCGCGGAGGAAGGTCAAGCTGTCCCTGCCGCGCATACCGGTGCCCGGCCGTCTTTTCGCCCCCTTTGTGCAGGAGTGCTTTCGCAATGCCGCCACCTCCGCCGTCCACCTCGCCCGTTGCCGTGCTTGGCTGCGGGTTGATCGGCGAAAGCTGGTCGGCCCTGTTCCTCGCCCACGGGCTGGACGTGGTGGCCTGGGATCCCGATACCGCCGTGCTGGCCGCCTTGCCGCAGCGCGTGGAACGGTTGCTTGGCCAGTTGCAGGCGCTGGGGACCGGCTCCGCCCAGCCCGGCCGACTGTCCGTCGCGCCGTCGGTTGCGGCGGCCGTCGGCGATGCCGGCTGGATTCAGGAGAACGCGCCGGAAAAGACCGGGGTCAAGCACAGCCTCTATGCCGAGGTGGAGGCGGCTGCGGCCCCGGACGCGGTGATCGCCAGCAGCACCTCCTCGCTGACCTGGAGCGATCTGGCGGCGGGCGTGGTACGGCGCGAACGCCTCATCACCGCCCACCCCTTCAATCCGCCGCACCTGATGCCGCTGGTCGAGCTGTTCGCCGCCGATGCCCAGGTTCTGGCGCGGGCCGAGGCCTTCTATCGCGGTCTCGGCCGCGAGACGGTGGCGCTGAAGAAGGATGCGGTCGGCCACATCGCCAACCGGCTGGCGTCCGCCCTGTGGCGCGAGGCGGTCAACATCGTGGCGGAGGGCATTGCCGATGTCGCCGACGTCGACGCGGCGCTGGTGCATGGTCCGGGACTGCGCTGGTCGGTGATCGGCGCCCATATGGCCTATCATCTCGGCGGCGGCCCCGGCGGCATCGCCCATTATCTCGACCATCTCGGGCCGAGCCAGGAACGGCGCTGGGCGACGCTCGGCAGCCCCAGCCTGACGCCGGAGGTCCGCCAACTGCTGGTCGATGGAATAGCACGGGAAGCCGCCGGCCGCTCCATTACCGCGCTGGAGGCCGAACGCGACCACGGGCTGATGCTGGCTTTGGCTGCCCGACAGACCGCAATGCAGGGAGAGGATGCATGACCACCGAAACGGGTGCCGCCATGCCGGGGCCGCGCATCGCGCTCATTCACGCGCTGGAGGAATCGGTGGCGCCGGCACGGGCCGCCTTCCGGGCGCATTGGCCGGAGGCGCGGATTTTCGATCTGCTCGACACCTCGCTGGCCGTCGATCTGGCGGAGGCCGGCCGGCTCGACGAGGCGATGATGGGGCGGTTCCGGATGCTGGCCGACTATGCCGCCGGGACGGCGGGCGCGGGAGGGCGCACGGCGGGCATCCTGTTCACCTGTTCGGCCTTCGCGCCGGCCATCGACGCGGTCAAGCGGCAGCTGCCGCTCCCGGTGCTGCGGCCGAATGAATCCGCCTTCGAGGCGGCGATGGCGGTCGGCGACCGGATCGGCATCGTCGTCAGCTTCGGCCCGTCCGCCTTGTCCCTGCGCACCGAGCTGCTGGCGATGGCCGCCGCCGCCGGTCGTCGGATCGAGGTCACCGTCGCGGTTGCCGACGGCGCGCTGGCGGCGCTGAAAAGCGGGGACGGCGAGGGCCATGACGAGCGGGTCGCACAGACCGCGGAGCAGCTGCGCGGCTGCGATGTCGTCATTCTCGGCCAGTTCTCGATGGCTCGGGCGCAGCCGAGGCTTCAACCCCTGCTGTCCGTCCCGGTGCTGACCACGCCCGCGGCTGCGGTGGAGGCGCTGCGCCGCCTGACGCTGTCGGACGGCGTCGTCCCGTAACCGGTACGGTCCTCAGCGCAGCCCGATGGCGCGGTCGCGGGCGCTGAGGATGTGCGTGCCGATGGCATCCTTGGCCCGCTCCGGGTCGCGGGCCTGGATGGCGTGGATGATGGCCAGATGCTCGCGCATCGTCGGCACCAGAACGGCGGTGTTCAGCCTGGTTTTCGACTGCTTGATCAGCCGGATCTTGATCTGGTTGACCCGGTAGGCGTCGGAGATGATGGCGTTGCCCAGCGCGTCGATGATGGTCAGATGCAGCGCCCAGTCGATGTCCTGCGCCTCCTGCAACAGGGCGGGCCGGATGCCGCCACCACCCGTGTCGGCTTCCGCCTCGGCACAGGCGGCGATGATGCGCTCGTGGTCGTCGAGCAGCGCACGAACCATCGCCTCCGTCGCCTCCCGCGCGAAGACCGCCACCGCTTCCCGTTCCAGGAACAGGCGGAACTGGAAGGCGTCACGGATGAGGTTCAGGTCGACATGGGCGACCTGCATCCCCCGCTGCGGCACGGTCTTCACCAGCCCTTCGGCCTCCAGCCGGGGGATCAGTTCACGGATCGCCCCCAGCGGCAGTTCGGTCAGCTCGACCAGCTCGCGCTGCGAGATGAACTGCCCGGGGCGGATCTCGTCCGCCAGCAGCCGTTGCGTGAAGCTCTCGTAAGCCCGGCTGCGCAGGTTGACCGAGTCCCGGTCGCGTTTGGCCCGGTCGCTGTTGGCGGAAGTCGTCATCCGTGTGCTGTCCCGTCAGGAGGGCCCCGTCAGGCGGCCCTATCCGCGAACACCCGGTCGAAGAGATGGCCGAGCGTCGCGGTGTCCGCCACCGACATAGGCAACAAAGGCGCCCTCACCGTCAACCATGCGCTGTCGCCGGTGGCATGCGACACCAGCGCCTTCACCGCCGGGGTGACCGGGTAGCGCAGCACGGCATCCACCAGCTCGACCAGGGCGGCATCGTCGCGGCCCTGATGGACCACCGTGCGCAGCCGGTCCGGCACCAGATTGGCCATGCCGGAAATCGCGCCCTGGCCGCCGTCGCGCACCGCCTGGGCCAGCACCCGCTCGTCACCGATCAGCACGGCGAGATCGTCGCGGTGGGCGGCGAGAAGCTGCTGGCTGTAGCCCCAGTCCCCGGCCGAATCCTTCACCCCGGCGATTGCCTGCGGGAAGGCGGCCTTCAGCCGGCCGATCAGCTCGATGGACAGCGGGACCGCGGTCACCGACGGGATGTGGTAAAGGATGATGTCGCGCGCCCGGTCGCCCAGCTTGGCGATGAAGCTGGAGAACCACGCGAACAGCCCGTCGTCCGACACGCCTTTGAAGTAGAAGGGCGGGGCGACCAGCAGCGCCCGCGCGTCCGCATCGAGCAGCTGGTTGGCCTGGGCCAGCGCGTCGTGCAGCGACGCGGCGATGACGCCGCCGACCACATGGTTGCGGAAATCGACGCCGGCACCCTTCAGCGCGCCGATCATCTGCTCGCGCGCCACATGGCCGAGCAGCGGACCCTCTCCCGTGGTGCCGAACAGGGTGACCGAGTCGCAGCCGCTGGCGAGGCACCAGGTGACATGCCGGGTCAGGCGGGCCAGATCCACGCTGCCGTCCTCATGGTACGGGGTGGTCAGCGCGCAGGACAGGCCGAAGCGGCCAGTAGATTGATTCACTTTGTATTTCTCCCAGGGACGGCGGGACGGCCGGCCGAACGGCTACCGCGTTGCGACTAACATGTTACTAGGATGTTTTTCATTTGCAAGGGGGCTGCGCTGGATTTATACGTTGACCAAGCAATCAAATCGGTGGCGGCGCGGATCCGTGTCGCTCACAGTGTTCGCCGGTCAGGACAAGGCCGGGCATCAAAGGCCCAAGCGATAACGGGGAGGAGTGCATGTCGATGTCGAACGGAATGTCTTTGTCGCGCCGCCGGCTTCTGGCGTCGGGCGCCGCGGCCGGTGCGCTGGGCCTCGGCGGTGCTCTCGGGCTTCCGGGGCTTCCCGCCTTCGCCCAGACCAGCGGGGTCAACTGGCGCAAATATGCCGGCACCAAGATCGAGGTGAACCTGATCAAGAGCCCGCGCGGCGACACGCTGACCAAGTACCAGAAGGAATTCGAGGAGCTGACCGGCATCACCGTGGTGTCGGAACAGACCCCGGAGCAGCAGCAGCGCCAGAAGGCGGTGATAGAGCTGACCTCCGGCCGGCCGAGCTTCGACGTCGTCCACATCAGCTATCATGTCCAGAAGCGCCAGTTCGAAAAGGGCAAGTGGCTGGCCGACCTGACGCCCTTCATCAAGGACGCGGCGCTGACCGATGCCGGCTTCCTCGATGATTTCTCCGAAGCCGGGGTGACCTTCGCCCGCAATCCGGAGGGCGGGATTGGCGCCTTGCCCTTCTCGGTCGATTACTGGATCGTCTATTGGAACAAGGATCTCTTCGCGAAGAAGAACCTGTCCTTCCCCAAGACCTTCGACGAGATGGTGACTGCCGCCGCCGCGCTGACCGACCCGTCGAGCCAGACCTACGGCTTCGTCGCCCGCGGCATGAAGAACGCCAACACGCCGGTGTGGACCAGCCTGCTGCTTGGCTATGACCAGTACAGCGTCGATGCCAACCGCAACCTGCTGACCGACACGCCCAAAGCCATCGAGGCGGCGAAGCTCTACCAGACGCTGATGACCAAGTCGGCGCCGCCGGGCGTCACCGGCTTCAACTGGGCGGAATGCCAGTCGGCCTTCCTGCAGGGCCGCGTCGGCATGTGGTTCGACGGCGTCGGTTTCGCCCCGCCGCTGGAGGATCCGGAGAAGTCGCGCGTCGTCGGCAAGGTCGGCTACGGTCTGATGCCCAAGGGACCGAAGGCGCATGCCGCCGCCACCACCGGCGACGGGATCGGCGTCACCGCGGCGTCGAAGAACAAGGAGGCCGCCTATCTCTACTGCCAGTGGGCGACCGGCAAGCTGATGGGCGCCCGCCTGTTGCAGGCCGGGGCCGGCGTGCCGTTCCGCACCTCCGTCCTGTCGGACGCCGAGGTGCGCAAGGGCGTGAAGATGCCGGCGGCCTGGGTCGATGCCGTGGTCGAATCGGCGAAGATCAGCCGCCTCGCCCTGCCGGTCATCATCCCGGTCACCGAGTTCCGCGACGTGCTGGGCGGGGCGCTGACCAACATGATCTCCGGCAGCGATCCGGCGGCGGAATTGAAGCGCGCCACCGCCGACTTCAAGCCGATCCTCGAGCGTAGCGAGAAGTCGTGAGTGCGCAGCGAGAAGACGTGAGCATCCTGACCTCGTCTGACCGCGCGGTCGGTGCCGCTTCCGTCGGCAGGACGAAGCGGCTTCGGCCCTCCTACTGGCCCTTCGTGGTGCCGGCGCTGATCGTCGTCATCGGGGTCATCGTCTTCCCTTGGGTCTTCACCCTGTGGATGAGCGCCATGGAATGGCGCATCGGCGAGGAGCAGCGCTTCGTCGGTTTGCAGAACTATGCCCGGCTGTTCACCGACGTGCGCTTCCTGGAGGCGATGCTCCACACGCTGGTCTACACCGCGCTGTCGGTCCTGGCCCCGCTGGTGCTCGGCACCGCGGCGGCGCTGGCCTTCAACACCAAGCTGCCGGCGAGAGGCCTGCTGCGCGGCATCTTCGTCATGCCGATGATGGCGACCCCGGTCGCCATCGCGCTGGTGTGGACGATGATGTTCCACCCGCAGCTGGGCGTGCTGAACTACCTGATGTCGCTGGTCGGAATCGGACCGCTGCAATGGGTCTACCACCCCAGCACGGTGATCCTGTCGCTGGTGCTGGTGGAGACCTGGCAATGGACGCCGCTGGTGATGCTGATCGTGCTGGGCGGTCTGGCGGCGCTGCCGACCGAGCCGTACGAGAGCGCGCAGATCGACGGCGCCACCGCCTGGCAGCGCTTCCGCTACCTGACCCTGCCGATGATCAAGCCCTTCCTGATGGTGGCGGTCATCATCCGCACCATCGACGCGCTGAAGAGCTTCGACATCCTCTACACCATCACCCAGGGCGGGCCGGGCACGGCGTCGGAGACGATCAACCTGTATCTCTACAGCGTCGCCTTCACCTACTACGACATCGGCTATGGCTCGGCCATCGCGGTGGTGTTCTTCGTGCTGATCATCATGCTGTCGCTGATCCTGCTGTACCTGCGCCAGCGCAGCGCCTGGAATACGGGAGACGGGCAATGAGCCGGCCGCTGAGAAAGCTTCTGGACAAGGCCGGCATGGCCGTCTGCGTCCTGCTGCTGGTGTCGCCGGCGCTGCTGTTCTTCATCTGGATGCTGTCGCTGTCGCTGAAGTTCGAGATCGACAACGGCGCCTATCCGCCGATCCTGATCCCGGACCGCTTCGCCTGGAAGAACTACACGACGATCTTCGAGGGCAACAGCTTCCTGCTCTATTTCTGGAACAGCCTGATCGTCACCGGCGCGGCCACCCTGTTCGCTCTGCTGGTCGGCGTGCCGGCCGGCTACGGCATCGCCCGGATGCGGGCGCACAAGTCGGCGGTGGTCATCATGATCGCCCGCATGACGCCCGGCCTGTCGTTCCTGATCCCGCTGTTCCTGCTGTTCCAGTGGCTGGGGCTGCTCGGCACGCTGTGGCCGCAGATCATTATCCATCTGGTCGTCACCGTGCCCATCGTGATCTGGATCATGATCGGCTATTTCGAGACGACGCCGATGGAGCTGGAGGAAGCGGCGATGGTCGATGGCGCCACGCGCTGGCAGATCTTCGCCAAGGTGGCGCTGCCGATCGCCAAGCCCGGCATCGTCGTCGCCTTCATCCTGTCGGTGATCTTCTCCTGGAACAACTTCGTCTTCGGCATCGTGCTGGCCAGCCGCGAGACGCGGACCCTGCCGGTCGCCGTCTACAACATGCTGTCCTTCGAGCAGGTGAGCTGGGGCCCGCTGGCCGCCGCTGCGCTGGTGGTGACGCTGCCGGTGCTGATCCTGACCGTGGCCGCCCAGCGCCAGATCGTGGCGGGCCTGACCGCCGGCGCCGTCAAGGGCGGCTGATCCTTTTCAAGAGAGAGACGACCCCATGGCCTCCGTCAGCATTCGGAACGTCCGCAAATCCTACGGTCCGGTCGAGATCATCAAGGGCGTGTCGATCGACATCCAGGACGGCGAGTTCGTCATCCTGGTCGGCCCGTCGGGCTGCGGCAAATCCACCCTGCTGCGCATGATCGCCGGGTTGGAGGAGATCAGCGGCGGCACCATTGCCATTGATGACCGCATCGTCAACGACATGCCGCCGAAGGACCGGGACATCGCGATGGTGTTCCAGAACTACGCGCTCTACCCGCACATGACCATCGCCGACAACATGAGCTTCGCGCTGCGGCTGAAGAACACCGCCAAGAGCGAGATCGCGGCCAAGGTGGAGCGAGCGGCCGACATCCTCGGGCTCGGGCCGCTGCTCGGCCGCTTCCCGCGCCAGCTCTCCGGCGGCCAGCGCCAGCGCGTGGCGATGGGCCGCGCCATCGTCCGCGACCCCAAGGTCTTCCTGTTCGACGAGCCGCTGTCCAACCTCGACGCCAAGCTGCGCGTGCAGATGCGCACCGAGATCAAGGAGATGCACCAGCGGCTGAAGACCACCACCGTCTACGTCACCCACGACCAGATCGAGGCCATGACCATGGCCGACAAGATCGTGGTGATGCATGACGGCATCATCGAGCAGATCGGCGCCCCCCTCGACCTCTACGACAATCCGGCCAACATGTTCGTCGCCGGCTTCATCGGCTCGCCGGCGATGAACTTCATCCCCGGCAGCATCGGCGGCGACGGCTTCACCACCGAGAGCGGCGACCGCCTGCCGCTGGGCGGGCGCGTGCCGGCGGCGTCCGACGGGCGCCCGGCCGTGTATGGCGTGCGGCCGGAGCATTTCCGCCTCGCCGACGAAGGTATGGCCGCCGAGGTGGTGGTGGTCGAACCGACCGGGTCGGAAACCCAGATGGTCCTGCGCCCGCTGGGAGCAAAAGCCGGCCGGGAAGACCGCAAGCGCGAACTGACCTGGGTCCTGCGCGAGCGCACCGGCGCCAAGCCCGGCGAGGTGGTGCGGATCGCACCCGATCCGGCGCTGGCCCATCTGTTCAACCCCGACACCGGGCTGCGCCTGTGATGACGCTGCCAATCAGATTGCCGACGAGAAGCTTGGGCCGCACCGGCATCGCCGTCTCGGAGATCGGCTTCGGCGCCGCGCCGCTGGGCGACCTGTACGGCCATCTCGACGAGGCGGCCGCGGTCGGTGCCGCGGTCGCAGCCCTGTCGGCGGGCGTGACGCTGCTCGACACCTCGCCGCTCTACGGCCATGGACTGGCGGAGGCGCGCTGCGGTGCCGCCCTGCGTCAGGCCGGGCGCGACGGCGTCGTGCTCTGCACCAAGGTCGGGCGTTGGATGGACCCGGGCCGAGGGCGGGGCGACGGCTCGGGCTATGCTGGCGGCCTGCCGCATCGGGCGGTGATCGACTATTCCTATGATGGCACCTTGCGGTCGGTGGAGCAGTCGCTGCTGCGGCTCGGCACCGACCGCATCGACGTGCTGCTGATCCATGACGTCGATGTCTGGACCCACGGCGCCGACCGCATCGAGGCGCGCTTCGCCGAGGCGATGGACGGCGCCTACCGGGCGCTCGACCGGCTGCGCGCCGACGGCACGGTCAAGGCCATCGGCGTCGGCGTCAACGAGGCGGAGATGTGCGTCCGCTTCGCCCAGGCTGGCGATTTCGACGCCATGCTGCTGGCCGGGCGCTATTCGCTGCTGGAACAGCCGGCGCTGGACGAGTTCCTGCCGCTGGCCCAGGCCAAGGGCATCGGCGTGATGCTGGGCGGCGTGTTCAATTCCGGCATCCTCGCCAGCGGTGCGGTTCCCGGCGCCAAGTACAACTACGCCCCGGCTCCGAGCCATATCCTGGAGCGGGTGGGGCGGATCGAGGCGGTCTGCCGAGCCCATGGCGTGCCGCTCGCGACAGCGGCGCTGCGCTTCGCGCTCGGCCATCCGGCAGTGTCGTCGGTGGTGCTGGGGGCGGTGACGGCCGGGGAGGTGAACCGCAACCTCGCTGCCATGGCGGCAACGGTGCCGGGCGCGCTGTGGTCCGACCTGAAGGGCGAAGGGCTGCTGGCGGCGGACGTGCCGGTGCCGGCCTGAACCGATAAGGATTAAGAGCCATGCTGAAAGGACTCGACCCGCTTCTGTCTCCCGACCTGTTTTGGGTTTTGGCCGCCATGGGGCATGGCGACGATCTGGCGCTGGTCGATGCCAACCATCCGGCGGAGACCATCGCCCGCGCCACCGTCTCGGGCCGGCTGATCGTGCTGCCGGGGGTGACGATGGCACGGGCTGCCCGAGCCATCCTCGGCGTCTTCCCGCTCGACGGCTTCGTGCCCGACCCGGTGCGCCGGATGGAGGTGGTGGGCGATCCTGCAGCGTTTCCCGCCGTCCAGTGCGAAGTGCAGGCGGAGATCGACCGCGCCGAGGGGCGCCCGCAGCCCTTGCAGGGGATCGAGCGGTTCGCCTTCTACGATGCCGCCCGCCGCGCCTTCGCTGTTGTGCAGGTCGGCGATCCGCGGCCCTATGGCTGTTTCCTGCTGCGCAAGGGCGTCATCGCCGGCGACGTGCCATAACCCGACCCAATTTCAAGATTCGGACCCTGACATGATCCAGTTCCCCGTGGATGTGACCCGAACCCTTCCCAACGACGGCTATGCCGGCACCCTGGCCGGGCGGGTCTGGAGGCCGGGCATCGGCCCGTCGGTGGTGGCCGTGCGTGCCGATGGCGTGTACGACGTGACCGCGACCTTCCCGACCATGAGCGAACTGGCCGCCCGGCCCGACCCGGCGGCGGACCTCGCCGCGGCGGCGGGGGAGCGCATCGGCACGCTGGCCGATATTCTCGCCAACACGCCGCCGGACAGCCGCGACGCCAACGCCCCCTGGCTGCTGGCGCCGACCGACCTGCAGGTGCTGAAGGCGGCCGGCGTCACCTTCGCCGTGTCGATGCTGGAGCGGGTGATCGAGGAACGCGCCCGCGGCAACCCCGACGCCGCCGAGGCGATCCGCGCCGAGGTGCAGCGGCTGGTCGGCGACGATCTGGCGGCGCTGAAGCCCGGCTCCGAGGCGGCGATGAGCCTGAAGGAGGTGCTGATCGCCCAGGGCGCCTGGAGCCAGTATCTGGAGGTCGGCATCGGCCCGGATGCGGAGGTCTTCACCAAGGCGCCCGTGCTGTCGTCGGTCGGCACGCTGATGGATGCCGGGCTACACCCGAAATCGACCTGGAACAACCCGGAGCCGGAGGTGGTGCTGATCGTCGCCCCCGATGGCCGCATCACCGGTGCGACGCTGGGCAACGACGTGAACCTGCGCGATTTCGAAGGCCGGTCGGCCCTGCTGCTGTCGAAGGCGAAGGACAACAACGCATCCTGCGCCATCGGTCCCTTCATCCGCTTCTTCGACGCAACCTTCACGCTGGACGACGTGCGCACGACCGATGTGGCCCTGACAGTCGAAGGGCCGGAGGGCTTCCATCTGGCCGGCCTGTCCTCGATTTCGCGGATCAGCCGCGATCCGGAGGATCTCGTCGCCCAGACCGTCGGGCCGGTCCACCAGTATCCCGACGGCTTCGCCCTGTTCCTCGGCACCATGTTCGCGCCGACCCAGGACCGCGACAACCCCGGCGGCGGTTTCACCCACAAGGAAGGCGACATCGTCACCATCGCGGCCCCCAAGCTGGGCGCTCTGGTCAACCGCATGCGGCCGAGCGACGCCTGCGAGCCCTGGAGCGTCGGCATCGCCGAGCTGATGCGCTCGCTGGTCCGGCGGGGGGCGCTGAAGGGGTAAGTTGCGCCCCCCGCTTCGGCGCCGTCACATGACAGCGCCGATCTGCCAGGGCACGAACTCGTTGTCGCCGATGCCGTTCTCCTCGCTGCGGGTGCGGTGTCCCGACGCGGTGTCCAGCATCAGGCGGAACAGGGCGGCACCCGCCTCCGCCACGCTGGTGCCGCCGTCGAGCACCGCGCCGCCGTTGAAGTCCATGTCGTCACCCATGCGGGCATAGAGCGCGCTGTTGGTGGCAATCTTCAGCGACGGCGTCGGCTTGCAGCCGTAGGTCGATCCGCGGCCGGTGGTGAAGGCGATCAGGTTGGCGCCGCCCGCCACCTGTCCGGTTGCCGAGACCGGGTCGTAGCCGGGCGTGTCCATGAAGATGAGGCCGTGGTCGGTCACCGGCTCGGCATAATCGACCACCGCGTTCAGGCGGGTGCCGCCGCCCTTGGCGACCGCACCCAGCGATTTCTCCAGGATTGTGGTGATGCCGCCGGCCTTGTTGCCGGGCGATGGGTTGTTGTTCATGTCGCCCTTGTGCAGGCGGGTGTAGTCCTCCCACCAGCGGATGCGGTCCATCAGCTTCTCGGCGACGGCAGGGGAGGCGGCGCGGGCGGTGAGCAGATGCTCGGCACCATAGATCTCCGGCGTTTCGGACAGGATGGCGGTGCCGCCATAGGCAACCAGCAGATCGACTGCGGCGCCCAGCACCGGGTTGGCGGTGATGCCGGAATAGCCATCGGAGCCGCCGCATTGCAGCCCGACCGTCAGGTGGCTCGCCGGTACCGGCTCGCGCCTGACGTCGTTGGCGATGGGCAGCATGGCGCGGACCAGGGCAACGCCGCGCTCGATGGTCTCGCGGGTGCCGCCTTCCTCCTGGATGGTCAGGGTGCCGATCAGCCCGTCAGGGCGCGGCGCCAGCGTCTGGGCCAAGGGTGCGATCTGGTTCATCTCGCATCCCAGGCCGATCAGCAGAAGCCCGGCGAAATTGGCATGGTCGGCATAGCCGCGCAGGGTGCGACGCAGGATCGCCATGCCCTCGCCGGTGCCGTTCATGCCGCAGCCGCTGCCGTGGACGATGGCGACCACCCCGTCGACATTCGGGTAATCGGCCAGCGCGTTGCCGTTGAAGGCGTCGGCGATGCGTTTGCAGACGGTGGCGGAGCAGTTCACGCTGGCGATGACGCCGATGTAGTTGCGGGTGGCGACTTGCCCGGACGGACGGCGGATGCCGAGGAAGGTCGCCGGCTCCGCGCCGCGCTCGGCCTCGACGATGCGGGTGGAGCCGTGGTCGAGCCGGGCTTCGCCCATGCCGAGATTGTGGACGTGGACATGCTGGCCCGGTTCGATCGGCTGGGTGGCGGTGCCGATCACCTGTCCGTATTTGACCACCGGTTCGCCCGGCGCCACGGCGCGGATGGCGATCTTGTGGCCACTGGGGATGGTGGCGGCGGCGGTGCCGGTGAAGCTGCCGACGCTGACCGGGCTGCCCGCCGGAATCTCGCGGGTGGCGACCGCGACGCTGTCCAACGGGTTCAGCAGGAGAAGTTCGGGAACGGAAGACGGCATCGGTCGTGGTCCTTGAAGATAGAATGGTAAGGCGGACGTGGGATCAGCCCAGCCGGTAGAAGGTTGCGGCATTGCCGCCGAATACCGCGTCATGCGCATTTGCCGGCACCAGCTGGCGGCACATCTCCAGCCAGCCGGGATAATCGCCGGCCAGCCGCAGGACCGGCCAGTCGCTGCCCCAGAGCAGCCGGTCGGTGCCGAACAGGGCGATCAGGCGCTCGACGTAGGGACGGATGTCATCGATCCCGGTGCGCTCGCCCGCTTCGGTCAGCAGGCCGGACAGCTTGCACCGGACATTGGGCAAGGCGGCGAGGGCGGCCATGTTCTCCTCCCAGCCGGGAGTGCCACCGTTTGCGATGTCCGGTTTGGCGGCATGATCGATGACGATGGACAGCGCCGGATGCCGGCGGGCGAAGTGCCGCAGCGACGGCAGGTGAGGCGGCAGGACAAGTGCGTCGAAGCTCAGGCCCAATTCGGCCATCGCGGTGGCAGCCGGATCGATGGCCGGATCGTCCAGCCAGTCGGCGGCCTCGGCCTGCACCATCGGCCGCAGCCCCTTCAGCTTGGGATGGGCGGCCAGCGACTGAACCCGCTGCGGGGCGTCCGGTGCCTTCAGGTCGGTCCAGCCGACCACGCCGCGGATGAAGCTGTGCTTTGCTGCGAGGTCGAGCATGAAGGCGGTGTCGGCCTCGCTGGACAGGGTCTGCACCAGGACGGTGCCGTCGATGCCGGTCTCCAGCAGCAGCGGCAGCAGGTCGGGTGGCAGGAAATCGCAGTGGATGGGAGCAAGCTCCGGCGGTGGCCATTCGCCCCGGCGGGCGACCATGAGCCAGAAATGCTGGTGGGCGTCGATGCGCATCGCTTACCCCTCCACCGGAACAGGCGCGACCTCATGCAACAAGCCGCGTGACTTCAATGCCTGCCAGAAAGCGGCGGGAATCGGTTCCTGAGCCCAGGCGAGGTTGGTCGCCAGCTGGCCGGCGTTGCGCACGCCGATGACGCAGGAGGCGACCGCCGGATGGGCGAGCGGGAATTGCAGGGCCGCCGCCGGAAGCTCCATATCGAAGTCGCGGCAGGCGGCGGCGAGCGCCTCCACCCGCGCGACGGTTTCCGGCGGGGCGTCGGCGTAGTTGAACTTGCCGTTGCCAGCGAGGATGCCGGAATTGAACACGCCGGCGGCGACAATCCGCGTGCCGGTGGCGAGGCAGCGTTCCAGGAACGGCGACAGGCTGGTCTGTTCCAGCAGAGTGTAGCGGCCGGCCAGCATGGTGCAGTCGGGATCGACCTCTTCCATCGCGTCCAGCGCCACCTCCCACTCGTTGACGCCAAGACCGATGGCCGACACAGCACCGTCGCGCCGCAACTCCTCCAGCGCGCGGAAACCGCCGCCGCGGGTCAACGCGTCCCAGTGATGGGCATGGGCGTCGCCATGGGTGACCCGACCGATGTCGTGGACATAGAGGATGTCGATGCGGGCGAGGCCGAGGCGCTGGAGCGAATCCTCCACCGAGCGCAGGATGCCGTCGCGGGAGTAATCAAAGACCGGGTGGAAGGGCAGGGGATCGGCCCAGCCGTTGGCATCGACGCCCGATGTCCGCGTTCCATCGGCATTCGGGCGGATCAGCCGGCCGACCTTGGTCGACAGCACAAATCCGTCTCGTGGCCGGTCGCACAGCGCCGCACCCAGCCGCCGCTCCGACCGGCCATAGCCGTAGTAGGGGGCAGTGTCGAAATAGCGGATGCCGGTCTCCCAGGCCGCCGCAACGAGACGGTCGGCCTCGGCCGGATCGGTCGGGCGGTAGAGCCCGCCAAGCTGCGCGCAGCCCAGCCCGATCACCGGGAGCGACAAGCCGGAACGCGGCAGGATGTGGCGGTCGGTGAGGTTCATGCGCGACGCCTCGACTGCGGAAGCTGGATGGCGAAGAAAATGGCGTGCGCGGCGAGGGACCGGGCGCCGCGCACGCCCAAGGCCAGGAGAAGGGCCCCAGGAGAAAAAGAAGCGGTGCAACCGCTCAGTACAGGACGTTCTGCGCTTCCGGTGTCGCCAGATTGGTCTTTGTCACCAGCACAACACCGGTGTCGAGCGCCTTTTCAACCTTCTCGCGCTTGGTCAGCTTGACCGCAGTCTGCACCCCCAGATAGCCCATCTGGTAGGAACCCTGGACGGCTATGGCCTCCAGCGTGCCGTCCTTGACGAAGCCCTGGAGATCCTGGTTGCCGTCGAAGCCGACCGCGGCGATGTGGCCGGCCTTGCCGCTCTGGGCCAGCGCGCGGCCCATGCCGATGGCGGTCGGCTCGTTGGCGCCGAAGATGCCCTTCAGGTCGGGGTTGGCGGCCAGCACGTCGGTGGTCTGGTTCAGAGCGGTGGCCATCTGCGACTGGGAATAGAAGGGACCGACGATCTCAAGCTTGGAATGGTCCTTGATGTATTTGGTGAAGCCGCCGACCCTGCCGATCTCCGACCCCGCACCGGCGACATAGGACATGACTGCGATCTTGCCGCTGGTCCCGACCTTGTCGATCAGCGCCTTGGCGCACAGCTCGCCCGCCTTGACGTTGTCGGTCGACAGCATGGCTTGGTAATACTGCTTGCCGGCGTCCGACACGGGGGAGTCGATCAGCACCACCGGGATCTTGGCCTCCCACGCCTTCTTCAGCACCGGGACCAGCGCGTCGGGGTCGGAGGGAGCAAGCACGATGCCGGCGACCTTCCGGTTCACCGCGTTCTCCACCATGTTGACCTGATCGGCGATGGCCGATTCCGCCGCCGGGCCCTGGAACGTCATGGTGTAGCCGTCCGCCTCCTTCTGGGCGGTGGATGCCCCCTTCTGCACATTCTGCCAGAAGGTGGAGTTCACCGTCTTCACCACCACGGCAATCTCTTTGTCGGCGGCAAGGGCCGATCCGGCGGCGAGAGCGATGGCTGATGCCAGACAGGCCGAAACGAAGCGTTTCATGGTTTCACTCCCTGTTGGTTTATTGAGGTCGGTTTGTTCGCTTGCCGAAAGCGCCGGTCAGCGCCGGTTGCGGATCTGGTCGATCCAGACGGTCAGCAGGATGACCAGACCGATGATGATCTGCTGGGTGAAGGCCGACACGCCGTTCATGTTCAGCCCGTTGCGCAGGATGCCGATCACGAAGGCGCCGATGGCGGTGCCGGAGATCGTCCCCACCCCGCCGATCAGCGAGGTTCCGCCGATGACGGCACTGGCGATGGCGTCCAGCTCGTACATCACGCCTTCGTTGGGCTGGGCGGTGACGAGGCGGGACATCAGGACGCAGCCGGTCAGCCCGGCCAGCGTGCCGGATAGGACATAAGTGAACATGGTGACGCCGGCGACATTGACGCCGGACAGGCGTGCGGCCTCCGCGTTCGATCCCACGGCATAGATGTGGCGGCCCAGCGTGGTGCGGCTCAGCATGATCGCCACGGCGATGGCGATCACCACCATCAGCACCACCGGATAGGGGATGCCGGGGAACGCAACGTCGGGAAAGCCGTCCTCGCCGATGCGGACGATGCGGAACATGGCGCCATTGCCAAGCTCGCCGAAGGAGTCGCCGAGGCCCGACACAGCGCGCGCCCCGGTGATCTGCAAGGCGACGCCGCGCGCCACCATCATCATGCCCAGCGTGGCGATGAAGGGCGGCAGCTTCAGCCGGGTGACGCACAGCCCGTTCAGCAGGCCGCAGAAGGCGCCGACCAGGATGCCCAGCCCCATGCCGAGCGGCACCGGCGCCCCGGCCTTGACCGCCAGCGCCGCCACCACGCCGGACAGCGCCAGGACGGAGCCGACCGAAAGGTCGATGCCGCCGGTGATGATGACGCAGGTCGCGGCGATGCCGAGATAGGCGATGGAGGTCACCTGCAACGCGATGGTCATGCCGTTGCCGACGCTGAGGAAGGCGTCGCTGGTCGCGGAGAAGACGGCGACCAGCACCAGAAGCCCGGCGAGTGCCGCAAATTTCTGGATCAGATCCTTGCGCCGGTCGTTCATCACCCGGCTGCCAATGGTTTGGGGACCGTCGCTCACCGGCTGGCGAGGTGCTGCGGACGGCGCGGCGTCGAGGGTCTTGGTGGTGGGATTGCTCATGGCGTTTCGGCTCCCGGCGCCGCCGGGCGGCCATGGCCCGAGGCGAAATGCATGATCTCTTCCTGGCTGGTTTCGCGTGTGTTCAGCACGGCAGCAATCCGGCCTTCATGGAAGACGGCGACGCGGTCGGTCAGGCCGAGGATCTCCGGCAGTTCGGAGCTTATCAGCACGACACCGATCCCCTCGGCGGCCAGCCGGTCGAGAAGCTGGTAGATGGCGAACTTGGCGCCGACGTCGATGCCGCGCGTCGGCTCGTCGAAGAAC
>Ga0206117_100724_pt1 | contig 26592 bp, 27 predicted proteins | sample 3A5Ametagenome_FD_177997 | JGI IMG/M metagenome (GOLD analysis project Ga0206117, IMG submission 177997) | Enriched microbial communities from leaf-cutter ant dump, University of Wisconsin, Madison, United States - 3A5A | ecosystem: Environmental > Terrestrial > Nest > Insects nest > Nest dump... | reverse complement strand
TTGGCTGGCTGAAAGAGCACCGCCGGCTGGCCACGCGTTACTGCAAACTCGCAACAAGTTATGCGGCCATGGTCACATTGGCCTGCTGTCGGCGGTGTTTACGACATCTGTTTTCGTACAGTGCCTAGAGATGGAATTCGTAGAGCGACTGAACGTTTTATCGGCAAAGATCCGCCAGCAAGGATCCGCAATTCAGACCGAAGAGGCGACCAAGATCGCCTTTGTCATGCCCTTCATCAACTCTGTCCTTGGTTACGATGTCTTCGATCCGTCCGAAGTAACCCCTGAGTATGTCTGCGATGTCGGTACGAAAAAGGGGGAGAAGATCGACTATGCCATTCGTAAGAATGGCGAGATTCAAATTCTGATCGAATGCAAGAAGATCGGTGAGCCGCTGAATATCAACCATGCGAGCCAGCTCTTCCGATATTTTCACGTCACTAGTGCTCGTATTTCGATCTTGACCAATGGGCAGGTCTATAAATTCTTCACTGACCTTGATGCTCCCAACAAGATGGACGAGAAGCCTTTTCTGGAACTCGATCTTCTTGATGTGGATGAGCATGCTCTTCCAGAGCTCGAGAAGTTGACCAAATCGGCTTTCGATGTCGATTCGATCATCAGTGCTGCGGGTGAGTTGAAATACGTTGGGCAGATCAAGAAAGAAATGGCCGCGCAATTCAGTCAGCCGGACGAAGACTTTGTTAAGTTCTTTGCTGCTCGTGTGTACGAAGGCATGATCACGCAAAAGGTCAGAGAGCAATTCACTACCTTGACGCGCAAGGCCGCCATCCAGTTTTTAGGCGATCAAGTCAATGATCGTTTGAAATCGGCAATGAGTGGTGCTCCGGAGCCGTCTTTTGCCATGGTTGCAACTGTCAATGCAGACTCGCAAAAGGAGTCCGCTGAGAACAATGCAGAGGATCGGATCCAGACAACGCTTGAAGAACTGGAAGGGTTTCATATCGTCAAGGCGATTGTTCGAGCGGTCGTCGATGCGAAAAGGATTGTTCATCGTGATACCCAAAGCTACTTTGGGATATTGCTTGATGATAATAATCGCAAGCCGATATGCCGTCTGCATTTCAATCGGAGTCAGAAGTATATTGGAATTTTTGACCAGGAAAAAAATGAGACGCGTCATCCAATAGGTTCGGTGGATGACATCTATGGTTTTTCGGAGCAGCTGAAGGGAGCTATATCTCTTTACGAGTAACGCTGTATTTCCTACTTGTGATGAAATCTGGATGGGCCGTGGAGTTGACCTCCACGGCCTTTTTTTCACACAGGTACGCTCACCGGAGAAGCCGCCGTGGCAATCGACAACAACGCCTTGGTAATCCTCATGTTCAACAACGCACAACTGAGCATCTCCTGATGCTTTTCATCAGGTGGGTCAGGAAGGTACGAGGCCTGGTGAATGGCGCGGTTGAGATGTTCTACCGCCTTGGTGATTGCGTCCTGATGAGAAAGACCAGGACCGACACAGAGTATGGGTGGATCGGGGACGAGCTTTTTCATGGTGAAACTCCAATGTAGGGATCGGAGTCGCCACAGGCCGCTGCTAGACGAAGGGTGGCGACTGTACGTGAGTTAGCAGACCAGGACATTGGGAACCCGGCGCACCCGAAGGTGCCCACACGCACAGCCGCCATAACTGGTTGCTGGTGGTTGCCAATGTCGGACTGCTAATCCGGTCATCGATTTGGCGACGACCGGCGGAGATTAGGCAGCGTTTCCATGGGACGCAACCGCCAGGCGGGGTTGGGGAGTATGCTTGGGAAATTGCCTACAAGAAAGTCGGAGTTCGATGAAGTTTTTCGGCTAAATGCAACATCTTGTGACGGCAGCCGTCACTTATCCAGGTCGACCAGAGTGGTCTTGTACATCGCCTTTCCTTGCGCCTTGAGGCTTTCATCTTTCGAAGCGCTTTTGCATCAGCCTCACCAGTTTTTCCATCGCCGGCTTGTGTTCGGCGGTGATGCGTTCACGGGCGTCCATGATTTGGGGAATTCGCTGGCGGTGAAGTTTTCTTCGCTGTAGAGCGAAAGAATGTCCTGACGAGCCTGTTCAAGGTCACGGTGTTTCTTGAGTGCTTCGCGGATCTTGCTTTCCGGAACGTCCGGCGCAGGACGATGAAGCTTTTTACCGATTGCTCGGTTTGTTCGGCGTAGGTTTTGGGAGAGTCGAAGCGCGACTCGACCAGTTTTCCCGCTCCGTTTGCAAGCCACTAGGGCGCCGGCCAGAGGACCATGCCCAGTTTGTACAGCGCTTTCGTCGATTACGGGTTCCTATCGATCGATTGAAGGGGGGCGGGATTGTACAGATGTAAGGTGTCATCTCTCGGACTTGATGTGGTTAGGGCCGCTGGGCGGCCCTTCGCGAGCAAGCTCGCTCCCACTCTTGATATGTCAAGGCCGGCTGCCCTGGACTGAAGGAGATCATCTGCTGGTCGACAAGCAGGTTGCAATCAACGCTCCGTCGATCTGATTGTATAGATGTGGTTGCAATACGTCTGGGCTACCGGATCTCCAGGCCACCGAGTGGCGAATCGTTATCGGGGCGGCGTGCTCCGGCATCACTGGCATATAAATACACTAATGTAACCAGGGGTTGGGTATGCAATCTCTTGAAGTTTGGCCTTGATTCCTGCGGCTCCTAGCGCTTGTCTTAGTGTTTCTGCCACTTTTCTCTCCTCGGTCGGATTGAAGCGGATGATATTATTTCGAATTGAGTACCCAGGTTGCTGGTTAATACTTTCTGGTAGGGCACGAATCCTCCACTGCCCAGTATCGGTCGCTGTCTTGAGTGCGAGTGCTTTTCGTGCAATTGGTTCGCTGGTTGCTTTTGTGGACTCACAGTAGAAGAAGTCCAAATTAAATGAACCAGCTATAGAAGAGTTCGAAAGCTCCGCTGGGAGCTGAGGGGTAACAGAGATTTGCGTTTCCTCTTTATAAAATGTTGCGGCGGCAGCGGCCGAACCCTTTACATCGTCGCTACTCGCACCTACTGCGATAAGTTGTAAAAGCTTCCAGCGGAATGGATCTTCGGCTAGTGATTCAACCAGAATTCGAACTACGTCTTCTTCCTTAGGACTCTTGTCTTTTTTTCGATGACCTTTTTGACTTCCTGATAAAGTTCCAAAGTTATCTTTCGGCTTGACTCCAGTCCTTTTAGTTCTGAGTCTGCTTGCTTCAGAGCCAAGTCTAGCCTTTGGGTTTCTGCTTGTAGCCTCTTGATTTCTTCATCTACGGGCAGCGCCTTCCATGCTGCAAATACGGCCAGGCACAAAGATACGAGTGTGACTAGCTTGGTGAGAGTCTCAATGAGTTTGTTTGAGTGTGCTTCATTCGACATGGGAGGAGTCCTTCCTAGTTTGAAACTTTGTCAGTTAGGCGATCAGTCGTACCCCGCGTGAGGCATTCCAATTTTCTTGTGGACTTATCGCAGAGGAGGTTGTCAAGCATTTCTCGTTGTAGAGGTGCTAGTGATGGCATAACGCTAGTCGTGCCCATGGTTTCTGTCCAGCTATCTCAGCTGGGTGGTGTGATCCAGTACATCACGATCCAGACTCTCAAATCGAAGTTTCGTGCTGAGCTCGGAAAGAGTGAAGAACTTAATTTCCTCACGCTTAGAGTTGAACTCGAAAATGCCGTGGAATTGACCTCCACGGCCTTTTTTCACACCGGCACGCTAACCGGCGAAGCCGCCGTCGCAATCGACAACAACGCCTTGGTAATCCTCATGTTCAACAACGCACAACTGAGCATTTCCTGATGCTTCTCATCAGGCGGGTCAGGAAGGTACGAGGCCTGGTGAATGGCGCGGTTGAGATGTTCTACCGCTCTGGTGATGGCGTCCTGATGAGAAAGACCAGGACCGACGCAGAGTACGGGTGGATCGGGGACAAGCTTTTTCATGGCGAATCTCCATATTTGGTGATGTCGCCACAGATCGCTGCTAAACGAGGGGTGGCGACTGTACGCGGGTTAGCAGACCGGAAATATGGAAACCGGCGCACCCGAAGGTGCCCACGCGCACAGCCGCCATGACAGGCTTGCTGTTGCGTCCATATTTCGGACTGCTAATCCGGTCATCGATTTGGCGACGACCGGCGGAGATTAGGCAGCGTTTCCATGGGACGCAACCGCCAGGCGGGGTTGGGGAGTATGCTTGGGAAATTGCCTACAAGAAAGTCGGAATTCGATGAGGTTTTCAGGCTAAATGCAACATCTTGTGGCGGTCTTCGTTGCTTATTCCTGATCGGCCAGAACGAGGTTCTACCCGCGTTTTTCCAGTTGGCTGACATCGTTGTAGGCATCGGTCATGCACAGCCATTGTTCACCGTCGTGGCTCAGGAACACTTCGAAGCCGTCACCGGCCCGAACATGGCTGATCGGCAGGATAGAGATAGCCAGCGCCGCCAAGGCGCCGGCCAATCAGTAAACCCGGGGCTCATTGATTGGGCAGGCCGCGGAGCCGCGCACCGTGGCCCATGTTTTTGCATGGCACTGCCACCTGCAAAACCTCTCAGCGCTTGCGCGTGAACTGCTGCTCCGTGACCGTCGTTCCCCATTGGTTGCCTTGCTCTTCATGGGTCAGCTCGAAGCCCAATGACTCGTAGAGACGGCGGGCCGCGTCCAGCCCTTTGAATGTGCAGAGCTGGATGGCGGCGAAACCCTGCTGGTCGCAGAACGCTACCGCTTCGCTGAGCAGGCGACGTCCCGCCCCGCCACCCCGGTAGCCATCATCGAGGATGAACCAACGCAGATGGGCCTCGTTGTTTCCCAGGTCCTCTCCGTCGATCGCCACCGAGCCGACGATTCGGCCAGCGCTTTCGGCGACCCAGATGGCGTTGCGTGAGTTGTCCAGCCGCCCGGCGAACTCGGCCAGGTCAGTGGCGATCCGGCTCTCGAAAAACTGCCCGAAGCCGGAGTGCCGTGAATAGAAGTGGGCATGCATTTCCGCCACCCGCCCGATCAGGCCCGGGCGATACCCGGTGTTGATCTGGAGGCTGGCGGCTGCCTTTTCCGCGGGCTCCTGGCGGTAGGCCTGCAACGCTCGGGCGTAGCTGTTCAGCCCCAAGGCAATGGCCTGCTGTTCCTGCTCGCTTGCCGAAACCAGCGCTGAGGTGACCTGCATCTGCCCGTAGGCATGAATCTGCGCGAGCGTGCGCTTTCCTTGCTCGGTCAGGCTGAGCGTCTTCGTGCGGCCATCGTGTTCGCCTTCGCTTTCCTCCAGCTCCCCTGACTGGACGAGCTTGGCGACCATGCGACTGACGCTGGACTTCTCGAGCCCGAGCGTGTGCACGAGCTGGGCCGCTGTGGTTGTGCCGCGCTCACCCAGTTCAAGCAGGGTATGCACCGCGGAAGGCGAGTATTCGGTGCCGGCCAGGGTGGTGCGCATGAAGCCCAGTTCACGAACCATGGTGCGGGAAGCGCAGCGGATCTGTTCGACAACGGCAGGGTCAATCATCTTGGGCGCCTCAGGTTGTTTGTTGTGCAATACAACCCTATTTGGTTGTGCTGTACAACAATATGCTCGGGTGGCAGCGACAGGCGTCGTGGCGCAGGCCTGGCGCATCGCCAACGAGAAACGCGGAGATCGAAAGCCAGGCGCAACAGCCTGCGAGATGCCGACCAGCGAGCACGAAGAGGCCGTGCAGAGGGTGAAAAATTGCCTATGGTAAAGAGTCTCCACCGGACGAAGGAGTGCTTTGCCATGGATATCGATACGCTGTTTGCAGAGTTGCACAGTCTTCCCAGCATCCCCCAGGTCGCCCTGGAACTGGCCCGGCAATTCGACAACCCCAACGAAAGCGTCGAGAAGGTGGCGCGCAATATCGAGCGCGATCCGGTGATCGCCGCCAAGGTGCTGCGTCTGGCGAACTCGGCGCGCTTCAAGGGCGCGCGCGAGTCGGCCAGCATCGAGGACGCCGCCATGCGCCTGGGCTTCAACGTGCTGCGCACGCTGGTGCTGGCGTCGGCGGTGACGGGGGCGTTCAAGTCGGCGCCGGGCTTCAACCTCAAGATGTTCTGGGGACGCAGCTTCCAGGTCGCCAGCATCAGCCGTCTGCTGGCCCGCCAGGCCGGGCTCGACGCTGAAGTGGCATTCACCTGCGGGGTGATGCACGACATCGGCGAACTGCTGATCCAGACCGGCGCACCGGAATACGCCGCGCGCATCAAGGGCGCCAGCGGCACCACCAGCCGCGCCGCCAGCGAGAACCAGCAACTGGGCTTCGGTTACCCCGAGGTCGGTGCGGAACTGGGCAAGCGCTGGAACCTGCCGTTGACCATCCAGTCGGCCATCCGCTACCAGGCGCACCCGCACCAGGCCCCGGATGGCCAGCCTTATGCGCGGATCATCGCCCAGGCCATGGAGATCTGCGACGCGCTGGAGCAGCACGGCGGGCCGGGTGCGGAGGCGCGCAGTGCGGTGGGTGGGCCGTTGTTCGAGGGCGTGGACCTGGATGCGCTGTTCGACAAGCTGTCGGTGGTGCTGGAGCAGGACAAGGCGTTCGCGGATTTCCTGGCCTGAACGGGCCGGGTCAACGATGAAAGGGCCAGAGTCATTTCCCGGCATGACGCGTCTGGGACATGACCCTGGCCCTTTTCCGTGCTCCCGCCCTGGGAGACCAGCCTTCAACGCCTGAGCAACGACATCTTCATCAACCGCCGAAACGTCGGGCAGGCCAGGTGATCCTTTTCCGGGCACTGCGCCGCATGTCGCAGCCCCTTGCCCATGGCCTGCAGGCGCTTCACCTGGGCATCGATTTCGTCCGCCCTGGCCAGCAGCATCTGCCGGTCGACCTGCACGTCCACCAGCATGCTGCCGACTTCGTCCAGGGAGAAGCCGGCGGCCTGGCCGAGGGCGATCAGGGCCAGGCGGTCCTCGACATCCGCGGCGAACTGGCGGCGCTGGCCAGGTCCGGCCAGGGATTCGAGCAGGCCTTTCTTCTGGTAGTAGCGTAGCGTCGAGGCCGGTACTCCGGTGCGTTTGGCGACGTCGGCGATGTCCATGCTTGACCCCTTGACTTGAAGTTGACTTCAACTTCTATCCTGCGCGGCACGTTCCTTTTCCGTCAACGTGTCGAGGCTGCTGTCATGTCCATCCTGTTTTCCATCCTGCTGATCGGTATCGGCGCCACCCTGGTCATGGACCTGTGGACATGGCTGCTCAAGCGCCTGGGTGTCACCACCCTGAACTACGCCATGCTCGGGCGCTGGGTGGGGCATCTGCTGCGCGGGCAGGTCCGGCATGTGGCGATCGCCAGGGCTGAGCCCGTTGCTCATGAGCTGGCCTGGGGCTGGGCGCTGCATTACGTCATCGGCGTGCTGTTCGCGGGCGGGCTGGTGCTGGTGGCGGGAGAGGGCTGGATGCAGCGGCCGACGCCCGGGCCGGCCCTGGCCTTCGGGATCGTCACCGTGCTGGCGCCGCTGTGCGTGATGCAGCCGGCCATGGGCGCGGGATGGTTTGCCAGCAGGACGCCGACGCCGTGGCGGAACCGGGGGCGGAGTCTGGTGACCCATGCGGTGTTTGGAAGCGGGCTGTATCTGGCGGCCCTCGCGTCTCTGCAGCTCCCGCTGTAGCAGGCGCGTATGAAGGCGCCTGCTACGCCAGGATGAGCAAGGATCAACTGCTCTACATCGCGCAGAAGGTGCTCAGTGTTCCATCAATCTTCCCGGTGGTTACGTAATTGCAGTACGCCTGTGTCACCGGAAGGTCTGTGCCTCCCGGCGGATTGTTGCCAGGGGCGTTGAAGGATTTGTTGTAGTCCACGACTCGAACTGCTTGGTGGACGAACAAGCCGTGCTCATGAACCTTTTGCTCATCGATCGTCATGACAGGTCTCGTGCTGAATGATGGGGGCCTTGGTCAGTCAGTATTCTTCAGGGCCGATCGAAGAGTGGCACATTGCTACTGTTTGTCCATGACAACATGCTGGGAGTTTGTGACCGGCCCGCGTAGCATCAGTGGGTCGTGCGCCGACAAGCACGCCTCGATGCCGAATGTCAGGATGCAATTTTGCCCCCGCTCCGCTAGGATTAGCGGTCTCTCCGCCCGTTCAGGTCTAGATGGTTTTTCATGAGTTATCAGGTTCTTGCACGTAAATGGCGTCCGCGCTCGTTCCGCGAAATGGTCGGCCAGACCCATGTGCTCAAGGCCCTGATCAACGCGCTCGACAACCAGCGCCTGCACCACGCCTATCTGTTCACCGGTACCCGCGGGGTGGGCAAGACCACCATCGCGCGGATCATCGCCAAGTGCGTCAACTGCGAAACCGGCATCACCTCGACCCCCTGTGGCACCTGCTCGGTGTGCCGGGAGATCGACGAGGGCCGCTTCGTCGACCTGATCGAGATCGACGCCGCGAGCCGGACCAAGGTCGAGGACACCCGCGAACTGCTGGATAACGTGCAGTACGCGCCAAGCCGCGGGCGCTTCAAGGTCTACCTGATCGACGAAGTGCACATGCTCTCCAGCCACTCCTTCAACGCCCTGCTGAAGACCCTGGAAGAGCCGCCGCCCTACGTGAAATTCATCCTGGCGACCACGGATCCGCAGAAACTGCCTGCGACCATCCTCTCCCGTTGCCTGCAGTTCTCGCTGAAGAACATGACCCCCGAGCGGGTGGTCGAGCACCTGACCCATGTGCTCGGCGTCGAGAACGTGCCGTTCGAGGACGACGCCCTGTGGCTGCTGGGCCGCGCCGCCGATGGTTCGATGCGCGATGCCATGAGCCTGACCGACCAGGCCATCGCCTTCGGCGAGGGCAAGGTCCTGGCCGCCGATGTGCGGGCGATGCTCGGCACCCTCGACCACGGCCAGGTCTACGGCGTGCTCCAGGCCCTGCTGGACGGCGATGCCCGGGCGCTGCTGGAGGCCGTGCGCCATCTGGCCGAGCAGGGGCCGGACTGGAATGGCGTGCTCTCGGAAATGCTCAATGTGCTGCACCGCGTGGCCATCGCCCAGGCGCTGCCGGAGGCGGTGGACAACGGCCAGGGCGACCGCGACAAGGTACTGGCCCTGGCCCGGGCACTACCTGCCGAGGATGTTCAGTTCTACTACCAGATGGGCCTGATCGGCCGTCGCGACCTGCCCCTGGCGCCGGACCCCCGTGGCGGTTTCGAGATGGTGCTGCTGCGCATGCTGGCCTTCCGCCCCGCGGACAGCGGCGATGCCCCGGGCACGACGCTAAAGCCAGTGGGGATCAGCCAGGCCACGACTGATTCCCCGGCAGCGGTGGCCCCGGTTGCGGTCGCCGCACCTGCCGCCGAGCCTGTTGCAGCTCCAGCTCCAGCTCCAGCTCCAGCTCCAGCTCCAGCTCCAGCTCCAGCGCCGGTGGTCGAGGTGGCCCCGGAGCCGGTGGCACGGCCCGAGCCGGTACCTGAGCCCGAGCCGATTGCCGAGCCGGTCGTCGAAACCGCACCGGAGCCGGTGGCCGAGGCCCTCAACCCGCCCTGGGAAGACCCGGTCCCGGCAGCGGTCAGCGCGCCCGCGCCTGAACCCGAGCCGCAGCCTGCGCCAGCCCCGGTCGCTGCCCAGCCGCAGCCGCACGAAGCGCCGCCGCTGGACGACCATGGCTACGCCCCTGCCGGCATGGACCGCGACGACGAGCCGCCGCCGGATGACGACTACTACATGGGCGAGGTCGACCCGGTCGGCTACAGCTACCTGGACGAACTGGCCACCGAGCACGCTGCCGAACTCAGCGCCGAACCGGCCCCTGCGGCGGAGCCCGAGCCGGCCGCGCAGCCGGCCACCGGCCTGGCCCTGCAGTGGCTGGAGATGTATCCGCACCTGCCGATTTCCGGCATGACCGGCAGCATCGCCGCCAACTGCACGCTGATCGCCGCCGAGGGCGACAACTGGCTGCTGCACCTCGATCCGAACCACAGCGCGCTGTTCAACGCCACGCAGCAGCGGCGCCTGAACGAAGCGCTGAACCAGCACCTGGGGCGTACCCTGACGCTGAGCATCGAGCTGATCCGCCCCGAGCAGGAGACCCCGGCCCAGGCCGCGGCGCGCAAGCGCGCCAACCGTCAGCGCGAGGCCGAGCAGTCGATCGAGAACGATCCGTTCATCCAGCAGATGATCCAGAAGTTCGGTGCCACCGTGCGCCACGATACTATTGAACCTGTCGACGTCCTGGTGACCCAGGGCGGATAACCGGATACCTGCGCCGTGCCCCGTGCGCGGCGTGCCAAACAACGTGATACCGAGGTGATTCCCATGATGAAAGGTGGCATGGCCGGCCTGATGAAGCAGGCGCAGCAGATGCAGGAAAAGATGGCCAAGATGCAGGAAGAACTGGCCAACGCCGAAGTGACCGGTCAATCCGGCGCCGGCCTGGTCAGCGTGGTCATGACCGGTCGTCATGACGTCAAGCGCATCAGCCTGGACGACAGCCTGATGCAGGAAGACAAGGAAGTGCTGGAAGACCTGATCGCCGCCGCCGTCAACGACGCGGTGCGCAAGGTCGAGCAGAGCAGCCAGGAAAAGATGGGCGGCATGACCGCCGGCATGCAACTGCCACCAGGCTTCAAGATGCCGTTCTAAGCAGGCATTCGTTTCACCCCGGTGGGAGCACGGCCGCAAGGCTGTCGCTCCCACCGTCGTTTCGCCCCCATTCGTTGATTTGCCAGGCCCACTACCATGAGTTTCAGCCCCCTGATCCGCCAGTTGATCGACGCCCTGCGCACCTTGCCGGGCGTGGGTCAGAAAACCGCCCAGCGCATGGCCCTGCAGTTGCTCGAACGCGACCGCAGCGGCGGCACCCGCCTGGCCCAGGCGCTGACCCAGGCCATGGACGGGGTCGGGCATTGCCGCCAGTGCCGCACCCTGACCGAGCAGGAGCTGTGCCCGCAGTGCGCCGACCCGCGGCGTGACGACACCCTGCTATGCGTGGTGGAGGGGCCGATGGATGTGTACGCGGTGGAGCAGACCGGCTATCGCGGGCGCTACTTCGTGCTCAAGGGGCATCTGTCGCCGCTGGACGGGCTGGGGCCGGAGGCGATCGGGATTCCGCAGCTGATGGCGCGGATCGAGGAGCAGGGCACCTTTGCCGAGGTGATCCTGGCGACCAACCCGACGGTGGAAGGCGAGGCGACCGCGCATTACATCGCGCAGCTGCTGGTGGAGAAGGGCCTGGTGGCGTCGCGGATCGCCCATGGCGTGCCGCTGGGCGGGGAGCTGGAACTGGTGGATGGCGGGACCCTGGCTCACTCGTTTGCCGGGCGCAAGCCGATCTCGCTCTAAGTCTTGTGGGGTTCTTCCGGGCCTCATCGCTGGCAAGCCAGCTCCCACAGGGTCGGCGGTGCACGCGATACCTGTGGGAGCTGGCTTGCCAGCGATAGGGCCATGAAGCCGATCAGTATTCGCTCAACGAAAACTCGGTCAGGCAGAAGGTTGGCACCCCGGCTTCCACCAGCTTCTGCGAACCACCCAGTTCCGGCAGGTCGATGATCGCCGCTGCCTCGAACACCGCCGCGCCCATGCGCCGTACCAGGTTGGCCGCCGCCAGCAAGGTCCCGCCGGTGGCGATCAGGTCGTCGAAGATCAGCACCTGGTCGCCTTCGCACAGGCTGTCGGCGTGCACTTCCAGGAATGCCTCGCCATATTCGGTCTGGTAACCCTGGCTGATCACGTCGGCCGGCAGCTTGCCCTGCTTGCGGAACAGGATCAGCGGCTTGTTCAGCTCGTGGGCGATGATCGAGCCGATCAGGAAGCCACGCGCGTCCATGGCGCCGATATGGCTGAACTCGGCCTCGACATAGCGTTCGATGAACTGGTCGGTGACATGGCGCAGGCCCCGGGGCGACTGGAACAGCGGGGTTATGTCACGGAAGATCACGCCGGGCTTGGGGAAGTCCACGACCGGGCGGATGAGGGATTTGAGGTCAAAGCTTTCGCTTGGCATGGAGCGGGTATCCTGATGGGCAAAACGCCCGTCAGTATACCCGTTTAACGCGAGGTTCAGGCTTCCAGCGCACCACCGGCCAGCGCGCACAGCTGGATCGGGTCGAGGATCCGCACTTCCTTGCCCTCGGCCTCGATCAGGCCGTTCTGCTGGAAGCGGGTGAACACCCGGGACACGGTTTCCACCGCCAGGCCCAGGTAGTTGCCGATCTCGTTGCGCGACATGCTCAGGCGGAACTGGTTGGCCGAATAGCCCCGGGCACGGAAGCGTGCCGACAGGTTGACCAGGAAGGTGGCGATGCGCTCGTCGGCGGTCTTCTTCGACAGCAGCAGCATCATCTGCTGGTCGTCGCGGATCTCCCGGCTCATCACCCGCATCAGTTGGCGACGCAGTTGCGGCAACTGCACCGACAGCTCGTCGAGGCGCTCGAAGGGAATCTCGCAGACCGAGGTGGTTTCCTGGGCCTGGGCCGACACCGGGTAGGTCTCGGTGTCCATGCCGGACAGCCCGACCAGCTCGCTGGGCAGGTGGAAGCCGGTGATCTGCTCTTCGCCACCGTCGCTCAGGCTGAAGGTTTTCAGGGCGCCGGAGCGCACCGCGTAGACAGAGCCGAAGTTGTCACCCTGCCGGAACAGAAACTCGCCTTTTTTCAGGGGTCGCCCGCGTTTGACGATTTCATCCAGTGCATCCATGTCTTCCAGGTTCAGCGACAGCGGCAGGCACAGTGGCGCCAGGCTGCAATCCTTGCAATGAGCCTGGTTGTGAGGGCGCAGTTTAACTGGCTCAGACATTTCATCGATCCTTGTGGGAAAGCACACATAGAACGCAAGGGTAACCCAGCGGGGCTACTGTAGGCCAGCTTGCTCTGTCTTGGTGCGGCTTTCGCTCAAGTTCGCGGCTTTGACGCCGATAAAACGTCATGAATCATCTCCCAAGGCAGGCCCGGCCATGTTGATCGTCGACAGTAAAACGACTAGCCAGACGCTTCCCGCCACTCCGTCCGATACTCGCTCCAGCCCCGTGGCAGAGGCCTCGGGCAAGACGGCGACGGCCGCCGAAGGGATTCGCGTCAACCTGTCCCTCAAAGGCCTGGAAATCTCCAGCAAACACCAGGCGGATAGCGACATCGACGAGAGCGGACTGCCGGAGTCCGTTCGTCAGTTGCTGAAGATGATCCGCAAGCTGCAGAAGGAACTGGCCGACGCCAATCGCCAGCTGCAGGCGTTGATGCGCGATCGTTCCCTCGATCCGGTGCAGATGCAGAAGAAGACCGCGGCCCTCGAGGCCCGGGTCAGTGCCTTGTCGGCCTCGCTCAACACCCTCAACTTCGGCCTGATCAAGGCCATGAGCCAGGCCGACCTGAGCCCCGATGAGGTGACCAGGGCGATGAAGTTCCTGACCCCTTAGATCACCCGCGAGAAGCGCTGGCGATTGGTCAGGTCCAGGTAGGCGTCGAACACCATGCACACCGAGCGCACCAGCAGGCGGCCAGCCGGCAGCACGCTGATGCCGTCGCTGCGCAGTTCGATCAGGCCGTCCTTGGCCATGCCCTCCAGGGCCGGCCAGAGGTCCTTGAAGTAGCCGCGAAAGTCGAGGGTGAACAGGCTTTCGATGCGCTCGAAACTCAACTCGAAATGACAGATCAGGTCCTGGATCACCGCGCGCCGCACGCGGTCGTCCTGGTTGCAGATCAGCCCGCGGCTGGTGGCCAGCTGGGCGGCATCGAGGGCGTTCTGGTACTCGGCCAGGTCGCTGCTGTTCTGGCAGTACAGGTCGCCGATCTGGCTGATGGACGACACGCCCAGGCCGATCAGGTCGCAATGGCCATGGGTGGTGTAGCCCTGGAAGTTGCGCTGCAGGGTGCCTTCTTCCTGGGCGATGGCCAGTTCGTCGTCGGGCAGGGCGAAGTGGTCCATGCCGATGTAGCGGTAGCCGGCGCGGGTCAGTTGCTCGATGGTGGCGTGGAGCATCTCCAGCTTGACCGCCGGGGCCGGCAGGTCACTGGCGTCGATGCGCCGCTGCGGCATGAAGCGCTCCGGCAGGTGCGCGTAGTTGAACACCGAGAGGCGGTCCGGCTGCAGCTTGATCACTTCGTCGACGGTGCGGGCGAAGCCTTCCGGGGTCTGCTTGGGCAGGCCGTAGATCAGGTCGAGGTTGATCGAGCGGAACTGCAGGGTGCGCGCCGCTTCGATGATGGTGCGGGTCTGCTCCAGGCTCTGCAGGCGATTGATCGCCCGCTGCACGGCCGGGTCGAGGTCCTGCACGCCGAGGCTGACGCGGTTGAAGCCCAGTTCGCGGAGCAGGCCCATGGTTGACCAGTCGGCCTCGCGCGGGTCGATCTCGATGCCGTAGTCGCCGGAGTCGTCGTCCAGCAGGTTGAAGTGCTGGCGCAGGTGGGCCATCAGCTCGCGCAGCTCGACATGGCTGAGAAAGGTCGGGGTGCCGCCGCCGAAGTGCAGTTGCTCGACGGTCTGGCCGGGGTCGAGGTGGCAGGCGATCTGCTGGATTTCCTGTTCCAGGCGCTGCAGGTAGGGCTGGGCGCGGGCGCGATCCTTGGTGATGACCTTGTTGCAGGCGCAGTAGTAGCAGATGTTCGCGCAGAACGGCACATGCACGTAGAGGGACAGCGGACGCGCCGCGCGGCGGCTGTCACGCAGGGCGTGGAGGAGGTCGAAGGAGCCGATCTCGCTGTGCAGTTGCACCGCGGTCGGATAGGAGGTGTAGCGCGGGCCGGCCAGATCGTAGCGGCGGATCAGGGCGGCGTCCCATTGGAGGGCATCGTGCATGGTGGCATTCCCGGGAATTGCGGCAGTGTCCGGAGTCTAGGGAACGCCACGTACATCGGTGTTGATTTGCATCAAGCGCGCTTCAGTGACCCATCAGCCAGTGCTGGTGCGGCCCCGGCAGGGTCCACAGGCCGAACAGGATCACCAGCAGGCCGCCGGCGACGCGCACGCCGCGCCGGCGCAGCAGGGCGGTGACGCGCTCGGCGGCCAGGCCCGTGGCCAGCAGGATCGGCCAGGTGCCGATGCCGAAGGCCAGCATCAGCAGGGCGCTGTGCAGCGCGTTGCCCTGGCTGGAGGCCCAGAGCAGGGTGCTGTAGACCAGGCCGCAGGGCAGCCAGCCCCACAGCGCGCCGAGGAGCAGGGCGCGGGGCAGGCTGGACACCGGCAGCAGGCGCGTGGCGACGGGCTGCAGGTGCTTCCACAGGCCGCGACCGAGGCTCTCCACCCGGGTCAGGCCGCTCCACCAGCCCGCCAGGTACAGGCCCATGGCGATCAGCAGCAGCGCGGCGACCACCCGCAAGCCGGTGGCCAGCGGGCTGCCGGCCAGGGCCCAGCCGGCCAGGCCGAGCAGCAGCCCGGCGCTGGCGTAGCTGAGCACGCGGCCGAGGTTGTAGGCCAGCAGCAGACGCAGGCGGCGGCCGCGCTGCTGCGGCGGGATGGCCAGGGTCAGGGCGCCCATCAGGCCGCCGCACATGCCCAGGCAATGGCCGCCGCCGAGCAGGCCGAGGATCAGGGCCGAGCCGAGCAGGGGCAGCAGCTCAGCCACGGGCGGGCGGGTCCTTGGGTTCCTCGTTCGAGGCTTGCTGTTCCTGCACCGCGGCCTGGTGCTTGGGGTCCTGGTCGTCGAACAGGATGCTGTGGGCCGGGCCGTCGAGGTCTTCGTACTGGCCGCTGTCCACCGCCCAGAAGAAGATGTAGATGGCGATGCCGACCAGGACCAGGGCGGCGGGAATCATCACGTAAAGCGCAGGCATGGCATCTCCTCAGGCCGTCGCGGGTTGCCGGGCACCGGCGGCGGGGTGCGCCGGCGGCGTGCCGCGCAGCCGGGTCAGGCGCAGGGCGTTGAGCACCACGATCAGCGAACTGACCGACATGCCGACCGCCGCCCAGACCGGGGTGATCCAGCCGAGGGCGGCGAACGGCAGCATCAGGCCATTGTACAGCGCTGCCCAGCACAGGTTCTCGATGATGACCCGCCGCGTGCGTCGGGCCAGGCTGAAGGCCTGCACCAGGGTGTCGAGGCGGTTGCTCAGGAGCACGGCGTCGGCGCTGGTCTTGGCAAGGTCGGTGGCCGAGCCCATGGCGATGCTGATGTCGGCAGCGGCCAGCACCGGCACGTCGTTGACTCCGTCGCCCAGCATCAGCACCTTGCGGCCCTCGGCCTGCAAGGCTTTCAGGCGCTGCAGCTTGTCGTCCGGGCGCAGGCCGCCGATGGCCTGGTCGATCTGCAGTTCGGCGGCGACGCTGGCGACCATCGGCGAGCTGTCGCCGGACAGCAGCAGGGTCTGCCAGCCACGGGCGCGGCAGGCGTCGAGCAGGTCGGCGGCGTCGTGGCGCAGGCGGTCGTCGAGGACGAACCAGGCCAGCGGGCCCTGGCGGTCGCCGAGCAGCAGCCACTGGCCGGGTTCGTCCGGCATCGCCGGCAGGTCGGCGGCGCTGAGCTGGCAGACGAACGCCGGCTGGCCAATGCGCAATTGACGGCCTTCCACGACGCCTTCCAGGCCCAGGCCGGGGCTGCTCTGCACCGCCTCGGCCAGCGTCGCGGCGCGGCCGAAGGCGCGGGCGATGGGGTGCTCGGAACGGTTTTCCAGGGCGGCGGCGAGGCGCAGGCACTGGTCGGCGTCGAGCCCGGCCAGCGGACGGATGGCGCGCAGGGTCAGGCGGCCTTCGGTGAGGGTGCCGGTCTTGTCGAAGATCACCGTGTCGATCTGGTTCAGGCCTTCCAGCACGTGGCCGCGAGTCAGCAGCAGGCCGAGGCTGTGCAGGGTGCCGGTGGCGGCGGTGAGGGCGGTCGGGGTGGCCAGGGACAGGGCGCAGGGGCAGGTCGCCACGAGCATGGCGAGGACGATCCAGAACGCACGCCCGGCGTCGATCTGCCACCACAGCAGGCCGATGCCGAGGGCGGCGACCAGGCTGAACAGGAGGAACCATTGCGAGGCGCGGTCGGCGATTTCCGCCAGGCGCGGTTTTTCCGACTGGGCCCGCTCCAGCAGGCGGACGATGGCCGACAGCCGGGTGTCCTGGCCGAGGGCCTGGACCTCGACGGTCAGCACGCTTTCGACGTTGAGGGTGCCGGCGGTGACCAGGTCGCCGCTCTGCCGCGGGCGGGGCAGGTATTCGCCGGTGAGCAGGGATTCGTCGATGCTCGACTGGCCGTCGATGATGCGCCCGTCCGCCGGCAGCACGGCGCCGGGCTGGACCTGCACGCGGTCGCCGAGCTGCAGCTCGCGCAGGAGGATGCGCTCGCTGTTGCCGGCGGCGTCCAGGCGCAGGCACGAGGCCGGCAGCAGGTTGACCAGTTGCGCGGTGGCCGCCGCGGTGCGTTCGCGGGCGCGGCGTTCCAGGTAGCGGCCGGCGAGGAGGAACAGGGCGAACATGCCCACCGCATCGAAGTACAGCTCGCCGCTGCCGGTGATCGCCGTCCAGATCCCGGCGCCATAGGCCAGGCCGATGGCCAGGGACACCGAGACGTCCATGGTCAGGTGGCGGGTGCGCAGGTCGCGGGCGGCGCCGCGGAAGAACGGCGCGCAGCTGTAGAACACGATGGGCGTGGTGAGGAACATCGCCACCCAGCGCAGGATGGTGTGCATCTCGGCACTGAGGTCGATGTTGAATTCCGGCCAGGTGGCCATGGTCGCCATCATCGCCTGGAACCACAGCAGCCCGGCGACGCCCAGTTGGCGCAGGGCGGTGCGGTTTTCGCTGGCCAGTTGCTCGGCGGCGCGGTCGGCCTGGTAGGGGTGGGCGGCGTAGCCGATCTGGCGCAGTTCGGCGAGCAGGCGCGACAGCGGCAACTGGCTGTCGGCCCAGTTCACCAGCAGGCGGTGGTTGGACAGGTTCAGGCGCGCTTCGGCGACGCCGGGCAGGGCGCGCAGGTGCTTCTCGATCAGCCAGCCACAGGCGGCGCAACTGATGCCTTCGATCAGCAGGGTGGTTTCGGCGAGCTCGCCTTCATGGCGGACGAAGGGCTGCTGGACGTCGGCGCGGTCGTACAGGGCCAGTTCGTCGGTCAACTGGCGCGGCAGCGCCTCGGGGTTGGCGCTGGCTTCGCTGCGGTGCTGGTAGTAGCTCTCCAGCTGGCCGGCGACGATGGCCTCGGCCACCGCCTGGCAGCCGGGGCAGCAGAATGCGCGGGACTCGCCGAGGACGACGGCGGTGAACGAACTGCCGGCGGGGACGGGCAGGGCGCAGTGGTAGCAAGGCGTGGGGGTGGTCATGACTGTCTTATCGCAGGTCTTTCAGTGGTGGCCCCATCGCCGGCAAGCCAGCTCCCACAGGGGGCGGTGCAGGCAGTCCCTGTGGGAGCTGGCTTGCCAGCGATGAGGCCATTGGCAACAGCACAACGTTACTTGTCCAGGTGCTCGGCCCCTTTCAGTTCCTCATCCCCGAGCATCAAGGTCACATCGTGGGCCACCTCTTCCTCCTCGAACAGGCGCCAGGTCTGGCCGTTCTCGCTACCCAGCAGTTCGACGAAGCGCCGGCCTTCGACGCGATCCGGCAACTGCCCGACATAGCGCCCTTCACCCGCGAGGCTCAGGGCGATCTTGCGGTCCTTCTCCGGCTGGGTCGGCGAGATCAGGTTCAGCTCCAGGGCCTGGGGCTGGCTGTCGCCGCTCAGGCGCAGTTCCACCTCGCCGGTGACCTCGTCCAGGTGCACGCTGGCCTTGAGCTTCAGGGTCTGTGCCAGCAGTTCGCGGTCCAGCGAGCGGTTGATGCCCTTGCCGGCCTCGTAGTAGTTGTCGTTGACCAGGTTGTCCGGGTTGTTCACCGCGATGCTGACCATGGTCAGGCTCAGGGTCACCGAGGTGGCCAGGATGCCGATGATGATCCATGGCCAGAGGTTCTTGTACCAGACGCTGTGAACGGTGTTCGCTGCAGGCATGGGCATGTTCTCTTAACGGATTTGCGGGCCGATGAACCGGCTCTTGGCTTCGACTTCGGAGCCGTTGTCGTCGGCATCGCGGAGAATGAAGATGACTTCGTTGGTGGTCGACGGCAACTGTTCCGGCGACACCGACAACTGCACCGGCAGGCTGACGATATCGCCGGCGGCCACGCGGATTTCCTTGGCGCCGTCCAGGCGCAGGTTGGGCAGGCCCTTGGCCTCGAGGACGTAGACGTGGTCGTGCTGGTCCTTGTTCATGACCTTCAGGCTGTACACGTTCTCGATCCAGCCCTGGGCGTTCTCGCGGTACAGCACGCGGTCCTTGCTGACGTCGAAGCCGACCAGCGAGCGCATGAAGAAGGCGCTGGCCAGCAGGCCGATCATCACCAGCAGGACGACGAAGTAGCCGATCAGGCGCGGCCTCATCATGTGGGTCTTCTGCCCGGACAGGTTGTGCTCGGTGGTGTAGCTGATCAGCCCGCGCGGGTAGTTCATCTTGTCCATGATGCTGTCGCAGGCGTCGATGCAGGCGGCGCAGCCGATGCACTCGATCTGCAGGCCGTCGCGGATGTCGATGCCGGTGGGGCAGACCTGCACGCACATGGTGCAGTCGATGCAGTCGCCGAGGCCCTTGGCCTTGTAGTCCACGTCCTTTTTACGCGGGCCACGGTTCTCGCCACGACGCGGGTCGTAGGAGACGATCAGGGTGTCCTTGTCGAACATCACGCTCTGGAAGCGCGCGTAGGGGCACATGTACACGCACACCTGTTCGCGCAGCCAGCCGGCGTTGCCGTAGGTGGCGAGGGTGAAGAAACCGACCCAGAAATAGGCCCAGCCGTCGGCCTGGCCGGTGAAGAAGTCGATCATCAGTTCGCGGATCGGCGAGAAGTAGCCGACGAAGGTCAGGCCGGTGACGAAGCCGATCAGCAGCCACAGGCCATGCTTGGCGAACTTGCGCGCGAACTTGTTGGCGCTCATCGGTGCCTTGTCCAGTTTCATGCGCTGGTTGCGGTCGCCTTCGGTGACCTTCTCGCACCACATGAAGATCCACGTCCACACGCTCTGCGGGCAGGTGTAGCCGCACCAGACGCGGCCGGCGAACACGGTGATGAAGAACAGGCCGAAGGCGGCGACGATCAGGATGCCGGAGAGGAGGATGAAGTCCTGTGGCCAGATGGTCGCGCCGAAGATGTAGAACTTGCGCTCCGGCAGGTTCCACCAGACCGCCTGGTGACCGCCCCAGTTGAGCCAGACAGTGCCGAAGTACAACAGAAAGAGGAAGGCGCCACCGGCCATGCGCAGGTTGCGGAACAGTCCGGTGAAGGCCCGGGTGTAGATCTTTTCCCGGGCGGCATAGAGGTCGACGCCCGTGTCTTTCTTGTTCTTGGCAGGCGGGGTGATGTCTTGTACAGGAATCTGCTTGCTCATCGTTACAGTCCCACGGCAGTGGAAAAACGCCGCGGCCAGTGCATGCCGACCGCAGTCAGAAGTGTTGCTGCTCTGGTCCGCATGATACGCCTGTGATGGCGGCCTGGGGCGCAGGTGCGACACTGGGTCGCGTTGGGTTGTGGCCAATAATGGTGTATTGGCGATGTCAATTGATCCAGGTCATGAGGCTGTTCTTTAGGGCACATGAACCTGCTGGTTTGCGCGGACCTTGTGGGAGCGGGTTCACCCGCGATGACGTCGGTGAGCCCGATATCGCAATCGCGGGTAAACCCGCTTCCACAGGGACCGCATACACCCCTGCATCCCCAGCCAAGAAAAAAGGCCCCACCAGTCTGCACTGACGGGGCCTTTTTCTACCGCCGGGCCTTACTGCGCCTCGGCCGGTTTCTCGTCCTTGTGCGACAGGCTGTAGACATAGGCCGCCAGCAGGTGGACCTTGTCGTTGCCCTGGATTTCCTGCTGCGCCGGCATCTGGCCCTGGCGGCCGTAACGGATGGTCTGCTGCAGCTGGGCGAAGCTGGAACCGTAGATGAACGCCTGCGGGTGGGTCAGGTTCGGCGCGCCCATGGCCGGGGTGCCCTTGCCTTCAGGACCGTGGCAGGCCACGCAGTTGGCGGCGAAGATCTTCTGCCCGTTGGCTGGGTCGGCCTTGGCGCCTTCCGGCAGGCTGCGGCCATCGAGGTTGGTCAGGACGAACGCGGCGACATCCGCCACGCCCTGCTCGCCGATCACTTCGGCCCAGGCCGGCATCACGCCGTGACGACCGCCCATGATGGTGGTCTTGATGGTTTCCGGCTCGCCGCCCCAGCGCCAGTCGTTGTCGGTGAGGTTGGGGAAGCCGTAGGAACCCTTGGCGTCGGAGCCGTGGCAGACCGAGCAGTTGGAGGCGAACAGGCGACCGCCCATTTTCAGGGCTTGCGGATCCTTGGCCACTTCTTCGATCGGCATCGCCGCGAATTTGGCGAAGATCGGCCCGAACTTCGCATCGGCGCGCTGCATTTCCTTTTCCCACTCGTGGACGCCGGTCCAGCCCTGCTTGCCGTTGGCGAAGTCGGTCTTCTTGTCGGTGTCCAGGTACTGGTAGCCCGGCAGGATGCCCTGCCAGTTGCCCAGGCCCGGGTACAGCGCGAGGTAGCCCAGGGCGAAGATGATGGTGCCGACGAACAGCATGAACCACCACTTCGGCAGCGGGTTGTCGTACTCCTCGATGCCATCGAAGGAGTGGCCGACGGTTTCCTCGGTGGTTTCGCTGCGCTGGCCCTTGCGGGTGGACAGCAGCAGCCAGGTCAGGGCGAAGATGGTGCCCAGACTCAGAACGGTGACGTACAGACTCCAGAAGGTAGTCATTCGTTGTTACTCCTAGACGCTTTCGCTTGCGCTTGCTCGACGTGCTTGCTGGCCTCGGGATCATCCGCGAAGGGCAGCATGGTGGCTTCGTCGAACTCGGACTTGCGCCGCGAACTGAACACCCACAACGCCAGGCCGACGAAGGCCACCATCACCACGACGGTGCCCAGGCCTCGAATCATCCCGATATCCATCGCAGTCACCGTTTGCTTTTGATGATGGTGCCCAGGCCCTGGAGGTAGGCGACCAGGGCGTCCATTTCCGTCTTGCCCTTGACCGCGTCGCGGGCACCGGCGATATCCGCGTCGGTGTACGGCACGCCGAGGGTGCGCAGGACGTCCATCTTCTTGGCGGTGTCCTTGCCATCGAGCTTGTTTTCCACCAGCCACGGGTAGGCCGGCATCTTCGACTCGGGTACGACGTTGCGCGGGTTGTACAGGTGTGCGCGGTGCCAGTCGTCGGAGTAACGGCCGCCGACGCGGGCCAGGTCCGGACCGGTACGCTTGGAACCCCAGAGGAACGGGTGGTCCCAGACGCTCTCGCCGGCCACCGAGTAGTGGCCGTAGCGCTCGGTCTCGGCGCGGAACGGACGGATCATCTGCGAGTGGCAGCCGACGCAGCCTTCGCGGATGTAGACGTCGCGGCCTTCCAGCTCCAGGGCGGTGCGCGGCTTCATGCCTTCGACCGGCTTGTTGGTGACGTCCTGGAAGAACAGCGGAACGATCTGGGTCAGGCCGCCGATGCTCACGGCGATGACCATGAAGAAGGCCAGCAGGCCGATATTCTTCTCGACTACTTCGTGCTTCATCAGTGCGCTCCCACGACGACGATCTGTTCGGCGGCCTTGGCTTCGGCCGAGTTCGCTGCGCGTACGGTGCGCAGGACGTTCCAGGCCATCAGCAGCATGCCCGAGGCGAAGAACGCACCGCCCAGGGCGCGGACGATGTAGCCGGGGTGGCTGGCCTGCAGGGCTTCGACGAAGGAGTAGGTGAGGGTGCCGTCATCGTTGATCGCACGCCACATCAGGCCCTGGGTGATGCCGTTGACCCACATCGAGGCGATGTAGAGCACGGTGCCGATGGTGGCGAGCCAGAAGTGCGCGTTGATCAGGCCGACGCTGTGCATCTGCGCGCGGCCGTAGAGTTTCGGAATCATGTGGTACACGGCGCCGATGGAGATCATCGCCACCCAGCCGAGGGCACCGGCGTGCACGTGGCCGATGGTCCAGTCGGTGTAGTGGGACAGCGAGTTGACGGTCTTGATCGCCATCATCGGACCTTCGAAGGTCGACATGCCGTAGAACGCCAGGGACACCACCAGGAAACGCAGGATCGGGTCGGTGCGCAGCTTATGCCAGGCGCCGGACAGGGTCATCATGCCGTTGATCATGCCGCCCCAGCTCGGTGCCAGGAGGATGATCGACATCACCATGCCCAGCGACTGCGCCCAGTCGGGCAGGGCGGTGTAGTGCAGGTGGTGCGGACCGGCCCAGATGTACAGGGTGATCAGCGCCCAGAAGTGGACGATGGACAGGCGATACGAGTAGATCGGGCGCTCGGCCTGCTTGGGCACGAAGTAGTACATCATGCCGAGGAAGCCGGTGGTCAGGAAGAAGCCCACGGCGTTGTGCCCGTACCACCACTGGATCATCGCGTCGGTGGCGCCGGAGTAGGCCGAGTAGGACTTGAACAGGCTTACCGGCAGCGACATGTGGTTGACGATGTGCAGCATCGCGGTGACCAGGATGAAGGCACCGTAGAACCAGTTGCCGACATAGATGTGCTTGGTCTTGCGCTTGACGATGGTGCCGAAGAATACAACCGCGTAGGTCACCCAGACGATGGCCAGCAAAATGGCGATCGGCCATTCCAGCTCGGCGTATTCCTTGGTGGTGGTGTAACCCAGCGGCAGGGTGATCAGCGCACCGACGATGACCGCTTGCCAACCCCAGAAGGTGAAGGCCGCGAGGCTGTCGGAGATCAGTCGGGTCTGGCAGGTTCGCTGCACGACATAGTAGGAAGTGGCGAACAGTGCACAACCGCCGAAGGCGAAGATCACCAGGTTGGTGTGCAGGGGGCGCAGGCGTCCAAAGCTCGTCCACGGCAGGTCAAGGTTCAGGTGTGGCCAGACCAGTTGCGAGGCGATGAAGACACCGAGGCCCATGCCAAGGATCCCCCAGACCACCGTCATGATGGCGAACTGGCGGACGACCTTATAGTTATAAGCAGTCGGACTGATTGCTGTGCTCATTCTAAGGTTCCACGGTTTTTAGGTGTTTTTGTAGGTAGAGAAATCGGCGCAAGTATCTACAGGCAGTGTGGGTATTGCAACGCAAGAGGTCCCGCCCCACAGCACGCCAGAGCCTTTGTTGCGGCTCTTCCGATCAGTCTGCCGCGCAAATTGTACACAATAATCAATTCTTTATGTGCACCATTTTTATTGTGGATTGCACGCTCAACAAGGCATATCAAGCCGCTGGAACCTGCCGTTTTCGCCCTACGAAAAATAGGGAAAAGCAGGCAGCCGTCGGCCTTTGCGCTGGTATGACGAGGTGGGCCGAACCGACAGGGGTGCATGCGCTACATCGCCAACAAACACATGTGGCAACAAGCTTAGTCCCGTTCGAAAGGGGTGCAAGGCAGGTGGGGGAAGGGGTGCGACACTCTGTCGCAGGTGGGGCGGGGAACCGCTGCATCCGGGTCGGATGCAGCGGTTTCAGTCAATGCTCAGATGGACTGATGTATCACTGTGCAGAAGTCTTGTCGCCTTGCTGCGAAAGGCTATAGACGTAGGCGGCCAGCAGGTGGACCTTGTCGTTGCCCTGGATGTCCTGCTGGGCAGGCATCTGGCCCTGGCGGCCGTAACGGATGGTCTGCTGCAACTGGGCGAAGCTGGAACCGTAGATGAACGCCTGCGGGTGGGTCAGGTTCGGTGCGCCCATGGCCGGGGTGCCCTTGCCCTCGGGGCCGTGGCAGGCCACGCAGTTGGCGGCGAAGATCTTCTGCCCGTTGGCCGGGTCGGCCTTGGTGCCTTCCGGCAGGCTGCGACCATCGAGGTTGGTCAGGACGAAGGCGGCCACGTCGGCCACGCCCTGCTCACCGATGACTTCCGACCAGGCCGGCATCACACCGTGACGACCGAGCATGATGGTGGTCTTGATGGTTTCCGCCTCGCCGCCCCAGCGCCAGTCCGTGTCGGTGAGGTTGGGGAAGCCGTAGGAGCCCTTGGCGTCGGAACCGTGGCACACCGCGCAGTTGGACGCGAACAGGCGACCGCCCATTTTCAGCGCCTGCGGATCCTTGGCCACTTCCTCCACCGGCATGGCGGCGAACTTGGCGAAGATCGGGCCGTACTTGGCGTCGGCGCGTTCCATTTCCTTCTGCCATTCGTTGGCGCCGGTCCAGCCGTTCTCGTAGCCGGGCAGCAGGCCTTTCCAGTTGCCCAGGCCCGGGTAGAGCACCAGGTAGCCGGCGGCGAACACCAGGGTGCCGACGAACAGCCAGAACCACCAGCGCGGCAGCGGGTTGTCGTATTCCTCGATGCCATCGAAGGCGTGACCCATGGTCTGGTCGGTGCTGCCGGGTGTCTCGCCCTTGCGGGTGGACAGCAGCAACCAGGTCAGGCCGATCAGGCTGCCGATGGTCAGTACGCTGATGTACGTACTCCAGAAGGTGGTCATTGCCGGTTACTCCTCAAGGCTTTTTCTTTTTCGGCGCTTGGCAGGCGCTCGTCGGCGAAGGGCAGCAGGGCCGCTTCGGCGAATTCACGGTCACGGCGACGGTTGAAGACCCAGAGCGACAGGCCGATGAAGGCGATCGCCACCACCAGGGTGCCGAGGCCGCGCAACTGGCCGATATCCAGGGTGAAATCCATGGCGCTTACCTCTTGTTCTTGATCGCGGTGCCGAGCACCTGCAGGTAGGCGACGAGCGCGTCCATTTCGGTCTTGCCTTTCACCGAGGCGACGGCACCGCTGATGTCGTCATCGGTGTAGGGCACGCCGAGGCTGCGCATGGCCTTGATCTTGGCTTCGGTGTGGCTGGTATCGACCTGTTGCGCCACCAGCCACGGGTACGATGGCATCTTCGACTCGGGCACGACGTTGCGCGGGTTGTACAGGTGCGCACGGTGCCAGTCGTCGGAGTAGCGGCCGCCGACGCGGGCCAGGTCCGGACCGGTACGCTTGGAACCCCAGAGGAACGGGTGGTCCCAGACGCTCTCGCCGGCCACCGAGTAGTGGCCGTAGCGCTCGGTCTCGGCGCGGAACGGACGGATCATCTGCGAGTGGCAGCCGACGCAGCCTTCGCGGATGTAGATGTCGCGGCCTTCCAGCTGCAGCGCGGTGTAGGGCTTCATGCCTTCGACCGGCTTGTTGGTGACGTCCTGGAAGAACAGCGGGACGATCTGGGTCAGGCCGCCGATGCTGACGGCGAACACCATCAGCAGCACCAGCAGGAAGACGTTCTTTTCAATGGCTTCGTGTTTCATGTCCTAGTCCTCAGGCCAGCTGCGCGGTTGCGTCTGCGGTTGCCGGAACCGGGGCACGCACGGTGCGCCAGGTGTTCCAGGCCATCAGCAGCATGCCGGTCAGGAAGATCGCACCGCCGACGAAGCGCACGATGAAGCCGGGGTGGCTGGCCACCAGGGTTTCCACGAACGAGTAGGTCAGGGTGCCGTCGGCGTTGACCGCACGCCACATCAGGCCCTGGGCGATGCCGTTGACCCACATCGAGGCGATGTAGAGCACGGTGCCGATGGTGGCGAGCCAGAAGTGCGCGTTGATCAGGCCGATGCTGTGCATCTGCGCCTTGCCGAAGACTTTCGGGATCATGTGGTACAGCGCGCCGATGGAGATCATCGCCACCCAGCCGAGGGCACCGGCGTGCACGTGGCCGATGGTCCAGTCGGTGTAGTGCGACAGGGCGTTGACGGTCTTGATCGCCATCATCGGACCTTCGAAGGTCCGATGATGGCGATCAAGAC
>Ga0206117_100723_pt1 | contig 26640 bp, 23 predicted proteins | sample 3A5Ametagenome_FD_177997 | JGI IMG/M metagenome (GOLD analysis project Ga0206117, IMG submission 177997) | Enriched microbial communities from leaf-cutter ant dump, University of Wisconsin, Madison, United States - 3A5A | ecosystem: Environmental > Terrestrial > Nest > Insects nest > Nest dump... | reverse complement strand
GTGCTGATCACCCACGACCAGAGCCTCGCCGCGCGCTGCGACCGCACGGTGCGTCTGGCCGACGGGCGGATCGCCGACGACGGGCAGGCGGCCCGGCGCGCGAAGCTCCAGGCGGCGGGGGAGTGAGAGGGATGACCAACCTCCGCCTCGCGCTCCGGCTTGCCCGGCGGGAGCTGCGCACCGGCCTGAAAGGGTTCTGGGTCTTTCTCGCCTGCCTCGCCCTGGGTGTCGCCGCCATCGCTGCAGTGCAGTCGGTGTCGAGCGGGCTGCTCGACGGGCTGGCCAGCGACGGGCGCTCCATCCTCGGCGGCGACGTCGCGTTGCGGCAACTCTACAATCCGCCGGACGACGGGCAAATGGCGGCGCTGAAGGCCGGCGGCCGGGTGTCGGCCTCCGCCGAGATGCGGGCGATGGCCCGCGCGGATGACGGCGTCCGCTCCTCGCTGGTCGAGCTGAAGGCGGTCGACGATGTCTATCCGCTCTATGGCGCCGTGACGCTGGAGGGCGGCGGCGACCTGCGTGACGCGCTGGCGCAGAAGGACGGCCGCTGGGGTGCCGTGGTCGAGGCCAGTCTGGTCGACCGGCTGGGCGTCAAGCCCGGCGACACCATCCATGTCGGCGAAGGCGCCTACCGCGTCGCCGCCGTGCTGGACCGCGAGCCGGACCGCGCCTCCTCCAACGCCTTCTCGCTCGGGCCACGCCTGCTGGTGGCGCTGCCGTCGCTGGCGAACACCGGGTTGCTGCAACCCGGCAGCCTCACCTGGTGGAGCACCAAGGTGGCGCTGCCGCCGGAGACCGATCTCAAGGCGTGGCAGGAGGGGTTGCGCAGCCGCTTCCCCGACGCGCCCTGGCGGATGCGCGACTACACCAACGCCTCGCCGCAGATCGAGCGCTTCATCGACCGCATGACGCTGTTCCTGACGCTGGTCGGACTGACCGCGCTGCTGGTCGGCGGCGTCGGGGTCGGCAATGCGGTGCGCAGCCATCTCGATTCGCGCGCCCGCACCATCGCCATGATGAAGTGCATCGGCGCGCCCGGCGCCCTGGTCTTCCAGCTCTATCTGGCGCAGATCCTGGCGCTGGCGCTGCTGGGCATCGTCATCGGGCTGGCGCTGGGTGCGGTGGCGCCGCTGGCGCTGGGCCGGCTGCTCGACGGCGTGCTGCCGGTGTCGGCCCACATCGGCGTCTATCCCGGCGCCCTGGCGCTTGCCGCCCTCTATGGCGTGCTGACGGCGCTGACCTTCTCGCTGTGGCCGCTCGGCCGGGCCCGCGAGGTGCCGGCGGGCGCCCTGTTCCGCGACGTGATCGCGCCGGCCGGCGGCCGGCCGCGCACGCCCTACACGGTCGCGATGATCGTGTCGGCCCTGGCGCTCGCCGGGCTGGCGGTGCTGACCGCGCACAACAAGCTGTTCGCCCTGTGGTTCGTCGGCGGCTCCATCGCCACCTTCATCGCCTTCCGCGCCGCCGCCGCCCTGGTCACCTGGGGAGCCGCCCGCGTCGGCCAAGGAAAATTTGGTCGCGTCCGGCGTCCCGGCCTGCGGCTGGCGCTCGCCAACCTGCACCGGCCGGGCAACCCGACGGCGGCGGTGGTGCTGTCACTGGGTCTCGGCTTGACGGTGCTGGTCGCCATCGCGCTGATCCAGGGCAACTTCTCCCGCCGGGTGTCGGAGACGATCCCGCAGGACGCCCCCGCCTTCTTCTTCGTCGACATCCAGCGCGACCAGTTCGACCCGTTGCGCGACCTCGTCACCGCCGTTCCCGGCACCAGCGCCTTCGAAGCGGTGCCGAGCCTGCGCGGCCGGATCGAGCGGGTGAACGGCGAGGACGCCGAAAAGGCGCTGGTCAACCCGGAACAGGCCTGGATCCTGGCCGGCGACCGCGGCATCACCTATTCAGCGACGCTGCCGAAGCATTCCACTGTCACAGCCGGCAGCTGGTGGCCGACCGACTATGCCGGGCCGCCGCTGATCTCCATCCACCAGAGCGTCGCCGACGCCTTCGGCATCGGTCCCGGCGCCACCATGACCGTCAACATCCTGGGCCGCAGCTTCGAGGCGAAGGTCGCCAATGTGCGCTCGGCCGATTTCAGCAGCATGGCGATCAACTTCACCATGGTCTTCGCCCCCGGCACGCTGGAAGGGGCGCCGCAGACCTGGGTCGCCACCGTCCGCGCCACGCCCGATGCCGAGACCCAGGTGCAGCGCGCCGTCCTGCAACGCTTCCCCAACATCACCATGGTGCGGGTGAAGGACGCGCTGGACACGGTGGCGGAGATGCTGGGCCATATCGGCACCGCGGTGCGCATCGTCGCCGGCATCACGCTGGCCGCCGGCACGCTGGTTCTGGCCGGTGCCGTCGCTGCTGGCCACCGCCGCCGGGTCTATGACGCGGTGGTGCTGAAGGTGCTGGGGGCCACGCGCGGCGACGTGCTGCGCGCCTTCCTGCTGGAATACGGGCTGCTCGGCCTGCTGACCGCGGTCATTGCCGGCTTCATCGGAACCTTGACCGCCTGGGCGGTGCTGAAGTTCCTGATGCATTGGGAATGGAGCTTCCTGCCGTCGGCTGTCGTCACCACCGCTTTGCTGAGCACGGCGATCACGCTGGCTTTCGGGTTCTATGGTACTTGGCGGGCTTTGGGCCAGCCTTCGGCGCCATTGCTTCGGAACGAGTGACGCCCGTGTCATGAAGCCGCAGGAAAAACGAATCGTGAAAGCTTTTTCATCTGGAAAAAGCGCTGCCGATTCCTATTGAACCGCCTGACGGACTCGCCAATATGTCCTGGCACGGGATCACCCAATTCCACCGAGGAAACCAAACCATGGCAGACCCGACCTATAACCGCTTCGCGACCGCAGGCCGCGCGACAGATCGGGGATACTTCGATGAAGGCCTGCGCCAGCACATGCTGCGCGTCTACAACTACATGGGTGCCGGCCTGATCCTGACGGGTCTGGTCGCGGCACTCGTGTCGTCCAGCCCGGCCATGATGGCCACCATCTTCGGCACCCCGCTGAAGTGGGTGGTGATGCTGGCGCCGCTGGCCTTCGTCATGGTGCTGTCCTTCGGCATCCAGCGCCTGTCCTTCGCATCGGCACAGATGATCTTCTGGGCCTATTGCGGTGCCATGGGCCTGTCGATGTCGGCCATCTTCCTGGTCTTCACCGGGGCGTCGATCGCGCTGACCTTCTTCGTCACCGCCGCGACCTTCCTGGCGATGAGCCTGTACGGCTACACCACCAAGGCCGACCTGTCGAAGATGGGCTCGTTCCTGATGATGGGCGTCATCGGCCTGGTGATCGCCGGCCTGGCGAACATCTTCTTCCAGTCGCCGGCCCTGCACTTCGCGATCTCCGCCATCGGCGTGCTGATCTTCACGGGTCTGACCGCCTATGACACCCAGGCGATCAAGGAAAGCTACGCCGAGGGCTACGATCACGAGAGCACCGGCAAGCTGGCCCTGATGGGCGCCCTGACGCTGTACCTGGACTTCATCAACCTGTTCCAGTTCCTGCTGCAGTTCCTGGGCCAGCGCAACAACGACTGAGCCTAAAGACATCTGACCTGAGACGCCCGATCGGACAAGCATCGGATCGAGCAGCAGCCGCCCGGAAGCCCCCCGCTTCCGGGCGGTTTTCTTTTGGTCAGGTTTCGACCGTCACCGGGTCGCCGACCGCCAACCCCAGAACCCGGTCGGCCCGACCGCGGTTGACGGCGATCTCTGCCAGCCCGTTGGAGTTCTCGTACCACAGCGGCTCTCCCGGCCCGACGGCACCGAAGGTGCGGGCGCGGGCAACGCGGGCGCCGGCGGTCAGCACCGCATCGGCGGACAGGGCGGAGGCCCGTATCCCGGTCATGGCGTTGCCGTAGACATCGACATAGACGATGCGCGGCAGCTCGTCCGGCCAGTCCGGGCGGTCAATGGCGGCAGGATCGAGCGGGCTGCGCGCCACGGCCCGTCCGGTGGCGAGGCTGGCGGCGACGGGGGCGAACAGGTCGCGGCCATGGAAGCTGGCGGACAGCCGATCCGGGATCCAGTCGATTGTCCAGGCGTTTAGCGACGTTGCGCGACGGGCGAGCAAAGCGAACAGCCCATTGTCCGGCCCGACGAACCAGCGTCCGTCGGCCTCCACCATCACCGGCCGCCGGTCGGTGCCGACGCCGGGATCGATGACGCAGAGAAAGACGCTGCCGGCGGGGAAGGCCGGGGCGTAGGCCGCCAGCAGATAGGCGGACAGCTGCGGGTCGAAGGCGGGAGCGTCGGCGAACAGGTCGATGGCCGGCACGCCGGGCGCCTGTTGCGCCAACACCGCCTTCATCTGGCCGGTATAGGGGCCGGAAAGCCCGAAATCGGTGAAGAGCAGGATCATGACGGGCAGTGTAGCGCTGCCGGGTGGGGGATGTCAGGGAGAAGCGCCTTCGTCCCCCCTATCCTCCCGCAGGCGCAAACTCAGAGGATTGATCGCAGTCGAAGCCAAGCACGTCCCAAATCGACCGTCATTCCCGCGAAGGCGGGAATCCAGGCTTCCCCATTGAGTCCGCTTGGGAAACCCTGGATCCCCGCCTCCGCGGGGATGACGCCGACAGAAGCGCAGGCCGTTGGAAAACAGGCCTACACCGCACTCACACCGACTTGGTATCCAGCGCGTAGCCGGCCGACCGCACGGTGCGGATCAGGTCCAGCTCGTCCTCTTCGTTCATCGCCTTGCGCAGGCGGCGGATGTGTACGTCGACCGTACGCGGCTCGACGTACACGTCGTGGCCCCACACCAGATCCAGCAGCTGCTCGCGCGAGAACACCCGGCCGGCATGCTGCATGAAATGGCGCAGCAGGCGGAATTCGGTCGGGCCGAGATGTACGTCCCGGCCGTTGCGGCGGACGCGGTGGGCGGCCAGATCCATCGTGACGTCGGCGAAGGTCAGCACCTCGTCCGTCATGCCGGGCGACGCGCGGCGCAGCACGGCGCGCATGCGGGCGACCAGCTCGGTCGGCGAGAAGGGCTTGGTGATGTAGTCGTCGGCGCCGGAGTTCAGGCCGCGCACCCGGTCACCCTCCTCGCCGCGGGCGGTCAGCATGATGATCGGGATGTCGCGGGTCTTGGCATTGCGGCGCAGCTGGCGGCAGACCTCCAGCCCACTCATCAGCGGCAGCATCCAGTCGAGCAGCACGATGTGCGGCGTCTGTTCGCCGGCGGCCAGCAGGGCCTCCTCGCCGTCGCTGGCGGTGGCGACGCGGAAGCCTTCCTTTTCCAGGTTGTACTTCAGCAGCGTCAGGATGTCGGCCTCGTCCTCGACGATCAGGACGAGCGGCTTCAGGGCCGCGTTCATGGTGGCTCCGTTGACAGCGCGCGTCTCGACGTTAACCGGCATGGGACAGCCTTTTCAACAAAGGAGGAGGGGAGGGCACGGACGTAAGGCAGGGCTCAGCCATAGCGGCCGGTGATGTAGCCCTGGGTGCGCTCGTCGCGCGGGTTGGTGAAGATGTCCTCGGTGTCGTCGCACTCCACCATCTCGCCCAGATGGAAGAAGGCGGTGCGCTGCGACACGCGGGCGGCCTGCTGCATGTTGTGGGTGACGATGACGATGGTGTAGTTGGCCCGCAGCTCGTCGATCAGCTCCTCGATATGGGCGGTCGCGATGGGGTCGAGCGCCGAGCAGGGCTCGTCCATCAGGATCACCTCGGGGCTGACGGCGATGGCGCGGGCGATGCACAGCCGCTGCTGCTGGCCGCCGGACAGGCTGGTGCCGGGTTCGCGCAGCCGGTCCTTGACCTCGCCCCACAGCCCGGCGCGCTTCAGCGAGGTCTGCACCACCTCGTCCAGCTCGTCGCGGCCGGACGCCAGGCCATGGATGCGCGGGCCGTAGGCGACATTGTCGTAGATCGACTTGGGGAAGGGGTTCGGCTTCTGGAACACCATGCCGACGCGGGCGCGCAGCTGCACCGCATCGACCGCCTTGCCATAGACATCCTCGCCGTCGAGCGCGATCCGCCCTTCGACCCGGCAGCCCTCGATGGTGTCGTTCATCCGGTTCAGGCAGCGCAGGAAGGTCGACTTGCCGCAGCCGGACGGGCCGATCAGCGCCAGCACCCGGTTTTCCTGGATGTCGAGGTCGATGCCCTTCAACGCCTGCTTGGCGCCGTAGAACACCTTTACCCCGCTGGCGGTCATCTTGTTGGGCAGGGCTGCGCCGGAACGCTGGCCGGGACGGTCGTCGGCGCGGGGCCGCAGCTTCAGCGGGCTCGGAATGCTGCCTGGAATGCTCATGGGGACGCTCACCACCGTCTCTCGAAAATCTTGCGCAGGATCACCGCCGCGCCGTTCAGCAGGATTAGGACGCCGAGCAGGATCAGGATCGCCGCGGAGGTGCGCTCGGTGAAGGCACGCTCGGGGCTGTCGGCCCACATGTAGATCTGCACCGGAAGCACCGTGGCGCTGTCGGTCAGCCCGTGGGGCACGTCGACGATGAAGGCGACCATGCCGATCATCAGCAGCGGCGCCGTCTCGCCCAGCGCGCGGGCCATGCCGATGATGGTGCCGGTGAGGATGCCGGGCATCGCCAGCGGCAGCACATGGTGCAGCACCGTCTGCAGGGGCGAGGCGCCGATGCCCAGCGCCGCCTGCCGGATCGACGGCGGCACCGCCTTCAGCGCGACGCGGGACGCGATGATGATGACCGGCAGCGTCATCAGCGCCATCACCAGCCCGCCGACCAGCGGGGCGGAGCGCGGCATGCCGAAGAAGCCCAGGAACACGGCCAAGCCCAGCAGGCCGAAGATGATCGACGGCACCGCGGCGAGGTTGTTGATGTTCACCTCGATCAGGTCGGTCCAGCGGTTCTTCGGCGCGAATTCCTCCAGATAGACCGCGGCGGCGATGCCGGTCGGCACCGACAGCGCCATGGTCACCAAGAGGGTCAGCAGCGAGCCGGCGATTGCGCCGCCGATGCCGGCCTGCTCCGGCTCCCGGCTGTCGCCGGCGGTGAACAGGGTGGTGTCGAAACCCTGCGCCAGCGCGCCCGAGGCCAGCAGCGCGTCGGCGGCGGCGACCTTGGCGTCGCTGAGCCCGCGCTCGCTTTCCGGCAGGTCGCGGCGGTAGCCGCCCTTCACCAGCTGGTCGATCTGGTCGTCGGCGCGGACCCAGATCGTCTGCGTCGTCCCGGCCAGCGCCGGGTTCTTCGCCACCATCGCCTCCAGCTCGTAGGGCGCCCCCGACGACAGCAGGTCGTTCAGCACGCGGCGGCCGGCGCGGTCGGTCACCTGCGGGAACTGGGCGTAGAGCGCCCGGCGCAGCGGGGCGGTGTAGTTGCGGTCGGCGACCTCCGCCGGGTCGAGCGTCACCTCCAGCCGGATGCGGGCCTCCAGGAAGGCACTGGCGCCCTTGGCGACGATGGAGCCCAGCAGAAGCACCAGCATCAGCGCCGCCAGCGCCACCGCGGCGGCGCCGGCCAGCCGGAAGCGGCGCTCCGCCGCATGGCGGGCGCGCAGGCGTCGGGCGAAGGCCTCGCTGCGCAGGCGCGACTTCGGCGGGGCGGTTGAGGCAGGGGAGGGCGTCACGGCCGCCACGTCCCGCTCGACGAGGTCAGTCATATTTTTCCCGATAGGTCCGGACCACCCGCAGGGCGACCATGTTGAGGCAGAGCGTGACGAGGAACAGCACGAGGCCGAGGCCGAAGGCCGACAGCGTCTTCGGGCTGTCGAACTCCTGGTCGCCGACCAGCAGCGTGGCGATCTGGGTGGTGACGGTGGTGACCGCCTGCAACGGGTTGGCGGTCATGTTGGCGGTCAGGCCCGACGCCATGGTGACGATCATCGTCTCGCCGATGGCGCGGCTGACCGCCAGCATCACCGCGGCGACGATGCCCGGCAGCGCCGCCGGCAGCACCACCTGTTTGATCGTCTCCGACTTGGTGGCGCCGAGTCCGTAGGAGCCGTCGCGCAAGGATTGCGGCACCGCGTTGATGACGTCGTCCGACAGCGAGCTGACGAAGGGAATGATCATCACCCCCATGACGATGCCGGCGGCCAGCGCCGATTCCGAACTGACGTCCAGCCCCAGCGCCTCGCCGACCGAGCGCACGAAGGGCGCCATCGTCAGTGCTGCGAAGAAGCCGTAGACCACCGTCGGGATGCCGGCCAGGATCTCCAGCGCCGGCTTCAGCCAGGTGCGCACGCCGCGCCCGGCATATTCCGACATGTAGATCGCCGCCATCAGCCCGACCGGCACCGCCACCAGCATGGCGATCACCGTGATCAGCAGCGTGCCGGCGAACAGCGGGATCGCGCCGAAGGAGCCGCTGGATCCCACCTGATCGGCCCGCATCGCCATCTGCGGGCTCCAATGGGTGCCGAACAGGAAGTCGAGCGGCGAGACGACGCTGAAGAAGCGCAGCGCCTCGAACAGCAGCGACAGCACGATGCCGACCGTGGTCAGGATGGCGACCAGCGAGCAGACGACCAGCGCCACCCGCACCACCCGCTCCACCGCCGGACGGGCGCGCAGGTCCGGACCGATGCGGTGACGGCCCCAGGCCAGCCCGGCGACGGCGAGGCTGGCGCCGACCGCCAGCAGGCTCCAGCCGGCGAGATCGCGGAAGCCCGCATAGCGGCGCGCCGCCTCGACCACCAGCGGATCGGAGTCGCGTCCGGTCGAGATGCCGCGGGCGAGGTTGAGGATGTCGGCCTTCAACAGGGCGATTGACTGGCCGTCGCCGGTGGTCAACCGCTCCGGCAATGCCGACAGCACCAGCTGCAGGACGAGCCAGCCTTCCGACGCCGTCCAGGCGACGAACAGCAGCAGCGCCGGCAGCCCGGCCCACAGTGCGACATAGACGCCGTGATAGGACGGGACCGAATGCAATTCCGCCACCCGCCCGCCGACGGACGCCGACGCCCGCGACCGGCCGATCATGAAGCCGATCACGGTGAGCAGGGCCAGGATCAGGGCGAGGAGGGTCAACTGCATGCGGGTCGCTCAGACGGGAAAGGGGATCAGAACTGGAGCGGCGTCAGGTTGACCGCCTCGACGCGGGCGGCATCGCGCAGCGTCTTCGGCTCCGGGATCAGGCCCTTGTCGACCAGATAGCCGTCGTCGCCCATCGCCCGCTCCGACGTGTATTCGCCGATGAACTCGCGGATGCCGGGGATGACGCCGGCATGGGCGTTCTTGACATAGATGTAGAGCGGGCGGGCCAGCTCGTACTTGCCGGCGGCCACCGTCTCCGCCGTCAACTCCACCCCGTCCATCTTCGCCGACTGTAAGGTGTCGCGGTTCTGGTCGAGGTAGCTGTAGCCGAAGACGCCGAAGGCGTTGGGGTTGGCGAGCAGCTTCTGGACGATCAGATTGTCGTTCTCGCCGGCCTCGACATAGACGCCATCCTCGCGGATCGTCATGCAGGCGCGCTCGCGCGCCTTCTCGTCGGGAACCGCCTTGGCGACCTCGGCCAGTTTTTTGCAGCCTTCCAGCATCGCCAACTCGTTGAAGGTGTCGCGCGTCCCGGAGGTGGGCGGCGGACCCAGCACCTCGATCGCCGCCTTGGGCAGCGACGGGTCGATGTCGGACCACAGCTTGTAAGGATTGGCGACCAGGGCGCCGTTGACCGGCACCTCCTTCGCCAGCGCCTTCCACAGAATGACGGTGGACAGCGACACCGGCGCCGCCTTGCGGGAGGAAGCCAGCGCGATGCCGTCATAGCCGATCTTCAGCTCGGTCATCGTGGTGACGCCGTTGCCGGCGCACTGGTCGATTTCCGACTTCTTGATCCGGCGCGAGGCGTTGGCGATGTCGGGATGGGCCGGGCCGACGCCGGCGCAGAACAGCTTCAACCCGCCGCCGGTGCCGGTCGATTCGACCACCGGGGTCTTGAACTTGCCGGTCTTGCCGAAGGCCTCCGCCACCGCGGTGGTGAAGGGGAAGACGGTGGAGGAGCCGACCGCGCGGATCTGGTCGCGCGACTGCGCCCAGGCCGGGGCGGTGAAACCCAGAGCCAAGCCCAAAGCGGTCACGGCGATAACATGGGTCCGGGTGGTCACGGGTGCCCTCCTCGATCAAACGGAGACTCGTCCAGCGGAATGGCGCGGACCATAGACCCGGAGGGCGACCGATTGATTACGTTTTTATGACGCTTTCATGACAGCGTCATGGAGTGGTGCGCCCCTCTCACACCCCGCCATATCCCCTCTCCCCCCCGGGGAGAGGGTTAGGGTGAGGGGGAAGCACGGCGGCCCTTCCACGAAAATCCTGACGCGTCTCCCCCTCTCCCCGGCCCTCAGCTCGGGAAAGGGAAGGGGCCTCGGCCGGCAGATAGACCGTGAAGGCGCTGCCGACCCCGACCTCGCTTTCGATGGTCAGCCGGCCGCGGTGGCGATTCAGGATGTGCTTGACGATGGCCAGCCCCAGCCCGGTGCCGCCCATGGCGCGGGAGCGCGCGGCGTCGACGCGGTAGAAGCGCTCGGTCAGGCGGGGCAGGTGGGTGCGGGCGATGCCGTCGCCGCGGTCGCGCACCGACACCGACACCATGGCGGTGCCGCCGCGCCCGGCCCGCTTGTCCTTCGCCACACCGCCCGGCGCCGGCAGGCCGGTGAAGCCCACCGCGGCACCGTCGGCCAGCGCCACGCTGACGGTCACGTCCGTGTCCTCGCGCGTGTATTTGATCGCGTTGCTGACGAGGTTCTGGAACACCTGGGTCAGCTGGTCCTCGTCGCCGACGACCGGCGGCAACTCCTCCGGCGCCTCCAGGCGCAGGCGGATGCGGCGCTCCGCCGCCTTCAGCTGAAGCGCGGCGATGACGTTCTCCAGCTCCTCCACCACATCGACCCGCCCGTTGGGCTGCATGTGCTCGTCAAGCTCGATGCGCGACAGCGACAGCAGGTCGTTGACCAGACGGGTCATGCGGCTGGCCTGATCGTGCATGATCGCCAGGAAGCGGTCCTGCGCCTCCGGATCGTCGCGGGCCGGGCCGCGCAGCGTCTCGATGAAACCCAGCAGGGAGGACAGCGGCGTGCGCAGCTCGTGGCTGGCGTTGGCGATGAAGTCGGCGCGCATCTGCTCCGACCGGCGGGCGGCGGTCACGTCATGCAGGGTCAGGATCGCCATGCGGGCGACGGTGGGCGGACGCGGCGCCGGCTCCTCCTCGATCTCGCCGTCCAGCAGCGAGGGGTCGGGTTCCTGCACCAGCCGCTGGAACGGCTTCACCTGCGCCTCGAAGCTGCGCTCCACCGGGACCGGCAGCGTGAACTCGATAATGCGGGACGCGCCGCCGCGCAGCACCGAATCCACCGCCTCCAGCACCGCCGGCGTGCGCAGGGACGAGGCGAGGTCGCGGTCGACGATCTTGTCGCCGAACAGCTCCCGCGCCGTCTGGTTTGCCCGCACCACCTGCCGGTCGGCATCCATCAGCAGGAGAGGGGCTGGCAGGGCATCGATCACCGCCTCGTCGGCATCCAGCTGCATCCGCACGCTTTCGGCCCGGCGCAGCCCGACCCGGTGCAGGCGGCCGATGGTGGCGGCCAGCGCCTTCAGGGCCGGCGGCGTGCCGGCCGGGGCCAGCGGCTCGTCGGCTTCGGCCAGCCGGGCGGCATAGTCGGTCACCGCGTTGGCGTCGCGCCGGTAGGTCCGCAGGATCTGGACCGCCCCCGCCAGGGCCGCGATGCCCGCCGCTAGCGCCAGCCCGCCATGCAAGGCCCCGCTATAGACCGCCCAGGTCAGCACGCCGGCAAGGGGGACGAGCATCAGCAGGATGGCGATCAGAAGCGGGGTGGGCGGCGACGCCTTCTGGCGCATGGGGTGGGCACCGGACATGAGGGTGGAGACGGGACGGGAGACCACAGGTTCAGCCCTTCTACACCATCGCCACGACGCTCGCGCGGCGGTCATAAAAGATTCATGGCGGCGACTGTGCGGCTGGCCGTTGACTCCAATATCCTGGACCACCATTCTATCTTCATGGAAAAGACGGAAAACGACATCGACAGCCGGCTTGCCACCCGATTGCGCGCCCTTCGGGCGGACCGTGGCCTGACGATGGACGGGCTGGCCGAACGGTCGGGCGTCAGCCGCTCGATGATCTCGCTGGTCGAGCGGGGGGAGAGCAGCCCGACGGCGTCGGTGCTGGAGCGGCTCGCCGCCGGGCTTGGCGTGACGCTGGCGACGCTGTTCGCCGAGGCCGAACGCGAGGATGCCGACCCGGTCGTCCGCCGCGCCGACCAGGTCGCCTGGACCGACCCCGCCACCGGCTACCGCCGCCGCAACCTGTCGCCGCCGGGCTATCCGTCCCCCATCGAGCTGGTGGAGGTGGAGCTGCCACCGGGCGCCCGCGTCTCCTACGACAGCGGCACCCGCGCCGCCATCGTCGAACAGCAGATCCATCTGCTGGACGGCACCATCGAGCTGACGGTGGGGGAGGTGACGCACCGGCTGGACACCGGCGATTGCCTCGCCATGCGGCTCGACCGGCCGACCGGCTTCCACAACCCGACCGACCGCACCGCCCGCTACATCGTGGCGCTGACCACCGAGGGGCGCGGCGGTTCAAACGCCGTTAAACGGTGATGGAGAAAGCCATGGACGCAACCTGTCCGGACCCGGACCGGCAGACTGGAGACGATGCGGCGAGGGTCCGCGTGCTGACAGCGGACGAGGCCGATGCCGCCGTGCCGGGCCTGACCGACGTGCTGCTGGATTGCGTGGAGGGCGGCGCGTCGGTCAGCTTCATGGCCCCCCTCGACCGCGCCACCGCCGAAGACTTCTGGCGGAGCGTGGCGGCCGGGGTGGAGCGGGGGGAGCGCATCCTGCTGGTGGCGGAGGATGGCAACGGCGTGCTCGGCACCGTCCAGCTGGTGGTTGCCCAGCCGCCGAACCAGCCGCACCGCGCCGACCTGTCGAAGATGCTAGTCCACCGCCGCGCCCGCCGCCGGGGCGTCGGCGCAACGCTGATGCGGGCCGCCGAGGATGCGGGACGCGCCGCCGGCAAGACCCTGCTGGTGCTGGACACCGGCTCGCCCGAGGCCGAACGGCTTTATGAGCGCGCCGGCTGGGTGAAGGTCGGCGTCATCCCGAACTTCGCCCTGTGGCCGCAGGGCGGGCTCTGCGACACGACGTTCTTCTACAAGGCGCTGGGATGAGAGCATCCCATCAACGCCCTCTCAAGTCCTGGGAGAGGGAGGGGACCCGCCGAAGGCGGGGAGGGTGAGGGGTGATCCGAACATGGATTCCGATCCTTGGATTACCCCTCACCCTTCCCATGCTCACCTCACCACGGCAGCGAGTCATGCGCCGCCAAGGCGGCGGCGGTGACGATGTCGTTGACCGAGGCGCCCATGGTGACGATCTGTGCCGGCTTGTCCAAGCCGATCAGCAGCGGGCCAATCATCTGGCCGCCGGCCATCTTGTTCAGCAGCTTGGCCGAGATGTTGGCCGAATGCAGGCCGGGCATGATCAGCACGTTGGCCGGACCGGACAACCGGCAGAACGGGTAGACCCGCTTCATCAGCTGGTAATCCAGAGCCACATCGGCCGACATTTCGCCGTCATACTCGAAATCGACCCGGCGGCTGTCGAGGATCGACAGGGCTTCCCGCAGCGGATCGGTGTTCGGGTGCGGCGTCTGGCCGAAGTTGGAGAAGGACAGCATCGCGATCCGCGGCTCGTGCCCCATCTGCCGGGCCTTGGCCGCAGCTCCGATGGCGATGTCGGCCAACGTCTTGCCGTCGGGACGGACATGGACGGTGGTGTCGGCGATGAAGACGGTGCGGTTGCGGGTGATCGACAGGTGCAGGCCGAACACCGGCTCGCTCGCCTTGGGATCGATGACGCGGCGGATTTCCTCATAGGCGACGCCGAAGCTGCGGGTCAGGCCGGTCACCATGGCATGGGCGTCTCCCTGCGCCACCATGCAGGCGGCGAAGACGTTGCGGTCCTGGTTGACCATCCGCTGGCAGTCGCGCAGCAGCGCCCCCTTGCGCTGCAGACGGCGGTAGAGGTGGTCGGCATAGCGGCGGTTGGCGTCCGACAGGCGGGCGTTGTGGATCTCGAACTGGACGTTGGGCTGGCCCATCGCCGTCAGCTGTTCCCGGATGACCTCTTCCCGGCCGATCAGCACCGGCGTGCCATAGCCATGGGCGCGGAAGGCCATGGCGGCACGGATCGTCCGCTCCTCCTCACCCTCGGCGAAGACGACGCGGCGCGGGTTGGTCCGCACCTTCTCCAGGATCAGCTCCAGGCTGTCGGCCGTGGGATCCAGGCGGGTGCGCAGGGAATGCTTGTAGCTGGTCAGGTCGAGGATCGGCTTGCGCGCCACCCCGCTTTCCATCGCCGCCTGGGCGACGGCGGCCGGAACGGTGACGATCAGGCGCGGATCGAACGGCACCGGGATGATGTAGTCCGGGCCGTAGCGCAGCCGGCGCCCGGAATAGGCGGCATCGACCTCGTCCGGCACATCCTCGCGCGCCAGCGCCGCCAGCGCCTTGGCGGCGGCGACCTTCATCGCCTCGTTGATGGTGGTGGCGCGGACGTCCAGCGCGCCGCGGAACAAATAGGGGAAGCCCAGAACGTTGTTCACTTGGTTCGGGTAGTCGGAGCGACCGGTCGCCACAATGGCATCGCCGCGCACCGCCTTGACCTCTTCCGGGGTGATCTCTGGATCGGGGTTGGCCAGCGCGAAGATGATCGGCTTGGCCGCCATCGACTTGACCATCTCCGGCGTCATCGCTCCCTTAGCCGACAGGCCGACGAACACGTCGGAGCCGGCCACCGCCTCTTCCAGCGTGCGCTTGTCGGTGTCGACGGCGAAGGACGACTTCCACTGGTTCATGCCGTTGGTGCGGCCGCGGTAGACCACGCCCTTGGTGTCGCACAGGATGATGTTTTCACGTGAAACACCCATCGTGCAGAACAGCTCGGCGCAGGCGATGCCCGCCGCACCGGCGCCGTTCACCACCATCTTCACGTCCTCGATCTTCCGGCCGGTGATGTCGCAGGCGTTGATCAGGCCAGCGGCGGCGATGATCGCGGTGCCGTGCTGGTCGTCGTGGAAGACCGGGATGTCCAGCAGCTCGCGCAGCCGCTCCTCGATGATGAAGCAGTCGGGTGCCTTGATGTCTTCCAGGTTGATGCCGCCGAAGCTGGGGCCGAGGAAGCGCACGCAATTGACGAATTCATCGACGTCGCGGGTGTCGACCTCAAGGTCGATGCCGTCGACGTCGGCGAAGCGCTTGAACAGCACCGCCTTGCCTTCCATCACCGGCTTGCCGGCCAAGGCACCCAGGTCGCCCAGCCCAAGCACCGCCGTGCCGTTGGAGATGATGGCGACGATGTTGCCCTTGGCCGTGTAGTCGTAGGCGAGCGACGGGTCTTCGGCGATGCGCAGGCAGGGGACGGCGACGCCGGGCGAATAGGCCAGCGCCAGATCGCGCTGGGTGGTCAGCGGCTTGGTCGGAGTGATTTCCAGCTTGCCGGGCCGGCCGCTGGAATGCAGCAGCAGGGCCTCTTCATCGGTGACGCGCTTGGTGTCGGACATGGGTGTCGTGTTCCTCAACGGAGTGTACAGCCCGTCGGTCGTCGTTGATGCTTTTTGTGCGGTGCGCTGCCGACGGTGGGGCCGCGATGGTACACGCCGCACGCGCAACTCGCCAAGCCTCCAAAGCCCGCTTTTTGTACGAATCATGCAGTTTTTTGACGATTGAGGACACATTCAGTTGGGATTGCGTCCTATCTGCTGCGCTTGCCCTGCATGACCGTGGCGTTTGGGAAGGGTGGGCGGCGGCTGTTACCATGCGGTGCACCCCGCAACCCGCGCTTTTCCGCCTCTGCCGGAGCCTCCATCTTGTCCCAGGCCACACGCCCTGCGGCGCCCACCGCTTTGACGCCTGACGAACGCCGCATCACGCTGGTCATCGCGGCGGTGCAGTTCATCAATATCCTGGACTTCATGATGGTGATGCCACTCGGCCCCGACTTCGCGCGGGCGCTCGGCATTCCGGCGGCACACATCGGTTACATCGGCGGCAGCTACACCGCCGCCGCCGCGGTGGCGGGGCTGATCGGGTCGATGCTGCTCGACCGCTTCGACCGGCGCCGGGCGCTTGCCGTCGCGATGGCCGGTCTGATCGTCTCCACGGCACTCGGCGGTCTGGCCTGGGATTTCCCGTCGCTGATGGCGGCACGGGTGCTGGCCGGGCTGTTCGGCGGTCCCGCCGTCGCGGTCGCCATCGCCACGCTGACCGACCGGGTGGCGCCGCAACGCCGCGGGCAGGCAATGGGGGCCGTCATGTCGGCCTTCTCGCTGTCGGCCATCGCCGGAGTGCCGGTGGGGCTGGAGCTGGCGCTCTATGGCGGCTGGCGCCTGCCTTTCTTCGCGGTGGCCGCCGCCGGGCTGGTCGTCGCCGTCGCCGCCATCGCCATCCTGCCGCCCCAGCGCGGCCATCTGGCTGCCGGGGCAGGGGCGGGGGTGAAGACCGGCGCGTGGGTGCGGATGACGGCGCTGCTGTCGCGCCGCAAGGTCTGGCTGGCCTACGCCACCGTGGCGCTGGTGCAGGTCCAGCAATTCATGATCGTTCCCAACATCGCCGCCTATGTGCAGGGCAACCTGGGCTTCCCGCGCGACCATCTCAGCCTGGTCTACATGACCGGCGGCACGCTGAGCTTCTTCGCCTCCCGCTGGGCCGGCCGGCTGGTCGACCGCCACGGCTCCAGTGCCATCACCTTCGCGGCGACCGTGGGGTTGAGCGTCGTGATCTTCACCGCCTTCATAGGCTACCGCCCCTGGATGCCGGTGCTGGGGCTGTTCCCCTTCTTCATGACCTTCGTCGGCGTCCGCATGGTCGCCAACGGTGCGGCCTTCTCCCGCGTGCCGGACCCGCAGGAGCGCGCCGGCTTCATGGCGCTGGTGTCGGCGGTCCAGCATCTGAGTTCAGCGTTTGGCGCCTTCCTGTCAGCGGAGATCCTGACCAACGCGCCCGACGGCCGGCTGGAGCATGTCTCGACCATGGCCATGGTCTCCATCGCCATCGGGCTCGCCATTCCCGTACTGACCCTGTGGCTGGAGCGGGCGACGCGCGCACCGGTGCCGACGGGTGCGCCCGCGGTCGCGGACGCCGTACTGGACGGGGCGGGGCAGAGCCGTTAGCTTGCCGCCGATCTGCAAACGACCTTCGGAATGATGCCCATGCGCCCCTCCGGCCGCGCCTTCGACCAACTGCGCACCGTCTCCCTCGAACCTGGCTTCAGCCGCTATGCCGAGGGGTCCTGCCTGGTGCGTTTCGGCAACACGCATGTGCTGTGCACCGCCAGCGTCGACGAGACGGTGCCGCGCTTCCTGAAGAACACCGGGCTGGGCTGGGTCACCGCCGAATACGGCATGCTGCCGCGCTCCACCCACAGCCGCACCGACCGCGAGGCGGCCAAGGGCAAGCAGTCCGGCCGCACCCAGGAAATCCAGCGCCTGATCGGCCGTGCGCTGCGCGCCGTCACCGACCGCTCGGCGATGGGCGAGAAGCAGATCAAGATCGACTGCGACGTGATCCAGGCCGACGGCGGCACCCGCACCGCCGCCATCACCGGCAGCTATGTTGCCCTGCATCTGGCTTTCCAGCATTTGATGCAGATCGGTGCCTTGAAGACCATGCCGCTGACCGATCAGGTCGCCGCCGTCTCCTGCGGCCTCTATCAGGGCAACGCCGTGCTCGACCTCGATTACGACGAGGATTCCAAGGCCCAGGCCGATGCCAACTTCGTCCTGACCGGCAAGGCCGGCATCGTCGAAATCCAGGGCACCGCCGAGGAAACCCCCTTCTCCGAGCCGCAGTTCATGGAGCTGCTGGCGCTCGCCCGCAAGGGCGTGACCGAGCTGGCGGCGTTGCAGAAGCAGGTTCTCGGCATCAAGTAAGGCCGTTTCAGCAGAGGTTCACGACCATGTCCGCTCCCCGCCGCTTCACCGGCGACACCCTCGTCATCGCCAGCCACAACAAGGGCAAGGTGCGCGAGATCGCCGAGCTGCTCGGCCCCTATGTCGCCACCTTCACCTCGGCCGGGGAGCTGGGCCTGCCCGAGCCCGAGGAAACCGGCACGACCTTCATCGCCAACGCGGAGCTGAAGGCCAAGGCCGCAGCCGCAGCCGGCCATATGGCGCTCGCCGACGACAGCGGGCTGGTGGTGCCGGCGCTGAACGGCGACCCTGGCATCTACTCCGCCCGCTGGGCCGGCCCGGCCAAGGACTTCGCCATGGCGATGCAAAAGGTCGAGGATGGCCTCGCCGGCAAGACCGACCGCAGCGCCTATTTCGTCTGCGCCCTGTCGCTCGCTTGGCCGGACGGCCATGTCGAGAGTGTGGAGGGCCGCTGTTACGGCACGCTGGTGTGGCCGCCGCGCGGGCCGCAGGGCTTCGGCTACGACCCGATGTTCCTGCCCGACGGCCATGGGCTGACCTTCGGCGAGATGGACCCGGCGAAGAAGCATGAGATGAGCCACCGCGCCGATGCCTTCCGCCAGCTGGTGGAGCGGTGCTTCCGGTGAGTGGTTCAGATCCTGGTTTTGCCGTCTACGTCCATTGGCCCTTCTGCAAGTCGAAGTGCCCCTATTGCGATTTCAACAGCCATGTCCGCGAGCAGGTCGACCACGACCGCTGGCGGGCCGGGCTGCTGCGCGAGCTGGACCATTACGCCGACCTGACAGCCGGGCGCACCGTCACCTCGATCTTCTTCGGCGGCGGCACCCCGTCGCTGATGGAGCCCGCCACCGTCGCCGCCATCGTCGACCGCGTCGCCAAACGCTGGCCGGTCGCCGAGCGGCTGGAGGTGACGCTGGAGGCCAACCCGACCTCGGTCGAGGCCGACAAGTTCCGTGCCTTCCGCAGCGCCGGTATCGACCGCGTCTCGCTGGGGATCCAGGCGCTGGACGACGCCAGCCTGAAATTCCTCGGCCGCGAGCACAACGCGGCGGAGGCGACCGGCGCCATCGAATTGGCGGCGCGGATTTTCGACCGCTTCTCGTTCGACTTGATCTACGCCCGTCCCGGCCAGACGGTGGCGGACTGGCAGGCCGAGCTGTCGCGGGCGCTGGACTACGCGGTCGGCCACCTGTCGGTCTATCAGCTGACCATCGAGCAAGGCACGGCCTTCTATCCGCTCCATGCTCGCGGCGATCTGGTGCTGCCCGACGAGGATCTGGCCGGCGATCTCTATGAGGCGACGCAGAGCCAGCTGACGGCGGCCGGGCTGCCGGCCTACGAGGTCTCCAACCACGCCCGTCCGGGCGAGGAAAGCCGCCACAATCTGACCTACTGGCGCTATGGCGACTATGTCGGCATCGGTCCCGGCGCCCACGGCCGGCTGACGCTGGACGGCGGGAAATTCGCCACCCGCGCCCACCGCGCCCCGGAGATTTGGCTGGAGCGGGTGGAGCGCGACGGCCATGGCGCCGCCGCTCCCGACCCCATCGACCGCGAGGCCCGCGGGACCGAGCTGTTGATGATGGGGCTGCGCCTGACCGAAGGCATAAAGCTTGCCCGCCTGAGAGAGGAGACCGGCCGGACTTTGGACGATTTCGTCGATCCGGCGGCCCTGTCCCGCCTGATCGACGGCGGATTCCTCGCCCGCGACGCCGACCGTCTGAGTGCCACACCGGAGGGGCTACAGCGTCTGAACGCGGTGCTCGGCGCAATTCTGGCGTAAAATCGCTCAGCTCCACCGGGGAAAGGGCATGGCATGCTCATCACTCTGATCGTCGCCGCCGCAACGAACGACGTGATCGGCCGCGACGGCCGGCTTCCCTGGACCCTTCCCAGCGACCTGCGCCGGTTCAAGGAGCTGACGATGGGCAAGCCGATCCTGATGGGTCGGAAGACCTGGGAGTCCCTGCCGCGCCGTCCGCTTCCCGGCCGCGACAATCTGGTGATCAGCCATCAGGCCATTGTCGGTGAAAAGGATGGAGCCCGCTGGTTCAACGGGCTGGGTGCAGCGGTGTCGTGGGCGCAGGAGTCCGGCGCCACCGAACTCTGCGTCATCGGCGGCGCCGCCCTGTTCCGCGAGACGATGCCGATTGCCGACAACCTGCACCTGACCCGCATTGAAAGCGCCATCGAAGGCGACACGCTGATGCCGTCGATCGGAACGGACTGGGTCGAGGTGTGGTCCAGCGCACCCATGGAAGAGAACGGGCTGATCTACCGCTACATCGACTTGGCGAAGGAGAGGGGGTAGGGGGCAGGGCTATCGCATTTGAAAGTCAGCTGCCTGTGACGAGCCTTCCGTCATCCCCGCGAAGGCGGGGATCCAGGAAACTCTCACGCAACGCGGCTGAAGCGGGTGGATTCCCGCCTTCGCGGGAATGACGGGCTGTCTTGGATCGGATCATTATTCCCATATGCGATAGCCCTGCGGGAAAGGGGGCGCGAACACCCCCGGCAAAGCCCCGTTATTCTTCCCCGCCCAGCCGGTGCAGCACGTCGTCCAGCTGGTCGAGCGTCTGGTAGTGGATGGTGATCGTCCCGCGCTGACCCTGCGGGTTGATCGCGACCTTCAATCCGATGCGGGCGGAGATCTCCTCCTCCAGATTGATCAGGTCGACATCCTTCATCGCAGGCGCGGGTCCGCCTGCACCGGCCGCGGCCTTTCCCTTCTTCGCCTTGGGCTGGTCGCCGCGCATCAGGTCTTCGGTCTGGCGCACGTTCAGGCCGCGGGTGACGACTTCGCGGGCGACGGCGGCCGGATCTGGGGCGGTCAGCAGGGCGCGGGCATGGCCGGCGGTCAGAGCGCCATCCTGCACCATCGATTTGACCGGCTCCGGCAGGGCCAGCAGCCGCATCATGTTGGCGACATGGCTGCGGCTCTTGCCGACGGCGCGGGCCAGATCCTCCTGGGTATGCTCGAACTCCTCCATCAGGCGGCGATAGCCTTCCGCCTCTTCCAGGGGGGTCAGATCCTGGCGCTGGATGTTCTCGATCAGCGCGATTTCCAGCGCCTCGCGGTCGCTGAGATCGCGGATGATGACCGGAACCTCGTGCAGCCCGGCGATCTGCGCCGCGCGCCAGCGGCGCTCACCGGCGATCAGCTCGTAGGAATTGGCGTCCTCGCCGTCGCGGCGGACCAGCAGCGGCTGGAGAATGCCCTTGTCGCGGATGGACTCGACGAGGCCCTGGATCGCCTCGTCGTCGAACTTCCGCCGCGGCTGGTATTTGCCGGGATGGACGAACTCGATCGGCACCTGCTTGGACTGCCGCACCTTGTCGAGCGCCGAGTAATCCTCGGTCGCCTCGCCGAACAGCGCGGACAGGCCCCGGCCCAGGCTGGCGCGGCGGGCGCCGCCTTGTTTGGTGTCGTCGATCATGCGGTCAGTCTCTTCTCACGGCGAAGCACCTCGCCCGCCAGATGGATGTAGGCCTGGGAACCGGGGCAGCGCATGTCGTAGATCAGCACCGGCTTGCCGTGGGACGGCGCCTCCGACACCTTGACGTTGCGCGGGATCACGGTGTCGTACACCTTCTCCCCGAAGAAGCCGCGCACGTCCGCAGCCACCATGTCCGACAGATTGTTGCGCTTGTCGAACATGGTCAGCACGACGCCGTGGATGTCGAGGTTGGGGTTGAAGGCGCGCTTCACCCGCTCGATGGTGCGGACCAGATGGCTGAGACCTTCCAGCGCGTAGAACTCGCACTGCAGGGGCACCATCACCGCATGCGACGCGACCAGCGCGTTCAGCGTCAGCAATCCCAGCGCCGGCGGGCAGTCGATCAGGACGTAATCATATTCCAGCGCGCTGTTGGCGACTGCCTCGCGCAGGCGGAACTCGCGGCGTTCGGCGCCGACCAGCTCGATCTCCGCACCCGACAGATCGACCGACGAAGTGATGATCGACAGGTTCGGCACGGAGGAGGGGGTGGCGGCCTCCTCCAGCGACACGTCGTCGAACAGCACGTCGTAGATGCCGACGCGGCGGTCGGTGCGGGGGATGCCGAGACCGGTGGACGCGTTGCCCTGCGGGTCGAGGTCGATCACCAGCACCCGCTTGCCGATGACGGCAAGCGCGGTGGCGAGGTTGATCGTCGTCGTGGTCTTGCCCACGCCGCCCTTCTGGTTGGCAATCGCAACCACGCGGGCAAGGGGACGGGTGACGGCAGACATGGCAGCCTCTCGGGAGTCCGGTTGGCGGGAAGAGGGCGGGGGAACGGTGTCAGGCACGGTTTTCACGCACGCTCAAGATTGCTCACACGCAGGATGGTCCCGCTCGGATCGGTACGGCTGTCGAATCGCTCAGGAACCAGTGTCCAATATTGCGTTGCAGCGGTCAATTCGTCGTCCAGTGCTGCGCCCTTCAGGAACAGGCACTTGCCGCGCGATCCGATGAAGGGATGAGCCCAGCCGAACAAATCGGCCAGCGGCGCCAGGGCGCGTGCAGTGACGACATCGGCCTCGATGCCGGTGACGGTTTCGATCCGTTTGGTGTGGACAGTGACCGGCGCCTCGCAGACCCGGGCGACCTCGCGCAGGAAAGCGCATTTGCGCACATCGCTCTCGATCAGATGCACCTGCGGCACGCCGAGGATGGCGAGCACCAGACCGGGGAAGCCGGCACCGCTGCCGAGATCGACCAGCACCCGCACACCGTCCGGCAGCAGCGGATGGAGTTGGGCGGAGTCGAGGACGTGGCGCTTCCAGGCATCCGGCAGGGTGGAGGGACCGACCAGATTGATCTTCGGCTGCCACTTGCGCAGCAGGGTCTCATAGGCGATCAGGCGGTCGAGCGTTTCACGTGAAACACCCGTGGCCTCCTGAAAGGCAACCGCATCGAACCCGCTCATTCCGCGGCCACCCCGGAGGCGTCAATTTCGGACGACCCCGCATCGCGGCGCTTCACATGGCGGAGCAGGGCGACCAGCGCTGCCGGGGTCATGCCGGGAATGCGGGCTGCAGCGCCCAGCGTCGCCGGGCGTGACTGGCGCAGCTTCTGGCGGATTTCCGCCGACAGGCTGCCGATGCCATCGACATCGAGATCGTCGGGCAGGGCGAGGGACTCGTCCTTGCGGAAGGCGCGGATGTCGGCCTCCTGCCGCCCAAGATAGCCGGCATATTTGCCGTCGATCTCCAGCTGCTCGGCAATCTCGGGCGCGATCCCGCCAAGCTCGGGCCACAGGCGGGCGAGGGCGGCAAGGTCGATGTCGGGATAGCGCAGCAGGTCGGCGGCGCTGCGGCGCACGCCATCCTGATTGACCGCGACGCCCTGGCGGGACAGCTCGACCGGGGTCGCCTGCAACGACGCGACCAAGGCACGTCCGGCGGACAGGGCGGCGCTCTTGGCGGCGAAGACATCTCGGCGCTCGGAGCCGACGCAGCCGATGGCAACGCCCTTGGCGGTCAGACGCTGGTCGGCATTGTCTGCGCGCAGCAGCAGCCGGTATTCGGCGCGCGAGGTGAACATGCGGTAGGGCTCGTTGGTGCCCCGGCCGATCAGGTCGTCGATCAGCACACCGATATAGGCGTCGGCACGGTCGAGTACGAAACCGTCCGCATTGCCGCTCGCCGCCAGCGCCGCGTTGATGCCGGCCATCAGCCCCTGGGCCGCCGCCTCTTCATAGCCGGTGGTGCCGTTGATCTGCCCGGCCAGGAACAGGCGCGGCGCCCGGCGGGTCTCCAGTGTCGGCTTCAATTCGCGCGGATCGACATAGTCGTATTCGATGGCGTAGCCGGGGCGGATCATCGCCACCTTCTCCAGCCCCGGCATGCTGGCGAGGATGCCGAGCTGCACGTCGCGGGGCAGGGAGGTCGAGATGCCGTTCGGGTAGACGGTGGGATCGTCCAGCCCTTCCGGTTCGAGGAAGATCTGGTGCTTCTCCTTCTCGGCGAAGCGGACGACCTTGTCCTCGATGGACGGGCAATAGCGCGGGCCGGTGCCGGTGATCTGGCCTGAATACATCGGGGCGCGATGCAGGTTGGCGCGGATCAGCGCGTGCGCTTCCTGCGTCGTCCAGGTGATCGCGCAATCGATCTGCGGCGTGTCGATCCGCTCGGTCATGTAGGAGAAGGGCGGCGGCGGCATATCGCCGGGCTGCTTTTCCAGCGCGTCCCAATCGATGGTGCGCCCGTCGAGCCGCGGCGGCGTGCCGGTCTTCAGACGGCCGAGCGGGAAGCCGAGACGGGCCAGCGTGTCGGACAGGCCAATGGACGGCGCCTCGCCGACACGGCCGGCGGGGGTGCGCTCTTCGCCGATGTGGATCAGCCCGCGCAGAAAGGTGCCTGTGGTCAGCACCACGGCACCGGCACGGATGGACTCGCCGGCCCCGGTGACGACGCCGACGATGCGCGTCTCATCGTCGACGATCAGGTCTTCGGCGCCGCCGGCCTCGATGAACAGGTTTTCCTGTTCCGCCAACAGAGCCTGCATCGCCTGCCGGTAAAGCTTGCGGTCGGCCTGGGCGCGCGGGCCGCGGACGGCGGGCCCCTTGCTGCGGTTCAGGATGCGGAACTGGATGCCGCCACGGTCGATGGCCTTGGCCATCACCCCGTCCAGCGCATCGATCTCCCGCACCAGATGGCCCTTGGCCAAGCCGCCAATGGCGGGGTTGCAGGACATCTCACCGATGGTTTCGACCTTGTGGGTCAGCAGGAGCGTGCGCGCACCCATGCGCGCTGCCGCCGCGGCAGCCTCACAGCCGGCGTGACCGCCGCCGACAACGATGACATCATAGCTTCGCATGTGCGGGACCATAGCGGAACGGCGGCACGGATCCAAGAGGAAGGCGTGGAGGCAGTCAAGGAGGCGGGCGGGGACAAGTGCCGCAGGTCAGCCCTGTTTCACGTGAAACACGCCGCCGTTTGCCTCCTCATTTGCCGATGCAGAAGTCCCGGAAGATCACGTCCAGCAAATCCTCGACATCGACGCGCCCGGTGACCCGCCCCAACGCCCGGCTGGCGAGGCGCACATCCTCCGCCGCCAGTTCGGGCAGTGATGCCTCCAACGCCCGCAGCAGCGACTCCCGGCACTCCGTCAGCGCGGCGCGATGACGGGCGCGGGTCAGCGACGGCGCACTGCCGATGGCAAGCCGGTCGGCGCTGAATTCCGTCAACTTCTCTTCCAGCAGTTTCAGCCCGTCACCGGTCTGGGCGGAAACCAGGATCGGCGACAGGTCCGGCCGCAGGTCGTTGGCTGCCGCAAGGTCGGTCTTGTTGAAGACGACCACCGTGTCGCGGTCGATCAGGCCCAGCGTCGCCGGGTCGAGGTCGGGCAGGGTAGCGGCATCGAACACCGCGACCTTCACGTCGGCACGGGCGGCGCGGTCACGGGCGCGGCGGATGCCTTCCTCCTCCACCTCGTCGGCGGCGGCCTCGCGCAGCCCGGCGGTGTCAGCCAGCACGACGGGATAGCCGCCGAGGTCGAGATGCACCTCGATGATGTCGCGGGTGGTGCCGGCGCGGGCGGAGACGATGGCGGCGTCCCGCCGGGCAAGCGCGTTCAGCAGGCTCGACTTGCCGGCATTGGGCGCGCCGACGATGGCGATGTGCAGGCCCTCGCGCAGACGCTCGCCCCGTCCGCCGTCGTCGAGATGGCTGGCGATCTCGCCGGCCAGACCGGCGATCACCGGACGGACGGCATCGGCGACGCCGCCGGGCAGATCGTCCTCGGCGAAGTCGATGTCGGCCTCGATGTGGGCGAGCGCGCGGGTCAGCCGCTCGCGCCAGCCGTCATAGAGCTTGCCGAGCGCGCCCTCCATCTGACGCAGGGCCTGCCGGCGCTGCGCGGTGGTCTCGGCGTCGATCAGGTCGGCGACCGCCTCGGCCTCCGTCAAATCGAGCTTGCCGTTCTCGAATGCGCGCCGGGTAAACTCACCGGGCTCGGCCAGCCGCAGGCCGGGCAGGGTTGCCAGCGCCTCGATCACGCCGGTGACAACGGCGCGGCCGCCATGCAGATGCAGTTCCACCACATCCTCGCCGGTGAAGCTGGCGGGGGCGGTGAAGCGCAGGACCAGCGCGTCGTCCAGCGCATCGCCGGTCTTCGGATCGCGCAACTTGGTCAGCACGGCGCGACGCGGTGCGGGCAGGGGCCGGCCGGCCAGGATACAGCCGGTCAGGGCGGCGAGAGCGGATCCGGCCTCGGGTCCTGAAATGCGAACCACCGCCACACCGGATCGTCCGGGGGCGGTGGCGAGCGCGTAGATGGTGTTGGTGGACATCGGCGGAGGATCAGCCCTGCTGCTCGGGCCGCAGCGCGCGCTGCTCCGGCGTCAGCATCAGCCGCTCGACCCGGCGGCCTTCGACCAGATGCGTCTGCAGGATTTCGTCGACGTCGCCGGTGCTGTGGTAGGTGTACCAGACCCCTTCGGGATAGATCACCAACGTCGGCCCCAGCTCGCAACGGTCGAGACAGCCGGCGGAATTGATCCGCACCTTGCCGTCGAAACCGAGTTCGCGGGCGCGGGCCTTCATATAGTCGCGCAGCTTCTCCGAGCCATGGGCGGCGCAGGATCCGCGCCGGTGCCCGTCGGGGCGGCGGTTTGTGCAGCAGAAGACATGGGCTTCAAAGTAAGGCTTCGGATCGGTCACTTTCTTCCTTCCTGGCCCAGGGCGGACGCCATCTGGGACCAAAACATCTTCTGCATCTGCTCCATGCCCTGGATGCCGGCGGGCAGCCAGGTCTTGAGCATGGTCTCCGGGTCCATGGC
>Ga0206117_100722_pt1 | contig 26647 bp, 26 predicted proteins | sample 3A5Ametagenome_FD_177997 | JGI IMG/M metagenome (GOLD analysis project Ga0206117, IMG submission 177997) | Enriched microbial communities from leaf-cutter ant dump, University of Wisconsin, Madison, United States - 3A5A | ecosystem: Environmental > Terrestrial > Nest > Insects nest > Nest dump... | reverse complement strand
CTGTTGAAAAAAGGATCTGGGCCTTTCTCGAAGGCCGGCGAGACATTTGGGCAAGGCGATTTCTGCAAACCGCGATCATTCTCAAATCGGCGAAGAAGGAGCGAATGTCAAAAGCACTGGCAGCCGCAGCCTTCGCCGTGATGCACAAGCATCCTCTACAGGACATTCCGCTCGTGGAAGAAATCGTTATGACCACGTTGGACGCAGGCGGTGGATCTCCGTGGTGAGTGTTTTGCGTATGGCCTTCACATCAATGACCGGCGCTCACGGGAACAGGGTTATGCTCGTCTCGTCGGCGATATCGTCGGCCTCGCACGCCTGAAGCGTCCTTCCGGGGCCTACGAGGTGATGGACCTCGATGGCGACTTCACAGAAGACTACGGGGCCATCATCCCGGTCGTCACCTTCGTACTAAAAGAGGTGTTCGGGGATTTTTTCTCCGCCGCGCTGGGCAGTGGCAGCCGCGTGGTGGCGGGAAGGGCCTGACCAATGCGGAGGTGGGGCGCATCGCCCCAAACCTCAACATGTGGCTATGGCGTCCGATCCTCGCGGACCCGCCGGTCTACACACAATCCGACCTGAGGACGGGGGTCACGCTACAGGACGTCATGGACGCCCATGAAGCGCTCGATCTGAAAGCCGCCATGCAAGAGAAGAGCCAGAAGGACTAGGCCGCTGCCAGCGTCGGAATGCCCGAGACATCAACATCGCGCTCGGCATGCCAGGCATCATAAGCCGCCTGCATCCGAAGCCAAATAGCGGGACCGTCACCAAACATCTTGCCGAGGCGAGCGGCAACGTTCGGAGAAACAGGCTTCTTCTCGCGCAGGATATCGTAGAGATGCTGGCGCGAAATCCCAAGCAGGTTGGCGATTTCCACCTTGGTCTTTCCCGTTGCCGGGATGATGTCTTCCAATAGAGCCCCAGGATGGGAAGGGCATCTAGGCCTCGTCACTTTGTGAACGGGCATGTGTTCATTCCCCGATCTGCGCCGCCCTAGTGGTATTGTTCGAAGTCGACGCGGGCGGCGTCCTTGCCGTCGAATTCGAAGGTGATGCACCACGGGCCGTTGACATGGACCGTGTAGCGGGTTGGGTTGAAGCCGTTAAGAGCGTGGAAATCAAAGCCGGGAAGATTCATATCTTCTGGGCGCTCCGCTTGCTCCAGACGGTCGAGCCGGACAAGAATGCGCTTGTGCATTTTGGCATCGATCTTGCCGGCTTTCCCGGTTTCGAAGAGGCCAGAGAGCGCTTTGTTCTTGAACGACTTGATCATGGCTGATGTAAGCCAATTGCCTACATTAAGTCAAGGAAGCGTAAGCGGATTATTTACAGTTTGCGCCGCGGACCACGCAAGGCGGGGTGAAGGTGCCAGACCATATGCCGAGGGGTTCGGCAAACCCGGAGGAAGCGAGGAGATCGTGCGCGCCATGATCAATCTTGCACAGGCAAAGGGACTGAGAACGACGGCGGAAGGCATCGAAACGCCCGATCAGAACGCCGTGCTGCGGCGCCTCGGCTGCGACGAGGTCCAAGGCTATCTGCATTCAAAGCCGGTTCCGGCAACGGCCATCACGGCGATGCTTGCCCGTGGTGGACGCACCGAACCGGCCGGTCTTGTGCGATCGCGCTAGTCGGGTATCTGCGGGATTGAGTGTGCCCTGAACCGCAGCTGCCCCCTCTTTTCGCTGCGTTGCGGCTAGTGGCTCGTCTCGCATTATGTTCAGAACGAGGGTTAGCTGCAGAGAGCCAGAGCCTCATACATAGGAGACGAGCCGTGGTCGATGATATCGCTCTTTACGTTGGTTTGGATGTGAGTAAGGAAAAAATCGCGATCGGTCTGGCGGAAGCAGGCCGCAAAGGCGAGGTTCGTTATTACGGCGAAATCGCCAACCGTGCCGATGCAGTGCGCAAATTTGTCGACAAGCTTGCCGGACGTCACGGACGCCTGTGCTTTTGCTATGAGGCCGGCCCGACGGGCTACGGATTGTATCGTCAGCTTTCAGCGCTGGGTTACGACTGCCTTGTCGTTGCGCCATCGCTCGTTCCGACCCGGCCGGGACTGCAGATCAAGACAGATCGGCGTGATGCTGTCGCGCTTGCCGCGTTGTTGCGCGCAGGTGAACTGTCGTCCATCTGGGTTCCCGACGAGACACATGAGGCCATGCGCGATCTTTGCCGGGCGCGGGAAGCGGCAGTCTCGGATTTACGACGGGCACGCCAGCATCTCTTGTCGTTTTTGCTCCGGCACGGCCGGGTCTTCGAAGGCCGCTCTCATTGGACAATGAGCTCATCGAAACTGGCTGGCGACACAACGCTTTGATCACCGTGCGCAGCAGATCGCTATGGAAGAATATATTCGTGCCATCGAGCAGATCGAGGAACGGCGTGAACGGCTGACCCGGCAGATGCTGGCGCTCTTGCCGGATTGGTCGCTTAACCCTGTCGTCGAAGCGATCCAGGCCTTGCGCGGTGTGGCACAGATCTCGGCGGTGACACTGGTATCGGAGATCGGTGACTTCAGACGCTTCAATAACCCACGCCAGTTCATGGCCTGGCTGGGATTGGTCCCCAAGGAACATTCCACAGGTGCCAGCGTGTCGCGCGGCTCGATCACGAAGGCGGGAAACACGCGAGCGCGGCGCATGCTGGTCGAAGGCGCATGGACCTACAGATTGCCTGCGCGTGTCAGCCAGGAAATCTTGAAGCGAATGGAGGGGCTGCCTGAAGCGATCAGGGCGACCGCCTGGAAGGCGCAAGTGCGACTATGCCAGCGATACCGGCGCATGCAGGCCAGCGGCCACCTCTCACCAACATCGTCACCGTCGCCATCGCGCGCGAACTCGCTGCTTTTGTCTGGGCGGTTGCGACAACAGTCCCCATTCCCCCCACAAAGGCAGCCTGACGAAGGGGCGCCAAATACAGAGGAGAAAATTTAATTCCATCACGCTGCTTATTGCTGGGCGTGGCGGCCGGTCAGGGCAACCCTCGTTGTGATTCTGCGAGCCTGAAACGGCAACACGCGCCATGTGAGACAGAGGAAGGCCCGAGACGAACCACGGTCCTGCGGTATTCAACCCGCGCATCAGAGTCTGATCAACCGTCGTCTCAATGCCGCCGCGTCCTGCAATAGGCAGCATATTTGTCCCTCGTCGACGCTGAAAAAGCGACGCGAAAAACCTATGCCCAAACTCTTGAAAACGGACATGAGAATCAAACTTCTCCGCAGAGCGAAACCGAAATCTGATATCGCAAGGAAACCGAGCCGAAAACCGCCGTTTCTGGCAGAAATCATTACTCCAAATCGCCCAATCCTATCGGAATATCAATGCGTTCTGGGTTCTTCACGGCCGACTTACTCGTCGGGCTCTCGGTGCTGCAAGCGTCAATCCCCCATCTCGCGCCAGGGGGTGAGTGGCGACAATCTGGGGATTTTCCGGACTTTTGGGGCAGATCGGTGTTTTCGGGCCCCGGCCATTTCGGTGTTTGTGTTCAGGCGGCTGCCCACGGGCGGCGCCTCAAGAGTTCATATCCGGGTGATCGATTTTCAACGCTTCGGGTCAGTTGATGCGACCTTCGACGGGACCGGCACTACAGGGATGATTGCATGCATTTCGGCACTACGGCGCATCATCGGAGCCGACAATTCCGCCTTCCCCTTCAAGGCGCATGATCTGCACAACGTCTCCACGCGTGAACTTCAATCAGACGCCAGCCCCCATATTGCCGTCCTCGGCGAGAACGACGACACCGAAACGCTCGAGCGCCAGGGCCACGGCTTGAATGTCCTCTTCCGACGGCAGCTGGGCGCTGCCGCTCGCCTCGAACAGTTCTATTGTCTGCAAAGGGATTCCAGATGCCCGCGCGAAATCCTCCTTTCCGATCCCGCAAGCGCCCGCCCCGCAACGACAACCCGTCCAGTGATCTTGATTTCGGACACCATGAATGAATTTCCTGTCTGTTGGACTGAGAATCGACCAAATCGTTCCGCCGGTACCAGCAGGGAACACCCGTCAGTCTTCCCCTGGAAGGTCGCTGGAGAGTATCGGCCGGATCGGGAGAACTGTCACTCCCGTTTTTCGGTCCCGGTGAGCCGCCGTTCGCATCATCACGCCGCGAGCCTATCCGTGGAAAACGTCGTGAAAGCCGGAACGGCTGGATTACCAGCGCCTCCGCATCATATATGACGGCTTTCAGCTTGATGCTCCGCGCGTGCGGACGCCTATCATCCATGCTTGCAGCAGATGTATAACTCATTTTACATTGGATCCATATCGCTCTTGGAGCGCCGCGGGCAATCGGGTTATTGGACGTGGACGACCAATTGACCGGGAGATTACATTGACCTCGCTGTATCACACCGCCCTCACAGAACTGGCCGCCGTTTTCGACCGGCTCGACCATCCGCAGGTCGATGCGGCCGTCCAGGCCATCGCCGGCGCGCGCCGCATCGCCCTTTACGGCGTCGGCCGCGAAGGCCTTCAGATCAAGGGCCTCGCCATGCGGCTCTTCCATCTTGGACTGAACGTCTCCGTCGTCGGAGACATGACCGTGCCGCATCTTGGCGAAGGCGACCTGCTGATCGTGTCCGCGGGGCCGGGCGACTTCTCCACGGTTTCCGGACTGATGGGCGTGGCGAAACGGGACGGCGCAACATCCCTGTGCTTCACCGCGCAGCCGGATGCCCTCTGCCCGAAAATAGCCGACCACGTCGTTCACATCCCGGCCCAGACCATGGCCAACGATACCAGTGCGGGTGCAACCTCCGTCCTGCCGATGGGCTCCCTCTACGAAGGCGCGCAGTATATCCTCTACGAAGGCATGATCCTGAAGCTCAAGGAACGGCTTGGCGTGACGAGCGAAGCCATGCGCGGCAATCATACCAATCTCGAATAGCAGCAGATTCCGGCAGATGTTCGGGAGTATGGAGCAGGCGTGAACAACGGATTCTCACTCGAAGCGGAGAGCGACCACCTCAAGGCGCGCATAGCCTGGTTCTATTTCGTCGCGGGCATGACCCAGCAGGAAATTGCCGACCAGCTCGGCATCACCCGGTTGCGCGTCAACAAGATCATCGGCACCGTGCGCGCCGAAGGCGCCGTCGTGGTCGACCTGCGCATGCCGATGATCGACTGCATCAAGCTAGAGGAGCAGTTGAAGACGCTGTTCGGGCTGGAAGAGGCAATGGTCGTCCCGGCGATCGAGGACATGCTGGGCTCGCAGCGCACCATCGGCGAAGCGGCCGGCATCATGCTCGATTCGCACGTATCCCACCGCCACGGCATTGGCGTAAGCGGCGGGCAGACGCTGAGCTATGCGGTACGGCGCATTTCCCTGCGGCGCCTGAAGAGCTCCTGGGTCGTGGGTATGATGGGCGCGGTCACGCGCGGCTCCGGCACGAACACGTTCGAACTTTCGACGGCGCTCGCCCAGTCGCTGGATGTCGAATGCCACTATCTGACCGCGCCGATCTATTGTCCGACGAGAGAGAGCCGCGAGGTCCTGCTCGCCCATGACGAGATCGCATCCGTCATGGCCAAGGCAGAGGAGGCGGAAATCGCCCTCGTCGCCTGCGGCGACCTCACCCACCGCTCGCGGGTCATGCCGCTCGGCATTATCAAGGAAAACCTGCCGGCGCTTCTGGAAATGGGCGCCGTCGGCGAAATCCTCGGCTGCTTCCTCGATCCGCACGGCAACATCCTGCCGCATCCGATCAACCAGTCGATCATGGCGCTGCCCCTGAGCAAGCTGAAGGAGAAGCCAGTTTCCATCCTGGCATCCGGCGGCCGCAACAAGCTGCCGATCATCCGTTCGGTGCTGCGCGGGAAATACGTCAACCGTCTCGTCACCGACGATGTCGTGGCGCGCGCCTTGATCTACGAGTCATAGCCGGAAAATCCAGATTCCATCAGTGAAATCAAAGCCGTCCGGTTGAAAAACACCGGACGGCTTTTGCGTTTGCGTCGTTTTTCATTGCCGATTGTGCGCTGCGTTATAGATGTAAATTTAAATTTACACATACTTGTATTTCTCAATTTACATCTGATAAGCTGACGGCGTGGATGCGGACCGGGAGGAGGTCTGCGGCCGGCTCGATGAGCAATGTACGGTCGCGGATGGCTTTTCCCGGTCTCGAAACCAAAGCCCGCTTGTGGAGGAAATCATGAAGAGACTTACCCTTGCGCTGCTCGCAGCAGCGGCACTCGTCGCCCCCGGCGTCGTGATGGCGCAGGACGCGCCCGGCATGGCCAAGAAGGACAGCTACCGCTTCGTCATCATTCCGAAGGTCGTTCACCCGTGGTTCGACAAGGTCAATGACGGTGCCAAGCAGGCCGCCGCCGTCATCAAGGCGCAGACCGGCTCCGACGTTCAGATCGATTACAGCGCGCCGCAGCAGGCCGATGTCGTCCAGCAGAACCAGATCCTCGAAAGCTCGATCGCCACCCGTCCCGACGGCATCGCCATCGACCTGCTCGACGCCAGCGGCAACCGCGCCTCGCTCGAGGAAGCCGTCGGCCAGGAAATCCCGGTCACCATCTTCGATTCCGTTCCGCCCGAGGGCATGGACTTGACCAGCATCGGCAACGATTTCTGCGAGCAGGCCAACATCGCCTCTCGCCGCCTCGTCGAACTGCTTGGCGAAAAGGGTGAAGTCGCGATCATGATGGGCGTGCCGAGCGCACCGAACCACGCCATCCGCGCGGAATGCCACCAGAAGATTTTCGACCAGTACCCGGACATCAAGGTCGTCGCGACCGGTATCGACAACGACGACATCGAGACCGCGCAAAAGCAGGCCGCCGCGATCATGCAGGCCAACCCGAACCTCAAGGGCTGGGTCGCTTCCGACGCCGCAGGCCCGATCGGCATCGGCCAGGCCATCCAGGAAGCCGGCAAGGTCGGCCAGGTCACCCTCGTCGGCCTCGACAACCTGCCGGAGATGTTGCAGCTGATCCGCGACGGCGTCGCCGACAGCTCTTCCTCCACCAAGCCGGAAATGCAAGGTTACTGGGCCGTCATGACCATGTGGCAGAAGGCCCTCGGCCTCGATACGCCGAAATACATCGACACCGGCATCGCGATCCTGAACAAGGACAATGTCGGCCAGTAAGGCGCACGGGGTCACCGGCCTTTTCGGCCGGTGACCCGCTGCACTCCCGGCGAGGAGTATCCCGCCGGCCGTATGAAACGGCGCAAGGCGGCATCACAAGACCAGGATCCGGATATGGCATTTCTTGAGACCAAGGGGATAGGACGCGATTTTCCCGGCGTGACCGCGCTCAACGGCGTCGACCTGAAGCTGGAACTCGGACGCGTGCATATTCTCGCCGGCGAAAACGGTGCGGGAAAGTCCACTCTCGTCAAGATCCTCACGGGGTCCGACACGCCGAGCCGCGGCACGGTCTCCATCGACGGCAAGAATGCCGCCGAACATCCCGATCTCTTCAAATATGTCGGCTACGTGCCGCAGGAACTCAATCTCTTCCCGCATCTGAGCGTCGCCGAAAACCTGTTCATTCCCTACGCCGTTTCCGGCTTTTCCTCGCGCTACGTCGATTTCAAGGCGATCGAGAAGGAAGCGCAGGTCTATCTCGACCGCTTCGCCATCGAAGCGCGTCCCTCCGATCTGGTGCGCAATATTTCCGTCTCCGACCAGCAACTCCTGCAAATCGCCCGCGCCTCCACCCACAAGCAGATGAAGGTGCTGATCCTCGACGAGCCGACCTCGTCGCTGACGCGTGCCGAAGTCGACCGGGTGTTCAAGGTCATCAACGACTTCCGCAGCGCCGATCACGCCATCGTCTTCATCTCACACAAGATGGACGAGGTTTTCTCCATCGGCGACGACTACACCATCCTGCGCAATGGCGAGAAGGTCGAGGACGGCCGGATCGCCGACATCACCGAGGCCGACCTCATCCGCGGCATGTCCGGGTCCGAATTGTCGTTCAGTGAAAATTTCTGGCCGGTCGCCCAGCCGGCAGCCCCCGACGAGACCATCATCGAAGTCAAGAACCTCTCCGGCCATCGCTTTCAGGACGTGTCTTTCACTCTGAAGCGCGGAGAAATCCTTGGCTTTGCCGGTCTCGTCGGCGCCGGGCGCTCCGAAATCATGCAGACCATGTTCGGGTTCCTCAATGCCAAGGCGGGAACCGTCACCGTCAAGGGCAAGCCCTGGACGCTTGGCGACACAAACTACAGCGTGCGCAACGGCATGCTTTACCTGTCCGAGGAGCGCAAGCATCACGGCATCCTGCCGATACTCTCCGTTCGCGAGAATATCGGCATCTCCATCCTCGCGCAGACAACCGGCTGGCTCGGCATTTCCGCGCAGAAGGAGAAGTCGGCCGTGGCCGACGTCATCCGCACCTACGACATCAAGACCGACAGCATGGGCAAGAAGATCGCTCTACTTTCGGGCGGCAACCAGCAGAAGGCGATCATCGGCCGCGCCATGGCGACCAAGCCGGACGTGCTGATCTTCGACGAGCCGACCAAGGGCATCGACGTCCGCACCAAGGCGGAAATCTATCGCATCATGAAGACGCTCGCCGAAAGCGGCGTCGGCATCATTCTCGTTTCGTCCGAAATGGACGAGCTGCGTAAATGCGCCAATCGCATCATCACCATGTATGCCGGCAAGATAACCGGCATTTTCGAGACCGCGACGACGAGCAACGAAACGCTCGTGGGTGCGATTTTCGGTTCGGAGACCAACACCAATGCAGCGTAAGCCCCTCTCCATCCTCGCCACGAACCCGCTTGCCGGCGTCTTCGTGGCGCTCGTCATCATTTTCATCGTCTCCGCGATCCTGTCGCCCTACTTCCTGACCTCCTACAACATGTCGGTCATCGCCCGGTCGCTTGCCTTCGTCGGGCTGGTCACCGTCGGCCAGGCGATGTTGCTCATCCTTGGCGAGCTCGACCTGTCGCTCGGCGTCATCGGCGGCCTCTGCGGCGTCATCGCCGGCATGCTGATGGTCAATTACGGCATCAACCCCGCGGTCGCCTTTGCCGGCGGCCTGGCCATGGGTGCGGCGCTCGGCTTCTTCAACGGCTTCATGGTCACCTCCATGCGCCTGCATTCGCTGGTCCTGACGATCGGCACGGCCGGTATCTTCGGCGGCATCAACCTGGTGCTGACCAAGGGCGTGGCGATCACCAACATTCCCAAGGAAATCCAGTTTCTCGGGCGCGGCGATCTGTTCGGCGTGCCGGTTCCCTTCGTCATCATGATCGCGGTTCTTGCCGTCGCCACCTTCATCACACTGAAAACCCCTTTCGGCCGTTACATGTATGCGATCGGCAACAACAACGCTGCCGCGCGCATGCTCGGCATCCGCGTTGACCGCATCCGCGTGCTGGTGTTCACCATCGCCGGTTTCCTGTCCGCGCTCGCCGGCCTTCTGATGGTGGCGCGCCTCGGCACGGCGCAGCCCTCGATCGGCGAAACCTGGGTCCTGCCTCCGATCGCGGCCTCCGTCATCGGCGGCGTGGCGACCACGGGCGGCATCGGTACGCCGCTCGGCGCGATCCTCGGTGCGGGCATCATCGCCATCATCGAAAACATCATCGTGCTCTTCGGCGTCTCGCCCTATTGGCAGGGTGTCGTCAGCGGCGTGATCGTGGTGCTCGCCATCTCCTTCGATGCGATTTCCAGGCGGTACATCCGCAAGGAATTGTAACGCCCCGGCGGCAAGGCCACCGACCTTTGAACTTGGAATGAACCGGAACGACCCCGCGCCAGCACTGGCGCGGCTCCCGGCCCCATATGTGGAGGAAAGCTATGAAACTCGGTTTGAACCTGTCCTTTGCGATCAAGCGCTGGCTCGGCGGCGAGCGTCTGGCGTCCGTCATCAGGCAAGATCTGGACATGGAATATGTCCAGTTCACCTGGGACCTCATCGATCCCTGGTGGCCCGAAGCGCCGCGTGACCGTCTGGCCCGCGATTATGCCAGGGCATTCGCCGATGCCGGCATCACCATCGAAAGCACGTTCGGCGGCCTCGCCTCCTACACCTACAATCATTTCCTCTCCCCGAACGAAGACCTCCGGGCGATGGGCAAGGAACATTTGAAGCGCGCCATCGACATGACCGCCGAGATGCAGGTCCCGGCGGCCGGCATGCCTTTCGGCTCCTATTCGGCAGACGATGCCGTCAATCCCGCCCGCCGCGAGGAAATCTACAAGCTGGCGCTACAGTCGATCGTCGATCTTTCCCGCCATGCCAGGGAACGGGGACTGTCGAAGTTGATGATCGAGCCCGTGCCGCTGGCCACCGAATTTCCGTCCTCGGCCGCCGACGCGCTGCGCCTGATGAAGGACCTCGACGGCGCGACCGACGTGCCGGTGCGCCTTCTGGTCGACTGGGGCCATGCGCTGTTCACACCGCTCTTCAAGGAAGAGGCGGACATGGACCACTGGATGCGCACCTGCGGAGACTATATCGCCGCCTACCACATCCAGCAGACGGACGGCCTTCTGGACCGCCACTGGAACTTCACCCGCGAGGGCATCGTGACGCCGGAACGCCTACAGGACTTCTGGAAGAAACATGCCTTGACCGACCAGACCTACCTGCTCGAAATCATCTATCCCTTCGAGGAAACGGACGAATTCGTCCTCGAGGATATGAAGAAAGCCGTGGCGCTGCTGAAGCAAGCTGGCTGAAACGACGACCGGGGTGGCGGCGTGATCGCCTGCGCCCTCTCCCGCCTGCGCCAACTCCAAGGAAGAATGCCGTGACGAAGACAAAGAAGCTGATGAATTCCCCCGAGGCGATCATTCCCGAAATGATCGAGGGCATGCTGGGCGCCCATTGCGATATCCTGACCTCGTTCGGCGCGACGGGCCGTGTCCTGGTCGCCATCGACGGGCCGCGTGACGGCAAGGTCGGCATCGTCGTCGGCGGCGGATCCGGCCACGAGCCGGCATTTTCCGGCTATGTCGGGCGCGGCCTTGCCGATGCCTCAGCCATCGGCAACGTCTTCGCGTCCCCCTCCCCCGAACCGATCCTGGAAGCGACCCGCGCGGCAAACGGCGGCGCGGGCGTGCTCTATCTCTACGGCAACTACTCCGGCGACGTCATGAACTTCGACATGGCGGCCGAGCATGCCGGGCGCGAAGGCATCGAGGTCCGTTCGATCCCGATCACCGACGACGTGGCGTCCGCAAGCTCCGAACGCATCGGCGACCGGCGCGGCATCGCCGGCGATTTCTTCGTCTTCAAGATCGCCGGTGCCGCGGCAGACCGGATGCAGACGCTCGACGAGGTCGAGGCCGTGACCCGCAAGGCCAACCGCCTGACCGCCACCATGGGCGTGGCGCTCGGCGCCTGCTCCCTGCCCCAGACGCTGAAGCCCAATTTCGAGATCGGCGACGACCAGATGGAAATCGGCATGGGCGTGCATGGCGAGCCCGGCATCCGCCGCGCCGCCATCGAGACCGCCGACGAAGTGACCGTCGAACTGATGGACCACATCCAGGGCGAGCTGAAGCTCGTGAAGGGCGACAAGGTCGCCCTGCTGGTCAACGGTCTCGGCTCTACCTCGCCGATGGAGCTCTACCTGCTTCACCGGCGCGCCAAAATGATCCTCGACGATCTCGGCGTCTCGATCCACAAGTCCTTCGTCGGCGAATACGTGACCTCGCTGGAGATGGCGGGTGCGTCGATCACCCTTTTGAAGCTGGATGACGAACTGACGTCCCTGCTCGACCATCCTTGCCTGGCGCCCGTGCTGCGCGTGGGTGCCGCGCCTGCGCCGGCTTCGCAGGTTGCCGCCGACCGCCTGAAGCGCATTGCCGCCGAACAGCCGGCCTCGGCCAAGGCAAGAACCGCCTCCGCCAGCGGCGGCGATGGCGAAGGTGACCTCACCGCGCAGATTTTCGCCGAGATGATCCGCAAGGTCTCCTTCGCGATCGAGGATCGTGCGGACTGGTTGTCGGAACTGGACGGCGTCATCGGAGACGGTGACCACGGCGTCACCATGAGTATCGGCTGGCGTGCCGTACGCGCGGAAATCGCCGAAATTACCGATGACGAGAGTATCGAGGACATTTGCGGGCGCATCGCCAAGGCGTTTCTCGACGCGGTCGGCGCTTCCTCCGGCCCGCTCTACGCCACCGCCTTCCTGCGCGCCGGCGAAACGACGGGCGGGCGCCATCGCCTCGACGCAGCCGGCCTGGTCGCATTCCTTGAGGGAGCCTCGAACGGTATCCGCGAACGCGGCAAGTCCGAGCCCGGCGACAAGACCATGGTCGATGCCTGGGTACCCGCCGTCGAACAGGCGCAAAAGGCGCTTGCCGAAGGCGGCGATCTCGTCGATTGCCTGCGTGCCGCCGCAGCCGGCGCGGAACGCGGCATGAAGGCTACGGCCAATATCGCCGCCCGCCGCGGTCGCTCCGCCAAGCTCGGCGAACGGTCGCTTGGCCATATAGATCCCGGCTCCGCCTCGACCTTCCTGATTATCGACGCGATGCGCCAGTCTTTCGAGATGCAGACCCTCGACCCCGTCAGCCGCGCCCGACGCCCCTCCCACTTCTCCTGAAAATGGCCGAACAGTACGTGCGGCCTGGAGGCTGCTGACTTCGAACGCGAGTTTATCGCTGCCGGTGAGCGCTTCCGCATCACCGGCATTGATCCGCGACGGCCGAAATACCCTATCTCTGTAGAGCGTATTCCCGATCGCCGCGGCTTCAAGTTCACCGCCGACAATGTGGCCATGCTGCTCAAAGCTCAGGCCAAACCGTGACGTTCACCACTCATTCTTCAACTTGGCCAAAATCCCAGCTTCGAGCCGACGGGGCCAATATCCCCCGACGATGTCGCCGGTTGTCCATGGGTTGGTGTTCGCGATCGCATCCGAGCCGACCAACCGGCCGGCTAGGAGGTTCTGGTGCAGGTCATCAACTCCGCACTAGATGAGCTTGCGAGCGGCAAGATTGCGCATGAGGTGAGAGGTTCCAAAGACCCAAGGCGGGCACTCAGTCGAGAGTTTTACCGTATTCACCAGGGAGCCGAGCTTATCATTGGAAATGGTGACAACATCGCCAATTTTGTGCGTAAAGCCTTGCCCCGGCGCATCGCGGTCCTCGACCGGTGCGAACAGTGTGCCGAGGAACAGCACGAAGCCATCGGGATACTGATGATGCGCGCCGCGCGTCTGGGCGACGAGATCCAGTGGATCGCGACTGATCTCCTTCATCGAGCTTTTGCCGCGCATCACGAAACCATCCGTCCCCTCGACACGCAGGTCCAGCTCGGCATTGCGCGCGTCGTCCATCGTGTAGGTCTCGTCGAACAGGCGGATAAACGGGCCGATCGAACAGGAGGCGTTGTTGTCCTTGGCCTTGCCGAGCAGCAGAGCGGAGCGTCCCTCCACGTCGCGCAGATTGACGTCATTTCCCAGTGTCACACCCTTGACACGCCCTTCACTATCGACCGCAAGCACGATTTCCGGCTCGGGATTGTTCCACTTGGAGATCGGATGCAGGCCGACGGCGGCCCCGGTGCCTACGGCAGACATGACCTGCGACTTCGTGAAGACCTCGGCATCCGGGCCGATGCCGACCTCCAGATACTGCGACCACAGGCCTTCCTCGATGAGCGCGGCCTTCACGCGCAGGGCATCCTCCGACCCGGCCTTGAGGTCGCGCAGGCTTGCACCGATGATCTGCGAGACTTTCTCGCGAATGCTCGCGGCGCGCTCGGGGTTGCCCGCCGCGCGCTCCTCGATAACGCGTTCGATCATCGAACGGGCAAAGGTAACGCCGCAGGCCTTGATGGCCTGGAAGTCGATCGGCGCCAGCAGGTGAAGTTGCGACCGGTCCGGTGCGCTGAGCGACAGCACGTTTTCGAGGGCGCCGAGATCGCGGCCTTCGGCACGGCGGACGAAGCCGGCCGGCGCATCGCATTCCAGGAGGTCGCGCATGGTGGCGCACGCCTTTGCTGTTATGTCGTAGAGACGACCGTCGCGGATCGTCACCAGAACCGGCCCCTCGACCTCCGGCGACCAGGCCCGTCCGACGAAGCAACCCGTTGCAAAGCTTGAAGTAAGATCAGTCACGGCGGTCAATGCTCCCTGAAAGCCAATGTCAGTATTCTATCCTCACTCATCTCCGAACGCTCGAGAATGCCGGCAAGGCGCCCCTTCGACAGGATCGCCACGCGATCACAAAGAGCGAGGATTTCCGGCACTTCGGACGAGGCCATGAGAACGGTCAGGCCCTGTTCTGCGGCCTGCGCGATGATCGTGTAGAGATCGGCCTTGGCCCCCACGTCCACGCCATGCGTTGGCTCGTCGAGAAGCAGGAGTTGCGGCTCGGCCATAAGCGCGCGAGCGAAAATGACCTTTTGCTGGTTGCCGCCCGACAAGGTCGAGATGGGCTGCAAGTCGTTCGCCATGCGAATGCCGAGGCTCTTTGTGTAGGCCGCCATGCGACCCGCCTCCCCGCGGCGATCGGAGAACAGCCGCCCTGCGAATCGCCGCAGGCTCGAAATCGCTGCATTGTCGCGCACGGAATGCTGCGGAAGAATGCCGGCCGTCTTGCGGCCTTCCGGCACCAGCACAACGCCGCTCCTCACCGCGTCGCTTGGATCACGCGGCGCGAAATTCTGTTGGTTGAGCGTGAGATGTCCCGCGCTCATCGGCCGAACGCCGTGGATGACGTCGAGAAGCTCGGTACGCCCGGCTCCCACAAGGCCGAACAGGCCGAGGACCTCACCGCGCCGCACCTCCAGGCTGATGTCTTCGATATGAACGCCGTCGGAGACGTTCCGAAGCGACAGAGCGACAGTGTCCTTGTCGATGGCGCGCGGCTTGTAATCGTAGATCGCGGGCTTGCCGGTCATGTCGGCGATCAGTTGCTCGCGGCTCGTTTCCGCGGGTTTGCGCTCGCTGACAATCGCGCCGTTGCGCAAAACCACCAGCCGGTCGCAGAGACCGAGTGCCTCCTCCAGCCGGTGTGTGATGAAGATGATTGCCGTGCCGGTCTGGCGCGCATTGCGGACGTAGGAGAAGAAGCTTTCCACCTCGTGCGGTGTCAGCGAGGATGTCGGTTCGTCGAGGATCAGCAGACGCGGCTGGCGACCGGCTGCTTTGGCGATTTCGATCAGCTGCTGTTCGCCGGCGCGAAGCGTCCCCGCTTCCTGTGCCGGATCCAGACCGCCTGCCCCGACCCTTTCCAACAAGGCCTTCGAGGAGGCACGCATCAGCGCCTTGTCGACAAAGCCGAGCGGCGTGCGCGGAAAGCGTCCGAGATAAAGATTTTCCGCCACCGACAGGGCGCCGACCACCGAGAGCTCCTGATGGACGAAGCTTATGCCGGCAGCGATGCCCTCGCCGACACTCCCGAACCGCACCGGCTCACCGGCAAGGTCTATCGTGCCGGAATCGGCCGTGAGTCCGCCGGACAGGATATGCATGAGCGTCGACTTACCGGCGCCGTTTTCGCCGAGCAGCCCGACCACCTCGCCCGGATAGAGATCGAGATCGACGGACTGCAGCACCGCATTGCCGGAGAAGGCTTTTGCGACGGCACGGGCACGGACGAGCGGTTGGCCGTGACCGGCGCGAGGCGCGCCGGTCGGGTCTTCGACAATATTACTTGGCATCGGCGGGCGTCAGCAGGTTACCGACGACGGGGATGACCTTGGCCGGCGGCTCGATGCCGGCGACAAGGTAGTTGTAGAGCATGACACTGGCATCGAGAGCCTGCTGGTAAGGCGCCTGATCGAGCAGGCCGACCATTTCGCCGGTCTTCAGGTACTGCATGTTGTCGGGCGTATGGTCGAAGCCGACGACGCCAACCTTGCCGGTGAGGCCCAGGTCCTTTACGGCCTTGGCAGCGCCGAACGGGCCGCCGGCCGTGACATAGACCATCGACAGGTCGGGATTAGACGTCATCATGTCCTGGACGAGCGAATAGGCCTCTTCCGCCTTGTCCTTGTTCTCGAACGGGCCGACAATCTGGATGTCAGGCGCGTTGGCCTTGAGATAATCGACCGCGCCGTTCATGCGCTGGGTGTGCTGTGTGGCGCCGAAATAGCCGGTGATCACGCCGAGCTTGCCCTTGCCGTTCATTTTTTCCTGGATGAACTTGCCGATCTGCTCGCCGGCCGACGTCGCATCCTGGCCGATGAAGGCGAGGCGTTCAGAAGGAGCAGCGCCTTCCGCGACAATATTGAAGACCGGCACGCCGGCTTCCGTTGCCTCGTTGATGATACGCGCCGTGCCGTCGAAGATCGGAACGACGACGATACCGTTGTACTGCTTGGCCAGCGCGCCTTCGATGCCGGCGACAACAGCTTCGGCCGAAAGCTCGTTGCCGAGATCGACGAAATCGACCGTGGCGTTGAAGCCCTTGAGATACTCGTTGGCAGCCTTCGCGCCCTCCGTCACCGGCGTCCAGAACGGATTGTTCTGGAACGACAGGAAGGCGATCTTGATCGGTCCCTTCGTGTTTTCCACCGCCGCGACCGTGCCCCCCTTCGGTGCTTCCGCCGCATTTGCGGCAGAAAACACGGATGCGAGACCAAAGGCGGCCGCGGCCGTCAGTTTCGTGATTTTGCTGATCATGTTCATTTCCTCCAGGGGGTTGATCATTCGTCTTCACCACCGCGCTGCAGGCCGTCCAACGCCACGGCGAAGATGATCACCAGCCCCTTGGTGACGACCTGCCAGTAGGCGGAAATGCCGAGCAGCACGAAAGCATTGTTGAGCAGCGCCATCAGCAGCGCGCCGATGACGACACCGACAATCGAACCCCGTCCACCGCTAAGCGCGGTGCCGCCGAGAATGACGGCGGCGATGACGTCGAGTTCATAACCGACGCCGAGATTGGGATCGGCGCTGGCGAGATTGCCGGACAGGATAAGACCGCCGAGTCCGGCAAGCAGGCCGCAGAAGGCGAAAATGAAGAGGCGCGTCGCCTTCAGATCGACGCCCGCCAGACGCGATGCCTTCGGATTGTCCCCGATCGCGTAGATCTCGCGACCGCGCACGGTGCGCACGGAAAAGACATGCACGACGATGGCCAACACGATCATCAGCAGGAAGGAAACCGGGATGCCGGCGATGCGGCCGGCACCGACGAATTCCGCAAAACCGCCCATCGGCACGGGGATGCCGCCCGTCATCAGAAGTGCGATGCCGCGCGCGACCGACAGCGTGCCGAGGGTCGCGATGAAGGGATTGATCTTCAGCCGCGTATAAAGCAGGCCGTTGACGATGCCGCAACCAAGGCCGGTGAGCAGGCCCGCGATGAGGCCAACGCTTTCAAAGCCCGTGTCCCTGATGACGACAGCCGCGACAACGGCGGACAGGCCAATGACCGAGCCGACCGACAGGTCGATGCCGCGGCCGATGATGACCAGCGCCTGGCCGAGCGCCACGATGGCGACCACCGAGGCTTGTCGCCCGACGTTCAAGAGGTTGCGCGGCGCCAGAAAATACTCGCTGGCAAAGGACAGATAGGCGGCAACCACCAACAGCATCAGCAGAACCGATGCTTCGCGATGGCGCCCGAGGCGTTTGAGCGTGGCAAGACCCATGTTCATGCGCCTTCTCCTATCGCCGCCGGAAGACGGGCGGACGCTTTTCCTTGAAGGCCTGCCGGCCTTCCTGGGCGTCGGCGGTGGCAAAGCAGATCGTCTGGAGATCGCGCTCGTATTCGACGGCCTTTTCATGCGGCATCGACGCCGCGGCCTTGAGGTTGAGCTTGGCGGTTTCCGCCGCGATTGGGGCACGGGACGCAATCACTTCCGCGATGGCACGCGCCCGCGGCAGCAAGTCCTCCGGGTTTACCACATCGCTGACGAGGCCCCATTGCTGCGCCTTCTCGGCGCTGATCGGATCGCCGGTCATGATCATCAACGCCGTATTCGACGGACCGATGGAATGGGCAAGGCCCGCCGCCATGCCGCCCCCACCGATCCAGCCGAGCTTGATTTCGGGGGCGGCGAATTGCGCGTTGCGCGAAGCGATGCGGATGTCGCAGGCCATGGCCGTTTCCAGCCCGCCACCGAAAGCATAGCCGTTGACGGCGGCGATGGTCGGCTTCAGCAGCGCATGAATGGCGTCGCAATAGTCTGCGCGGTTGCGAAACTGCCAGGGCGTCTCGTAGGTGTCGAGTTCGCGGATGTCGGAGCCCGCGCAGAAGGCGCGCTCGCCCGCGCCGGTCAGGATGACGCAGCGGATCGTGTCACTGTCATTGCATTCCTTGACCGCCGTCACGATGGCATCAGCCATTTCAGGGGTTACGGCATTCAGCTTGGCCGGGCGGTTGAGGGTGATCGTCGCGATTGCGCCGTCGACCTCGAAAATGATCTCCTCCGTCATGTCGTCTCCTATCGTTCCTCACCGCCGCGCCGATGGGCGCGGTAGAGGTCCTGCAGCCGGGAAAGCACGCCCGCCGCCGCAGCCCTTGATTCAAACGAGTCGCGCAGCAGCGCGGATGCCTTGCTCTGAAAGGCGATGTAACCGTCATGGCGCGGGCGAATGTAAGCCGCCTCGATCGTCTGCGCCGTCTGCCTGTAGAAGCCGTTCCAGCGTCGGTTCACGCCATCGTCGAACCAGGCGTCGCGCCGCGAGGGCTGGCCGTCATGGGCGGGAATGAAATTGATCTGCGCGTCGCGCCCCATCAGCCAGAGCAGATGCGCCTTCAACTCCGGGCTTGGATCGCAGCGCTTCGAAATGCCGATGCCAGTGCCGCCGAGCGTGGAGCCGGGGCGACCGCCCGCAACGCGGCGCGGCGCATCCGCGAAGGTGACAGGTTTGCCGGCGTCGGGCGCTGAATAGTTCACATAGCCATAGACGAGCGGGCAGAGCGCCACGTCATCGGACGCCGCCATATGGTCGAGAAGGCCGATCGGGTTCTTTTCCCACACGACACGCGGGCTGAGCAACGCCAGCTCTGCCATCAGCTCATAGACGACCGTTCCGGTCTCGCGGGAAACGAGGACATCCGGGTCTGCTTCGGCCGGCGGCTCGCCATAGGCGGCAGCAATGGACAGGAAGCTCAAGGCGGCATGCGGGCCCGCCAGCGAGAGCGCGACCTTGCCGCTACTGCGGGAGAGATCGGCGACTGCCGCCCATGTCTGCGGCGCTCCGCCCTCGACCAGATCGGCGCGCAACGCCATGACCTGGGTTGCGGCATCGAGCGGCAGAGCCCAGTGCTTGCCGGCATAGCGATAGCTCGACAGGGAGGGGCCGATGCTCTCGGCCGCCAGTTGATCGACCACATCGGCACCGAACACGCTTTCAAGCGATTGCAAGCAATCGCTGCCGACTGCTTCTCCAACATGCGGATGATCGAGCACGACAAGATCGTAGCGCGCGCAAAGATCGGCGATCGGATGCGACTCGAACCCTTCGAGCGGCTGCTTTTCCCACTGGATATCGAGACCAGCCTCGATCACCTCGTCACGTCTTGCGGCTGCGGCGAGCGCGTTGAAACCACGTGGATGGTCCCAGGTCAGAGCCTTGATCGTCACCATGATCAAACCGTTCCCGTTGCCACGGCGCCGTTTGCCACAAGCGCCGCAATCGCCGCGTCGTCGTAACCGGCCTCCTTCAGGATTTCCTGCGTGTGCTGGCCGGTGACGGGCGCGCCGCGCTCGACGATGGATGGGGTTTTCGAGAACTTGATCGGGAACCCCGGCGTCTTGACCCGACCTTCGGTCGGATGGTCGTAATCGACAAAAGTGCCGTTGTGCTTGATCTGCGCGTCCTCGACGAGATCGGCATAGCCGTAAACCGGGCCGCACCAGATATCGGCGGCGCGCAGCAGGTCAAGCCATTCGGCCGAGGACTTCGTCTTCAATCGATCGCGCGTCTTGGCGAAAATCTCGTCACGCCGCGTCCAGGTATCGACCTCGTCGTCCATCGTCAGGAAGCTGTCTTCGCCGATGACCTCGCCCAGCGTCTTCAGCTTCGGGAAGGCGACAATGATGAAGCCGTCACTGGTGGCGAAGGCGCCGTAGGGCGCGCGGATATAGACATGGGCATGCGGCTCGGCGGAGCGCTGCTGCGGCTTGCCGCCCACCGTATAGACGGACAATTCCTGCATCTGGATCGTCGTGATGGCATCCAGCATGTTGACCTGAACGAGTTGCCCCTCACCGGTCCGCTCGCGATGGAACAGCGCGGCAAGTGCGCCTTCGAAGGCCGTATAGGCGGTGATCGCATCGACCAGATACTGGCCGGCGGCCGTCGGCGGTTCGCCCTCGCGGCCGGCCGACAGCATGGCGCCGGACATGCCCTGGAGCACGAGATCCTGACCCGGGCGGTTCACATAGGGGCCATCCTCGCCATATCCGGAGATTGACACATAGACGAGGCGCGGATTGAGTTTCGACAGCGTTTCGTAGTCAACACCCAATCGCTTGGCCACGCCGGGACGATAGTTCTGCAGGAAGACATCGGCCGTCTTGACGAGATCGAGCAGCACCTTCTTGCCGTCTTCCGACTTCAGATCGATGGCAAGCGAGCGCTTGTTGCGGTTGAGCGACAGGAACGAGACATTGACGCGATTGCCGCTGGCGCCGCCGGCCGCCACATGGCGCTGCCATTCGCCCGCCGTCGGTTCGACCTTGACCACGTCAGCGCCCAGATCGCCAAGCCGCTGGGCCGCAAACGGCCCCGCCATGGCGATGGAGCAATCCAGAACCCTGATACCAGACAAAACACCCATATGCGGTCGCTCCTGCAAGCCTTCACGTTGGCTGGACCTTATCGGATAAATTTCTTCTGTCCAGAGTGAGCGCTAACTATTTTTGAATCTCACACACCTCTCGGTCGGCGATAATGACGAATATCAAGGGCACTGAAATGAGCGCTAACTTTCATATTGACCAAAGGCACCACGATGAATAAATAATTCATTGGTAAAACAGGGGCGGCCGCCGCGCCGCCGGAGGAGAAAATCAATGAAGACGTTTCAGTCGGGCTTCGGCCTAAGCCTGCTCGCCGCTGCGCTGCTCTCGTCTGCCGCAGTTCCCGCCCATGCCGACGCCCGGTCCGATGCGCTCCAGGCATTGCCGGAAAATGTGCGCGCACTTTATACGGACGCCGTCGACGTGGCCCCGGCCGCCCTCGGCGACTTCAAGGCGCCGGCCAAGCCGTGGCGCTGGTGCCATTCGGAATCCTACATGGGCAATCCTTGGCGCGTAACCTTCAACGACGAGCTCGCCCGCCTCGTCAACGGCGCCAAGGAAGCAGGCGACGTTTCGGAATTCATCGTCTCTGATTCCAACGGCGACGCCACGCAGCAGATCTCGCAGATCCGCGCCTTCATCGAACGCGGCTGCTCGGTCATCACCACGATCGCCGGCTCGTCGACGGCGCTGAATGCCGTTATCGAGGATGCGTTGAAGGCCGGCATTCCGGTCATCACCTCCGCTGGCGCCGTCACGACACCGGCGGCTATCAACGTCATGCATAACCAGAACCTCTGGGGCTACCAGATGGGCAAGGGCATTGCCGAAGCACTGCCCAATGGCGGCACGATCCTCCAGGTCGAAGGCATTTCCGGTCACCCGCTGGTGCAGCAGGAAAATGCCGGCCTCGACAAGGCCGTCGCCGAAAGCGGCAACCTGACGATCGTTCGCAAGGTCAGTGGTGAATGGACGGGCACGACGACGAAGTCCGCCGTTCTCCAGGCGCTCGCCACGACGCCTCAGCAGATCGATGCGGTCTGGTCCACCGGCAGCGAAGCGCGCTTCATCGCCGAAGCCTTCCAGCAGGCCGGCCGGCCCCTTCCGCTGATCGCGGCCTCCATCTCCGGCGACGCGCTCGGTTTCTGGAATGCGAACCAGGATAGCTTCAAGTTCTATGGCGGCGAGGTCTCTCCGCATGTGGCCGCGCAGAACGCCTTCCGTGTCGCGCTCCGCATCATCGAGGGCCAGAAGCCGATCGTGAACACCATCATCGCGCCGATGCCGACCATCACGCAGGCTGATCTGCCGACCTGGTACAAGGACTGCATGAAGCCGGATTCGGCCGCGATCTTCCCCATTCCGCCGCAGGATCCCTTCCCGGAAGAGTTGCTCAACGGCTACTTCTCGAACGGCAAGGCAACGCCGCTCTACGATTTCGCCAAGGTCCCTGCCGCCTGCGCGAAGTAAAGGCCTGCGTGGGGCCATCGCCGGACATCCGGCGGTGGTCCCTTCGCGTTCGGCAATGAGAAGGCTGCCCTGCATGCTAGCTACGACACATCCGCAATCCGGACCGGCGCCTGTGACATCCCGCATCCATCGCATCGTCGCCGAAAACGGTGGGGCGGTCCCCCCCCGGGATAGCGGCATTGAGTTAAAAATCAGCGGCCTCACCAAACGTTATGGCGAGACACTGGCCCTCTGTGGGGCATCCGTCACATTCCGGCCGGGCATCCACACCATCCTTGGCGAGAACGGCTCAGGCAAGAGCACCATGCTGAAGATCCTCTCCGGCGTCGTTTCGCAAAGCGAAGGCACCGTCGCACTCAACGGCCGCGCGATTGGCCCGCGCACGCCGCGCGACATGCATGATCTCGGCCTCTCCACGGTGTTCCAGGAGGTGCTGGTCGCACCGCACCGCACCGTCATCGAAAACATCTTCCTCGGCTATGACGGCCTGCTCAAGCGGCGGATCGAAAAATCCGCGCGCACGCCGCTCGCACAGGCCCTGCTTTCCGAAATCTCTCGCTTCCCTATTCCGCTGTCGGCACCTGCAGGGGAGCTGCCGCTCGCCAGCCAGCAACTCGTCGTTCTCGCCCGCGCGCTTGTGCGCCTGCCGGCGATCCTGCTTCTCGATGAAGCGACTGCCGCCCTTGACTATGCCGACCGCGATCTCGTTTTCAATGCGATCGAGGACTACGCGGCCGCTGGCAACATCGTCATCTTCATATCGCACCGCCTGGAAGAGGTGCGCCGGCTTTCCGACCGTGTCACCGTGCTGAGAAGCGGGCGTATCGTCGAAACCCTCGAGCGAGACGGAATCACAGCCGAAAAGCTTCTGAAGCTCATGGCACCGGAGGCGGCGGTTCATGCCTGACGACACCATCCTCCTGCGCTACGACAATCTTGTACTTGCCCCTGGACGAACGCCATTATCGGGCGCCATCCGCGCCGGGCAGATCACCGGCGTCGCCGGTCTCGAAGGCCATGGGCAGGAGCAGTTCCTGCTGGCGCTGGCCGGCCTTGGCCGATACCGCGAGGGCGCAATCACCGTCGCGACGGCCGATCGCGGTCCGCTCGGCTATCGCGACCACTACGAGGCAGCGCGCCACGGTGTCGTCTACCTGCCGCGCGACCGCCGTGCGACCGGCATTTTCCCCGTGCTATCGGTCCTGGACAATTTCGCAATCCCGTCCATGCCGCGCTTCTCTCTCGCCGGAATTCTCAACCGCAAGCGCCTGAAGGACGAGCTCGCCTCCTACACGGACTTCCTGTCGATCCGGTATCCCTCCGCCGATGCCCCCATCTCGGCGCTGAGCGGTGGCAACCAGCAGAAGGTGCTGCTGGCGCGCCTGCTGGCGCTCAAGCCGCGCGTCATGCTGCTCAACGATCCAACCCGTGGCGTCGATCTCAACACGCGCCTTAAATTCTACGAAGCCTTCCGCAAGCTCGCCGCCGAAAGCGGCATCGCGCTCGTCATCCTCTCCAGCGAAATTGAGGAAATCCTCGAACTTTGCGACACGGTCTCGATCTTCCGGGATTTCGAATGCAATACCGTACTCGACCGCACCTCCATGTCGATGGACCGCGTCATGGCCGCCATGTTCGGGCAGGACGGAGCGCAGGCATGAGCTCCCATCCCATGTCCTTCTGCAGACCGCGCTTCTGGAACCGCAGCGAGACCCGCCTTGCGGCGATCCTTCTCCTGATCCTCCTCCTGCTTAACGCCATCCTCAACCCCGCCCGGTTTTCGCCGGCAAACTGGCCGGCTGTTCTCGGCCTCGCCGCCCCGATGATCCTCGCGACCATGGCGACGACGCTGCCCTTCCTCGCGGGCCGCGGCTCCATCGATGTGTCGGTCGGACCGCTGATGGGGCTCATTAACGTCATCCTCGTGAAGGTGGTGATCGGCGATCTCGGCGTCACCTCGCCCTGGATCGTCGTACCGGCGGCCCTTGCGCTCGGTCTCGCCTCTGGTGCCCTGAACGGCTTTTTGGCCGCCATCCTGCGTATCCAGCCAATCGTCGCGACGCTTGCCACTTATCTTATCTACAGCGGCCTCGCGCTCTCCATCCTGCCCTCGCCCTCGGGCACGGTCCCGGCATGGCTGTCCGCGCTCGCCGGCCCTCTGTCCGTTCTTCCCGTCGGCTTGGTCATCGTGGCCTGGCTCCTGTTCAAGCGGCTTCCGTTCTACGAAATGCTGATGGCCGTGGGCAGCGATGACCGCGCGGCGTTTACCGCCGGTGTCAACGTTCCCGCCATCCGCTTCTTCTCCTATGTGTTTTCCGGCTTGACCGCCGGCGTCGCCGCCCTTGCGCTGACCGCTCTCATTGGCTCCGGCGACCCCAATATCGGCCCAGGCTATACGCTGATTGCCATTGCGGCGGCTGCACTTGGCGGCGTCAGCCTTGCCGGCGGCGTCGGCGGATTGGCCGCGGCCTTCATCGGCGCGGCCGACATTTTCCTCCTGCAGAACGTGCTAACGTCCTTCAATGTCTCCACCTTCATGCTGCAGGCCGCCTATGGGACCGTCCTGGTGCTCGCCGTCTGCCTCAATTCCGAAAAGCTGAAAGCACGGTTCCAGACCTGGAAGGCCAGCCGATGACGACCGCCCTCTTCTCCAACCGTGCCCTGATCGCCTTTATTGGCGTGGTCGTCGTCTTCCTTCTGGGAACGATCCTCATTCCCGGCTTCGGCAGCGTCTTTTCGGTGCGCGCCATGCTCATCCTGGCATCGCTTCTGGCGATCGCCGCCCTCGGCCAGACGCTCGTCATGATCCTCGGCGGCATCGACCTGTCGATCCCCTTCGTCATCGGCTTCGCCAATGTCGTTTTCGCCAGCCTGTACGGCAGCGGCATGCCGGCCTTGCTCGCCCTCCTCATCGTTATCGGCTGTGCTGCGGCCATCGGCGCGATGTCCGGCGCGCTCTCGGCCGGTCTGTCGATCCACCCTCTGATTGTCACGCTCGGCGTCGGCACGGTGGTTCAGGCTGCCGTGCAGCTCTGGACGCGCGGCCTTCCGACCGGTTCGGCGCCCCCCTTCATCAATGACTTCGTCTCGCTCGGCGGAACGATTGGTCCTTTGCCCTTCCCTTGGCTCATTCCCTTTACGGCAGCGCTGACGCTTGGCTGTGTCTTCGTGCTGCATAGAACGGTCTATGGACGCCGCCTCTATGCGTTGGGCTCGAACCTGAAGGCAGCGGAACTTGCTCTTGTGCGGCCCGTCGCGATGTGGATGACGACCTTTGCCGTCAGCGCCGTCTTCGCGGCACTTGCCGGCGTCCTGCTTGTCGGCTTCACCGGTTCGTCCAGCGCAACTGTCGGCACGCCCTACCTGTTCCAGACAGTTTCGGCGGTGGTGATCGGCGGTACAGCGCTGGTCGGCGGGCGCGGCGGCTTCGTCGGCACGGTCGCCGGCGCTGTCGTGCTTGTCGAACTGCGCACGCTGCTGATTGGTCTCGGCCTGTCGGAAGCGATGGTGCAATCCGCGCTCGGCCTGCTCATCCTCCTGCTTGTCGCCGCCTATGGACGTGACCAGCATATCCGCAACCTGATCTGAGGAGAGGCCCATGGACGAACGGCTTGCAAAAACCATCGCCGCGATCAAGGAGACCGGTGCGCACTGGGGGCTTTTCACCAGCCCCGACGGCATCGCCTATGCGCTTGGCCATGTCTCTGGCATCGAGGCCGGCCCCTCACCCTTTGCGGGCGGCCCCGGCCTCGGCATCGTCGGCGTGAACGGCGAGACCGGACTCCTCGTCACCAATCTTGAGGCGGAAAACGGGAGTTGGGCGGACGTCGTCGTCCCCTATGCCGGCTTTTCCTTCAAAGAGCCGACCGACATCTTCGCGAACTATGTTTCCGAAGCAACAACCCTCTTGCGACGTCTCAAGGTCGGCGGGAAGATCGCCGTCGAACCGCATGCCCTGCCCGCCTCCCTTCTTCCCCTGCTGGAAGGCAGCACAGTCGCTTCCCTGATGCCAGCCTTCCGCCGCCAGCGCGCCATCAAGACAGAGGCCGAGATCGGCCTGCTGCGCGAGGCGGCGCTGACGGCTTCCGCCGGACAAAAGGCCTTCCTTTCCGCAACCCGTGCCGGCATGAGCGAACTTGAGCTTTTCGCGGCCATCCGGCTTGCCATGGAAACCCGCGCGGGCGAGCGCCTGCCTGTCACCGGCGACCTGATTTCCGGGCGCGAGCGCACCTCGCAGTTCATGGGCTGGCCGTGCAACCGCATCCTGGAAACAGGCGATCCGCTGATCTGCGATCTGGCGCCGCGTGTCGCCGGCTATTGGGGCGACAGTTGCGCGTCGGCCATGATCGGCACGCCATCCGCCGGCTTCGTAAAGCTCTTCGAGGCCGCCCGCGCCGCACTGGATCTGGCGATCGAAACCATTCGTCCGGGCCTGGCGATCGACGCCCTAGACCAGAGCCTGCAGGCGGTCATCACCCGGCACGGCTATTCGTACGCGCACCATTCCGGTCACTCAATCGGAAC
>Ga0206117_100721_pt1 | contig 26678 bp, 24 predicted proteins | sample 3A5Ametagenome_FD_177997 | JGI IMG/M metagenome (GOLD analysis project Ga0206117, IMG submission 177997) | Enriched microbial communities from leaf-cutter ant dump, University of Wisconsin, Madison, United States - 3A5A | ecosystem: Environmental > Terrestrial > Nest > Insects nest > Nest dump... | reverse complement strand
TTGCTTCGGTTGGGGTGCATCCGGCAAGTCATAAGGGTGGCGTGCGGTCTCCGCGAGATGTCGCGGGATGCCGCTGGTCGTTCGTAAGGAGCCTGTACTGCGATGTCCCTTCCGGCCAGCTTGCGGACTCTTCCCCGCTTCGGACTCGCCGTTCTTCTGCCCGCGGCGGCGGCGCTTGTTCCCCTTCTGCTACCCAGTGCCGTTCCGGATGTCACGTCCCAGACAGTCTGGCTCGCCACAGGCTGCGCGCTCGCCCTTGCTCTGCTGATCGGCTGTGTCCTGGCCCTCGATCTGTCGGACGCGATGACGCGGCTGGAGGCTGCTGCGGACCGCCTCGCCGCCGGCATTCCGGACGATGCATCCGCTCTGTCTGTCCGCGGCGACGAGGCTGGAAGCATCGCCTCGGCACTCACCCGTGTTGCCCGGACCCAGGACAATCTCCATGCGACCCTCCGCCGCCTGACGCACGAGGCCGAAGGCGACGCACGTGCCGCAGCGCCTCTTCCCGGCCGTTACGGCGAGATGGCCGCGCTCGTGGAGGGCGCGCGTGCCTCCTTCCGGGATATCGGCCAGCAGGCCGCCCAGGTCGCCGTTGCCGCCGGACAAGCGAGCACCGCAGTGTCGCAGGTTGCCGACGGCGCCGCGATCCAGACCGAGGATCTCGACAGGGTGGTGAATGCTGTCGGCCGTTCGGTCCGGGCCATCGCAGACGTCACCGACAGCACCCGTGCCGCCTCCGACATGGTGCGTGTCACCGCTGGATTCGCCGACCGCGGCAAAGCGGAGATGGCGCGGCTGGTCCGTGTTTCCCAGACCATCGGGGACAACAGCCGCCGCATCGGCCGCATCACCGAGGCGATCACCCAGATTGCGGTGAAGACCAACATCCTGTCGGTCAACGCCTCCATCGAGGCCGCCCGCGCCGGCGAGCAGGGCAAGGGCTTCGAGGTGGTCGCGGAGGAGGTCGGCAAGCTCGCCGACAATGCCGTCGAGAGCGCCCGCCAGATCGCCGAGATCGTCGAGGCCGCCGCCGCGATGGCCGAGGAGGGGATGGCGGCGACGGCGGAGGTGGTGCAGATGATGGACGGCATCGCCGAGCGGGTAACCCAGATCGACCGCATGGTCCAGTCGGTCGCCGCGGCCATGGCTCACCAGCAGGACCATATCGTCGAGATCGAATCGAACGTCGGCAACATCCGCACCGTCGCCTCCAAGAATGCCGCCGCGTCGGAGGAGATCACTGCGACCATGGTGCACCTGTCCCGGCTGGCCGACGACACGCGGCGGCTGGCCGAACGCTTCCGGGCGTCGTGACCGGCGGCGCCGTTCCTCCTGCCGATTCGGATGGCCCGCTGCACGATCTGGTACGGCGGTTGCTGGAGGATGTCCGACGCAAGGCGGGAATCCGCCACGACCGCCCGCTGGAACGCAAGCTGGTCCGCATCCTGTCGGCCATGCCGCTGGCGGTGCTGGAGGAATGGGTGGCGCAGATCGAAGAGGCGCCGTCCGATAGCCCGGATTGGCTGAGCCTGATCGAAAATCTGACGATCCATGAAACCTACTTCTTCCGCGACCTGCCGCATCACGCCTATCTGCGTGGGCATCTGCTGCCCTACCTGATCGCCGAACGCGGCGCGACCCGGAGCCTGCGGCTGTGGAGCGCCGGCTGCGCCACCGGGGAGGAGGCCTACGGTCTCGCCATCGTGACGCTGGAGGCGTTGGCCGATGCCGGGCAGGCACGCCGCACCCCCTGGGGGCTGGAAACCGACTGGACCGTCGAGGTTCTCGGCACGGACCTCAGCCGAATCGCCGTGCGGCAGGCCACCAATGCCTGCTATGGCGGTGAGGGGTTGGGCCCCTTCCGTGAAATGCCGTCCGATTATGAACACTGGTTCGTGCCGCTGGGGGAGGAGGCACCGCTGTACCGGCGGGTTCACGGCGATGCCCGCCGGGTGGTGCGCTTCGCCCGTCACAATCTGATGGACGCGGCCTTGCCGGACGGGGTTCCGTCCGGAGGCTTCGATCTCGTATCCTGCCGCAACGTCATGATCTATTTCGACGATGACAGCCGCGAGCGGGCGCTCTCCCTGTTGACCACGGCAGTGGCGCCCGGTGGCTGGCTGGTGCTCGGCACCACCGACCGGCTGCCGGATGATTGCTGTCGGGACCACGGCTTCGAACGTCATCGCGGCGACCGCGCGCTCGCTTACCGGCGGGGAGGGGCGGCGGCATGACGACCTGCGGCTATCTCACCTTCGACATCGCCGGCACGCCCTTCGCCGTCGCCGCCGACCGGGTGGAGGAGGTGGCGGAGCCAACCGGCATCACCCGGCTGCCCTTCGCTCCGCCGCAGGTGGAAGGGCTGGCGAATGTCGCCGGCCGCATCCTGCCGGTGCTGGACGTAGCCGGCTATCCGTCGCTGCGGCTGGCCTGGGGCGGAGGGCGGCGTGGTGGACTGCTGATCGTGCTGCGCGCCGGAACCGGTATGCTGGCACTCCGCGCCGGCCGCATCGGCGGCACGCTGCCGGCGGAGCGGGTGGGGCTGTGCGCGGCGGAGCCGGGGGACGGCGGGACACCTGTGGCAGGCCGGCTGCGCCATGGCGACCGGTCCCTGCGGCTGCTCGACCCCGACCTGATGCAGATGGGGCGCGGCGCAGCGCTCGCCATGGCGGGACTGGCGGATGCCGATGCGCTGTCCGGCGGTGCCGCGGAGCCGCCCGACCCGTCGCGCGAGCGCGCCAGCATCCGACTGCTGATGGTGGAGGTCGCCGGCCACCCCCATGCGCTGGAGATGGCCGATCTGCTGCTGGTCTTCTCCCTCGGCGACCTGCGTCCGCTGCCCCATGCGCCGGCGCTGGTGCGGGGGGTGGCGCGGGTGCAAAAAAGGTCGATCCTGGTCACCGATCCGCTCGGCGTCGGGGAACGGCCCGGTGGCTACGCCGTCGTTCTGCGCACGCGCCGGGGGCCGGTGGGCGTGCGGGTGGATGGGGTGCGCGGTGTGGTGCGCGTGCCGCTGGACCGTCTGCGCGCGGGAGAGTCCGGTGCAGCGGAACGGGTCGTGAATTATGATGGACACTGGCTCGACGTGAGGAGCGTGGCGCGCATGCTGGGCGATCAACTCGACGACATCGGCCGCTTCGTGCCCGAGGGTGTCAATCCCGACGACGATCTGGCGGAAAGCCGCCTGCCGCGCCGCTTCTATCGCCGTTTCCTCACCCTGGTGGTGGAGGCACGTATCTATGCGTTGGAGTTCGAGAAGGTCCGCCGCGTGGTGGAGATCACCGACCGGCTGCGCCTGCCGAAGGGCGCCGAAAGCTTCGACGGGCTGACCGATGTCGATGGCCGCATCCTCCCGGTTCTCGATCTGCGCCGGCTGCTGGCGCGGGCGCCGGTCGGTGCGCCTTCTGCCACGCCCGGCATTGCCATCCTGGTGGAAATCGACGGTGGGACCGTGGCGGTGATCGCCGACGAGATCCAACGCATCCGCAAGATCGTCAGCGAGGATGTCGACCCGCTGTCCGACCGCCTGACCGCCGCGGTGATCCGCCTGGACAACGCCCTGATCCCTGTACTGCGGCCTGAAGGCTTGACCGCCGCCGCAGCCACCGGCACCAGGGTGCTGCCCATCGAAGACGCGCGGACTGAGGCTGCCGCGCCATGACCGACCCGCGCATCCGCCTGCTGGTGGTGGACGACAGCAACTTCGTCCGCATCGCGCTCCGAAAGATGCTGGAGCCGGCGCCCGACATCGAGATCGTCGGCGAGGCGCGCAACGGTGCCGAGGCTCTGCGCCTGTCCCGGAAGCTGAAGCCGCATGTGGTGGCGATGGACCTGAACATGCCCATCATGGACGGGATCGAATCGGTTCAGGCCATCGCCGCGGAGAAGGGACCGCCCTGCATCATGGTTTCCAATGAAACGTCGGAGGGGGCTGCCGCCACCATCCGGGCGCTGGAAACCGGGGCGGTGGACTTCGTCTGCAAGAACAGCTCCTTCATCACCTTCGACATGGCGTCCATCGAACGCCAGCTGACCGAAAAGGTGCGCCATTGGGGCCGCTGGCGCATGGCCCTGACGGGGGAGCGGGCCGCCGGTTCCGTTGCGGCTCCCGTGACCGAACCTGCACCCGAACCGGCTCCGTCTCCGCGTCCGTCCGTCCGCGGACACCGCCCCGACCTCGTTGTCGTCGGCGTGTCCACCGGTGGGCCGGTGGCGCTTGCGGAATTGCTGGGTACGCTGGGACCGCTGCCCTGTCCACTGGTGGTGGCGCAGCATATGCCGGCCAGCTTTACCGCCGGTTTCGCCGCGTCGCTCGCCCGCACGCTTGGCCGGCCGGTGGGGGAGGGGGGCGACGGTGAGACGCTCGACCCTACGACCGTCACCATCCTGCGCGGCGGCGGCGACTGGACAGTGCGCCGCAGCACCGCCGGCCGCTTCACCCTGCATGCCGCCGATCCGGCCGGCGCCATCTACCACCCCTCGGCCGACCGCCTCTTCCGCAGCGCCGCGGAAGCGGCGGAGTCGCCGGTCGCCGTCGTCCTGACCGGCATGGGCGACGACGGCAGCAGCGGGGCGGCAGCCTTCGCGGAACGCCGCTTTCCCGTCCTGGTCCAGGATCCGGCGACCTGCGCGGTCGACGGCATGCCCAGGGCTGCAATCCGTGCCGGTATCGCCACGGAGGTGTTGCCGGTTACGTCAATCGCCCGCAAGCTGAACGCTCTCTTCACATTCTCCTGACAGTCAGGCAGATCCGGGAAGCCGACAGGCGTTGCAAACATAGGAAGTTTTCAGTCATGGCGAAGCCGACGATCCTGCTGGTCGATGACTCGGTGCTGATGCGCACCATCATCGGCGACATCGTGCGCGCGGACGACGAGCTGTCCCTCGTCGGCGCGGCCGAAAACGGCAAGGTGGCTCTGGAATTGGTCAAGAGCCTGAAGCCGGACATCGTTCTGCTCGACATCGAGATGCCGGAGATGTCGGGGTTGGAGGTGATGGAGCATCTGTCGCTGATGTCGCGCGCCAAGGTAATCATAATCTCCTCCGTGGCACAGGTCGGTTCGCCGGAGGCAAACGAGGCCCGTGCCCTGGGGGCGGTGGAGATCATTGCCAAACCGTCCGGCACCATGAGCCTCGACCTGGCCCACAAGAAGGGCCACGACATCGTCGCCGCCATCCGCCGCGCCGCCGGCTTGACCCCGCCCGTGAAGCCCTGAGTCTCCGGTTCGGCGCCTCCTTTCCAGAGCGGTGACCCATGAGCAGCGAACTGATCGAGACTCTGTGGCGTCAGTTCGGCGTCGAGGCCGGCGAACATTTCGACCTGCTGGAAAAGCTGCTCTCCGCCAGCCCCGGCAATGGGCCGGAGGCGGAACGGATCGCCGCCCTGTTCCGCTCCTTCCATTCGCTGAAAGGGGCCGCCCGTGCCATGGACCTCTTCGCGATGGAGTCCGTTGCGCACCGGGCGGAAACCATCCTCGGCCGTGTGCGCAGCGGCGCGCTGGCGCTGACGGAGGAGGTCGCCGCCCCGCTGCTGGAGGCTCTCGACGCGCTGCGCGGCCTTGCCGAGGCCGGAATGCGCGACCGCCGCGACGGGCAGGCGCCTACCGACCTGCTGGCGCGTCTCGACACTCTGGGCGGAGAGGGGCCTGCCTCAAATCCCACTCCCGCCGCCCCGCCGCCCCCGCCGGTGCGTCTGCACGAGAACGAGCGGATGCTCGGACTGTTTGTCGGGCTGCTGCATGACGGGATGGCGACGCTGACACGCGCGCTCGACCTGGACGCCCTGGACGAGGAGGGACTCCGCAGCGTCGACGACACTGCCGACCGGCTGGAACTGGCCTGCGAGCGGCTGAACTTCCTGCCCTTCGCCGACACGCTGCGTCGTTTCCGCGAGGCGCTGGCTGCCCGTGACGCAGACGCCATCCTGCGCGAGCTTCAGGCCGTTGCCACCGCCAGCGCCCGCATCGGGCGACTGACCGGCAAGGATGCCGGTGCTGTGATCCTGGCGACCCTGCTGGCTGACCACAATGCCCAGATCCTTGCCCAGGGCGGCGCCCGCGCCGATGCGTTGCTGGCCGATCCGGCGGCGCTGGCCGATGCGTCCGCTGCCGTCGAACTTGCCGGGTTGCTCGACCGCATGGCGGCGACGCTCGACATCGTCCGGCTGACGCGCGGCTCTTCCCTGCTGCGGGTGCTTGCCGATGTGATGCGCCGGGTGGCCCCAACCGACCATGCCGACTGGCCGGTCCTGATTGCCGACGCCCGCACCATGCTCGCCGATCTGGCGGAGCGGGCTGCGCTCGATCCGGCCGAGGATCTGGATGCCGGTAGTGTGGACGCGCTGGAAGCCCGTCTGCGCGCCTTCGTCGATGCCGTCTCTACCGAGCGGGAGGCGGGAGAGGCGCGCCGGCCGCTGACCGTCGACGATCTGTCGGCCCTCGGGCTCGATGCCGGCCTGCTGCGCTTCCTGTCGCCCGACAGCACTGCCGACCTGCGTGCCGCCGTCGCCGATCCGGAAATGCGGCTCTACGAGGTCACAGCCTTTCTGGAGACCTCGCCGGAGGTCGCGTCCGGCTTCGTCCAGTGGATGGGCAGCAAGGTGCGCGCCATCACCAACTGGCCGGAGTTCATCGACGGCAAGACCTGGCTGCGTGTGCTGATCGCCTCCCCGCAGGAACTTCCGGCCCTGGCGGATGCCCTGGCCGGCATCGACCCCGGCGGCGGGTTCCTGCGCATCCGCGCCTGCGCGCCGTCCGACCCGGCCGGGGATGGCGGAGAGTCGGCCTCACCTGACGTGCAGGCTCCTGCCGACGCGCAGTCCCTGCCTGCCGTGCAGTCCGCCGGCACGCCGGTGACGACCGCTGTCCCGCCGCTGCCTGCCGCCCCATCGGCCCGCCCGGCAGCGGCCGCCGCGGGTGGCGTGCTGCGCGTGCCCGGCGAGGTGATCGACCGCTTCATGGCCCGCATCGACGGCATGGTCCTGCTGTCCGGCGACCTGAACGCCACCGCCAATGACCTGCGGCTGGAGGCGGCGCTTGCCGCCCTGACGGAGCGGCTGGGTGCCGGCGACCCGGACCTGCGCGCCTTGCGCGAGGCGGTCGAGCATCACCGCCGCGACCTGCTGGACCTCGATACCCAGCTCAGCCGCTCCGTCGACCGGCTGCGCGAGGCGGCGCTGGACCTGCGCGTCGTTCCCATCGAGACCCTGTTCAACCAGTTTCCCCGCGTCGTGCGCGAACTGGCGCGCGGGCAGGGCAAGTTAGTCCGCTTCGCCACCGAGGGCGGCGAGGTCCGCATCGACAAGAGCATGGTGGAGATGCTCTACGACCCTCTGATGCACATGGTGCGCAACGCCATCGACCACGGCATCGAGCCTGCAGCCGACCGCGAGGCGCTGGGCAAGCCGGCCCAGGCCACGCTGTCGCTCCGCGCCATCCAGCGCAACAGCCGCGTCGTGGTCGAGATTGTCGACGACGGCCGCGGCATCGCGACGGAGGCGGTGCGCGCCAAGGCGGTGCGCCAGGGATTGATCGGCGAGGAGGATAGCCAGCATTTGTCGCCCGATGCGGTGCGCGAGTTCATTTTCGCCCCCGGTTTCTCCACCGCCGACACGGTGACCGAAACGTCCGGCCGCGGCGTCGGCATGGATGTCGTGCGCAATGCCATCACCCGGCTGGGGGGCAGCATCGCCATCCGCACGCGGGAAGGGGCGGGAACCGCCTTCGCCATCGATCTGCCGCTGTCGGCGGCGATCCTCCGCACGCTGCTGGTCCAGGTCGACGATCAGGTGCTGGCGATTCCTGACCGCTTCGTCGAGGAGGTCTGCGGCTTCACCGCCGACGATTTCCATCGCGTCTCCGGTTGCTGGACCGTCATGCGCCGCAAGCGGGTGCTGCCGGTGGTCCGCCTCGCCGACGCGCTCGGCTTTCCCACCGAAGGGGAGTGGCCGCCGTCCGGCCCCGGCCAGCGGCTTGTCGTCGTGCTGCGCCATGGCAACCGCCGCATCGGGCTGGAGATCGACAAGCTTCTGCGCCGCGGCGACCTGTTCGTGCGCGAAAGCCATCCCGGCCTTGCCGAAGTACCCGGTGTCGGCGGCGTCTCGCTGCTGAACGACGGCCGCATCGTTATCATCCTGGACGGCGATGAACTCTACCGCCTCGCCGCCATGGCCCAGCGGCGGGAGGCCGACGCGCCGGCCTGACATGCACCCGTTCGGCCCGGCCGGTTCATGAAGGGAAATTCATGGTTGAGTCAGGTTGGGGACAGGGCGGACGGGCTAATGTCCTTCTTGTGACGCGGTCGGGCCAGCCCCCCTGAAACACCGGCCCGTCACAGTTGAGCGTCTTCTTATCTGGTGTCTCTTCCCGATGGTTCCCTGCCATCGGACCTGACCGTCCGGTTCTCCCGTTTGCCTCCGGATGGTACCTATCGGCGGAGCGCGTCCAGGCCAAATTCCAGGCCGACGTTGCCCCCCACCATAGGCCTCCTGGCCTTGGGTGCGCTCCGCCGTCCCTTCATTCCCATCCATTTTGCCTCCCCCCTTTTTCCAACGCCGTTCAGCGGCCTTGACGCAGGAAGGCTCACTCGGCTTTCTGGTGACCGTCGAAGGCTTTCCCGGTAGCGACCCGCCCGTGCGTCCCGCCATCCTGTTTCCGCTGTTCAAACCGGTCACGGCACTCCCCGGTCTCGGCCCCCGGCTGGGCAAGCTGGTGGAGAAGCTGGCCGGCGCCCATGTGGCCGATCTGCTGTGGCATCTGCCCTGCGGCGTGGTCGACCGCCGCTTCTCGCCGAAGATCGCGCAGGCGCCGCATGGGCGCATCGCCACCCTGACCGTGCGCATCGACTCGCACGCACCGCCGGTAAATCCGCGCCACCCCTACAAGATCCGCTGTACCGACGAAACCGGCGTGCTGGAACTGGTCTATTTCCATGTCCGCGGCGACTGGCTGTCGAAGCAGATCCCGACCGGCACCACCATGGTGGTTTCCGGCAAGGTGGAGTGGTTCAACGACACCGCCCAGATCACCCATCCCGACGCCGTCGTCCCGGTCGACGCGAAGGAAGAGCTGGAACTGGTCGAGCCGGTCTACCCGATGACCGCCGGCCTGCCGGCCAAGACGCTGCGCAAGGCGGTGCGCGCCGCGCTGAACGATATTCCGCAACTTGACGAGTGGCAGGACCCGGCATGGCTGTCCCGCCGCCAATGGCCGAGTTGGGCGGAGGCGCTGAAGCGCGCCCACACGCCGGAGGATGAGGGTGATCTCGCCGCCACCGCGCCCATCCGTTGCCGCCTCGCCTATGACGAGCTGCTGGCGAACCAGCTTGCTCTGATGCTGGTGCGCGCCAGCCAGCGCCGGCTGGCCGGGCGGGCGACCCAGGGCGACGGCAGCCTGCGCCGCGCGGCGCTGGCGGCGCTTCCTTTCTCCCTGACCGGCTCGCAGGCGTCCTCGCTGGAGGAGATCTATGCCGACATGGCCGCCGACCGGCGGATGCTGCGGCTTCTCCAGGGCGATGTCGGCAGCGGCAAGACCGTTGTCGCCCTGATGGCGATGCTGAACGCGGTGGAGACCGGTGCACAGGCTGCCCTGATGGCCCCGACCGAAATCCTCGCCCGCCAGCATGCCGAAAGCCTGGCGCCGCTGTGTAAGGCGGCCGGCGTCGAGATCGGTTTGCTGACCGGGCGCGACAAGGGCAAGGCGAGGCAGGCGGTTCTCGACCGGCTGGCGTCGGGGGAACTGCCGCTGCTGGTCGGAACCCATGCCCTGTTCCAGGAGGATGTCGCCTTCAAGGATCTGGCGCTGGCGGTGATCGACGAACAGCACCGTTTCGGCGTCCATCAGCGCCTTCAGCTGTCGGCCAAGGGGCGGGCGGTCGATGTGCTGGTGATGACCGCCACCCCGATCCCGCGCACGCTGACCCTGACCGCCTATGGCGACATGGACGTATCGCGCCTGACCGAGAAGCCGGCCGGCCGCAAGCCGGTGCAGACCGTCACCATCGCGCTGGACCGGCTGGAGGAGGTCGTCCACGGCATCCAGCGCAAGGTGGCGGAGGGCGCACGCGTCTATTGGGTTTGCCCGTTGGTGGACGAATCGGAGCAGAGCGACCTCGCCGCCGCGACCGAGCGCCATGCCTTCCTGCGCGCCACCTTCGGCGACCGCGTCGGGCTGGTACACGGCAAGATGCGCGGGCCGGACAAGGATGCGGTGATGGCCGCCTTCGCCGAAGGCAGCCTGGACGTGCTGGTCGCCACCACGGTGATCGAGGTCGGTGTGAACGTGCCGGAAGCGACGGTGATGGTGATCGAGCATGCCGAACGCTTCGGCCTCGCCCAGCTTCACCAGCTGCGCGGGCGGGTCGGCCGTGGCGAGAAGCCGTCGAGCTGCCTGCTGATGTTCGAGTCGAACCTCACGGAGACGGCGCGGGCGCGGCTCAAGACCCTGCGCGACACCGAGGACGGCTTCGTCATCGCTGAGGAGGATTTGCGCCTGCGCGGCGCCGGCGAGGTTCTGGGCACCAGACAGTCGGGCCTGCCGGGCTTCCGGATGGCCGACCTCGCGGTGCATGGCGATCTGCTGGCGGTGGCGCGCGACGATGCCCGGCTGGTGGTGGAGCGCGACCCCGACCTTGCCAGCCCGCGCGGGCAGGCGCTGCGGACCCTGCTCTACCTCTTCGAACGCGATGCTGCAGCCAAGACCTTGCGGTCGGGCTGATCGCCATCGCGATCCTCGTCATCAGGATCGGCCGGCATTTCCACCAATGTCGGGCGGCGGTCGGGCGGGACGACGATGCCCCCGGACATCACCAGTTTCAGCCCATCCTCGACGGTCATGTTCAGCACGGTCACATCGCGCCGCGGCACCATCGCCAGATAGCCAGCGGTGGGCGGCGCGCAGGGGATGAAGACGTTGACGATGTCGTCGGCTTCGCCGGCCAGCTTCACCTGCACCTCGGGATGGGCGCTGCCTGTGATGAAGCCCAGCGACCAGACGCCGGGGCGTGGATATTGGATCGCCACCACTTCGCGGAAGGCGTTCGACTTCTTGGCCAGCACCGTCTCGAAGATCTGCTTCACCCCGCCATAGACGGAGCGGACGACCGGCATGCGCCCGACCACTCCCTCGCCGACGCCCAATACCAGCCGGCCGACATACCCTGCGGCGAAGGCGCCGATCAGGGTGACCGCGATAATGACCACCAGCACGCCGATGCCGGGAATTGAAAACGGCAGGTAATTTTCCGGATTGTAGACACTGGGGATCAGGGGCCGGATATAGCCGTCGATCAGCGAAACGAACCACCAGGCGATATAGACAGTGATGGCGATGGGGGCGGTCACCAGGATACCGGCCAGGAAATAGGCCCGCAGGCGCCCCATCAACCCGATGCCTTCACGGCGGTGCCGCGACGGTTCACCCGTGTGGCCTTTCGCCTGGGGCTTACCCTGGGCCCTCGCCTCGGCCTTCGGTTCAGTCTGATCTCCGCTCACGCCTGCCCATCCGCCCATCGTCCATCCGCGCCATAGTGGGGCAAGCGCGGTCCGCTCTCAACTGCCGCGTAAGGGGAAGCGGGAATTGGGAAACCAGTCAGCCGACCAGCGAGCTTGCGATCACGCACAGCAGAGTGACGGCTCCGGCGATGGCAGCACCGTCGACATGGTTGGGGAAGGCGCGCCAGAACTCGTCCTTCGAGACCGGTTCGGGTGCGTCATATTCGTCCATCGACAGCCCGGCAGCCAAGCTGCCGCAGGTATGGTCGGCGATGGCGCCCGACAAATGCGCCATGGCCACGGCCAGATAGCAGAACTTCACGAAATCCAGCAGGAAGCCCAGCGTGCTGCTCGCCTCGCCCAGCGGGCTGGCGGTGAAGCCGGTGGCCGCGACCGTGCTCGCCATGGCAATTGCCGCCGCGAAGGGGATCAAGGCGACGGACAGCAGTCGTTGCTGGTCGATGCGGCGGGCGGTGGGCACGGGGAACAGGCTCGGCATGGTTGGCACTCCGGGCAACGATGGGAATGGCGAATGGGAAGTTCGGCGAGTCGTCACCCCCTTCTGCGCGCTCTGCGTTAACGGAGGGTTGACATCGGCCGATGGTCACAGCGCCTTCCACCTTTGCGCAGGTCACGCTATCCTTCGGGGCAACATACAGTCCGGGGCGAAGCCGGGATTCTCCGTGCCAAAGACCGACATGACGAAACCAGAATGACCAGATCAGACAGCCCGGCCGACGGGCTGGCCGACGCATCCGCTGCCAGCCTGGACCGCATCGCGCTGCTTCGCCCGCTGTCCATCGAGCAGCGCGCCGCGGTGGCACGTCAATGCCGCTGGCGCCGCTTCGCGCCCGACGAACAACTGATCGACCATTGGGCGGACACCCATGATGTCGCCTTTGTGGTCGAAGGGCGGGTGCGGGTTCTCAGCCATTCGGCCGGTGGACGCGAAATCAGTTTCAACGACATCGACGCGGGGGAGTTGGTAGGGGAAATGTCGGCGCTGGACGGCCGTCCGCGGTCCGCGTCGGTTGTGGCCCTGGGGGAGGGCGCCTTGATTGCCTTCCTGCCGGCCAAGCCTTTCCAGGCGCTGGTGACGGCCCATCCTGAACTTGCAATGGCGACGATGCTGCGGCTGTGCGACAAGCTGCGCGGCGCCACGGACCGCATCATGGAGCTGTCGACGCTCGGCGCCAACAACCGTGTCCATGCCGAACTTCTGCGCCTCGCCAAACGTGGTTCGCGTCAGGGTGCGTCGGCAATTATCGCGCCGATCCCTGTCCATTCCGACATTGCCGCCCGTGTCAGCACCACGCGTGAAACCGTCGCGCGCGTGCTGAGTGACCTGACCCGCGACGGGATGCTGGAGCGCCGTCCCGCCGCGCTGGTGGTGCGTGACCTGTCGCGGCTGGAAATGCTGGTCGAGGATGTCCGCGGCGGCGCTTGAGCGCGCCGGGAGAGAAACTGTCCTTGAAACGGACCCTAAAAAAGAAAAGGCCGCGGCCGCCCGTATGGTCGGGCCGTGCCGCGGTCGCCTTTCAAACCCTCAAGAACTTTTTTCTTTTTGTGCCGCGATCAGCGGTGCAGCGACCGGACCAGGATCGCCAGCGGGGTGGCCATGGCCCATTCGGTCAGGAACGCGGCGACCGGACGCAGCAGGATCGCAGCGGGGGTGGCTTCGAACCAGTCGGCGGCAAAATCGCGGACCGAATGCTGCGACTGGGTGTCGCCATGGATGCCATGGTCGCCATGATGAAGGCTGAGGATGCTCATGATCGTCTCCGTCGGCGGAACGTGTCGTCAGGGGTGGGATGGATGTCAGCGCTTCAGCAGGCCGAGCACGTAACCGGCGGGGGTGGCGGCAGCCCACTCACGCAGGAAGGCGCCGACCGGGCGCAGGACCAGATAGGCCGGGGTGGCTTCGAACCAGGCCACCGGGAATTCGGCGACGGCGTGCAGGGCATCGTTGGAACCGTGGTGTTCGGTGCCGGGCTGGAAAGTGGTGGTGGTCATTGTCGTCTCCATCGGGCTGTTGAGACGACTATATACTGGTATACCCAATGCCAAATACGTTGCCTTTGCATTGCTGGATGCTGCAAAAATTACAGCTATACAGAGGTTTCATTTGGCAAATCGTCACCTTGAATATCAATCAGCTTAGCGAACAATATGCGCTCGATTGAGCCATGGAGTCTCTCCCACCGCATCGGCCGGATGTTCGACCGACCAACCAACATCTTGACAGTGTTGTCGGAAAAAACGACTTCAGGTGGATGGTTCAGTATATCGGTCCCGACCCTCTCCGCAGTCTCTACGACGCCGTCCAAACGATGCGGCGCGAACCGTCCGCCATTCCCGAGACCTCCCGCACCGGAAAGCTGCTGTCCCAAGGCCGCTCGCGCATGGCACGCAAGGTGGGGGAGGAGGCGATCGAGGTGGCGATCGAGGCGATGCGCGGCGACCGCAGTGCGCTGGTGATGGAGGCGGCGGACCTCCTCTACAATCTGGTGGTCCTGCTGGCCGACATGGATGTCGCCCCCGATGAAATCCTGGCGGAGTTGCGGCGGCGCGAACTGGCCTACGGCATAGCGGAGAAGCTGCCGAAATCGGACGATCCCATCAACGGCGTCGTCGCCGGCCATGTCAAGCCGTTGCCCACCAAGCCGCTTTCCGCAAAGCCAAGTTCCGACAAATCCAATCCTGCCAAGCGCTGCAAGCGCTAGACGCAGTCTTCCTCTTGTGGAAACACCAGATCGAACCGCGTGCCTGCCCCCCTGGCGAAGTGATACTCGCCGCGAATTTGCCGGGTGAACGCCCGGATCAGATCCATCCCCATCGACCGCCGTCCGGGAGTGCCGGCATCCTCAGGTTCCGGCGCACCGGTGCCGTCGTCCTCGATGGTCAGGTGCAGCGATCCGCCCTTTGACTTCACCGCGATATCGATGGTGCCGGAACAGCGGCCTGAGAAGGCATGCTTGTAGGCGTTCGACACCACTTCGTTCAGGATCAGTGCGAACGGCACCACACGGTTCAGGTCGAGGCTTACGGGCTCGACCTGATGCCTGATGACGATGGTCCTGCCGGGGCGGCTGTGAAAGTTGTCGAGATGCCCGACCAACGCCTCGACGAAATTGTCGAGGCGGACCGCGGACACGCCGGTCGACCGGTAAATCTGCTCGTGGATCAGCCCCATCGTGTTGATGCGGGTCAGGGCCTCGCTGAACGGTGCTTCCAATTCCGGCGATCGCTGCGCCTGCAACTCCAGCAGGCTGAGAATGACCTGCAGATTGTTCTTTACCCGGTGATGGATGTCACGAAGCAGCACTTCCTTGTCGGCGAGCGCCTGGTCGAGATGGCGGGTGCGCTCGGCGATGCGGCCTTCCAGCGCCTCGTTGGCGCGGCGCAGCGCCTCCTGCGCGTTGGCCGCCTGCCGAGACCGGTGCAGAGCGATGCCGCCCAGCAGGCCCAGCAGGCCCAGTGCCGGGAAGGCGGTCAGGACATAGGGCAGCACCCGGTCGCGCCAAGCCGCCTCGATGGAGCCGACGTCGGTTCCATAAACCACGTACACGGGCAGATCGGGCACCTTGCGGCGGGCCAGCAACCGCTCGATTCCGTCGGAGGGCGTGACCGCGCGGAAGATGCCGTTCTTCTCGGGCGCGGAGATCAGTTCCGGGAAATGGCCGATGCTGGTGCTGTCGTCCGGCGCGATCATTGGATTGCGGACCAGCACCTCGCCATCCTCGCGCATCAACAGGATCATGTCGCGCGATCCATGCAGGACCGAACTGTAGAAGTCGGTGAAATAGCTGGGAAGCAGAGAAATCTGCGCCACGCCCTGGAATCGGTGGTCGGGCAGTTCCATCCGGCGGCTGAGGGTAAAGAAGGTCTCCGACACGATCTTGCCGGTCAATCGCGGGCCGATGTGGATCATCGTACCGGGATTCAGGTGGGCACGGAAATACTCGCGGTCTCCTGCGTTCAGCGGGCGCATCGGCCATTCGTAACTGCTGGCGCGGACCCGTCCGCTCTCGTCGGTGATCCAATAGGACTGGACCTCCGGCGATTGCGCGGCCATGGCCTTCAGCCGCTCGAACAGCAGGGGAGAACTGTCGATCCGCTCCCAGCCCAGGTCGTCCACCATCCATTCCATGTGCGACAGGGTGGAGGCATGGATGCCGAGCGTCCTGGCCGCATGTTCTTCAAGGACACGGGCGATGGCGATGCTGCGGTTTTCCGCCTCGGAGATCACCTGGCTGCGATACTGGTAAGCCGAGAACACCAGCAGGGCGGCGGTAAGGCCCAGTGAAACCGCCAGCAATGCACCGACGGCCAGGGATGCCGCCTTGCGCCCGCCCCGTTCCGCATCCCGGCTTCCTGCGGCATGTGCGTCCTGTTCGAGGCCAGCAGGGGTCATCGGGGCGAGGTGATCCTTTCAAAAAGGGGGTTTGCAGGGCGCGAGAATAGCTCAACCGTTGCCGCCCGTCATCCAACAACCATGTCGGGTTAAGTCAATAAGCAATTTCCCTTCATGGTGGGCATGCCCTAAGATCTGTAGGTTCCGGTGTCCGTTCGGCGTCCATGGCCTTAATTTCGGCCCATGGTGTTTCGTTGCGGCACGGGAAAAGGGATGGGCACGTCGGCGAACTTGGAAGGGCGACCAGCCGACTACTTTCGTCGCACCCGTCCCTTTCTTTTCATAGCTTCCGTTGTGTCCGGGCATAAGGAACTCTTGCGCAACACTGACGCGGCGGCACATTACTGCTCGCTCATATGCGACAAATTGAAACGAATGCTGTCAATGCCTCCGATCGGACTTGGAACCCGCCTCGGACGGTGGTTCCATCCTGCTGTGGTGTGGGCGGCCATGCGCAGCGTTATGGGGGCGGCGAATGATAGGGGTGGACAGGAGGCTGGATGACGAGCTGCTGTTCGGCCCGGAAGACAGCGCCTTGGCTTTGGCAGCGCCTAAGCGGCCCTCCGGACCGCCCTGGCCCGTCCTGGTGGTGGACGACGATCCCCAGGTCCATGCCATGACTGCGGTTCTGCTCCGCGATTTCGATTTCGATGGACGCACATTCGAGGTGGTGAGTGCGTTGTCGGCGGAAGAGGCGAAAGCGGTCCTGGTCCGCCGACCGGACATGCCGGTCGCCCTTCTCGATGTGGTGATGGAGACGGAGGACGCCGGGCTGAAGCTGGTCCGATATATCCGGGAGGAGTTGGGCAATTACCGCATGCGCATCATCCTGCGCACCGGCCAGCCGGGACAGGCGCCGGAACGCGACGTGATCGTCGGCTACGACATCAACGATTACAAGGCCAAGAGCGAGCTGACCGCTCAGCGTCTTTTCACCACACTGGTCAGTGCGCTGCGCGCTTGGCGCGACATCGTGACCATCGAGCGCAACAGGCAGGGGCTGGAGCGGATTCTCAGCGCTTCGGCCCCGCTGTTCGAGATGCGGTCGATGCGCTGTTTCGTCGAACGGCTGGCGGAGCAGATCGCCCGGGTTGTCGATCGCGGCTCGGCGCCTGCGGTGCTTGCCTGCCGGCCAGCCGCGCGTGCCGACGGCGGACTGACCGTCGAAGTGGTTGCCGGGCTGGGTCCGTTCGCCGGCACCATCGGCATGCCGATGGCCGATGTCCTGTCCCCCTCCGCAGCCGCGGAGATGGCAGACGCCCTCGCCACACAGTGCAATCTCTACCATGACGACCGCTGCGTTCTGGTGTTCCGCACACGTGAGCATGGTGTGACCCTCTTCAGGTTGGAACGGGCGGAACCCTACACCGCCGATGAGCGGCGCCTGCTGGAGCTGTTCTGCAACCGGGTCGCCATCGGGTTCGACAATGTCTGCCTGTATGAGGAGCTGATGGCACTGAACCGCTCGCTGGAACAGCGGGTGGAGGACCGTACGCTTGAGTTGGCAGCCAACCAGAAGGCGCTGATCCTGGCGAAGGAGCGGGTGGAGCGGGCGCTGGAGCGCGAACTTCTGGCGCGCGACCAGCAGCGTCAGTTCCTTGGCATGGTCAGCCACGAATTCCGTACGCCGCTCGCCATCATCGACAGCGCTGCCCAACTTCTGGCGATGCGGGCCGGTCAAGTGGAGCCTGAAATGCTGGAGCGGCTGGCGGTGATCCGCGGCAGCGTGCAGCGCCTGACCGGCTTGATCGACTCGCATCTGACGGACGAGCGGCTGCAGAGCAACGCTCTCGTTGTGGAGCGGGCCGAGGTCAACCTGCCGGAATTGATCCGTACCGTCGTTCAGCCGTTCCGCGTCGCCTATCCCGACCGCGAATTCCGGCTGAACATGGACCGGTTGCCACAGCGGGCGGAGATCGACGCCAACCTGATCGGTCTGGTGATAAGCAATCTGGTCAACAATGCCGTCAAATATTCCAGCCCCTATGGGCCGATCCTGATCGGTGGCGATAGCGACGGCGCCATGGCGGTGATCGAGGTGACGGACCATGGCCGCGGCATTCCCGAGCCGGAGCTTCCGCGCCTGTTCGACCGTTTCTTCCGCGGGTCGGGCGCCTCCGGAGTGCCGGGCACCGGCATCGGGTTGCACACCGTCCAGCAGATCGCTCTGCTGCATGGCGGCGCGGTCGCCGTCGACAGCCAGTTGGGAAAGGGATCGACTTTTCGGGTCGTGTTGCCGGTGTGATACAGTGCGCTGTCGCGTTCGTCGAAACTTCGCCTCTTCGAAAGTCTATGGCCCTTTGTCATAGGAGGTGACATAGTCGGGCTGATATCTGGTACCGGTGGAACATCAGGCCACAACCATGCTCGCCCAGCAATATGCGTCGATTAAGCGCGATCTCGATGACAAGGGGATCGTGTTCTCTTTCAGCGGATATTTGTCGGAGGGGATACTTTATTCCCTGGGTGAAGCTCTGCGCGAGAAGATGGCCTTGGAGGCGGCCGATGGTCCCACCATCCGTCGCGTCTTCTCTGTCTTCGTCGAGCAGATGCAGAACATCATCCGCTATTCGGCAGAGAAGATGTCCGGCACTGCAGGCCGTACGGTGGAACTCAGCGCCGGTATGGTCACCATCGGCATGGAGAGAGGCAAGGTCTTCATCGTCTGCGGCAACACCGTCCGCAACAGCGAAGTGCCCCGCCTGAGGGAGCGGCTCGACCATCTGAAGAGCCTGGATCGCGATGGCATCAAGACCTATTACCGCGAGCAGCTTCGGGAGGAGCCGGACGACGGCAGCCGCGGCGCCACGTTGGGATTGATCGAAATCGCCCGGCGTGCCAGCGATCCCATCGATTACGATTTCAATGCGATGGACGCCGACCGCAGCTTCTTCTGCCTCAAGGTCCGCGTATGAACGTCCGAGCCGAGCAACACGACATGGACTGCCTGACCATTCCAGCCACCGGACGCACCCCAGGCGTTTCGTTCGACTTCGGCAGCGGGCATTTGCGGATGACCGGCGAATCCTATCCGGATGATGTCGCGAGTTTCTTCGGTCCGGTGTTCGAAGCGTTGCGATGCTTTCTCAACAATCCCGAAGGCGGGCCCATCCGCTTCGACATGGAGCTTCTCTACTTCAACAGCTCCAGCGCCAAGGCGCTCATGAACATTTTCCAGATGCTTGAGACGGTGGCCAGAGGCGGACGGTCGGTGACGCTGACATGGTGCGTCGAGGAGAACGACGACTCCATGCGCGAACTGGGCGAGGATTTTGCCGAGGATTTGCGCCACGTCGTCTTCGAGATGCGGGAGATGCCCGCCGGCGGCTCCCAATGAGCTTCAACCTCTTCGCCGCGGAGGAGGAGGCCCTCGCCAAGGCCCGCGCGCTGGAAGCGAGGCTTGGCGCGCTGGCGCCGGAGTGCCTGCCCGAATTTCGCGATCTCATCGCTGCCTTCGAACTCAGCACGCGGGAGCAACAGCGGCTTGTGCGGGTCAGCGACCGGTTGCAGGCCCAGTTGAGCGACGCCAACCACGAACTGGACCGTCAGCGCAGCGAGGCGGAGGAGGCACTCGATAACCTGCGCGAGGCGCAGGAGGCGATGGTCCAGTCGGAAAAGCTGGCGTCGCTCGGCGCGCTGGTCGCCGGTGTCGCCCATGAGATCAACACGCCAGTCGGCATCGCCGTCTCCTGCGCCTCGCATCTGGCCGACGCCACCCAGGCGATGCGCCGGCGGGCAGACGGCGGGAGTCTGGGCAAGGCGGAGTTCGACCGTTATCTCGCCACGGCGATCGACACCACCGATCTGATCCTCGGAAATTGCGAACGGGCTGCACAGTTGATCGCCGGCTTCAAGCAGGTTGCGGTGGACCGCGCCAGCGCGGTCCGGCGCACCGTCAATCTCGCCGCCTATATCCAGGACACTCTGGTCAGCCTTCAGCCCAAGTTCCGGCCGTCGGGACATGCGGTGGCGGTCTATTGCCCAACCGACCTGGAATTGGACAGTTATCCCGGCGTGTTGTCGCAGATTTTGTCGAATTTGGTGATGAATGCGCTGACCCATGCCTTCGCTGACGGGCAGGCAGGGGGAATGGCGATCACGGTGGATAGTCCGGACGCCGACACCGTCCGCATGTGCTTCGCCGACAATGGCCGCGGCATGAGCGAAGAGCACAGCGCCCGGGTGTTCGAGCCATTCTTCACCACGCGGCGCGGTCGCGGCGGCAGCGGGCTCGGGCTCCACATAGTCCACAATCTGGTGGTCGGTGTTCTGATGGGCTCGATCACGGTCTGCAGCGCGCCGGACCTCGGCACCAGCTTCACCCTGCAGTTCCCTCGCCGGACGCCCGACCGTGACCTGCCCGTCGAGACCCTCACGAAGTAGAACCGGGACTTAGCCCTGGCCCGCCCCAACCACCCGGATCGGAGCGGAGAAGACATAGCCGACACCATGCACCGACTTGAGCGGTGCGGGACCGCCGATGGCGCCCTCCACCTTGTGGCGCAGGCGGCCGACGACGGTGTCGATGGAGCGGTCTTCCGGGTTCCAGCGGCGATTGTACAAGGCCTGGGAGATCTGGTCGCGGGTCGCCGGCTTGCGCGCCTGGGCGGCGAGCAGGCTGGTCAGCTTCATCTCCATGCTGGTAAGGCTGATCCGGATTCCTGCGGGATTGGTCAGGCTCCATTCCGTCGGGTCCAGAGACCAGCGCGCCTCGTCCACCCCTTCGCCGGCGGCCTCAATGGACGCGGCACCATTGGCGGACTGTGCGGCTGACTCCGCGGCGCGCTCGCTCAGCCGCCGCATCAGCGACTTCACCTGCGCTTCCAATTCGCGAAGCTCGATCGGCTTCACCAGATAGGCGTCGGCACCGATCTCCAGCCCGACGACACGGTCGACCGTCGAACCGCGGGCAGTGACCATGATGATGCCGGCACCATGATGGTCGCGCAGCCGTGCGGCGATCTTGAACCCGTCCTCGTCCGGCAGATTCACATCCAGGATGACGATGGCGGGATTGCGGGTCCGCAGCAGCCGGTCCAGTTCCGTCCCGTCGCGTGCGCCGATGGCATCAAATCCGCAGCTCGACAGATATTCCACCATGTCGGACCGCAAGGAATTCTCATCTTCGACCACGACGATCGTCGGACCGGCCATGCCGTATTCTCCCCATCACCACTTCAGCGGGTGCAACATACCCCGGAATGCCTAAATTTTAAAACAAACTTGAGTGGTAGACGCCTCTCCCGGTGCGTTCGCGTCACAACCTGTCACAATATATGACATGTCTGTAACAGATTCGCGCAAACGGTCCAGGATTTTTACGCCGCGCGGCGGTCGGTTCCGGTGCTCGAAACGACGGCTGCGTCCGTCAGTCGCACGCGGAAGCCGAAGAGGGTGATATCGTCCCGCTGTTCGCGACCGGATTGGAACCGGTCGAGCGATCTTTCCAGATCGGTCTTCAGCCGGTCGAGCGGGCCGTGCGACCCCTGGCTCAGAAGCTCGCGGAGCCTGATCCGGCCGAAACTGCGTCCACGCTCCCCGCCATTCTGGTCGACCAGCCCGTCCGTGCTCATCAGGAAGGTCTGGCCGGGCCGTAGAGCGATGCTCTGGTTGGTGAAGGGCGACTCGGCACCATATCCTGCCGGTTCGATGCCAGTCGCTCCGAAGGCAGTCGCTCCGGTGGCAGTCGGACGATAGCCCAGGCTGCGGCGGTCGCCCCGGAATTCCGTCACATCGCCGTCGGCGACGATCAGCAACGGGATGCGGGCACCGGCAAAGACCAGTTCGCCCTCACCGGGACGGATATGGCACAGCCCCAGGTCGAGGCCATTGTCGAAGCAATCGGCTCCGCCGCGCGCTTCCTCCTCCTGGTGCAAGGCGGCGCGGACCTTGCGGTCGACGGCGGCAAGCACGGCGGCAGGGTCTCCTGCGCCAAGCTGGTCCAGCACATTGTTGAGGATCGCGCTGGCGGTCATGGTCATGAAGGCGCCGGGGACGCCATGGCCGGTGCAGTCGGCCACCGCCACGACGAAGCCGTCCGCGACCTCGCGGCAGACGTAGAAGTCGCCGCTGACCACATCGCGGGGGCGCCACAGAACGAAGTGCTCGGTCAGCCCGGCCGACAGCGTGTCGGCGGACGGCAGGATGGCCGATTGGATCAACTGGGCGTAGTTGATGCTGTCCATGATGGCGCGGTTGGTGGCGGCCAACGCTTCCGTCCGTTCGCGAACCTTGCTTTCCAGGGTGCTCGTGTGATCCTGCACTGTCGCCGCCATGCGGTTGAAGCCGTCGGCAAGCACACCGATCTCGTCGCTCCGTCCGGCATCCATGCGGGAGCCGTAATCTCCATGGGCCATCGCGCTGGCCAGTTGTGTCAGACGGCGCAGCGGACGCAGCACCATCCGGTTCAGCGTCAGCCCCAGCGCCGCCATTGCCCCCAGCAGCGACAGCAGAAGCAGCCCGGCGACCGGGAGCAGCGCATCCAGCGTGGCTTGCCGTACCTCCGCCGTGGAATAGGCGATGCGCAGATGTCCGACCGACTGCACCCGCCCTTCGCGCCCGTGCAGAAGGATGGGGCGTTCGACGGTGACGGTGCCGTCGGCATCCTCGATTTTTCCGGCCGTGGTCCGTGCCAGCGGCTCTTCCCGGTCGGTCTCGAAGACGGCGATGGAGCGGATCGCCGGATCGCGGCCGGTCAGCGCCTCGATCATGCGTTGCGCGCTTCGGTTGTCCATTTCCCACACGAAGCCGCTGAGCGCGTCGGCCTGGGTGGCGGCGACCAGTTCGGCCCGCCGCAACAGGTCCTGGTGGCGCTGTCCCTCGACGATCCTCTCCGACAGAAGCATCGCGGCTGTGCCGATGCTGGCCGTCGTCAGCAGGATGGCCCCGGCCACCCGCGCAAGCAGGGAGGATCGCCGGTTCAAGACAGGATCCCGCTGCGCCGCCACAGCGTCTCCAGACGCCCGCCCGCGTCCAGCCGGTCGAGCAGCGAGTCGAGCCAGTCGGAGGAGACCGCTGCGCCGCGCCGGGTCAGGATGGTGTGCTCGTAAATCTGGTCGGTGCGGTCGGAAACCAGGATCTGCCGGGCAAGCTCCGGCTCGCGCTGAAGGTAGCGCGTCAGGAAGGATCGGGTGACGATGGCAAGGTCGGCCCGACCTGCGATAACGCTGCGGACGTTGCCCTCATGCGTCACTGTGACGCGGGTGCGATAACGTTGCTCCAGCCGCTTCGGATCGGCATCGAAGCCGGCAAAGGCATAGTGGTAGCCGAGCCGTCCGAGAATCGTCTTCCCATTCAGGTCGTCGAAATAATGCTGGTCGATTCCCGGCGCCGCCCTGGCGATGAACACCTCCGCATCGCGCAGGAAGGTGCGGGTGGCGTCGACCGGGCGATCCTGCCAGCCCCAATTGCGGCATTCGAACGCGATCATGTCGAACCGCCCCTGTTCCAGATCCTCGTAACGGCGCTGCGGGGCGGTCCTGACCATCTCGAATCGGAATTCATCCTGCGTGCCATTCAGCAGGTCCAGCAGATCACGGCTGACGCCACCGCCCGACTCGTCGACATAGGGGGGGAACTCATAGGCGCCGACCCGGATGACCGTGGCGGATGCGCGTGCCGGGGCCGGCTTGAGCCCAAGGAGCGGAAGGGTACAGAGGAAGGGCAAGGCGGCTCCCAGAACCGTCCGGCGGGATAGAGGTCCCGACATTGCGCCCCTCTCGTGCTAACTCGAACAGAATAGGATCAGTCTACCCCGGTATGCACCTTTACCGCAATGCGGGACATTTCCTTATCAAGTCCGGACAGGCAGCCTCGGGTGCAAGCCGACATCCTATGAGGCTTTCAGGCTGCCTCGGTGGCCCGTTCCGTCTGTGCATCGGCCAAAGCTGCAATCTCGTCGCCGGTCAGGGTCTCGCGCTCAAGCAGAGCCTGGGCGATGCCGTCCAGCGCAGACCGGTCGGTGCGCAGCAGGCGGCGGGCATGCTCCATGCCTTCGTCGGTGAGACGGCGGACCTCCTCGTCGATGCGCCAGGCGGTCCGTTCGGACCGGGCTCCCGGTTCCGCAGCCGCATGGGCGACAAAGCCGATCTCCTCGCTCATCCCCCAGGCGGTGACCATCCGGCGCGCCAGATCGGTGGCGGCGCGGAAGTCGGCCTCAGCTCCGGTGGTGACCTGATCGGCGCCGAAGGCGATCTCCTCCGCGGCGCGGCCGGCCATGGCGACCGCGATGTCGGCCATCAGCTTGGCGCGGGAAACCGACACGCGGTCGCCCTCCGGCAGCCGCACCACCATGCCCAGCGCGCCGCCGCGCGGGATGATCGTCGCCTTGTGGATCGGATCGGCCTGCGGGCAGCGCAGCGACACCAGCGCGTGGCCGGCCTCATGCACCGCGATCAGCCGCCGCTCGTGGGCCGTCAGGGCAAGGCTGCGGCGCTCGGTGCCCATCAGCACGCGGTCCTTGGCAGCCTCGTAATCCGCCATCGTGACGACGACACGGCCCTGGCGCGCCGCCGACAGTGCCGCCTCGTTGGTCAGGTTGGCCAGCTCCGCACCGGAGAAGCCCGGCGTGCCACGCGCCACCGTGCGGGCGCAGACGTCGGGAGCCAGAGTCAGACGCCCGGCATGGACGCCCAGGATAGCCTCGCGTCCGGCGACGTCGGGCAGGCCGACATGGATGTGGCGGTCGAATCGTCCGGGGCGCAGCACGGCGGCGTCCAGCATTTCCGACCGGTTGGTGGCGGCGATCACCACCACCTCGCCGCCCTCCACGATGCCGTCCATTTCCACCAGCAACTGGTTCAGCGTCTGCTCGCGTTCCGAATGGCTGGTCGACTCGCCACGCTTGCCGGCCAGCGCGTCGATCTCGTCGATGAACAGGATGCAGGGGGCGTTGGCGCGGGCCGTCTTGAACAGGCTGCGCACGCGGGCAGCACCAAGCCCGACGAACATCTCGACGAAATCCGATCCCGACGCGGCGAAGAAGGGCACGCCCGCCTCGCCCGCCGCCGCCTTGGCCAGCATGGTCTTGCCGGTACCGGGGGGGCCGACCAGCAGGATGCCCTTCGGCACGCGCGCACCGGCCATGGCGAAGCGGCGCGGATCCTTCAGGAACTGCACCGTCTCGCGCAGTTCCTCCTTGGCCTCGTCCACACCCGCCACGTCGGCGAAGACGGTCCTGGTGTCCTCCGGCCGCACGCGGGTTGCGCGGCCCATACCGAAGAACTGCCCGCCGCTCATCAGCAGCCCGCCGATCAGCAACGCCACCACCAGGAAGGGAGCGGCACGGTCCAACACGCCCACCGTCTGTGCCATCAACCCGCCGGGACCCTCGTCGAAGGCGATGGCGACCTTGTGGGCGCGCATCTCCTTCAGCAGGTCGTCGGTCACCGGCATGACGACGCGATAGCGGCTGCCATCGGTTCCGACCGCATGACCGGTGCCGTTGGCAAAGGTGATCGAACTGAGTTCGCCGCGCCCGGCCTGTTCGATCAGTGCGCTGTAGGTGGCCGGCCGTTCATCCGCCCGCTGGTGGTGATCGTACCAGGCGGCGAAGCCGAGCCACACGGCAAGCAGGGCGGCCAGGACTGCAAGTGCGATCAACGGGCGTTTCGGCAGCGTGGGCATGTCGGCTCCGCAAAGGGAAAAGGACTGGCTTTCGATCTATGCCATTGATGCTGGAGGGCAGGGCATGACGGCAACCGATAAGGCCCCGCGTCCCTTCTTTGACACCGTAAGCGGTGCGTTTCCGGAATGGCTCCTTTCGGATTCTACGGAGATCTCAAGCGGTTGCCGATAGGCTTCTCTTCGGACAGTATGGTCCTCCAACCAAAGTGCACCGCCCGAACGATAAGGACCACACCGACATGGCCGAGGCCGCCGCCGCGGCGCCCGCCCTCCAGCTGGAAGGCGTGACCTGCACCTTTCCCTCACCCGACGGCCGGGGACGCTCATACACCGCCGTCCAGGGCGCAAGCTTCACCGTTGGCGACGGGGAGTTCGTGTCGATCGTCGGCCCGACCGGCAGCGGCAAGTCGACGATGCTGAATGTCGCCGCCGGCCTGCTGAAGCCCAGCGAGGGCCGCGCGCTCTCCTTCGGGCAGCCGGTGACCGGCATCAATCCCAAGGCCGGCTACATGTTCCAGGCCGAGGCGCTGATGCCCTGGAAATCGGCGCTCGACAATGTCGCCGCCGGGCTGGAGTTCCGCGGCGTGTCGAAGGCGGAGGCGCGGGAGCGTGCGCTGCCCTGGCTGTCGCGCGTCGGGCTGGAGGGATTCGGCGACCGTTTCCCGCACCAGCTCTCCGGCGGCATGCGCAAGCGGGTGGCGCTGGCCCAGACGCTGATCGTCGATCCGAAGATCATCCTGATGGACGAGCCCTTTTCGGCGCTCGATGTCCAGACCCGCCAGATGATGGAGAACGAGCTGCTCGACCTGTGGGCGGCCGACCGCAAATCGGTGGTCTTCATCACCCACGACCTGGAGGAGGCCATCGCCATGTCCGACCGGGTGCTGGTGCTGTCGGCGGGACCGGGATCGCGGCTGATCGGCGAATACCGCATCGACCTCGACCGCCCGCGCGACGTGGCGGAAATCCGCATGACCCCGCAGTTCCTCGCTCTGCACCGGGAAATCTGGGCGCAGCTGCGCGATGAGGTGCTGAAGGGCTACGCCCAGACCAAGCTGCGGTGACGACATCATGAGATCCCACGCCAAACGCCTGCCCAGCCGTCCGGTCATCCTGCTGCTTCAGCTGGGCGTCCTGATCGCCTTCTTCCTG
>Ga0206117_100720_pt1 | contig 26723 bp, 28 predicted proteins | sample 3A5Ametagenome_FD_177997 | JGI IMG/M metagenome (GOLD analysis project Ga0206117, IMG submission 177997) | Enriched microbial communities from leaf-cutter ant dump, University of Wisconsin, Madison, United States - 3A5A | ecosystem: Environmental > Terrestrial > Nest > Insects nest > Nest dump... | reverse complement strand
GTCCGTGGAGCTGCACGGCGTGCGCTTTCTGGGCAGCACTTTGTGGACGGATTTCGAGGTGGCCGGCGCCGGGGCGCAGCGCGATGCGGCCATTGCCCAATCGCTGCAGTTCAACCGGGACTTCAGTCGCATTCGCCTGCATGGCGGCGCAGATGCCCCGCTGTTTACCCCGCAGGACTGCGCCGCCCTGTTTGCCGGCAATGCCCAGTGGCTCGATGCCCAGTTGGCAACGCCCTTTGCCGGCCCGACGGTGGTGGTCACCCACCATGCCCCGGCGCTGCCCAGCGTTGCGGCGCAGTTTGCAGGGTCTCCTCTGAACGTGAATTTCGTCTCCGATGCGCAATGGCTGCTGGCAGGACGGCGAGCGGCTTTGTGGATTCATGGCCACATGCACCATCGTTGCGACTACACCGTGGATGGCACCCGGGTGCTGTGCAATCCCCGGGGCTATGCCCGCGAGGGCGTGCCCGAGAACCTGCAGTTCGACCCGGCTTTCACCGTGACGCTGGCGGCAGCATAATCGGCGGCAGTCTGAATAAAGAAATAGCTGCCCGCGCTTGACAGACAAGCGCGGGCAGCTATTTTTATTTCTCTTTTTGGGTGTCGGGCTTACAGGCCCAGGGCAGCAACGCCTGCCTTGGCGACCTGGGCATCTTCGGGAGCTTTCACGCCGGAGACGCCGACGGCACCCAGGCATTGGCCGTCCTTGACGATGGCTACGCCGCCCTCGAGCAGGCCGCCAGGGGCAATCGGGGTGACGCTCAGGAAGGCTCCGCGGCCATTGTTGATCATGTCTTCATAGCCCTTGGTGTCGCGGCGGCCCAGGGCTGCGGCGTGGGCCTTGGCCGGGGCGATGTGGGCCGAGATAGCGGCGGCGCCGTCCAGGCGCTGCAGCCACAGCAGGTGGCCGCCATCGTCCACGATGGCGATGGTCACGGGCCATTGGTTCTTCAGGGCCTCGGCTTCGGCGGCAGCGGCGATTTTCTTGACGTCGGCCAGTTCCAGTTCGGGCTTGTTTTTCATAAGGCGCAATCCTTCATCAGTATTCGGTGAAACCAGGGAATGTAGGACAACTGTGCTTCTTTGAGGGTGAGTGTTTGCGAAAAACATTTGTGCATAAAACATACCCAGCGGCGGCAGACAGCCAGGATGTGCTGCCAGCGTGGAACTTGTCCGTGCGTAATTGCTCCTAGAATGCCGAGGGTACTGCCATGCGCAGCAAATACTTTTTATTACAGGAGCTTAGATCCATGCAACATCACTTTCCGACGCTGGACACCGCCGGTCTGGATCTCGTTCAGCAGCAGCGCCAAAAAGTGCTGCGCAATACCTATTGGCTACTCGCATTGAGCCTGTTGCCCACCGTGCTGGGCGCCTGGATCGGGGTGAGTACGGGAATCACGCGCGGCCTCTCCGGTGGCCTGGGGCTGATCGTGTTCATGGCCGGGGCCTTCGGCTTCATGTTCGCCATCGAGAAAACCAAGCACTCCGCTGCCGGGGTAGCGGTGCTGTTGGGCTTTACCTTTTTCATGGGACTGATGCTCTCGCGCCTGATCGCGGCCGTGCTGGGCTTGAAGAATGGCTCTGAGCTGATCATGACGGCCTTTGCCGGCACTGCCGGGGTGTTTGTCGTCATGGCCAGCCTGGCCACGGTCATCAAACGCGACCTCTCCGGGCTGGGAAAGTGGCTGTTCGTTGGAGTGATCGTGCTGCTGATCGGTTCGGTGATCAACGTGTTCGTTGGCTCCACTGCGGGTATGTTGGCGATTTCCACGGCGGCCATCGCCATTTTCAGCATCTACATGCTCTACGACGTCAAGCAAATCATCGATGGCGGCGAGACCAACTACATCAGCGCCACCTTGTCGCTGTACCTGGATGTCTACAACGTCTTCCAGAGCCTGCTGGCTTTGCTGGGGATTTTTGGCGGTGAGCGCGATTGAGCCTTGTCCCGCCAGTCATCGGTGAACGGGATGGCTGGAGGTTAAAAAGATAGCTGTCAGCGCTTGGTAGGTAAGGTTTTAAGATTTAATAGTCTTTAAACTCTTTATTTACCGGGCGCTGGCAGCTTTTATTTTTATAGTCTTGTCAGAACAGCTCCACGTCGTCGTGGGTGATCTGTTCATGTTTGTTGAATACGCCCAGGGCTTGCAGCGTTTCGTAGTGGCAGACGCGGTTGCGCCCGTTTTCCTTGGCGTAGTACAGCGCTTCGTCGGCTTGGCTCAGCAATTGGGTTGGCGAGGGCGCGTGCATATGGGCGCCGGAAAAGCCCAGGCTGACGGTGATTTTGCCGATTTGCGGAAATTCGTAGTTCTGCACCGCCTGGCGGAAGTTTTCCAGCGCGGCAAAAGCGGCGTCCAGTGTCATCGGCTGCAGCAGAATGACAAATTCCTCCCCGCCGAAGCGGAATACCCGGTGCTGCGAACCGAAGCTGGAGCGCAGCAGGTTGGCCACCAGGATCAGCACCTCATCGCCAAACAGATGACCGTAGCGGTCGTTGACCTGTTTGAAGTGGTCGATATCGATCACCGCCAGCCAGGGCTGCTGTTCCTTGTCTGTAGGCTTGCTGGCGTTGGACAGGCGCACCAGGTGCTCGTCGAAGGTCTTGCGGTTGAGCAGGCCCGTCAGCGCGTCGCGTTCGCTGTAATCGAGCAGGCTTTGGTAGTTCTGGTAGACCTGAAAGATGGCCAGCAGGATATCCAGGTCGTGGCTGGAGAACTGGGCCGATTGGGTGATTTCGATGCATACCCTGGCCTGTTCACGCATCCAGACAGGAAGCCACAGGATGTACTGCCCGTTGCTGGCCTGCAAGGCAATGCGTTCGTGCTTCGCAGCCAGCCCCTCCTGCAAGGCGGGCAGGGAGCTGAGTGCGACGCGCTGTGGATCGTGCAGAAAGTCCACGTCCGTATTGACCAACTGCCCATCCTGCAGCCAGGTGCGCGGGCGTACCCAGTACCGGTCTTCGAAGGGATGAATCTCCAAGGCACGCACTTGCGTGATATCCGGCAGTTGCAAGAGAGTGGATAGGACAGAGAATTCCAGGCGCAAATGGTCGCGCTGGCCTGTCATGTGTACCAAGTTCTGCAGAATATCCATGGCAAAAGTGCTTTCGCTGGTGTCGTCGTCAAGGGTCTAGCGTTTGTGGAACACCAGATCCCATACCCCGTGGCCAAGCCGCAGACCACGCTTTTCAAATTTTGTCGTGGGCCGGTAGTGGGGACGGGGCGCAAATCCGTCGGTGCTATTGACCAGTTGGGGCTCGGCACTGAGCACTTCGAGCATTTGTTCGGCATACGGTTGCCAATCGGTTGCGCAGTGGATGTAGCCGCCTTTGGCCAAGCGGGACGCCAGTTTGTCCAAAAACGGAGCCTGAATCAAGCGGCGCTTGTTTGCTTCTTCTTGTGCCACGGATCGGGGAAGAAGACGTGGATGCCATCCAGGCCGCCCGGCGGCAGCATGTGCTCTATGACCTCCACGGCATCGTGCTGCAGGATGCGGATGTTGCCAATGCCCTGTTCGCCGATGCGCTTGAGCAAGGCGCCCACTCCGGGTTCATGCACCTCGCAGCACAGGAAGTTGTCGTCCGGGCGCACCTGGGCAATGTGTGCGGTTGCTTCGCCCATGCCAAAGCCGATTTCCAGAATCAGGGGGGCGGTGCGGCCAAAGGCGGCAGGTGCATCCAGGGGGGCTGCCTGGTAGGGCAGGATGAATGTTGCGCCCAGCTCTGCAAATGCCTTGGCCTGGCCGGTCGTGACGCGTCCGGTACGGCGCACGAAGCTGCGGATGGTCTGCGGGTGCGCCACATGGGCTGGGGCCGCACCATGCGCACCAGGGGAAGGAGTGGTTTTATTTTCAGTCACTCGGCGATTGTATGTAGAGCACGCCAGGTATTGACCCAATGATTGAGGGCGTGGGTCGGGGATAACTGCGATAAATCCCCCGGAGGTCGGGGTAAACCCAGGAAGTTTGCTGCCGCCAGCAAGGTGGCCATGGGGTTTTCCGTGTCCGCAGCCGGTGCCCCGTGCTGCTTGGAAAGCTTCTCCCCATTGGCCATGGTGACCAGGGGGGTGTGCAAATAGCGGGGGGAAGGGTAGCCCAGGGCGCTTTGCAGCAGGAGTTGGCGCGGCGTGTTGTCGCTCAGGTCGGCACCGCATACGACGTGGGTGATGCCCTGCTCGGCATCATCGACCACCACGGCCAATTGGTAGGCCCAGAGCCCATCGGCACGGCGCACGACGAAATCGCCGGCCACTTCGGCTGGGTATTGGTTTTGCCAGCCTTGGCGGCGGTCATGCCAGCGTAGAAGCCCGTTTGCATCCAGGAAAAAAGGGAGTGGTTGGTCGGTCTGTGCCTTGGATAGCGGCCAATCTTTTAGAACGTGTTTACGATCTCCTCGCGGGTGTGCGGGCGCGGCCTCGGGCGCTCTGCGGCGTTGCAAATCCTCGCAATAGCGCCCGCTATTGCTGCGGTTTGCGCCTTGCAGTGCATCCCGATCCGCATCCCGCACCCCTTCGCGCGGAGATCGTAAACACGTTCTTATAAATTTTTCCAAGTGAAAGCGCCAACTGCGTGGCGGTTTGCCGTGCAAGCCGTTGCGGCAGGTGCCGGGGTAAGGACGTTCCTGGTGGCGCTGGTGGGTAAGCCCGAGGGCCTGCCAGGCCTGCTCCAGATTCTTGCGGGTGCAACTGCAGGAGTAGGCCCAGCCCAGCTCCAGCAAGGTGGCCAATGCCTGTTCGTACAGCGTGTGCCGTTGGGATTGCCATACGGGCGGTGCATCTGGGTGCAGGCCCAGTTGGGTGAGCTGCTGCAGGATGAAGCGATCGGCTCCGGGTGCGCAGCGCGGTGGGTCGATGTCTTCGATGCGTACCAGCCAACGTCCACCGTGGGCACGGGCGTCCAGCCAACTGGCCAATGCCGCAGTAATGGAGCCGACATGCAATGGGCCTGTGGGAGAAGGGGCGAACCGCCCGCAGTATGTTGCAGGCATGGCGCAGTGCGGGTCAGACGGGTTCGCGCTTTGCCAGCGTCGATTTCACGCGCGTTGCCAATTGAGCAATAGCCAGAGCGGCGGGGCAGCCTGGGTTGGATTGCAGCAGCAACTGGCGGCGCATCACGGCATCTCGCACCGCCATGTCGGCCGGGATGTCGCCCATGTGGATCAGGCGCATGGGCAGACCCGATTCGGTACTGACGAAGCGGTTGAGTACTTGTTGCAACTGCCCGGTGATGGCACGCCCATCCCCGGGGCGGGCGGCCTGGTTGATAACCAGGCGCATGTTATGGCGCTTTTGCTGTGTGGCCAGGACTTTCATGGCGGCATACGCGTCGGTCAGCGAGGTGGGCTCTGGCGTAGCAACCACCAGGATTTCCGTGGCCAGCGAGAGGGAGAACAGAACGACATCGGAGATGCCGGCCCCGGTATCGAGCAGCACCACGTCATAGTGCGGTGCCAGGGTGTCGATGGTATGGATAAGCTGGTTGCGTACCTCGGGGGTCAGGCGCGAGTACTCGACCATGCCGGAGCCTGCCAACAGGGCGTGAAAACCGCCTGGTGTGGTGACGACGGCTTCTTGCAAGGTTGCCCTGCCTGTAAACACGTCGTGCAGGGTGATTTTTGGGTACAGGTTGAGCACCACGTCCAGATTGGCCAGCCCCAGGTCGGCATCCAGCACCAGCACGCGCAACCCTTGCCGGGTCAATGCGGCGGCCAGATTCGCCGAAACGAAGGTTTTGCCTACACCGCCCTTGCCGCTGGTTACTGCAATGATGTTCGGGTGGGCGCTGGGGCGCTTGATGGTCGCGGTGCCCGTAGGCATATGGTTGGGTGGGGATGCAACGTCACTCATTTGGTTATCGCTTTCACTAGACGTTACCTGGGAAAGTGCTGGAGATGGGATCTTCAGCGGCACCTGTCGGCATGACGAGACTGTTAAAAAGCAGGTTCTTCTCTTCTGCGGTGACGGTGCTGTCTGGTTGCGGCTCGATGCACACGCGGTTACGTCCTAGATTCTTTGCTTGGTAGAGTTGCAGGTCGGCGCGTTCTATCCATAGTTCATTGGTGCTGCGTATCCACTGCAGCGCATATGCTCCGCCAATGCTGACGGTCAGCGGCAAAGTTTGTCCGGGGCTGGCGTAAAAAGGCTGACTGGCCACGATTTGGCGGATTCGGTCTGCGACATTCTTGCCGTATGCGGGCTGGCAGGCCGGCAGGACGATGGCAAACTCCTCGCCGCCATACCGGGCGAGGGTATCCATGGGGCGTACGCACGCTTGGAGCAATTGGGCGACATGTTGCAGAGCTTGGTCGCCGACGTTATGGCCATAGGTGTCGTTGACGGCTTTGAAATGGTCAATGTCCACCATGAGGAGCAAGGCGGCATCGCCAGAGCGGGCCACGCGATCCAATTCGCCTTCCAGTACCCTCATCAGTTCGCGTCGATTGGCTGTTCCGGTCAAGGGATCACGCAACGAGACATTGCATAGTCCGTCGATGAGCGCCTGCAAGTAGGCTGCGGGGTCGTGTCCGGCATCCGGCAACTGGGCGCTAGCCCCCCGCCCCAGCAAGGCCAGGGCTTCATTCAGTCGCAGGCGATCCACGCAGGAGGCTAGCGAAGCGGGGGGGGAAGAGGCGGTCACAGGTGTCCAGAGATTCAATGTCAAAGCTGTCATCAAGTGTAGCAGTCCGCCTCATGGGTACATCAGCGGTGCCGGGACTTCATTGCGCGTTCGACTTCGCGCTTGCCTTCGCGTTCCTTGATCGTGTCGCGCTTATCGTGTTCGGCCTTGCCTTTGGCCAGGGCAATTTCGCATTTCACCAAGCCATCTTTCCAGTGCAGGTTCAGGGGAACCAGGGTGTAGCCCTTTTGCTCCACCTTGCCGATCAAACGTCGGATTTCTGCCTTGTGCATGAGCAGCTTTTTGATACGGGCCGCATCCGGGCTGACGTGGGTAGACGCAGTTTTCAGTGGGTTGATCAGGCAGCCGATTAAAAACAACTCGCCGTTCTTAATCACGACGTAGCCATCAGTGAGTTGGACCTTGCCGCTGCGCACGGCTTTGACTTCCCAGCCGTGCAGGACGATGCCGGTTTCGTACCGCTCTTCAAAAAAATAGTTGAAAGCCGCTTTTTTGTTCTCGGCAATCCGGGAGGGTGAATTGGGTTTTTTTGCCATGGTCTTTCCAGCGAGAGCGCCGTAGCGTTCGGGCTCTTTCTACAATCGCGCTTTCGCCAAGCGCGTAATTCTAGTTTCTTCTGCTCTTGTCAAGAGGATGGCCTTTGTGTGATGAACAGGCCTTGAGATCCCGTCTGCCCATGAAATCTGTCAATAAATCGGTACTGATTTGGTACAGCCCCGAGGAAATGTTTGCTCTGGTGCGTGATGTAGCACGTTACCCGGAATTCTTGCCCTGGTGCTCGCACAGCCAGGTTCTGGAAGAAAGCGAGCAGGGTATGACGGCCGAAGTTGGCATGTCCATGGCTGGTTTGCGCAAGGCATTCGTTACACGCAACCAGTACGAAGGGCATAGCAGGATCGGTATGCGCCTGGTCAAAGGGCCCTTCTCCCGGCTGGAGGGCAATTGGCTGTTTCATCCGGTTGGAGATGGCAAGCAACGCGCATGCAAGGTAGAGCTGCAACTGGTGTACGGCTTCGACAGCGTGACCCTGGCTGCGTTGATCGGTCCGATTTTTGACCGTATTGCCAATAGCATGGTCGATGCCTTTATCCAGCGGGCAGAAAAGGTATATGGCTGACGTTCAGGTGTTCCTCTGGCGCTCCGGGCAGGCCGGGCAGGTGCAGGAGCTATCGCTGGTGCTGCCAGCGCCTGTGACCGTGGTCGATGCCGTGCAGGCGGCGGGTTGGTCTACCGCTGAGGTGTGCGGCGTCTGGGGCCGTGTTTGCTCTTCCGACACTATCTTGCACGATGGCGACAGGGTCGAGCTGTACCGCCCCTTGACTGTTGACCCCAAGATTGCGCGACGCGAACGGTTTACCCGGCAGGGTGCACGAGGGACAGGCTTGTTTGCAGCCCGGCGTCTCCATAGCAAGGCGGGGTATTGAGTCAGTCCTTGGGCAGCGGACCGCAGTCGCGGGCCATGATCTCTTGCGCACGGCGGATATCCTGCTGGCGTTGCAGGTCGCTCATGGTCGTGCGCTGACCATCCGGGCTGATTTGGGCCAGTGGCACATCGGCTTGCAAGGTGCGCAGGGCAGCTTGGGTGCGTGCGCAGTTTTCCTGGCGTTGCCGCAAGAATTTGGCCTGTTCTTCTTTTTTCTGTTTTTCTTCGGCCGCCTGGCGGGCGGCTTCCTGTTTTTGTTGTTGCAAGTCTTGGGCCGACACTTCTTTAGGGGGTGGTGGCGTTGTTGTGACTGGCTCGACAGGACGGTCGGCCTTTGGCAGGGTATCGACAGAAATGCTGTGGGCCCATGACGTCGGCGCTTTCAGAATGTTTTTTTCGGGAATATGGGTTGGCGGTGGGCGGTCGCTATAGGTATTGCGGCCATATTCGTCGATCCATTGCCATTGCGCCAAGGCATTAGTGGCGGCAAAGCAGGTCAGGCAAATAAACAGGGTGAAAGAAGCACGCATTTCCATACCGCGCAGTGTAGCGGGGACGGTGGTGCTGGCCATGGTTTTTTGTTTCTTCCGTGCAACGGGAAAGACCCACGGCTACAATTTGCCTTTTGGAGCCAACCCTATGCGCCTTCTTGGAAAAGCACTGACTTTTGACGACGTCCTGCTCGTTCCCGCCTACTCCGAAGTCCTGCCCAAGGACGTTTCCCTCGCTACCCAATTTACCCGCGACATCACCTTGAACCTTCCTTTGGTGTCCGCTGCCATGGATACCGTCACCGAGGCCCGCCTGGCGATCGCCATTGCCCAGGAAGGTGGCATCGGGGTGATTCATAAGAATATGACGGCGCAGGAACAGGCAGCCGAGGTATCGAAAGTCAAGCGTCACGAGTCCGGTGTGGTGCACGACCCGGTCGTTATCACCCCTGAGCACACGGTGCTCCAAGTGTTGCAGCTGTCCGAAGAGTTGGGGATCTCCGGCTTTCCAGTCTGCGATGGTGGCAAGGTTGTAGGTATCGTCACCAGCCGTGACGTGCGCTTTGAAACGCGTTACGACGTCAAAGTGCAGCAAATCATGACGCCGCGCGAAAAGCTCATCACTGTCAATGAAAAGGATGGCACAAGCCCGGCAGAAGCCAAGGCCCTGCTCAACAAGCACAAACTTGAACGCCTGCTGGTGGTGAATGACGCTTTCGAGCTGAAGGGCCTGATTACCGTCAAGGACATCAACAAACAGACCATTTTTCCGAACGCAGCGCGTGACGATGCAGGCCGTTTGCGCGTGGCTGCCGCGGTCGGTGTCGGGGCTGGCACGGAAGAACGTGTCGACCTTCTGGTCAAGGCCGGTGTCGATGCTCTGGTCGTCGATACTGCCCATGGTCACAGCAAGGGCGTGCTCGACCGCGTGCGCTGGGTGAAGCAAAATTATCCGCAAGTGCAAGTCATCGGCGGCAATATCGCCACTGGTGCGGCAGCACTGGCCCTGGTAGAAGCAGGCGCCGATGCCGTCAAGGTCGGGATTGGCCCGGGCTCCATCTGCACCACTCGCATCGTTGCAGGGGTGGGCGTGCCGCAGATCATGGCCATCTCCAATGTGGCCCAGGCGCTCAAAGGCACGGGGGTGCCGTTGATTGCCGACGGTGGCATCCGCTTCTCCGGCGATATTGCCAAGGCACTGGCTGCCGGGGCTTCCGCCATCATGATGGGGGGGATGTTTGCCGGTACGGAAGAAGCCCCGGGTGAAGTCATCTTGTACCAAGGCCGTAGCTACAAGAGCTACCGTGGCATGGGGTCGATTGGTGCCATGCAGCAGGGTTCGGCGGACCGCTACTTCCAGGAATCGACCACGGGCAATCCCAATGCCGACAAGCTGGTGCCCGAAGGCATCGAAGGCCGTGTGCCATACAAAGGCTCAATGGTGTCCATCGTCTACCAAATGGCCGGTGGTGTGCGTGCGGCGATGGGCTATTGCGGCTGCAAGTCCATTGCGGAAATGAACGACAAGGCCGAGTTTGTTGAAATCACTGCGGCCGGTATCCGCGAATCCCATGTGCACGACGTGCAGATCACCAAGGAAGCACCCAACTACCGTGCCGATTGAGCCGGATTGGACTTTTTAATCAAATGGCCCGTTGCCCGTTGTTGGACAACGGGCCATTGCCATTCTTTTAATGATGGATTGCTATGCAACACGACAAAATTCTGATTTTGGACTTTGGCTCTCAGGTCACCCAGCTCATTGCCCGCCGTGTCCGTGAAGCGCATGTCTACTGCGAAGTGCATCCCTGCGATGTCAGCAGCGACTGGGTGCGCCAGTTTGCTGCCGATGGACGGTTGAAAGGCATCATTCTCTCCGGCAGCCACGCCAGTGTGTACGAGGTCGATGACAAGGCGCCAGATGCCGTGTTCGAGCTGGGCCTGCCGGTGCTGGGCATTTGCTACGGGATGCAGACCATGGCGAACCAGCTTGGCGGCAAGGTGCAGGGCAGCGACAGCCGTGAATTTGGCTACGCCGAAGTGCGTGCCCACGGCCACACCGCCTTGCTGAAAGACATTGCCGACTTCACCACGGCAGAAGGCCACGGCATGCTCAAGGTATGGATGAGCCATGGCGACAAGGTGACCGAGCTGCCCCCGGGCTTCAAGGTCATGGCCTCCACGCCCTCCTGTCCGATTGCCGGCATGGCCGACGAGTCGCGCCGTTACTACGCTGTGCAATTCCATCCGGAAGTCACGCACACCGTGCAGGGCACGGCGATGCTCAATCGCTTCGTGCGCGAGATCTGTGCAGCCAATGCCGATTGGGTGATGGGCAATTACATCGACGAGGCAGTGCAGAAAATCCGCGAGCAGGTGGGGGATGAGGAGGTCATTCTGGGCCTGTCCGGCGGGGTCGATTCCAGCGTGGCGGCTGCGCTGATCCACCGCGCTATCGGCGACCAGCTCACCTGCGTGTTTGTCGATCACGGCCTGCTGCGCCTGAACGAAGGCGATATGGTCATGGATATGTTCGAGGGCCAGTTGCACGCCAACGTGGTACGTGTCGATGCCAGCGACCTGTTCCTGGGCAAGCTGGCCGGCGTGACCGAACCAGAGGCCAAGCGCAAAATCATCGGCGGACTGTTCGTCGATGTGTTCAAGGAAGAAGCTGCCAAGCTCAAAGCCAGCGGCCAGGGCCACAAGGGCGCGACCTTCCTTGCGCAAGGCACCATTTACCCCGATGTGATCGAATCGGGCGGCAAAAAAGCCGTCACCATCAAAAGTCACCACAACGTTGGTGGCCTGCCCGAACAACTGGGCCTGAAATTGCTGGAGCCGCTGCGTGACCTGTTCAAGGACGAGGTGCGCGAGCTGGGTGTGGCCCTGGGCCTGCCGCGCGAGATGGTCTACCGCCACCCCTTCCCCGGCCCTGGCCTGGGCGTGCGCATTCTGGGCGAAGTAAAGAAGGAATACGCCGACTTGCTGCGCCGCGCCGACGCCATCTTCATTGAAGAGCTGCGCAACCATGTGGATGAAGCATCCGGCAAGAACTGGTATGACCTCACCAGCCAGGCTTTTGCCGTCTTCCTCCCCGTGAAAAGCGTGGGCGTGATGGGCGATGGCCGCACCTACGACTATGTGGTGGCCCTGCGTGCCGTGCAGACCAGCGACTTTATGACGGCGGATTCGGCGGAACTGCCCTATCCGTTGCTGAAGAAAGTAGCGGCCAGAATCATCAATGAAGTGCGCGGTATCAACCGTGTGACTTACGACGTATCGACCAAGCCGCCTGCGACGATCGAGTGGGAGTGATTTCCTCCTGGAGATGAGTCCGTCAAGGACAATCATCTAAAAAAATAGCTTGTACCGCTGGTGTGGATTTCATTTCAGATAGTTTTACACCTGAAATTCAATCCACAACAGCGGTACAAGCTTTTTAAATAATAGCGGTGGCGGATTCGTCTACTTCATCGTGATGGTGGTGTTCACCCCGTCGCTGCTGTTGCCGTGGTCTTCGTACCAGCGGGCCGTGACGGTTTTGGTCTGTGTCCAGAACTGCACGGCCTGTTTGCCGTTGGGGCCCAGGTCGCCCAGCTTGGAGGCCCGGGAGCCGGTGAAGCTGAAGTAGGCGACGGGGACGGGAATCGGCACGTTGATGCCTACCTGGCCGACGTTGATGTCGTGCTGGTACTTGCGGGCTGCCCAGCCGCTGCTGGTGAAGATGGAGGTGCCGTTGCCGTTGGGGTTGCGGTTGATGAAGGCGATGGCTTCTTCCAGCGTATCGACGCACACCACGTTGAGCACGGGGCCGAAGATTTCCTGCTGGTAGATGTCCATCTGGTCGGTCACGTCGGCGAATACCGTGGGGCCGACGAAGTTGCCTTTTTCATAGCCGGGCACTGTGCAGTTGCGGCCGTCGAGCAGCAGCTTGGCGCCTTGCGCCACGCCGGAGTCGATGAGGCCGACCACGCGCTGCTTGGCGCGGGGATTGACCAGGGGGCCGAGGTCGGCGCTGCGATCGGTGCCGGGGCCGACCTTCATGGCTTTGGACTTGGCGACCACATCGGGCAGCCAGTCGCGTGCTGCCCCGACGAATACGGCGACGGAGTTGGCCATGCAGCGCTGGCCTGCCGCGCCGAAGGCGGAGCCCAGCAGGTTGTTCAGCGCGTGCTCCTTGGGCGCGTCGGGCATGACCACGCAATGGTTCTTGGCGCCCATCATGGACTGCACGCGCTTGCCCGCTTCGCTGGCGCGGCGGTAGATGTGGGTGCCTACATGCGTGGAGCCGATGAAGGACAGGGCCTTGATGTCCGGGTGGTCGCACAGCATGTCGGCCACTTCCGGCCCGCCGTGGACGACGTTCAGTACGCCGGGCGGCACGCCTGCCTCATGCGCGAGTTCGACCAGGCGCATGGTGGAGCTGGGGTCTTGCTCGGAGGGCTTGAGCACGAAGGTGTTGCCGCAGGCAATGGCCATCGGGAACATGAAGCACGGCAGCATGACCGGGAAGTTGAACGCGGTGATGCCCGCGCCTACGCCCAGCGGTTGCAGCAGGTTGTACACGTCCACGCCGGTGGCGGCGTTCTCGGCGATTTCGCCGAGCTGCAGCGTGGTGATGGAGCAGGCGTGTTCCACCACTTCCAGGCCCCGGCCTACTTCGCCTTCTGCGTCCGGCAGGGTTTTGCCGTGTTCGCGGGTGATGAGCTGGGCCAGTTCGGCGCTGTTCTCGCGGATGAGCTGCTGCAGTTTCAGCATGATGCGCATCCGTGCGCCCAGCGAGGTGCTGCGCCAGGTCTGGAAGGCTTGGTGTGCGTTGGCCACGGCCAGTTCGACCTCTGCGCGGGTGGCGAAGGGCACGCGGGCCACGACTTCCTGCGTGGCGGGGTTGGTCACGTCACGCCATTCCGTGCTTTGGGAAGGGTAGGGCTTGCCGCCGATGAAGTGGTGGATGGTGGCGGGGGTGGTGCTCATGGTGGCTCCCGGTTTCATTGCTTGACGAGCGGGCAGGCCGATTGGGCCAGGGGTTTGAAGGCGATGTCGGCCGGGATGGTGCTGACGGTTTTGTAGTAATCCCAGGCGCCCTTGGATTCATTGGGGGCCTTTACCTGGAACAGGTACATGTCGTGGATCACCCGGCCATCGGGGCGGATGCTGGCGTTGCGCATGACAGGGTCGTCGATGGGCAGTTCGCGCATCTTCTGGGCGATGACCTTGGAGTCGTCGGTCTTGGCTGCGGCGACGGATTTGAGGTAGTGCAGCGTGCTGGAATAGACGCCGGCTTGCACCATGGTGGGTTTGTAGCCTTTATGCAGCTTTTCGAAGCGGGTGGAGAAGGCGCGAGTTTTCTCGTCCATATCCCAGTAGAAGCCTTCGGAGAACATCAGCCCCTGTGCCTGCTTGAGGCCCAGCGAATGCACGTCGGTAAGGAACATGAGCAGCGAGGCGACCTTGGTGCCGTTCTCCCCGGTGATGCCGAATTCCCGCGCAGCCTTGATGGCGTTCACGGTGTCCTGGGCACCATTGGCCAGGCCGATCACCTGGGCCTTGGAGTTTTGTGCCTGCAGGATGAAGGAGGAAAAATCACTGGCGTTGAGCGGGTGGCGCACGTTGCCCAGCACGGTGCCGCCGTTTGCCTTGACCGTTTCGGCCGCATCTTTTTCCAGCGAGTGGCCGAATGCATAGTCCACGGTGACGAAGAACCAGCTCTTGTCCCCATTCCTGGTCAGTGCGGCAGCGGCGCCGGAGGCCAGGGAGTAGGTGTCGAACATCCAGTGAAAGCCGTTTTCGGCACAGTCCTCGTCGGTCAGGCGCGTGGTGGCCGGGCCGCTGTACATGGCGATGCCGCCCTTTTCGCGCACCAGCTTCTGGACGGCCAGTGCGGCAGCGGAGTTGGTGATGTCCACGATGGCGTCCACGCCGTCGCGGTCCAGCCATTCGCGGGCGCGGGTGGCTGCAATGTCGGCCTTGTTCTGGTGGTCTGCGCTCACGACCTCGATCTTCATGCCCTTGCACTCGGCCTGCAGGCAGTCGTCGATGGCCATCTTGGCCGCCACGATGGAGCCGGCACCCCCCATGCCCGAATAGGTTCCGGCCATGTCGGTCAGAACACCGATTTTCACCATGTTGTCGGAAAGCTGGGCGTGCGCGGGGGTGGTGCAGGCCAGGGCGGCCAATGCGGCCAGGGCGATGGAATGTCGTGTCAGTTGCATGGGATGTCTCCTTGTTGTGTGTGCGGCGCGGGCCGGTGCAGGCCTGCGCCAAGGAACACTCTACTGGAGCAGTAATGCAAATGGATAAGGTATTTGGGCATACACTGCTTGCAAAAATGCACCGCTATGCCTGTCGATCACATCAATTGGGATAATTTGCGCCTGTTTCTTGCCGTTGTACGCGCCCAGTCCGCGCAGGAGGCAGCACGGCGGTTGGGCCTGGACCATTCCACCATCACGCGGCGTCTGCACCGGCTGGAAAAAGAGCTGGACGCCCAGCTTTTCCAGCGCACGCCCGCCGGCCATGTGCTGACCACCGCCGGGCACCGGCTGCTGGAGCATGTCGAGCGCATGGAGAGCAGCATGGTGCTGGTGAGCGAGGACATTGGCGGCGATAGCCATACCCTCACCGGCAATGTGCGCCTGGGGGCGACGGAGGGCTTCGGCAGCTTCTTCCTGGCCCCGCACCTGAGCCATTTCTGCGAACGGCATCCGGCTATCCAGGTGGAGCTGCTGATCGTGCCGCGCTTCATCAACCTTTCCCAGCGCGAGGCCGACCTGGCCGTGAACATTGAACGCCCGCAGGGCAGTGGCCAGGTGTGCAGCCGCCTGACCGACTACCGCCTGCGCCTGTATGCCAGCCGCAGCTATCTGGAGCGGCATCCGCCCATCCGCCATCTGGAGGATGTGAGCGCCCACCGTTTCTTCGGTTATGTGGAGGAGCTAGTGTTCAGCACCGCACTGCGCTACTTGACCGATATTGCGCCCGCTGCGCCCACGCCGCTGCGCAGCACCAGCGTGGTGGCCCAGTACCACGCCGTGCGCGAGGGGCGCGGGCTGGCGGTGCTGCCCTGTTTCATGGCAGCCCAGAGCGCAGAACTGGTGCCGGTGCTGGTTGACGAGATCGACCTGCTGCGCACCTTCTGGATTGCTGCCCCCGGCGACCGGCGCGAATTGGCCCGCGTACGGGCGCTGTGGGAGTTTGTGCGCGAGGCGGTGCAGTGCAACCAGCCGCTGTTGATGGGGCAGTCGCAGGAGTGGTGTGCCATCCGGTAGCTATTCGTAAAAAAAGCCGCCAGCCCTGAAAGGTGCTGGCGGCTTTCACGTTAAAAGGCGTTTCGGCTCAGTCCTGAACGTCTTCGCTGTCCTGGCGCTGGAGGGCGGCATCCACCACCAGTTTGTCCTCCACCGTGGCGAACTTGCTGTATTTGCCCAGGATGCCGACCAGTTGGCCATAGGCGCGGGGATTGCCGGCCAGGCATTCGCGCTGCTCCAGGAAGTCGGCTTCGCCGGTGAAGTTGCCGATCAGGCCGCCAGCTTCGGTGACAAGCAGGCTGCCCGCCGCCACGTCCCAGATGGACAGGCCGGCCTCGAAAAATCCATCGCAGAAACCGGCGGCCACATAGGCCAGATCCAGCGCCGCAGCGCCGGGGCGGCGCACGCCAGCGGTGCGCTGGGTGATTTCGGCGAACATGCGCATGTAGGCGCGGAAATTGTCGCCCGGGCGGAAGGGAAAGCCGGTGGAGATCAGGCAGTCCTTGAGCTGGGTGCGTTTGGAGACGCGGATGCGCCGCTCGTTCAGGAAGGCGCCCCGGCCCCGGGTGGCGGTGAACAGGTCGTTGCGCGTGGGGTCGTAGACCACTGCGTGCTCGATCTTTCCCTTGAAGGACAGGGCGATGCTCACGCAATAGACGGGAAAGCCGTGGATGAAGTTGGTGGTGCCGTCCAGCGGGTCGATGATCCAGACGTAATCCGAATTCTTCGCCCCATGCTCCTGCCCCGATTCCTCGGCCAGGATGCCGTGGCCGGGATAGGCGGTCAGCAGGGTGGAGATGATGGCATCTTCGGCGGCGCGATCGACTTCGGTGACGAAGTCATTGACCTGTTTTTGCGCCACGCGCACGGACTCGATATCCAGGGCGGCGCGATTGATGATGGCGCCGGCGGCGCGGGCGGCCTTGATGGCCACGTTGAGCATGGGGTGCAGTGAGGACGACATAAATTGTGCAAAAGGCAGCCGGCGCTTGCGCGGGAAAGGCACAAGGCGTGATTCATATCGTGCAAATTGGCACCGCTGGCTGCAGGTGAAGAACGCATCTACCGCCATCCGGCGATGCGGACGGCGACAATAGGGGCAGGATTTTAACGGCCTTGCGCAAAACCGTGCAGGGCGCTTGCCATGAAAACCCGTTTTGTATTGATTGAAACCAGCCACGCCGGCAACGTAGGCGCTGCGGCACGGGCCATGAAGACCATGGGCTTCGACGATCTGGTGCTGGTGCGCCCGCGCTGGGCGAATGTGCTGCGGCGCGAGGAAACCATCCAGCGGGCCAGCGGTGCCCTGGACGTGCTGGCCAATGCCCGCGTCGTCGCCACCCTGGATGAAGCGCTGGAGGGGATCAGCCACTTGTGCGCCACGGCGATGACGCCGCGTGACTTCGGCCCGCCCACACGCACGCCCCGGACGCACTTTGAGGCGTTGGTTCAGGACTGGAAAAAACAAGAGCTGTTACCGCAGTCCGGAAAAGGGCTGGAGGGTGATTTTCCACAAAATACGAACCCCGTAGGGGGTGGGGAGGCCGGCATCGGCCTGCTCTTTGGCTGCGAGCGTTTTGGCATGGCCAATGACGATGTGTACCGCTGCGACGTGGCGCTTTCCATTCCCAGCAATCCGCAGTTCGGCTCGCTCAACCTGGGGGCGGCGATCCAGCTGATCGCTTACGAATGGCGCCAGGCACTGGGCGGGTTTGCGGCGGAGCCACCTGCCCCGGCGCCGGAGCGGGCCGATGCCCGGCAGGTGGCCGGAATGCTCGGGCACTGGCAGCAGGCGCTGGAGCATATGGGCTTTCTGGACCCTGCAGCACCCAAGAAACTCATGCCGCGTCTGAACCAGCTGTTCAATCGCGCCCGGCCCAGCCAGGAGGAAATCCACATCCTGCGTGGAATTGCCAAGGCCATGCTGCGCAGTACACCCCCTAAGCACTAAACTTTCGCGTTTTCCCTAACCGCCCTTTGAATGGCTTTTGATTGATGCTTTCACGCCTGCGTTCCGATATCCAGTGCATTCTTGAGCGCGACCCGGCTGCGCGTAGCGTTTGGGAGGTGATCACTTGCTATCCTGGCCTGCACGCCATTTGGTGGCATCGGCCGGCGCATTGGTGCTGGAACCATGGCCTGAAATGGCTTGGGCGCTTTACCTCGCACATCGGGCGCTGGCTGACGGGGATCGAGATTCACCCCGGCGCCGTGATTGGCGAGCGCGTCTTCATCGACCACGGCATGGGCGTGGTGATCGGCGAGACGGCGGTGGTGGGCGACGGCTGCACGATTTACCACGGCGTCACCCTGGGCGGCACTTCGCTCTACAAGGGAACCAAGCGCCATCCGACTTTGGGGCGGGACGTGGTGGTATCGGCTGGCGCCAAGGTGCTGGGCGGCTTTGAAGTGGGCGACGGGGCCAAGATCGGCTCCAATGCCGTGGTGCTCAAGCCTGTGCCTGCCGGGGCCACTGCCGTGGGAATTCCCGCCCGCATCATCCCGGCCCGGCAGGATGAAAGCGCCGATGTGGCGCACTTGCAGCAGCAGGAGGTGGCGGGCCCGCAGACCCAGGCCAAGGCGGCAGCCGATGCGGCTGCGAAGGTCGCTGCAGCCACCAGCCCGGGGTTTACTGCCTACGGTATTACCCAGGAGGACGACCCGGTCAGCCAGGCCATGCGCAGCCTGGCCGAGGGCACGGCCACGCACGAGCAGCAGTTGCAGTTGCTGTGGCAGGCGCTGGAAAAACTTTCGGCCAAACTCAATGCCGACTGCCTGCCGTGCGAGAGCGAGCGCTCCGGCCATTTCGAAAAAGACCGTATCGATCAGATTCTGGGCAAATAGGTGACACCGGGCGGCGGGTCGATGCGCTAGGCTCGGTGCCAGTTTTTTTGAGGAAGGAATCTGGCATGGATGTATCCCAAGCCTTGCGCCAGCGCCGTTCGGTGCGGGCCTTTACCCCCCAGGTGCCCAGCGCAGCGCTGGTGCAGCAGTTGATGGAGGATGCGGCGTGCGCCGCCTCCGGCGGCAATATGCAGCCTTGGCGCGTCGCCGCCCTGACCGGAGCGCCGCTGCAGGCATTGTTGGACGAGGTTGCAGCCACTCCGGCGCAGGAAGATGCGGCCCTGCTGTCCTACCCTCCCGATTTGTGGGAGCCGTACCGCACCCGCCGCTTTGCCAATGGCGAGGATATGTACCGCACCCTGGGCATTCCCCGCGAGGACAAGCCGGCCCGCTTGCGCCAGCTGGCCCAGAACGCCCGGTTGTTTGGCGCCCCGGTGGCGGTGTTCGTCTTTACCGATGCCCGCATGGGCCATCCCCAGTGGCTGGATCTGGGCGGGTATCTGCAGTCCTTCATGCTGCGGGCCGTCGAGGAGGGGCTGGCCACCTGCCCCCAGGGTTTCTGGCGGCGTTACAGCACGCTGGTGCATCGGCATGTGGCGATGCCCGAGGGCTACCGCCTGGCGTATGGCATCGCCCTGGGCTACGAGGACGTCAGCGCTCCGATCAACACGCTGCGCACTTCCCGCGCGGCCTTTGCCGAGTGGGGCGAATTGCAAGGGTTTGAGTAAAAAAATAGCTGTTTCCGCCTGAAAATAAAGGGTTTTGGATAGTTTTGTATCTGAAACCCTTTTGTTATAGGTGGAAGCAGCTATGAAAAAAGCCTGCCGGTTTGAATCAGCAGGCTTTTTGGCATGACGGCACCGCAGTGGCGGTGCCGTGGGCTGTCGATCAGCGCTGGTTGGCAGACTTGACGTCGCGGGTGGCGGCACCGGTGAACAGCTGGCGCGGGCGACCGATCTTGTACTCGGGGTCGGCCATTTGCTCGTTGAGCTGGGCGATCCAGCCCACGGTGCGGGCCAGGGCGAAGATACCGGTGAACAGCTTGACGGGAATGCCGATGGCGCGTTGCACGATGCCGGAGTAGAAGTCGACGTTCGGGTAGAGCTTGCGCTGCACGAAGTAGTCGTCTTCCAGGGCGATCTGCTCGACCTTCTTGGCCAGGGCGAACAGGGGGTCGTTTTCCAGGCCCAGGGCGGCCAGCACTTCGTTGCAGGTTTCCTGCATCAGGGTGGCGCGGGGGTCGTAGTTCTTGTAGACGCGGTGGCCAAAGCCCATCAGGCGCACGCCCGAGTTCTTGTCCTTGACCTGCTCCATGAATTCGCCCACCTTGGCCAGGCCGCCGTTGGCCTGGATGTCTTCCAGCATGTTCAGGCAGGCCTCATTGGCGCCACCATGGGCCGGGCCCCACAGGCAGGCCACACCGGCGGCGATGGCGGCAAACGGATTGGTGCCCGAGGAGCCGCACAGACGTACGGTGGAGGTGGAGGCGTTCTGCTCGTGGTCGGCGTGCAGGATGAAGATACGGTCCAGTGCGCGTTCGATCACCGGGTTGACCTGGTAATCCGTGCAGGGGGTGCCGAACATCATGCGCAGGAAGTTGCCGGCGTAGGACAGATCGTTGCGCGGGTACATGAACGGCTCGCCTTTGCCGTACTTGTAGGCCATGGCCACCAGCGTGGGCATCTTGGAGATCAGTCGAATGGCGGCGATGTGGCGATGTTCGGGGTTGGTGACGTCGGTGCTGTCATGGTAGAAGGCCGACATCGCACCCACCAAGCCGGTCAGCACGGCCATGGGGTGGGCATCGCGGCGGAAGCCGCGCAGGAAGAATTGCATCTGCTCATGCACCATGGTGTGGTCTAGCACGAGCTTGTGGAAGTCGGCACGCTGGCCTTCGTTGGGCAGCTCGCCGTTGAGCAGCAGGTAGCAGGTGTCCAGGTAGTCGCAGTTCTGGGCCAGTTGCTCGATGGGGTAGCCACGGTAGAGCAGCTCGCCCTTGTCGCCGTCGATGTAGGTGATGGCCGACTGGCAGGCTGCGGTGGACAAGAACCCGGGGTCGTAGGTGAACATGCCCGACTGGCCGTAGAGCTTGCGGATGTCGATGACATCCGGACCGACAGTGCCTTGGTAAATGGGCAATTCGACGCTGGGGGCGCCATTGCTGAACGATAGGGTCGCTTTGTTGTCAGCGAGTTTCATTTCCAACTTCCTTCTCAGTTGTGCCACAGCCAGCGTGGCAGGCTTAAGGGGGGGACTGGTTACAGGGGCTTGCGCACCATCTCCAGTACTGCTTTCACTTCAGGGGTGTCCAGATCGCCCTGTGGCTCCTTGCGCCGCAGGAACAGATCCATCAAATCGTTGTCCGCCAAGTCCATCAAGGCCGACAGGCCGACGGCATGCCGTTGGGTGAGCTGGGTGCCGTGAGTGGTAAAAAACTGCTCGATGAATAAATCGTTCTCGACCAGCCCGCGCCGGCTACGCCAGCGCAGGAGGTCGCGTTCACGGGGTTCAAGCAGCGTATCTTCTGCAGCAACCATGGTTAGATCATGCGGCGGGCGACCAATTCCTTGATCTTGCCGATGGCCTTGGCGGGCTTGAGTCCTTTCGGACAGACGTCCACGCAGTTCATGATGGTGTGGCAGCGGAACAGGCGGTAGGGGTCTTCCAGGTTGTCCAGGCGCTCGCTGGTGGCGGTGTCGCGGCTGTCGGCGATGAAGCGGTAGGCCTGCAGGAGCCCCGCCGGGCCGACGAACTTGTCCGGATTCCACCAGAAGCTGGGGCAGGCGGTGGAGCAACTGGCGCACAGAATGCACTCGTACAGGCCGTTCAATTCCTCGCGCTCTTCGGGGGACTGCAGGCGTTCCTTGTCTTCCGAGGCGTAGATTTCGCTTTGCAGGTAAGGCTTGATCGAGTGGTACTGCTTGAAGAACTGGGTCATGTCCACGATCAGGTCACGGATCACGGGCAGGCCAGGCAGGGGCTTCAGAACGATATCGCCCGAGAGGGTTTTCATGTTCGTCAGGCAGGCCAGGCCGTTCTTGCCGTTGATGTTCATGGCGTCCGAACCGCACACGCCTTCGCGGCAGGAGCGGCGGAACGAGATGCTGGGATCGAGTTTTTTCAGTTTGACCAAGGCATCAAGCAGCATGCGTTCATGGCCGTCCAGCTCCACCTCCAGGGTCTGCATGTAGGGCTTGGCGTCTTTATCGGGATCGTAACGGTAGATTTTGAAAGTGCGTTTCATGGTGATCTTCTCGAAAATGCGGTGGGCTTAGAACGTACGGACTTTGGGTGGGATGCTTTCCACCGTCAGCGGCTTCATGTTCACAGGCTTGTAGGTCAGGCTGTTGGTGGCGCTGTCCCACAGGGTGTGCTTGAGCCATTCCTTGTCGTTGCGGCCCAGCGGGCATTCGGGGTGGTCGGCCGGGTGTTCGTAGTCGTACACGGTGTGGGCACCACGGCATTCATGGCGGGCTGCAGCCGAGACCATGGTGGCCTGGGCCACTTCGATCATGTTGTCTACTTCCAGTGCTTCCATGCGGGCGGTGTTCCATACCTTGGACTTGTCCTGCAGGCCCAGGGCGGCCACGCGGCTGCGGATTTCGGCGATATTGACAACACCTTCGTCCATCATCTTCTGCGTGCGGAACACGCCGGCGTGCGTCTGCATGTTCTGGCGGATATCGTTGGCCAGGTCCTGGGCATAGATGCCGTCCTTGGCGTTGTCCAACTGGTTCAGGCGCTCCAGCGTGCGGTCGCTGCCGTTAGTGGGCACTTCCTTGTGGTCGCCAAAGTCCTTGACGAAGCTGACGATGTGCTTGCCTGCCGACTTGCCGAATACCAGCAGATCCAGCAGCGAGTTCGTACCCAGGCGGTTGGCGCCATGCACCGATACCGCTGCGCATTCGCCCACGGCGTACAGGCCATTGACCACGTTGTTCTTCTCGCCGTCCCAGGTGACGACCTGGCCGTGGATGTTCGTCGGGATACCGCCCATTTGGTAGTGGATGGTGGGAACCACGGGGATCGGCTCCTTGGTGATGTCCACGTTGGCGAAGTTGTGCCCGATTTCCTCGACCGAAGGCAGGCGCTTGCGGATGGTCTCGGCGCCCAGGTGGTCCAGCTTCATCAGGATGTAGTCCTTGTTCGGGCCACAGCCACGGCCTTCCTTGATTTCCTGGTCCATCGAGCGCGAGACGAAGTCGCGGGGGGCCAAGTCTTTCAGGGTGGGGGCGTAGCGCTCCATGAAGCGCTCGCCTTCGCTGTTCAAGAGAATGGCGCCTTCGCCCCGGCAGCCTTCGGTCAGCAGCACGCCCGCGCCGGCCACGCCGGTGGGGTGGAATTGCCAGAATTCCAGGTCCTGCAGCGGAATACCCGCCCGTGCGGCCATGCCCAGGCCGTCGCCGGTGTTGATGAAGGCATTGGTCGAGGCAGCAAAAATCCGGCCTGCACCGCCGGTGGCCAGCAGCACGGCCTTGGCGTGCAGCTCGTACAGGTCGCCGGTTTCCAGCTCCAGGGCAGTCACGCCGACCACATCGCCCTGGGTGTTGCGGATCAGGTCCAGCGCCATCCATTCGACGAAGAAGTTGGTCTTGTAGGCTACGTTCTTCTGGTACAGCGTGTGCAGCATGGCGTGGCCGGTACGGTCGGCCGCAGCGCAGGCGCGTTGCACGGGCTTTTCGCCGTAGTTGGAGGTGTGACCGCCGAAGGGACGCTGGTAGATGGTGCCGTCGGCATTGCGGTCGAACGGCATGCCGAAGTGTTCCAGCTCGATCACCACTTTGGGGGCTTCACGGCACATGAACTCGACGGCGTCCTGGTCGGAGAGCCAGTCGCCGCCCTTGATGGTGTCGTAGAAGTGGTAGTGCCAGTTGTCCTCGCTCATGTTGCCCAGCGAGGCGGATACCCCGCCCTGCGCTGCCACGGTGTGCGAGCGGGTGGGGAAAACCTTGGACAGGGAGGCCACTGACAGGCCGGCCTTGGACAGCTCGATCGCAGCACGCAGCCCCGAGCCGCCGGCACCGACGATGACGACGTCAAATTTACGCTTGGTGATATTTGCTTTGGAGTAGCTCATTCTTAACTTTCAAATAATGCGTAATAGCAACAAGCGACTTACACGCGCCACAAAACTTCGAATCCCCAGGCGCCACAACCCACCAGCCAGACGATGGTCAGCACTTGCAGGGTAAAACGCAGGCCGGCGGCAGGTACGTAGTCCATCCACACGTTGCGTACGCCCACCCAGGCGTGCCAGAGCATCGAGACGATGACGCTGGCTGTGATGAACTTCATCCACTGCGGGGCAAAAATGCCGGCCCACAGCTCGTAGCTGATGGCGCCTTTGGAGAACAGCAACTGGGCCAGGACGACCACGGTGAACACCACGATCAGTACGGCGGTAGCGCGTTGCACCAGCCAGTCGCGGGCACCATAGTGGGCCCCGGTCACGATACGCTTGGTGCCGTAATTCACGGAAGACATAGCTTTTCCTTTATTGAGACGGTATGAATTAGTACAAGCCAAACAACTTGGCGCCCAGCACCACCGTCAGGCCGATGCTGACGACCAGCACGGTGACGGCCGAAGAAGCGCCCCACTGCTTGGTGATGCGTTCATGGTTCATGTCGATCATGATGTGGCGCACCCCGGCGCACAGGTGATGCAGGTAGCCCCAGATCAGGCCCAGTGTGGCCAGTTTGATGAACCAGCCGGGGATGAAGCCAAGGCCTTCGTTGAAGGCGCTCTTGAAGGTGGCAAAGGAAATTTCCGAAGACAGCGAGGTATCGAACATCCAGAACACGAAGGGCAGCAGCACGAACATGATCATGCCGCTGATACGGTGCAGGATGGAGACCTTGGCGGCTACCGGCAGGCGGTAGGTGCGTACGTCTTTGAAGATATTGATGTTGCGGAATTCGGGCCGCGGTTTTGCTTGGTCGGTCATGTTGTCAGGCTTTCGATGATGTAACTGCGTGGTAATCGCAAAAAGACAAACGGGGGGATTTTAGGACAAGCCCCATGGCACGGGGCTTACAACGGCTAACTTAGTGCATTGCGGTAGTGATGGCTGTCGGTCCGGTAAAGGCCGCGGCGCAGTTCCATGGGTTTATCGTTATAGGTGTAAGTGATGCGTTCTACGCCCAAAAGAGGGGTGGTGGCTGTGGTTTTGAGCCATTGGGCTTGCTGCGCGTCAGGCAGAACGGCTCGGATCTTTTCTTCGGCACGTACCATGCGTACGCCATATTCCATTTCAAACATGGCATAGGTTGGCCCGGGGTAGTGGGCCATCTGCTGTGCGGTAAGTCCCTTGAAGGACTGGCTGGGCAGCCAGATGTCTTCCAGGATGGTTGGAGTGCCGCCGAAGGAGAGCACCCGGCGGACATGGATAACGCTGTCGCCAGTGCGCAGGCCTAGGATGCGGGCAATATCGGCACTGGCCCGCATCCGCCGGCATTCCATGATGCTGCGCTGCGCCCGGCCTTCGTCCTGCTGCTGGCCTACATCCGGGTGCAGCTGCAGGAAGCGGTATTGCACCTGCTCTTCGTTGTGTGTGGTGACGAAGGTGCCCTTGCCCTGGCGGCGGGTTACCAGATTTTCTGCGGCTAGCTCATCGATGGCTTTGCGCACCGTTCCCTGGCTGACTTTGAAGCGGGCGGCCAGTTCCATTTCGCTGGGGATGAGCTCGCCGGGTTTCCATTCTCCGGCTTGCAGGCTTTGTAGGATCAGCCCCTTAATCTGCTGGTACAGCGGGCTGAAAGCAGGGGTCTGCACCACAGCGCTGTCGTTGCGGGATTGGGGGCTGGGTTCGGACAGGAGGGCAGTATTGGGGGGCATGTCTAAAACTGGTGCCGGTAAACAATGCTCGCCGGTAGCGTTGTTCGGGGCATAGTGTTACAACGCCCATCATATCTTATATAAGACATAAGACAAGCCGAGAAGCTTCCTGTGCGGTGGGTTCTTGGGCTGGGTCAAGGATTGGCAGGGCTGTTTTGCCCTCCTTGCCCTTTGGTGTCGGTGCTTCCTCTATGGATGCGTGACCGGGCGGCCGGCCTGGACGATCGTGTCTGCCAGGGTGTGCAGGCAAACGTTGCGTTCCGTAGCGGTTACGTCAAAGAATTCCAGAACGCCAGCTCCGCGCAGGGCCGCGAAGACGGCAGCGGCCACGCCCTGGGGAGATGGGTGGTGGCGTTCGATCTCGGGGAAGATGCGCAGGAATTGTACGTAAAACTCGCTATCCACCTGCAGGCGCTGCTGGTTGATGTGGGTGAATAGTGCGGGGGAGGACTTGCAGCCCAGGAACAGGCTCCAGGCCGCCTGGTAGTGCGGAGTGCCGAAGATGTTCCGCCAGGCTCGTTGGACAAAATCCTGGGCGCGTTCAGGCAGCGGCAGGCTGTAGTCGGGCCAGGCGCTGCCCTGAGAGCTCAGAGGGGCCATCACTTCCTGCACCAAGCGTTCCATCAAGGCGTCGCGGGTTTTGAAGTGGTGCTGCAGCGCTCCCAGCGAGACTTGCGCTCGGCGGGCAATGGCTTGCAGCGTGGCTCCTTTGAAGCCTTCTTCATGCAGCAGTTGCAAGGCTGCGTCGATCAGTTTGCGCTGGGTGTTTTCCACTCGTTCGGCTTGCGGGATGCGTTGACGGCGGCGTGATGGTTGAATGCTGTCCATTGCTGCAGGGCGAGGATGAAAAAGAGGCGATATATAGCATGTGCCTACAGCCTTCATTGGGAAAAGTCCATAGGTGAAAATTTTTAATTAAATAAAACTTTATTGTTTTTATAGTTGATGCTTGTCAAGTAGTTACCTGCAAGGAATGTGCCATATGACCGAAGCTGTTGCCAACCCGATGGGGTTGATGGGATTTGAGTTTGTCGAGTTCGCATCTCCCCGTGGCGGGGTGCTGGAGCCGTTGTTCGAGAAAATGGGGTTCACCGAGGTGGCTCGACACCGCTCCAAGGATGTCTCCCTGTACCGGCAGGGCGACATCAACTTCATCATTAACCGCGAGCTCCGGAGCGCAGCGGGTTACTTTGCCGCCGAGCACGGGCCCAGTGCCTGCGGGCTGGCTTTCCGTGTCCGGGATGC